>Ga0222685_1000172_pt1 | contig 15961 bp, 45 predicted proteins | sample AntAcemetage1077_FD_179836 | JGI IMG/M metagenome (GOLD analysis project Ga0222685, IMG submission 179836) | Saline water microbial communities from Ace Lake, Antarctica - #1077 | ecosystem: Environmental > Aquatic > Non-marine Saline and Alkaline > Saline | place: Antarctica: Ace Lake...
TCAACACTAAAGCAGCGCCAAACGTATCTGCTTGGAGTGATAGACCATCAAATACGGTCAATCCACAAAACACGGCAAACGCCAGCATCCAAAGAATCGCTATTCCACTAAGAATTCGCGTCATCCTCAACCTCCTACCTCTCCATCACCATTTCGCATACACGGTTACCGCACGCCTTACACGTGCCTTCCCTTTCGACGTACCTCCGCTCGTAATCAAGATGCAACATCACGCCGATAGGCACCTCGCACCTGTAGCAGTATCGCATCGCCATCCCGTCACGACTGTTAGCCTTCGCAATCTTAGACGCACGATCCTGAATGATCGCACGGTGCATCTTGCTGAACCATACCGGAAGGCCATCCATCCCGCGATAGTGCCAGAAGGGTAAAGGTGGATAGTCTGTGGGGTCCATGTAGGTGATTGTCATTTGGGTTCCTTGTCAAAGATCAGTCTGCGGGATTCAAGTTGTGTCATCACGGTCGCCAGCCACGCCATCTCTGACCACGAGAAAAAGGTATCCCCTACCATAGGCGGACTAATGATTGGCCACATTATCCAGCCTGTCTCATCCCCGCCCAGACTTATTACGCCGCACTCATCAATCTGTAGCTTCCACAACTCACCGTGTTCGTTCCTGTAGGTATACTCTTCCATCACGCCCCCCTTTTTCCGTCTCAGTACTCTATAAGCGTTCGCACCCTCATTTTATCGCATGGATACGACGTTTGCAACTTCGCGTGTTTTGCCGGATGCGCTCATCTCAGCCTCCTACAGCCCCTCGTCTTCCTTGTCGAAGTGAACCGTCATGCTGCCTTTCACGTTCACGTCTTGCCTGTCTCTCCAATCGAAGTTGTTCTTCAATCCGAACTCGTGACCGCGTGGTGAACCGACGCCATCGTACATCCGTTCTTCAAGATTATGCTCTACCTTAGCACGCGCCCGCGTTATCGTGGGTAAAAACTCATTCCCAAATTCATCGCACCTGTCACTGTAATTTATCAGCGTGTGCCGTGTAATGCCAAGCTCATAAGCTAATCCACTCATGGCGTATGGCTTCGGATGCTTGACGCTAACAACGTCGCCATTGCGCGTTACTACGTCCATCATGCGCTTATCGCACTTGATGAAGTAAGCGTCAATCGCTACGGACATCTCATCAACGGATTGAAACTTCCTCGGTCTACCGCCTGCGTGTTTCTCAGTCATCATCCAAGCACCTCTCCATGAACTCAGCCGCACGCGCTTCTCTGATCGTGTAGAACTCTGCAACGGCGTTGGCTTCTGTGAGCGAGCCACGAATCGACATCGCGCCGTATACAACCAGCGGCGGCACTCCATAATAATCACGCATCGTCCAAGCACCTCGCCCCAAATTCTACTGCGCCCATCTCTCGCACCGTGTAGTATTCAATCGTCACATTGCCAAGCTTGAATTTTACGTCTTCAGGCATACCTGGATAGAATATGTGCGTGACTGTGCCCCAGTCGTCACTATGTGCCGGAAATTCAATCCCTCTCTCTTCAGTCATCAGCTATCACCTACCCACACTATACATCAAAACGGACGGAGGACTCATCTTAGCTACTTGGTCGCGCCTGAGCCTGGTGAATGAAGAGGTAAAGGAGCCCGATCTGAATCGGGAGAAAACCTCGCCAAGCATACCTGCGTATCTCACTACGCGTGCCGTCCATTTCATATTATTCCTCGCTCGGTGGCCACAAGATGGAATGCAGCTCTCTCTCAGTTCGGATCAGAACATTATAGAGCCTTTCATCATCGTCACAGCCGTTCGGCCTCACTGCGGCTTGGTCGTCAACATATAGGGTCTTCGTCGCCAAAACCACGTCTCTTTCAGCCTTGCGCTCACAGATTGATGCCGGGCCTATTTCCTTATCCACTACAGGGAACTCAACCAGCGGCCTTCGCCCATTGCGTACTGTATACCCTGTGACAGTCGTGAGCCACAGAATTTCACCTGAGTCCTCGTTCGTAACAAAGAACTTTCGCGGACCGTTTTCCTTTAACGACATATCGAAGTATTGGCACATACGGTTTCCGACTTCCTCTCGGGCTGCCTTGATGTCACGCCACAGTTGGTTCAAATTCATCTCGCGCCTCCATCTCCATTATACCCGATCAGCCGTGTAGAACACAGTTTTAACATCTCACACAACCGTGTCAGCGATACCAAATGCTACAGCTTCCTTCGCCGTCATATACTGGTCAATGTGCTTCTCCATCAGAGCCCTTACATCTCCAATAGGATTGCCAGTCTCATACGCCATCAATTGCTCCCACTGCTGCTGCTGTCTCTCAACTTCTAAGGCAGAGTTTTTGAATTCGGAGATCTTATTCCATCCACCGGATGAGACTTCGTGTATCATAACCCGTGCGTTCTTTGCGATTACACGACTCCCTTTCGCCCCACTCGCTAATAGCAGAACCCCAGCCGACATGATCTTCCCTATCCCAACTGTCAGCACTGGCGCAGAGCACACCCTCATAGCGTCGTAGATAGCAAATTGAGAATCGACGCATCCTCCGAACGTGTTGATAACAAATCTGATAGGGCTTTTAGGTTCTGCAATATCGAGCTCCATCAGTTTCGTAATTACTGCCTCAGTAGATTCATCGTTGATCCTTTTTCCAAGATAGATCACGCGCTTCAAGTCTTCAGCCACTTTATGCCTCCATTTCGTTTACATCAGCCATCATCCGAACACCATCCACCGAACGAACGCGAACATCTCCCACACGGCCAGCGATACTAGGCTGATTGCTATCAGGACGCCGATTGTCCTGCGTGGGCCGGGCGTCATGAGTCCTCTACACAATCGGCGCACACCGGGCAGTTTTCCGCGCTATAGAAATACCCAGAACCAAGAGGGCCGCCACATACAGAACAGACGTCGTCTTCAGTCGTTACCCTCGCCTCTGCTTCATCTATCCATTTAGTCAACGTACCGAATACGCTAAGGCGCTCATCTTCTGTTCCTGTTTTTGGATAAACGTCGCTAAGGATTGTGTACGCAGTCCTCAGCTTCGCAAGGTCCGTCGCGTTGATATACTCGCTCTCTTTCATCTCTTGCCTCCTCTCGTCGGATGGTAGTGAACCGCCGGGCTTGGCATCTTCGCCACCATCGCATTCTTCTCAAGGCACGTCACGCAGGTCATCCGCCGGGGATGCGTCTCCCAGCTATGGAACCGCACGTCGTGTTCTGCGCCGCACTTCTCACACTCGTATCGGATGCGCTTCATTTACCGTCCTTGTCGCGTTCTGCTATCATCGCGTCTGGGTAGTCATTATCAATGTCAGCAAGAAACTCATTGGCGTACGTTCGCAGTTCATCGACGTCACCCTCTGAATCAATTTCTCGTACAGCCGCCATGCACGCATCCATATCTGCTCGCAATTCGGCGGCAGTAAACATCTTCACGCCGCAAATGTCGAACAAAGAATCATCTCTATTCTCCGCGCTGTCGCCGTTTAGATGAGAGCACCAATATGTATACCAGTGCCCGCTCCCTCTACCGCCCCATCTGCTATAGCTCATCACGCCTCCTTTGGAACGAAATGCACCACGTCAACCTTGTTGCCTCATCGTCCCTTGTGTACGGTTACCAATGATATCGCTCCGAAGATACACATCGCAGCAAATCCAGCACCACGCGCCCAACCACTACCAGCCACACCGAAACCTATTCCTATCCACATAGGAACTAACCAAGCGAACGCCCACTCTCTTTTCATCACGCCTCCTCTGGAACGAAATGCACTACGTCAACCTTGTTGCCTTCTGGGTCGAATAGGTCGCCACCATCGCATTCTTCTCAAGGCACGTCACGCAGGTCATGCGTCTGGGATGCGTCTCCCAGCTATGGAACCGCACGTCGTGTTCTGCGCCGCACTTCTCACACTCGTATCGGATGCGCTTCATTCGTCTTCCTTCACCTCATGGGGGCGTAGCTGGGCCTCTAATTTCTTAATCCGCGCTTTCAGTAGGCCATATTCACGAGCACACGTGCGGCATAGCGACTGATACCCGTCCTTTGAACTTTTATTCTTATTGAACTCTGACAGCGGCTTCTCTTTGAGGCATCGAGAGCACTTCTTCATATCAACCATCACATCAGTTTTCGTGATGATACTAGCGCCACGGACAACTTTCGCTGCAGGTTCTTCGAGATCAACAAGATGATCTACCAGAGAGGCAAATGAATTCATCAAGTGATTAAGCCTGCCCTTCATCGTATCAACGTCTGTCTCAATGCGTTGTTGCCACTTGTAAGTTCTAACATTGCTTGTCTTGATTCCTCTCACATCAGTGTCAATCAATTGCAACTTCTCACTGATCTCTTCTAGCGGTTTCTTCTTCATCACGCCTCCTTTGGAACAAAGTGAATCACGTCAGCCTCGCGCCTGTCTGGGTAGAAGAGCTTGCCGCCCTCTGCCCGTAGCCCGTAGACCGTCTTGCCTAGTTTGTAGAGCATGTCTCCCATCTCCATCGTATCGCGCAGCTCTGCCTCGTATGCCGTCCGGTAGTACACTTCAGGACGCGCCCCAGTGAGCCACGACTTCGCAGGTATCTTGACGTAGAAGTACTCACGCTTCGATCCATGCCCAGCGTCACGCCGCATCTTGCGATAGTCGGATACTGTCATACCGTCAGGCCACTCTAGCCCGTCAAGGCTCTTCTCCCACAGATTAGCCGCGCCAATCAGCCGCCGCGTGTCCAGCCCGTTCGACGCAAGGCACTCTCTCAACGTCCGCGATGAAGGATCCGTCACGTCAACGACTTGCCCAAGCCTGTAGACGCGCTCGGCTATCGTTGAGTCTAGCGATGCGAAGGATGATAGCTGCGTGAGGATCTGTTCGCCCTCTTCGGCGTCGTGGCGGCGGTAGAACCATAGGTGTTTGTGATCCATGATGCCTACGCCGTGGCCTAGCGAATCCTGATTATCAATGACCTCTAGCTTTCCACTGGTGATTGATCCGCTCTCGCCTTGAGATAGAGACAGCGATTCAACTGGCCTCTCGAACTCAGCGATCACAAGCTGCCCAGTCTCAACCATCACATGTACCGGCGCATGTAGAGTGATCATGTTGCCTACGTTGTCGCGTTCGTCTGAGCCGCCCATGCCTAGCGCCTTGACGTGATGGACTTCAAGCTGCTTGCGACCTTCTTCGGATCTCCCGTCAAAGCCGGTTATCTGGCAACGGAATCCGTCGAGCTTCAGAGCTTCGGCACGTACTGCTGGGGATCTGCTCATAGCCTACCCCTCGCAGCATTCAGCCCAATCATCCACAATCCAAGACCATACGGAATGAACAACATAAACCACCACGGCGACCATACAGCAACACATACAACCATCAATGCTATGTCACCAAGCGCGAACACGATCCAGAATGCTACCCATCGCCACGAACTCATGTGACGCCCTACGAACTTGTCTAGTCGCCTAAACATCACATCCTCCTATCCAGGTTATCCAGCAGCTCTTGTGTTGTCTTTGCCTTCCCTAGCTCTACTAACAATGCGGCTATCTCAAGACACGCGGTCTTCGCTTCCAGACTCGTCTGGATTTCTCCGTAGGCTCGGACGACAGCAGCATAATCATTGACGACAATCTCCCTGTCTTCAGCCCTCATCATTTATCCCTAACATAGCGCACACCCAACAAAGCGTGATCGCACGCGCCATCTCGCCACGCGGACACGTCACCGACACCTGCAACGGTCGGTATCCCGTGAAGCTCTTCGACTTCCACATCAGACATGCGTGTGCGCAGTCGCGGCCATTCTCTACCGTGCCGAGTACCCACGCGCCGGACTTGATCTTGCCGCCGCGACCGTATACGGATTCAAAGAGGTGATCCATCGCCAATCCGATGTTGCTGGGATAGTCCGACAGACACCATACGTTCGTTTTGTCTGTTGGGTCAGGATCATCAATCGGAGGATTCCAATGCTTTGGCGGCTTGCCATACGGAATGCCATCATTAAGCACTCCAATTCCTGTCCATCCATCCAACTCAGCGGCCTTGATCCGCAGCTCCTCGTTCGGCAACGCCAGGATTGTTCGCTTATCCATCATCGCATCCTGTCGGGGTCGTGGCGCTCTCGCCAAATCGCTCGTATGCTTCTTCATCGCTAAATCGCTCGTAGATCTCCTCTGCTGTGATACACGTTTCATTAGGACCGGCGCGGTTGAAACAGATGGTGCTTTTGAGATCTTCATCCTCAATGAACGATGTGCCCTTCTGATTACAGCGATCTATCCTCTGCTGAAGTTTGTCTAACCCACACTCACCAGCCTCGGCCTTTATGTAGGCGCGAAGACCTTCTTCTTTCATGCCAAACGTGACTGGAGCATCCACGATAGTTGACCAGTCAAAGAACAGATCCTTTATCTTTATTAGTCCTCGGCCCATGTTTCCTCCTTACGTATGCTTTTGAGTGTGAAGAACGTTTCGCAACGATCACACATCGCGGATAATGTGCAGCTCTGCAACTACTGGAACGTAGCACTCTACTTTAACATGCTGCGTCCATGTGCAGCCGTCGCCATCCAAGGCGACAACGCAATTGAATCCTTTAACGAATACGCGATTGGAATAGTTACCAATTATCCCACGGAATACTGTTCCTGTAGCAATCTCCGTAAAGCTAACCCTCTCGCCACACTGCTTGCCGCCTTCTACGATCTTCATAACTTACTCCTTTGCTACAAATTTACTTTCCGAAAAACCTCGTCGATCTCATCACGGCTGATGCCAACGTAGCGCAAGGTCGTCTCTTCCCGGCCCAACGCCTGACGGATCATTTCTCTGCCAGGGAGCGGATACGAAGGATGATTCCGTGGTTGATGTCTCGCTCTCTGTCTGAATCGCAGACGCGAAGACAGTCAATCGCTTCCTCAGCGCACTCTTCAATCACTTCTCGACGTATACGCGCCTCGTCGGTCACAATTGATGGAATCATGCGCTTCGCTTTTGCGAGTACATCCAAAGCATCCGGCACGTATTTCCCATCCATGGTAGGACTTGATAGTATCGAATATGCAGTGACGACGAGGTTGGTAAATTCACTCAGCTCGCTCATTTCTCTGCCTCCATCTGCGCCCTAAGCGCCCGCTTCATCGCGCCGTTCTTGTTATCCTGAGCGTTCAGATACTTCACAATGTCGGCGTCGTTCTCTGCGTTCAGTTGCAGTGTGTATCGTTCGACTGCCATGTTGCCTCCTAGGTGGTGCGGCTGGTGGCGGGTCTATCGTTTCCGAAGTGCATCCCGTTTTACGTCCCACCGTGTTGCTGCACTGCTCACTTGTAGCCGCGCCTCATATATCGAACGACGGGCCGGGATTGATACCGGCTTGCTGTACGTGCTCGCGGTCGCTACACCATCGATTATCGTTACGCCTTTTGCTTGGCATCCCAGTCATCAGCACTCAGCTTATGGGTTCAGCGTGTCCTTCCACGCCGCCGCCGTTCGCATCTTGTCAAAGATCAATACCGAATCATACCACACCGCACCGATGATGTCAAGTCACTCAGCCAACCGATTTGCTGCTTGTGTTACGTTCTCTTTTCCGGCCAGTTTTCAAGCGCAGACTGGGATAGCGTTACAGCGATTACGTACGGATTGGGGCATTGTGTTGCGTTTCAATCCTCTTGAACTCGACAACCCACACCCACGGATCGACCAATCCAGGCAGAAACCCCTCGGCCTTAGCGTCTAGCCTCGTGATGTCCTGCACTCGTTCAACACGAATATCTGTGATCTCAAGCAGGATTCGTGATGCCCATCGTGGCATGTGGATTGATGGACGCTTCCTCCATATTTCTTTGTGATGAGATGGATCGAATTTAGCATTACAGTTAAATACAGACGGACCGCTATCTAGCAGAGTTATTGTGCCACCGACGAATCCTGACTGCTCTAAATAATCTGACTTATGATGCCACCACGTCTCCCTCACCCAAAGCCGATCGCCTGTTTGACCATATGGGCACTTTCTATGCGCTTCAACTCGACATGCCGTTGTCTCGCCTTCAGCTAACCATCTAAATTCTCCCGGTTGCGTTGCGGCGACTGGCCAATAAGCATCATCAATCTGCGGCTTCACTACCCGCCGCGTCTGCGTCTTTCTGCCATCCAAGACAGCTCGCACCATCTCGCCGTTGAATAGAATCGGTCGCTCTTTCATCTCTGCCTCCTCAATACGTATGGAAATAGCTCTTTTGTTGCGTTACTCTACCTGAGCGCGTGCTCTGAAAAGAAGTCGTTGATTGTCTTTATGTCGTCCGAAGATGCCAGTTTCTTCAGCAATGGCAAAAATTCCTCCATCGTGCGAGTCTCGATGTCTGGATCTGTTATGAGAATCTCGCCATCAATTACCATCGTTACCGTGCATCCCGTCTTCGTCTTGTTGTTGATCAAATCAACGAACGCCAACGAATCTATCTTGTCCCAATGAACAGGTGAAGATACAAGAATCCACCGATACCGACAGCACCCATACCCAGAACCGCTAGTTGAATCAGCGTGATAGTTGCTGTGTGTAGACCCGTTAGTAGTTGAACTCGTTTGTCCTTGCCAGTAAGTCGTTCCGCCTGTCATCATTCCTCCTCAAAACATACTTCAATATGTAACACAACCGTCAATTCCATGCGTTCCCTCTATCCACGAGAATCAAACTTCCCCCGAGCGTTGCCCACCCGTATCCCGCCAGAGTTCACCAGCACGAACGTGCCGAATTCCTCACGCCGCACAACATACTTCGTCGCGTTGTAGCAGCCTGCGACTGATACCGATTCGCCTGATTCCAACGCAGATCTCAAATCCGCGCACAATTGCTCCCGTGCTTTGCCCGCCTTCGGATAGACGTGCAGCTCATCTAGGCGACCATGATTGCTTGACGCCTTGGACGGGAGTTTCCACTTGCAGTCGGCGTCGGTGAATTCAACTTGCATTTGTCTCCTTGATCGTCGGGATCTCGGCTATCTTGCCAGGCCTCTCGGCATAGTGCGTCACGAACCACCCCTCAGCAAGACTGTCTCCGGTGTCCCCGTACAACCATTCGCCGTGATCTTCAACCCACGTTAGTTCTGCTATACACCTATGCCCGTGCATCATGTTGTGCGCGTTCGCCACCAAACAAACGTACTCTTCGTAAGATTCCAGGTCTGCTTCCTCAACCGGGATGAAGTCAAGCGTGACCTCGATGTGTTCAGCCATCAGAAACCTCCTCACTCGCTTCCTTCATCTTGGCACGCAGCCTTAACGTATTGGCTTCTTCAAGCATGTCGTGATCCTCTAGCACTTCAAGAGCTATCAATAACCGTTTAGCCACGAGAACGTAGTCCAAATGGAACTCACACATGTCGCCTTCTTCTATTGGTATGTTCACCTTGTAGTCAATCGGCCCGCTCGTGGTTTGGGCTGTGATCTCGGTGATGGCTCCGCTCGCTTGTACTCTCCCTTCCTGAACCTTCGTCATCGCTGTCTCCTTGTCGGTCGGTGGAGCGAGGGCGGCTTCGATTTCTTCGAACAAGAAGAGCGCGGTTTCGATGGCGGTGAGTTCGGCTACAGCGTCAGATTGGGTATCTTTCCATGCGTCGTCAGCCTCGCCAACGTAAATGCCTGTGTATGCCAATTGCCGGAATTCAGCGAGAACTTTCTTAATCGCCTCAGTCTTCATCGCGCCTCCTTGAATAGACACGCACGCTTTGCATTTTCCGGCAACGCCTCGAACACTTTCCACATATCCCAGAATCCTTTCGGCACATTCATACGTGGCTCGTGGTCCTTGCGCCGCAACGGTGTCGGCCCGTGATACGAATGGACCTCAAATAGATAGCCGTCGAATTCGTAGACCGGATGGAATCCACACACGAAGCCATCAGGTACGCCGGGATTGTCGCTCTTCAGTCGTAGGCAGACCATCACGCGCCTCCTCTCTTCCTACTCTCAAACAACTCAGCCGTCTTGTCATCGTCTTCAAAGTTCGATGCGGACGATAGCTTCTGGCCGTTGCCCTTCTTGCCCGCCATCGTCCCCGCCGCGAAGTCCGCTATCCATTTTCGCACAGTGTTGATCGTCCACGTCACTTCCCATTCGACAAGCCGATCCATGCAGCCGGTTACTTGCTCGACTGTATACGCTTCCTCGACGACCATCTGTTTGAAGCCTTGCTGGATTGGTAGCCATGCTTTGCCGCGAGGTCGTGCGCCTCTGACTGTGGCGTAGTGCTCAGTGAGGGTGGTGAGATCGTCTTTCGAGATCTTCGGCTTGTCCGAAGGTAGTTCTTCTAGGTCTAAGTCTTGGTCTAGGTCTAGGTCTAGAGGTACGTGTCCGGTACGTTCCTGGTACGTCTGCGGTACGTGTTCGGCAATGGCCTTCTCTTCTATGTTTGCCGGCTCTCTAGGGACCAGTTCTCTAGGTGTTGTGTCTGTCCTAAATCGCCTTCGTGGATTGATGAGATGAAGGTAGTCCGTACCGTTGATTGAGTAGAAGACGATGAGTGGACCCGCCATGCACGTAGCGAGTTCGTTACGCCAACGTACCATCAACGTCTCGTCCACGTCCCCATGCTCCCAACGAAGCCTATACAACCCAGATAAGAGCATCCTTGGAGCCGCCCAATAGTTGCCATAGTCGTCCGCTTTGGATACCAATCGTGTGAACATTGTCTCAGCACCGATGGATACCGCGTTGACCTTCTCGCTATCTGGATATGATTTGAGGAGAGGGTTCCATTGCTCTGTCGGTGACGTTCCCTTTGCTGGCATCTGTCACCGCCCCAGGCTTCTATCGTACATGACGATCGCTCCTGTCGTTGCGACGTTCAGGCAATATGAAGACGGGATCTCGATCACGCTGTCGCACAAGCAGGCTGCGTCGTCAAGCCCTGTGTCCTCAGCACCTAGCAGATAGGCGCATCGTTGAGGGTGGATGAACGTATACAGCGGAACGGATATGTCGTCAATCTCTATTCCGACAAGCACACAGTCTCTTGGCTTGCCCGACATAAAGCATGACAAATCGCTGAATTCAAACAGTGGGATATGACGATGCGCTTTCGATGTGTCAGTTGGCTGATACTTGTATCGTGCCCCGATTGTGAAGATGAACGATGCTCCTAGCGCGTGCGCACTGCGCCATAGACCACCAATGTTCTCTTCAAACTTAGGGTGGTAGATTCCTATTCCGAAGTATCCGCGCTTGACGTTCATGCTATCAACCTCCATACGGTGAAGTAGTGTAGGCGAGGCCGTCCCGTATGAAGGAACGACTTGCAAGCAAGGTTCCAGACGAACCCCGCCCACTCATCTATCTTAACCGATCGTGCCTCCATTTCCAAGCGAAGTCCACCGCCCCGTACCTATTTAAGGTCGCTTCGTTTGATTCGTGCTTTCGCACACGATGGCTTCGCTTGCATCTTCACACCAACGCCAACTGCCCAGCCAAGCTCCACCGAGCGAATCGCTTACCGTTCTCTTCTATCATCTCAGTCTCGATAGCGTGGCCCGCCTGCCTGAGTTCCGCGATACGCGCCGGTCCTTTGAAGCACTGGAATCTCGTGAAGCAGTCAAGCCGCGTCAGAGTCTCGCCTCGTTGCAGGGCCGCTAGTATGTCGCTTGATTGGGACATGTCGCCTCCTCGGACATTGCGCTGATTTGCTCTCGATGTTTTGCCTCACACGGCCGACAACCAATCGTAACATTTAAACGAATCTCTACAATCTCATCAAGCAATGACTCGATGATGGTGATGAGTTCAGGAACATCATCACGGATGACAGTTTCTCTTACTATCGAATATACCGGCGCTTTTATTGCAATGGCCTGAGATGCTTTTGCCTCCACCAAACGCGCCCTGATGTCCTCAGTCTTCATCACGCCTCCTCAAGCAATCTCTTCACTTCCTCAAGCATCGCAGCGCGTGCCTCATGCGCACGCAGATCAGCTTGTATCGCCTCCATCGTCAATGTCGTCAGAGCGTCCGTATCGCGTTCAACGGTAACTTGTACCGGATCGACCGGCTCAGGCGGCTGCTGTGGATCTGACGGCTTCTCAGGCAGCAACCCTTTCGACAGCGCATAGAACGCCACGACGTGCCAGCAAAGCACACGCGCATCGCATACACACGTCGCCATGAGGATGGACTTGTCTCCCGTGTCGTCTTCGTGAACGCCGATGTGTACTGGATACACGATGCTTGGATCAGTCCTCGACGTGACAGACGCTAGGCTTGGATCGTCTGGGTCGATCGTCACGAGGTCGCGGACGTTATCCGGCAGGTCTTTGATCTTCGCTTTGATCTCTTCGACTGTGACGCGCATCACGCCTCCTTCAGGGCGCGGATGGCATCCAGCGTCTCTTGAAACGGAAGGTCGCCAACAAGTCGCCCTTCATGAATCTTGTAATCGCAGCCAGGAATAATCCCCCCAATCGCCAGAGCACAATCCTCAATCGTCTCGTTACGTAGGATGGCAACGATCTTTCCCATCTCCTCGCGAATAGCAGACTGCATTGGTCCCGGAACAACGTAATGACGTTTCATCAACACCTCGGCCATCTCGTTACCTAGAGCGTCTGACCTACACAGCTTCTCAGCCATCACGAACCTCCTCACACTCTCCGTCCTCTCCGCAACTCGGACACCAGTCCGAAGGAATGTCTGCCATCATATCATCTAGCCCTCGTGCTTCGGAAAGGACTTCGCGCTGATACTGCTTCTTCGTCCAGCGGTTGCCGCACGCTTTGCATACGATCATCACGAACCCCCTATCGACGCACATACCTCATCAAGCTCATCGCAGAACTCAATCAGCGCCGCTTTCAGCTTGTCACAGAACAGGCTATCGCGGTATACGTGCAGGACGAACAGCGGCAAGCCTGGCACATACGATACGAAGTCGCACCATTCGCGCTCGGTGACGAACAGTTGACCTTGCACCTGCTGGATATACGATGTTGGAAGTTTCGCCTCTGTCATCAACAGCCGCTCGACCTGTGTCTTGCCCAGAGGGTTCTTCAATTCGACCAACCCGTCACAACCAACTAGCCCATCAGGACTCGCGCCGTATCGTCCACAATCGCTGAGGCAGATCCCACATTGAACGACTTCAGCGTTTGTCTCCATCTCGTATACCTTTCGGCTAAGCTCCTCACGTTCAGCGCCCTTCTGCATTGCGACCGAGATGTACGTGTCCTCCTGCGCACCTGTCAAGCGTTCTGCGGCAAGCTCATACATGTAGGCTGTCCGCTGCTTGGACGGCTCGCCTTTGCTAGTGACGATCTTCGAGTATTGCGACGACGTTGGAATTCCTAGACGCGCCGCCCACCATTCCGGCGAGTACTGTTCACAGTTGAGAATCCTCATTCCGCTGCCTCCTTGCTGAGTCGTTTGAGATAGGTTGCATAGGCTTCGTGCACTTGCGACGCCGCCTCTGTTCCGCAATCTGCCTTGACCTTTTCACCGTTGACATTCCACCACGGAGCGAACTTCTCGGCGCTTGTGTTGCTGGCATCCTCGCATCGCTTGAGCCAGTCGGTAACTGCTTCGGATGAATCGCCATCTACTAGATCAACATACTTCGAGCCGTCCCACAGCCCTTGATAGATCGCAGCGGCTACTCCGAGTTCCTTCATGGCCACACTCAGAGCGTCAGTGAGTGCCATCTTGTAGCCTTCATCGTTGTTGTAGAAGTGGTCCTTCTCTTTCTCGAATAGCTTTGATCCTCCAAGACCGAAGATAGGCTTGGACCATTCATCTCCTTGTTTCACGTAGAGATTGATTGACACGAAGCACATGAATTCGCCTAGGTCTAGAGGCTCGACTGTAGGAAGTGGCGCTCCTTGCTCCGTCCAACGATCCAGCATTTCGTAGTACCATCCGAATCCGATAGGACCGAACTGTTCAGTCATCATCTGGAGACGCCATTGAGGGTTGATGTCTGTCATTCCGCCCAAACGTCCGCCCTTAATTCGCTTTAGCGCCGAAGCCGGTGGCCTACATAACGCTTCCCACGTTGCCAGATTGTCGCTCATTCTGCCTCCTTGAGTTCTGTCCAGAAGCCAGTAGGCATTTCGATGATCCTGTCTTTGTCGCCATCGGTCACGATAATCCTTGCCGTCCCACCGACTATTTCAACAACCGTTCCTAGACGCTCAAGAACCCACACTTTGAACGCATCGCTTAATGGCTCTATCTCGTATCGCTTCATCGTCCTGCCTCCTTACCACATTTCTGTTTGTTGCGAACTCGCTACCTTATCCGACTCGCACGTTTCAGAATGCGCCGCGTCATCGTCAGAGGTAATCTGCTCGATCTCCAACGCTTCCTTCTTCGTCGGACTGACGAGATATTGATGGTCGTGTTCGACTGAGAATCCGTTGACGCGATTCCAGTATACGTCGCGCCCGTCTGCCAGCTTGAACCTGAACTCGCTGTGCGTGTAGGTCATCACGCCTCCTTACTTCATCAGCTTGCAGCCAAGAGCTTTCTCGAATGCGCGGATGGCTCGATTAGATGGCCCGCCCGCGTACTTGTCACGCTCAACCTGGCTTACATACGTCACGCTGTAACCCATCTTGTGTGCGAGTACCGCTTGCGTCCAGGGTTTCGCCTCACGTATGGCCTTGATCCGCTGGCCGATTGTCTTGAAGTCCACGTTATACTTTGTCTTCGTTGTCATTCTGCCTCCTCCACCACATGAGTCCATCCAGTGCCGAGGCGAGCAATCTTGTCGCCTACCGCGATCTGCTCGCCAGTTGCCGCATCTGTTCCAGCATAACGCGCAGTGATCGCGCTCTTGCGAAGTTCGGCCATTGAACGATCATCGCTGAAGACAGTCATCGCTTCTACGTAGTTGCAGTATGTGTCTGCAAGTCGAGTCATTCGCCACCTCCAAACTCGTGCGGTTGCACGCCCATCTCGTCCGATAGCTCATCAATCTCGCAAAGCGTTCGATACAACTTCGCGGCGTTCCCGTCGTCTCGTGCTTCGTCGGCCTTCTGTTGTAGCTGTTCGATCTCGGTTGTGATGTCGGACTTTGTCACGATATCCTCCAAACGCGGATGCCTCCGCATTCTTCTTTACGCACAGTGAACTTGCCGACGCCGCGCTTTGTGTGATAGATCGCTGTAGCAGATATAGAATTTCTCATCTTCTCATCTTGCACAAAGAATGAATCTCCAACTTCCATCTCTTTCCATGGATACTTGCACGTATTTGGTATAGCAATTCCCTTTTCTATCTCGTTCATAACGCCTCCCATTCTAACGATGATCCTTTGATTAGATTCTCTGCCGCCCATAAAGGCTGTAGGTTAGTGAAATGGCACGCTTGCAAGAACTGATTTCTATCTGTGAGATCGAACGATGAAAGCGGTTTGATGTGGTCGATGTGCCATCCATCTCTAGCCCAGTTATCCCAAGTCATACCTGCCATGAATTGCGATTCTATGTAAGCCTTCACTTCTTGAATAGAGCAACCAAGCTCTGTAACTATGCTGCCAGCTTTCTGCCCCCTTCTAATAGCTAGACGAAGGCGTGCTATAATGCTACATTGCAATCTTCCCTGCATTGTCTCTCTATAAGCCTTTACTCTGGATATGCACTTCGGCGTCTTCTCATAAGCCCTACGCGTAGCTCTGCCTTTTTGTGAGCGGCGATAGGCTTTACGAACAGCAATGCCTTTTTCTGTCTGTCCATATGTTTGTTGAGATTGCCCCATTTCTACCTCCTCTTATTCCGTAGCTGGAGTATATAGTATCTTTATAAGAATGTCAAGTCGGATGGAAAAGAGAAACGCGAGCAGCCGAAGCCACCCGCGTCAATGAGGATGCTACTTGTCGAATACCTTCCCGCAATCCTGACACTCGTAAGTCACAGGATCGTCATAGATCTCAGCTATCTGCGCTGATCCGCAATCTGGACAGGTGATCA
>Ga0222685_1000176_pt1 | contig 15741 bp, 16 predicted proteins | sample AntAcemetage1077_FD_179836 | JGI IMG/M metagenome (GOLD analysis project Ga0222685, IMG submission 179836) | Saline water microbial communities from Ace Lake, Antarctica - #1077 | ecosystem: Environmental > Aquatic > Non-marine Saline and Alkaline > Saline | place: Antarctica: Ace Lake...
CAGAGCAGATGAAGTTGATTGACGATGCTTTCGCTGTCGGTAAACCATATACGCTGACCACAAGTACCACACTGGAAACTACCGATCTTGGAAAGACCATTCGTGTAAACGCTACTGGCAACCTTACTATTACCTTCCCTGCCGTTGGAGAAGATGAGGATGGTGGTAAACTTAAACTTATAAAACAGGGCGCAGGAGATATTACCAATAAAGCTGGTATTGGTGATGCTATTGCTACTTACGCAACCCCACATTCAGACAAAAGCTCAAGCGAATTTGCTGCTGCTGAATATGAGTATGTTCACGGAATAACTCGTTGGGTTGCAATATCACATGATGGAACTTGGGCATCTGCATAAAATTAGTGGGGAGGCTTAGGTCTCCCCATTCGGGAGGAAATTATGAAGTTTTATAAAAGAGATATACCGGGATTGTATTTACCCGGAACTATATGGAACCCAAATACTAGTAGACGATGGTGTGGTTTTGGTAAGAGTGGGGTTGTTGAAACAGAAGATCCCCAGCTTATAGAAGTCCTATTGAAGTATGGGTATCCGCACGATGAAGTTAAAGAGGCAGAACCCGAAATAGTACCAGAAGTAATACCTGAAGCAATTGAAGTAGAAATTTCAGAAGCAGTACCTGAAGAAGTAATTAGCGAGGATGATATTAGTCCTCTTACCGAAGATATAGAAGTCAACACCGAAGCTCCCCAATACGAAACAAAACCCGAACCAGATATAAACGCCATGACCAAGGCCGAGCTTGAGATATACGCTCGTGAAGAGTTTGGTGTTGAATTGGATAAACGACATACTTTGGCAGCTTTACGTGAGGAAGTTTTGTTATTAGGGGAAAACGCTTCATAGTCTTAAGGAGGCTGCAATGAGCAGAGTTGCCGGTACAGCAAAAAACTTTTCCAAAGATTCTTCATTTGTCACATACGAGTCAAGTTCAGCGACTCTCGATTTTACATTATCAGCCTCATTTTCAACCGTATCTAATTTTGAATACGAGTTGTTAGATGTCAGGCTGCATCTTGCGTCATCCGCAACCCCCTCTGAAAACTTCACAATTACACTAGACGCTACTCGTGGTACGCCATACGATGTAGTCTTTTATACTAAAGACATGGCTAGTGTTTCTGATGTAGTTTGGGCACCAGATGAGCCACTTTATTTTGCAGTAGATGATAAGCTAAATTTTGAATGGGCCAATACAGAAACAAAAGAATTTGGTCTCGCTGTTAGGTACAGAAGGTTGACCTAGTGGAGATAATAAACGGGGTAAAGAGAGCGACTTTGGAGTCTGCAAGAATAGGTGGTTCGGCAAACCATCTTGACGTTGATTCCGAAGCAACGGACATAGGTAACGAACTTGGGGTGTCTGATACCCACTTTGACTTTAAGAGAGACAAACTAGGCGGAGATTGGTAGGAGAACGAAATGGCAAATAATAAAACCATATATTCAGAACTGTTAAAATTTGTTGGTCTTATAATTATAGGGATTACAGTAGCGATTACCGTTGGATGGTCTACAGGTGTTAGCTCTGCTACAAAACAGAACTCGCAGGACATAATTAGAATAGAAACTCAATATATAGAACGGTTCAAACACATATCGTTTGTACTTGAAAGACACACAGAACTATTGGAAGACATAAGAAAAGATCAGCTTGAAAGGGCAAAAGAGGGAAGATGATGATTTGGGATGTAGTTGACCACTTTAACGAAAGAGAAGCATGTCCAGAATGGTATAGGTGGGCATTTCTTGTAGCGGTGTCATCGAGCTTTGGATATCGAAAACTGGCAGACATGATGAAATTACGAAAAGGCAAATAGCATGGCGATACTTACCACAAGTAATTCATACGCTACACTGAACGAAATAACCACTTTTTGTTCTGGGTTGGGACTGACGGCGTGGGCTTCTGCTTCTACTGATAGTCAAGAAACGGCAGCATTAAGGGGCATGGCTTACGTAGAGTCAAAAATGTATAAGGGGCAAAAAACATCAAATATACAGGCGAGGAAGTGGCCCCGCACAAACGCAACAGACGAAGACAATGTTGAAATAAGCACCACCACCATACCAACTGCAATTAAGAACGCACAGTGTAGGGCATCTTATGAGGAAGTGGTTAGTGTCGGAGTTTTACAGCCAAACCTTGACAGGGATTCATTTACAACCCACGAAAAGGTTGATGTAATAGAGATAAGCTACGAACAAGGCAAGAACTCAACAGTTTTTCAGGCTATAGATGGATACCTTGTTGGGTATCTACTTAAAACCGGAAGATTAATACGAACTTAGGAGAAAATTATGAGTAGATTATCGGAAGATGCGCTTAAGCGTGGCTTAGAGGCCGCAAATCTCAGAATTGCTTCATTGGAAAAGCAACTGGTTGATGCCAAGAAAGTTGTCGTTGAGCCTGAACCCAAGATAGAGATTGAAGAAATTGAGGAAATTCAGGGTTTCGTGATTCCCCAAAAAGGTAAAAAATTAGAGAAGGATTAAATGGATTATACCGCACTTGCAACTAAAGCCAATAACCTAATTGATAAATTTGGGGCTGGTGTCGTATTAACGCAGATTAGTCTTGGCACTTATTCTACCGATACGCATTCGTACAGCTCTACCACAGCAACGTATTCATACAAGGGTGTGTCAAGAGAAAGTGTAAAAGCATTGTTCCCTGGTTCATTAGCCGAAGTTTCGGATGCAGACTTTCTTCTACAGGCATCGTTGGCGGTTGCTCCAGAACCAAACGATTCAATGACGTTTAGCGGAACTAATTACTACATTGAAAGAGCAAGACCAGTAGCACCTGGTGGAATAACAGTTCTGTATAAAGTATGGGTCAAGGCGTAGCGGTGAAAGCATGAGGGAGTATACTATTGATAAAACAGCTAGTGGTTTTGCTAATACCATGAAAAGGATGGGTGATGACATTCGCACCGACTTGGAAAAGGTAATGAACGGCGTGTCTGAAAAAACCTTTGCTGCTATTCTGGCTAACTCACCCGTAGATAAGGGAAATTATATGGCTAGCAATAGGATGGCGGCTGGTGTGGAAAGAACCGATACATTTGGCGGTGATTTTGGTGGTGCGAGAAAAGGTGTGGGACGGATAGAGGCGGCTAGGACTTATGCAAAACAAGCATCCGCTGACTTCAATTGGAAGCTTGGAGATGGTAGTGTATGGTTTTCTAATAATATTGACCACGCTGATGCGGTAGAGGATGGTGGCCCAAGGTGGACAAAAACAGCACCATATAAGGTTTACGGTAACGTAGAGCGAAAAATGGAAAACGTATTTATACCAGAAGAAGTTTCTAGGGCTGGATTATGACACTTCAGGAAGTATATAACGCCCTTGACACTTACTTAAATGATAGTTGGGCAACTACGGTAATAGAACATGATAATTATGAGTTCAAAACCGAAACAACTACACCCTATATTTGGCCTCTTTTCCTTCCAGATACAGTGGAGGAGGGGGAGATAGCAGGTAGTAATAGTGGGGGAGCAAGTATAAGGTATGGGTTTTATCTCATAAATGTATATAGACCAAAAAATGAAGGACTTTCAACAATATTAGGTTATGCAACCACACTTGAAGCACTGTTCTATTATAAAGACATAGACAGTGTTTTTACAGAAAGACCATTCACAAGAAGAATGGGAGTTGAAGATAACTTTTATAGACTAGCAGTTAGTGTGCCATGGTGGGCATGGGTTAATGAATAAAAACCGGGGGGTTTTATGCTTAGTATTTGTATGATTGTACGGGATGAAGAGGAAAGTTTACCAAGATGTCTTGAGAGCATAAAAGATATAGCAGACGAAATAATAGTTGTAGATACTGGCTCAAAAGACAAAACGAAGGAAATAGCACTCAAGTATGGAGCTAAGATTTATGACCATCCATGGGAAGACAACTTCTCTTTACATAGGAACCAAGCTCTTTCATATGCCACTAAGAAATTTGTATTACAGATAGACGCGGACGAAGAGTTCTTTCTCATAGATAAACCAGAAAAATTAAAAAAGTTTCTCAAAAAGTTACCTGAGTCCTACAGTGCCATGATGCTTTTAATGAAGGATATGGCTGACGGCAAAGAGGTAATGCGGTTTAATTCAGCAAGGTTGTTTAGAAGGGGTACGGTACATTACGAAAATAGAGTACATAACCAGGCAATAACAACTGGAAAGGCTGGTTTTTATGAGGGTGCTTATTTTCAACATTATGGATATGACCTTACGCCAGAAAAGAAAGAGGCAAAGAAGAATCGTATCCTCAAAATGCTTGGATTGAGACTTGAAGATAACCCAGAAGATTGGGATACATACTTTTATCTTTGTCAGTGTTATGCGGTAAATGATGACCTAGATAATTCCATAGAGGCTGGAGAAGCATATATTGCCCACAAAGATGAAATTACAGTAAAAGACTCAATATTCTTTACCATGGTTAGGCAGTACATGAGAAGTGGTAATGAAGCGAAAGCATCCGAATGGTTAAACATGGGTCTTGAAAGAAAGCCAGAAGATCTTGACCTAAATGTTGCTATGGTTGAGTTTGGAATTTGGGTTAAGAACGCTTCCTTAATTACAAAGGGTACAACACAGTATATTGTAAGTTATGAAAACATGAAAAAAAATCCACTTGAAAAGGGAAACAGGTTTGTGTTTTCGTTTAATAAAGAGGTTCTGGCATTTTGTCATTATTGGTTAGCAGTTGCGAGAATAGAAGAAGGAAAGCGGGTTTTAGATAACCTAAAGAAAATGTTACCGGAGGTTTCAGATAGTCACAGAGAAAAGATATCTGGAGACTTAAGGGAATTTGGGGAAAGGCTGGGAGGAATTTCTTTTGAAGTTGCCACGTAATTGTTGCCCAAGATGCGGCAAACTCTTATTCATAGGCTTTGCTGAAAACGTAGAGATAAAATGTAGACGGTGCAAAGAGTTGTGCAAGTTTACTAAAGAAGACTGGAATAATAAAAATGAGTCCCCTGAGGGTCAAAGTTTAGATGGAGGTAAGACATGAGTTGCGGAGATATAGGATTAAGTAGAAAACAGAGGGTGTTTGTATGTGTGGAGGATACTTGCGGGACTCTAAAATTTCCTGCACCAAGTACAGACTTTATTTTGTCGGCTGGAAACGCCGCATTGAACCAAGGGACTACGTTTGTTGATTCTCTTGAACTAAGAGATACGCTTGACGTTCTGGCGCAGTTTCAGAATGCTACAGGCCCAGCAACATGGACTATACCAATGTATCTTAGAATGACAGGTACGGTCGGAACAACGGAATATCCTCAAGGGGATGCGCTGTTTCAGTCTCTTCAGGGCAGTAGGAAGTCGGCAACAACAGCGTCACTTAATGGTGGAATAATAGCCGATACGCTTACCATGCAGATTGATGGTATTAGCAACAACCAGTTACCTGAAGTTGGTGTTGTAACCATTGGTACCGAGAAGATTTATTACAGTACATTAACTCAGGGTAATGGTGCCACTACTGCTACGTTGGGTGGGTTGACTAGGGCATATAATTCAACCTCTGCTGCTGTGGCAACCGACAATGCAGACGTTACCCTATCCAGTATTTTTTACGAACAGGATACTTCGAGTCCTGCGGTAAGTATCTGGATTGAAGACGATCATTTGACGAGGGGTTTGAGCGGAGCGAGCTGCAACAACTGTGCTATTACCATAAACAATGAAGGTGCTGTTATGTTCACCTTTAGTGGTGAAGGGATGGAAATGGTGTGGGCTGGAACGAGCACTTTAGCTACCGCCTCTACTGCAAGTGCAACAACTATTAGTGTTGCTGACGGTGAATTGTATAAAGCCGGTTCTTATATATGGAACGAAACCAAAGAAGATAGCAATAGTACCGCTGGCTACGAAATAAGCTCTATAACAGGAGACGTACTCACCCTTGGGACTGGAATTGGCGAGGGGTGGAGTGCTGATGATGTAATAGCCGGATATCTCGGAGACGAAACGGCAATTGGTACTGCCGTCGAAAGTCGGCTAAGTGATGTCTATCTTGACGATGTTGCAACCAAAACCAGAAGCATGGACTTGACCATTTCGGTTCCCAAAACCTACCTTAACGATGAGATTGGAACCGATTTTCCAGAAAATTTTGTTGAGGACGTTAGAGATATAAATGGAAGTATTGGATTATATCTTAGAAAAGCTGACGTTCAATACTTCACACAAGGCTTTGATGGCACGCAAAAGGAGTTAACGATTAGTTTTGGCGATACAGCAGGGTACAGAATGGATTTGGTTATGCCTAAGGCACAAATTCAGGTTCCAGAAATAAGCCAAGACGGTGCGGCTCAAACAATGTCTGTCACATTTAAGGCACTTGGAACCGTAGGTGAGGACAGTCTAGGTATAATATTGAGATAATTAAAGAAAATAGGGGGATAGGATCATTACCGAAAAGTGGTATCTCAGCCACCTTCCCCAAAAAATAGAAGAGCTTAGCCAGAAAAGAGTTGAATGGAGAAAAAATAATCCAGAAAGAGTCGTTGAGCTGAGAGCTAAAATAGCATCCACTAACGCTATCAAAACTACAGTTCGTCTTAGGTGCTTAGCTTTCATAGAGAAACACGGCATCGACATAGTGGCTCCAGACGGAAGGACAGCAATTTCTATCTGGATGGGTTTTGAGAATGAACTTTATGAATTAGCAATATAATAAGAATGGCACGGGGAACGCTTAGCGGCGCGTGGGGGTGAATCCCGGCATCCCCACATCCCGTGCTTTTATTAATATCGGGGAAGCACTTAGAGCGTAGATGCTCAATAAGGGGAAATACCATGAAGTTACGTACAAAGAAAACAGAACAGTGGATTCATTTTTTGCGCGGAGATGGCGAGATGAAGTTTCTAGTTTCACCCATGACAGAATCAGAGAATGCAGACCTTCTCAAGCTGTGTAGAAAGTTTGGATGGGAAAAGGGTCAGAGGTTTGAGGATACCCCAGATTACCAAGCATTTAAGTCGCAGAAGATTAAGAAGACTATTCTTGATTGGGAGGGCGCAGAAAATGAAGAGGGGATGCCTCTCGATTGTACCGATGAGAACAAGCTGAAGATTTACAACGGAGACCCAGAAGTAATTAATTGGGTTCTTGAAGAAGCAGACAAAATCCTCGAAGCTGGTATAAAAGAAGCCGAGGCTGATAAAGAAAATTTGTAGCATGGGCAGAGTGGTATGGGGGAACCGTTCGCAAGAAGGGAACCTCCACAACCCTCGATTGCAAGGAATGCAGGGAGCTATATGCAAGTTATGGGGAAGAGCCACCTTGCGATGATTGCCCAAAACCAAAAACACTAGCACCAGACAACATGTTACCATGGATGCTGTGGGGGTGGTTACATAGATACGGTAGGGGTTCTTCAATGAGTGGACTTGCCCCTATAAAGATAGATGCAACACTGGATTTATGCAGAGCAAAAGATGCGACATGGGAAGATTTTGAAAGAATTCTTCTAGTAGAAGAAACACTTTATCCACATTTAATGGAGCCACGAGATGGTCAAGATTATGAAAAGCCGAGCAAACCTAAAAAGTAGCTTGGCTTTTTTTTGGAGTAGACTATGGCAGGCGTAAGATTTAACTTAGATGCATCACAGTTTGACGCTGGAGCAAAGAAAATAATACGAGATCTTGATCGGATGGGTTCTGGTTCTTTGAAAACAGAAGCTAAGATTAAGAAACTTGATGCCGAGATAAAGAAGCTTGCCACCGGAATGAATAAGTCCGAAAAAGAAGTCAAGCAGCTTACAGCAAAAAATAAACAATTAAGTGCATCCGTTGACAGGCTTACGGCAAAAAATAAACAGTTGGCAGCTTCCCATGCTGCGGCTGCCCAAGCAACGGCTAAGTCAAGAAAGAATTTGGTAACTTTTGTACGTACAGTTGCATCTACTGCTGCCACGTTGATGATTTTAGACCGCGCTATCCAAGAAGTCAGCGCTGCAATGAGTGTTGGTATTGAGTTTGAACAACGTATAGCCGAAGTAAGGGCAATCGCAAGGGCAACAGTTCAGGAATTTGGAGCCATAGCCAAAGCAGCACGAAAGGCTGGCACAGAAACAATATGGAGTGCTTCAGAAGCAGCTGATGCCCTTAGATTTCTGGCTCGTGCTGGTTTTACGGTTGCAGAGTCAGTGAAGGCACTTTCAGACACACTAGCCATTGCACAGATAGGTGAATTAGAACTTGGTAGGGCTACAGACATAGTAAGCGATAGTCTTCGTGCATTTAACTTAGATGTTGACCAATTAACAAGAGTAGTTGATGTTTTTACTGGAACCATTACAAGAACAAACACAGATGTTGAAATGATGGCAGATGCCATGAAGTTTGCTGCACCTATAGCAGCACAGTTGGGATATACGATTGAAGAGACATCAGCCATGATTGGAATCCTTTCTCAGTCGGGTATCAAAGCTGGTATCGCTGGTCGTGGAATGCAGATGGCGTTTATAAAGACAGCGGGAGCCGCTAAAAGATTGGGACTCTCTGTAGATTCAGACCTTATAGACGTGTTAAGAGAACTTAATACTCAGCAAATAAGTGTAAACGAAATTTCAGAGATGTTTGGTGTTAGGGCGTTAAAGTCTGTTCTTGTATTAAAAAGCAACGTTGACCAGTATGAAAAACTTGAAAAAACTCTGCAAAATGTTAATGGGGAAAGTAAGCGGTATGTAGATGGATTGTTAACCGTTGATGTTGCTGTTAAGAAATTTGTTTCCATAATTAAAGAATCACTGATAGGGGTTTTTAATGAATACAGAGATACGCTTTGGAATAACCTTGTTAGTGCAACTGCATGGATTAAAGACCACAAAGATAGCATAATTAGTACATCTAAGGCAATGGTAACATTCGCAAAGTATGCTGGAAAGCTTGCCGGTGCGTTTCTTCTATGGAAGGGTACAATGAAGTTGCTGAATTGGGAATTGGCACTTTTCCAGACTCATATGGTTAGAGTTGCGTATATGGCAAAAATGGGGGTTAGCCTAAAGGCAGCTGGCGTTGGTGCTGGTTTTTTTGCTACAGGAATTAGAAGTATTGGTGCAGCATTAGCAGCCATTCCAGTTGTTGGGTGGGCTTTACTAGCCGCGTTTGCAGCTAAGGAAGCTTTAAACATATTCATAAAATATGATGAAGATAAACAAGAACGAGAGCGAATACAAAGTGAAATTGACCAGATGTCAAACCTCACAGTTCCAGTATTTATTAAACTATTAAGAAAAAACCCAAGATTTTACGATGAACAAATTGTTGAATTTCAAGGTTTTGTAGCCGAGCAAAAGAGTATCATAGAAAAGGCAAACAAGGTACTTGAGGAGGCTAAAGCAGTAGATACAAGCCTCGACTTTGGAGAGGGAGAAGCATTGCCGACTCAATACTCTGAAGACATAGTGGCTGCTGGAGTTATAGACAAGTCTACTGCTAAAATAAAAAAGGCAAACGCTGAACTTAAAAGATTAGAGGGTTTATTAGCTAAAATTAAGATTGCCCAAGATGTTCTGTCTGGTGCTTTTGAAAAAGACACGAAAGATTTTTGGCAGTTCAAAAAGGCAGAAGCGGAAGCTGAAGAGGCACGTCTGCTTAGGATTAAGCAAACCGAAGACCTCATTACTGATATGTCCAAGAATACTGCGGTTGCTAGATGGAAAATTCAGAAAGATTACACAGAGCAGATTACTGAAGAAATAATGGACAAATATCCACGAGCAGAAAAGGCAGTACAAGATGAGATTATAAAAATATTGCTTCAGTCTAAAATGAAAGAGTTCGATTTAGAAGTAAAAGCTGGAGACGAAATTCTAGCCTTAAAGCAGGCGCAACTTGACCAACTATCTAAATGGGATAAAGCAAATAGCGAGACTCGCTTAAAACTATATGAAGACTATAGCAACAAATTACGTATAATCCAAATAGGGGAAACCGCTGTAAAAATTGAAGACTATGATAAGGATCTAGTTATATTTGGTGAGATGTTACAGACGCAGTTAGGTAAAACAAAAGAACAAGCTGCTAAAATAACAGAGGTAATGAGAAAAGCCTACGCCAAGGGGCTTGAACCAGAAAAAAAAGACGCTTCTAGCGAATATATAGATAGGTTAGCCGAAGCCGTAAATTACTACAAAGACCTGACTGGTTTTGAAGACACTTATCACGACAGGATGATTGAGCTAATAGAGGCTCGGAGGAAGGCGGATATCAATGCCACCGGAGATAAGGAGGCTGCTGAAGCCAAGTCTATCAAAGCCCGTAACGATCTTGCGGAAGAGATGTACGAAAACGAAGTAAAGCATATCAAAAACCAGTGGTCTGGTTACTCGGATATGTTTGAAGGTCTGAGTCAATTGTATGCTGAGGATAGTAGTGAGAGGAATAGGCTTCACGATATATCAATGGCATTCCAGATTGCAGAACAGGCAATGCTCATGGTTACAGCGGTTAAGGCCGCAGTTGTTGCGGTGGCAACCCAAGGTGAGGGAGATCCATATACCGCTTTTGCTCGTGTTGCTGCTATGGTTGCTACAATGGCTGCACTGCTTTCACAAGCTGGGGTAAGCTTTGGTGGTGGCGGTGGCGGTGATGTGGCCCCAGCTCTTCCAGCAAGTACCGTTCTTGGTGCAGAAGCTGGAACTGGTAGTAGCTCTATGGCTAATTCATGGGAGTTCCTGCAAGATACATATGATATGCAATACAGGGAACTGTCTGGTATTTATAATGAAATGAAGAAGCTGAATAGCAACATTAAGGGTCTTGTAACTTCCATTTTCAGGATGGGGGGAATTGATACATCTGGTATCCAAGTTGGGGAATATTTGGGAAGTGTGCAGGGCGTGTTTAACGACTTTGTATCAGCTACGTCTTTGGGTTTAACGGATATTTTTAATGATTTGACCTTTGGAATATCTGGTTGGATAGACGATACGGTATCAAGCTTAGTTGGTTCCATCTTTGGTGGTGGTGGCTATACGAATATAACGGGTTCTGGTATTTCTACTGGTGCAGGTTCTGTGGGGGGACTTAGCGGTGGAGTTGGGATAGGCGGACAGCAGTATACAGATGTTCATACCCACGAAGAAGGTGGCTGGTTCAGCTCAGACTCAGACTCTTATTATACTGCTTACAAGGCGCTTGATGAAAATGTTTCTCGGCTATTAGACATGGTATTCCAGAACATGAGTTCCACCCTTGTTGACTTGACTCTCAGCCTCGGTACGGATATGAATGAAACCCTGAATTATGTCTTTGCAGGGGCAAAGATAAATCTTAGTGGTCTAAGTTCCGAAGATGTCAACAAGACTCTAACTGAACACTTCTCCGCCCTTGGTGACAATGCTGTTGATGCTCTCTTCGGTGAGTTAATTGGTGCATACCAGCAATTGGGCGAAGGGATGCTTGAAACAGCTACTAGGATAGTTATTGACAAAGCCATTGTACTCGATACCCTTAAGATGACCGAGCAGTCTATCGGTTCCTATGCGCTTATCCTTCAAAAGTCTAGGCAGGTTGTAACCGATGAATGGAAAGCTTGGGCGGACGATGACTCTTGGAAGGATGCTTATGCTGCCTACAACTTTACTGATGAAGTCCTTGACTACCTTCTTGCTCTTAATCCAGCTCTTAGGGGTGCAGCACCCGCTCAATACGAGACTGAGTATTACGATGAAATAGCTTCAGATACAGCCTCGATGATTGCTTTTTCTGAGGCCATTATTGAAATGGCTGGTGGGCTTGATATACTTCGAGAAGCATCAGAAACATATTACGATAAGTTTTTCACAGAACAAGAAGCACAATTTAGGTTAGTGGGTCAATTAGCGGGTGCAATGGGAGACCTTAACTTGGCTTTCCCGTTAACCCGTGAAGGATATAGGGATATGCTGGAAGGATTAGACCTATCTACGGAAGCAGGGCAAAGGGCATATGTCGGTATGTTGAAAATGGCAGAAAGTGCCGATGCTTTCTATTCGTATATAGAAGACCTTAAGGGCGGTTTCATGGAATTGCGTGAAAGGATAATCGGCCCCACTGATACATTCGACAGCCTTATGGCAGAGTATGATACCCTTGATGAAGATTCTGCAACATACTATGTCGATAGTCTCGACCTTCTTACACGAATGACTGATGCGGCAGAAGGAAGTTTAGAACTCCAGCAACAGGAACTTGACTCGCTTAATTCACAGATAACCTCAATTGACGATATGATTATGAGGCTTACCGGTGGAGACTTGGCTCCAGTGCAAAGCGAAGAATGGTTTACGGGTAGATATCAAGACCTGCTTGGTGGGGTGACCACACAGGAGGGTGTTGATGAGCTTCTAGGATTCATACCAGAATATCTTGGTTTTATGAATGCATATGGTTCGGATATGGCATCACTTAATGCTTCGATAATTTCGGATATATCTGGGATAAAGGATGACTTGGTAGATAGACAGGTCGCCCTTCTTGAAGAAATAGCAGAAAACACTAACAATACATTACTAACAGATGTTTTGACTAGACTTGACGAGCAGTTAGCGGCGTTGACCCTACGGCTGGAAGAAGCGGTTATAGTTCCGATTGGAGGGACTATACCCGACGAAGTAGCTGGCTTACTTAACCCAGAATCAACGGTTCTCCCAAGTACCGAAACCGAGATGGCTAATTATTTAGGATCTTGGGGTATAGAAGGTGGTGGAGCTGGTGGAGAAGACATCGGTGTTGGAAGCTGGGAAGAAAGAGATCCATATGGAAATTTATCTCAAGAAACAAAAGATTGGGCAGATGCATTAGCATTAAAAACAGCTTTCGACGCTAGGGTTGATGAAATTAATCCAATGACCGGTGGGTGGCAGGGTTTTCTACAGGGAATGGCTGACATTCTGGGCTTTGCTGTTTCACCATTAACGGGAGCTTTGAGACAGGCTGTAATGTTCGGATTAGACTACAGTACAGCACAAACAGCGCTAGACGAGTTAGGAGAGCTTTATGGGGGAATACCAGATACGGGTTTATATGGAGATGCACTGATTGCAGAAATAACAGGGGTACCGGTTGCGACTGCACCTACGCTAGAAACAATGTATCCTGATTTGTTTACGGGGGATACCTTTAATGGGGGTGAAGATAGCGGTTATGCGGATGTGGGAGTCGATATGACTGGCGGTATGCCGAGCGGTGGGTACAATGGTACTGGAGCAAGCAATGGCGGCAATGGCAGTGGATTCTCTGGTGACACAGCGGGTGGTGAAGATGATGGTTGGGGGCGTAAATATGGCGGTCTTATTTCCGGCCCGGAATCTGGCTATTACGCAAAACTTCACGGAACAGAAGTGGTTGTCTCACAAAAGGGAGGAGGCATTCCGGTAGAAATGGGCTTCGGTGGATATATCGGAAGTTCCATGGATTTAAACAACCCAACTAACGGTAACTTCATGAAGTCTCTCGGTATTGACCCAGAAGCCATTGGTACAGCAATAGCAGAAAGACTCTCTGGAGACACCCACGTTCATGTTGAAATAGACGGAAATGAAATAGGGCATGTTGTTGTTAGCCAACTAAAGACAAACCCCGAATTAATAGAACAAACTAGAGGGATAATGTAATGGCTTATGAGATGTACGATTATTGTTCACTGGCGACTGCGGATAGTGATGTAACCCTAGACGTTAAACCGTCAAATACTTTGACAGAAACAAGCAATAAGAATGTAGAGATACATATGGGTGACGATGGTTCTGAAGAAAGAATAGCCCTAGATACCGATTCTATTTTCTTTGTAACACTGCAATGGAACCCTATAAGTGAAGCTGATTCTGGAACGGTTATGGATTTCTTTAATTCAACAACAAAGGGTTGTGGGACAGCCAAATCATTTAAGTGGATAAACCACGGTGAACCTAGTGCAAGTAGACATGTGTATGTGGTGCGTTTTGCATCAGAATTACCGAGAAGTGTCAGGCGTGGCTATATTTACGGGATTACTGGAGTCAAACTGAAAATTTTAGGCAAGATTGCAGATTAACCTCATAGGGATAAAGATATAATGTTAGCAACAACAGCGACACAAGATACGATTATAGCAAGCAATTACAAATCGGTTAGCTGGCTTTTTGATATTACCGACAAGAACGATGTAAGCTATAATTGGTCTACAAAAGCCTACACTTTTGATGGGACGAACTACACCTTTAAGATTATTAATTTCAGGGGTGTAACTCTAAATAGAGCAACGTCCGAAATGGGGATACAGTCACCATCTGGTTTTTCGTTTGGGATTTCCAATAAGGATAACACTATATCTGCGTCAGACCTTGCCGGTGGTACAGTCCTGTTAAGGCTAGCCATAGGTGACGGAACCAATGAGTCTGCTATACGACAGTTTAAGTTTAAGATTAAACACGCTGCCGATGTATATCAGTCTATCTCTGTGGTGTGTGAGGATTTTATACAGCAATATCTTGAGGGAGATTACCCCAACACTGCTTCCATAAGCGCATTATTTCCGCCTGCTGATAAATACGAAGAAAGGGATTTGTGTGTTCCTGCCACATTTGGAACTCCATACATTCCACTTAGGCCAGCTATTTGCAGGACAGCATCTGTTTCAACCCCAGAAAGGTTTTACCTACTAGGCGAAGTCGGTACGTATTCTATATCAAAGGTAAGGCAACCGAGAACATTTGGTTCCACGGTATGGTCGTCTGGTTCATATGCATTTACCCAGAGTACCGTTTCGGATACAAACGGGAAGGTGTGGCAAGCATTCCAACCTATTATTGCTAAGTCATCGAGCGAGGCTTCACTAGACTCCTGTGGTCTCTGGGCAGAATCAGATTCCTATATGTTTGACATGCCAGCACAGTTTTCCAAGAGTTCTTCGGTTGCCACAACCAATCCAAGAGACGTAATAGAATCGGTGCTGTTAGGATTTGGGACTCCATCAACCGATATAGATTCAGCAGTAACATTTGCCTCGGCAGATTCTACATATGATTCGTGGGGGTTAGCATTTAATGGAGCTTTCTATTATAAAGAAGCACGTGGCAAGCTGCTTGCTTCACTTTTGAACCAGTGCCATTCCACGCTCTATAATAATGAAAAAATAGAACTGCACGTCCTTTCAAAAACTTCGCAAAAGACCATAACAAGTTCAGACGTTGTTAAAAGCGGTGAAGTGGGCAAGGGAACGTTCAAGACATCTGCTATAACACAGAAGCAATCAGACTCTGGATACATAGCATACCAGAAGTCAGACGATTCTCAGGACGAACTCGTTAAGTACATGGTTCCGGCAAAGTCAACTACAGATAATGTTTCAAACGACACGCTGGCAATCCCGTTTGTAAAGAACTCAGACCACACACAGCGGTTAGGAAGCCTATACTTCCAGCGAAAACTTCTGAAAGAATCCACAGCTTCGTTCACTGGCAAGGCAAAACTTGTTGCACTACAACCAGATGATGTAATCACAATTAATGATACAGATTACGGTGGAAACTATGATGTTCTAATAGACTCCATGACAATAAACAAAGATGCATCAATATCGTTTAAGTGTACTAAATTCAAGTATGCCCTTGACGACTGGGGTGATCTTTCGTTTTCTGGTGCTTCACTTGCAACTGAAAGCCTTTCAAATTATTGGTCACCGGTAATAGCTGGGCCAGATTCAGATATAAGTGGTGTGGAA
>Ga0222685_1000179_pt1 | contig 15458 bp, 20 predicted proteins | sample AntAcemetage1077_FD_179836 | JGI IMG/M metagenome (GOLD analysis project Ga0222685, IMG submission 179836) | Saline water microbial communities from Ace Lake, Antarctica - #1077 | ecosystem: Environmental > Aquatic > Non-marine Saline and Alkaline > Saline | place: Antarctica: Ace Lake...
TTGTCGGGGTGAGGGTATACAATGGCGATAAGGTATATCAGAGCGATTATTTGACTTCGCCGGTAGAGGTTATGCGTGGCGATACATTGCGGGCAGGTCTTACGTTTAGCGAAAACTAGGAGGCCGATGAATAGAGACTGGGAAGACGACATGAAGCACGAGAGCGGCCAGCATGAGAACGTGTGCCGCGTCTGTGGCGAGACGTTCATAGGATTCAAGCGTCGGCATGTGTGCTATGCTTGCGTGTATGGAGGCGAGAATGAAACTAGCGAGTGAGATTAAGGCGGCTGTTCAGGAACAGGTCGGTTACGATCTAGATATTTCAGACTTTGTTGGATGGGAGGAGGTTGAATCCATCATCGCCGCGAAGCTGGAGCCGGTGCGAGTGGCGCTGAAGGCAATACAAGACATGCACTGTGTAAGTGGCTTGCATGAGGGCGATTTAGTTGATAGAGCCCTTGCCCTGTTCGAGGAGGCCGAATGACTCCTGACTGGTTCGCATACCTGATGAAGTGGATCTTCTTCGCGCTGTGGTTCGCGTTGGTGTTTGATGGGATGGGGAGGATTTAGTGTATAATGGTGTCGATAGTTTCGTGACTTCTACGCACGCACCATACTTGTAATAACAATCACGACATGTTAGTATCTCTCCGATGGGCGCGACAACCGGACTGCGCTCATACGAGGGGAGTAGATGGGACGCATTCGTGATGTAGTCCTAGACTGGGCAAAAGACGGGCCACGAATGGCCGTTGCTCATTTCCTTGCACCTGAGACTAGAACATCCATCCAGACAACTCAATCCATGCAATATGGCGTTGAGAAGTGGACGGACTGGAATACGAAGAAGGCCGTGCTTGAAGGCTACGAGTCTCATTTCCTCGTCTACAGGCTTACCAAGTTCCGCGGCGATGCTATCAAGTCCATGCCTCTCGTGGCCAAAGACATCGCTAGTGGCGATCCTGTAGCAGACACACATCCAGCCGCAAAGATGATCGCAAATCCTAACCCTCGGATTCCTATGGACGAATTGGAGTTCAGAGCAGAGCTGTTCCTGTGTATGGCAGGTGACGCCTATTGGTACATCAACCAAGTAGGCGATAGCGTCAGGCTTGACCCTCTAAGATCGGACAGGGTGTCCATCAAGGTCTATAAGAGCAAGCTGATCTATCTCTATACGCTACCCGGTGAGAAGCCTGTCCCGTTTGAGCAGGAAGAAATCGTCCATTTCAAGAACTACAATCCATCTAGCGACCTATTCGGCCAGCCTGTCCTTAGAGCGAATGCCAAGCTGGTAGACACGGGCAATGCAATATCCGACTTCCAGTATCACTCGATGAAAAACGGTATGTGGCCTAGTGGTGTGCTGGCAACTGAGAAGCTAGAGAAGACGCAATACGATCGCCTGATGGCTCAGATCAAGGCATCGAAAGAAGGGCCGGCAAATGCACGACGCCTGATCATCGTCGAGGATGGTAAGACGTGGACGCCAGCGACTCCTACGCCATCAGACATGGACTTCATGGGCGGATCAAGCCTAACGAATCAGGAGCTATGCGTGGGCTTCGGCGTATACGCTGAGGCTATGGGGCTTATCCCTGCGAAGTATGAGAACATGCGTCAAGCACTCAGGGCGACGTGGGAGAATACGATCATCCCTGAGAAGACGATGCTTGAGGGCACGCTGAATACGCAACTAGCTCCACACTTCGATGGGATCTATTTCGAGTATGACATGTCTCAGACGATCCCGATGATCGAGGCACGCAAGGAGAACGCTATAGAGGGCAAGATGTACTTTGACATGGGCATCTCAACCAAGGCTGTAAACGAACGTCTAAGCCTTGGCTTCGATGAGGCTGAATGTCCAGATAAAGGTATGTTGCCCGTGACGTTGCTTGAGGTAGGCGCAACACGAGTACAGGAAGAAGGGCGGTCAATTCGTTCTATTGAAACCAGGAGTGCGGCGTTAGATCTCCACTATCGCGCCACTGATCAGAAGCGACTCGGATGGGAGCGCAACATGGCTCAGAAAGTAAGCTCTCTGTTTGCGGCGGAAAGCTCGGCTGTAGTCAAAGCTGTCACGAATGGAAAGGTAGATACCGACTCGGCTATTGAATCCCAGCGGAGCGCGTGGGTTAAGACCTTCACCGCCGTATACAGAGCAGTCATAGAGGACTTCGGAGACGACACGTTTGATGTGCTTGTGCCTAGATCCATTGATCAGGTAGAGACACGAGACTTCGATCCGTGGTCAGATGAGATTGAGAAGTATGTGAATGCTCACGCCGCTGCTGAGGTGAAGCTAATAGAAGAGACGACGAAGAAGGCCATCCGTGCTGTTGTGCTCGAAGGGATCAAGGGCGGCGATAGCAGCGTCAAGATAGCACGCAGCATCAAAGAGGTGTTCAAGGATTGGGAAGGCGGCACGGACACCTATCGCGCAATGATGATCGCACGTACTGAGGTGCATCAAGCGGCTGGGACGGCTATGCACGAATCAGCTAGACAGAGCGGAGTGGCGAAACAGAAGGCATGGCTTGACGCGGGTGACGATCGGGTGAGAACGGCGCACGTGAATAACACGGGGCAGGGGTGGATAGCGTTCGGGGATACGTTCTCAGACGGTGCGGATTATCCAGGTGACGGGACTAACGACGTGAATTGCAGATGTGTTGCGATTTACAAGGGGTAGGTGAGGGGTATGGGATTCAGACATAGTTCTGTAATGGACAGCGGGTATCGGGCGTCACTCTTTGATGCCAGCCAAGCTATAGCCGATGTGATGAAGATCGTGGTGACGACACCGGCAACGGGTTCCTACTGGCTAGCGCACGATGTTGTCTCACATCAGATGGTCAATGTGACGCTCACTGAGGATGTGACGATCGGGTCCGCTGGGACGGCGATGGTGTTCTATGCCCGCAACCGTCAAGGCGATCATCCAGATGATTGCGCATGCTTGATCGAGCAAGGCGGAACGTACACAGGCGGGACGGAAATCCTGACTAAGGTGGAGCTTCGCGCAGAGGGTGGCAACCACACACTACTCAAGCAGGGCACGTCTTATCTGATCTCAGTGACTAGCAAGGGCGCTGACAACTATACCTCAGCCGTCGTGTGGGTGTGGCAAGGCTCAGGGACGGAGGGATAGCCATGTTCACTGAGACACGAACATATCCGCTAGAAGTGAGGGAGATTGACGGCGATGGCATGTTCACCGGCCATGCTTCGATATTCGGAAACGTTGATAGCTATGGGACGATCTTTGACGCTGGGTGTTTCAAGCGAACGATCAAGGCTCACAAAGGAGCATTCCCTCTGACTGTCAATCATGAATGGTGGGATCCTATCGGCATGGCACGTGGTGTTAAGGAAGACGCCACAGGATTGCTGATCGAGGAAGGGTATCTGAATATAGAGACTCCTCGTGCGAACACCGTCTACATGGGGCTGGCTCACGATGGCAACCCTGCGAGTGGCTACTACAGCGACATGAGCCACGGATTCCGTACTGTCCGTGAGACTGACGACAAAGACGGCGTAGCTCATAAGAAGGAAGTCATTCTGTCGGAGTTGGCAATTGTGACGATGAACTTCGGCGCAAACCCTGAGGCTGGCGTCGAGCAGGTGCGTGCAGCAACTGAACACATGCGGCGTCTTAATACCGCACTCAAGACTGGCAACGAGGATAGATTCATTGAGGAAGTAGCAAAGCTTCGCACGGTACTTGAAACGTATAACGTTTCACTGCCTGCGGGAGAAGACATAGGAACTACGGCAACACTCGTGAAAGCAGAAGGCCCGTCATTAGACACCCGGACGCTTCAGGACTCGGTGCTCTGGCTCCAAGGCGTAATCAAGAAAACCATGAGGGGTGATCGAGATGGCGGATGAAACTAAGACTGAAATGAGCGATGAGCAACGGACACTTGAAGAGCTGAATGTCAAAATCAAGGGCATTGGCGATTCACTTGGAGACATTCCTGAGACAGTGAAAGAGGAAGTCGAGCGGCGCGTGAAGGACATCACCGGAGACGCGACGGCTCACTACGAAGAGATGGAAGAGAAGCTGGACGCAGCCGAGAAACGATACACGGAAGCTGCCCAGGCATTACAAGCACCTGGAATAGTAGCGACCGAAGAGCGCGAGGAAGACTACGGCTATGGCAACGAGGCTGATAGCATCGGTGCTATGTTTGAAGAGGTCAGGGCCGCTGCTGCTGGCATGGGAACGCCTGAGCGCCTACTGAAGATGCACAATGGCGAAATCGAACGCCGCCGACTGGAAGAGCGAGGGTTCGATACTCTTACTGGGACAGGCGGAGCCTTCTGGATGCGACCGCAATTTTCCGATCAGTTGCTACAGATTCCGCCAGATCAGCAATGGCTGTCTAGCTTAATTCGCAACCTTCCGGCGACCGACCCGCCGAATGCCGAGTTTACGTTCAACGCATTCGACCAGTCTGGATCGAAGGGAATCTATGGCGGTGTTGCTGTCTACTCCTCGAAGGAATTGGAGGATGTATCTGAGACGAACACTCCTAAAATCATTCCGGTAAGCTTCAAGCCTGAGAAGACGGGCGTGTTCTGGACCATCTCCGAAGAGGCCCAAGCGAATACGCCTCAGATGGGATCAATGATGCTCCCGCTCGTCAACGGTGCAGTCATGGCATATCGTGATGACAAGATCCAGACGGGAACTGGTGCCGGTGAATTCAAGGGCTTTGCCGACTCTCCTGCGATGATTGACATCGCTCGACAGACAGCCGACCGTTTCCAGTATGCCGATATGGTGTACATGTTGGCACGAGCTATGTCCAACGGCGGCGGACGCTTCGTGTGGATATGCCAGAAAGTGACGATGCTTCCTCAGTTGATGTTTATGACTGACGGTGCAGGACAGTTGATGTGGGCATCCAACGCACGCGAAGGAATCCCCGCTCCTACTTTGGGTGGTGTGCCGGTCTTCTTCAATGAGATCAGCCCGACGCTCGGTACTGAAGGCGACATGCGACTGGTCAACCTTGACTACTACATGAGGAAACCTGGAATGGGTGCGGCGCTCAAGAGCGACAACACCTATGCCAACTTCAAGTCAGGCAAGGAAACGATGCGTATGGTGTACTACGATGATGGCAAACCGTGGATCACTAATGCACTCACGCTGCAAGATGGTACGAATACTGTCAGCCCGTTCATTCAACTGACTGACGTAGCATAGAGAGAAGTCTAGCCCTACGGGGCGAGGAGAACTAATATGCACATGATTAGAGAAGCTACAAAGTTTGACTGCGCAATCAAGCCGGATTACGACAACACGGGCCTCACGGGTGAATGGTTCCGCATGGACACATTCGCTAAGGCGAACTTTCATGGTATCGTTCGTGGGCAGCTCACAGGAGCAACCTGCGTACTGACTGTTACTCAAGCAAGCGATGCGACTGGTACTGGCGCTAAGACCCTTGGCGCTGCTCTTACATTCACTCAGGGCAGCAAGGTAACGATGGCGCAGGTCGTCTGCTCGTCTGTTACAGCTTCCGATACGGTAATTATCACGCCGTACTACTTCAACGGCGAAGGGACTCTTACAGCAGGCACAGCGTTGACATTCACGGCTGCTACTGCTCAGAGCTTACCAGATCGTGAGTTCGATTATGACGACGACGACACGGCGACTGGGGCTTCATTGGCAGCCTGTATCAACGATGCGACTTACGGTGTGCCTGGGATGTTGGCTGTTGCTACTGCTGGTACGGTTCTGCTTACTTGCACCGAGCCAGGCGGCGGCGATCGTACCGTGCTTTGTGCTGACAACGGTACTGGAGCATTCGACATCACTGAATTGGCCGGAGCAGTTGGCCGATTGATCGTAACGGATCTCATTCAGATGGCAGACTTCGAGGTGTACGTACAGGATCTTGACAGGACTAACAACTTCACTCACATCGGCGCTGCGTTTACCTCTGTCGATGCGACCACATTTACCGTTGCGACGCTAGAGCGTGCAATGGCCGGGTACGGACCTGTTGGTCAAGCAGTATCTGTTACCGACACTTCGGCTGCGGCATAGGGGGTAATCATGGGTTATATATTGAAACCTCATAACATTGCAGATCCTGGCGAACCCTGCGCGTGGGCACCGGGTGACGGCAAGCTCTCTGAGCTGATTGAATACACGGATGTAGTAGGTGGCACGGGAACGGTAGTAGTTGGGACCATCCCCGCAGGCGCGACGTTCCTTGGATGTAGTGTGTGGGTTGTGACTGCTTTCGACGCCGGTGCGGATAACGCGCTGATCGTTGGGATACCTACCGACACGAACTACTTCATCGCAGACGGGCATCCGACGAACGCAGATAGCGAGACGGTGGAAACCACAATCATCGACTACACGCCGACCTCTGATGTCATTGTGTCGGCAATCTTCACACACACGAGCACTGTGCCGACAGCGGGCAAAGCTCGTGTAACTGTGTATTACAAGCGAGCACTCTAGGAGGGTGACATGAAGAAAGCACTTGTACTGAGTCTCGTCCTCCTCATTGGAGTGACGTGTATGGCAAAGACGAACTACTTCGATGATCTGTATATCGGAGGCGACGTTGAGGTCGTAGGCACAACTACGTTCGGAGCGATCAGCGTCGTTGGCAATCTAACCGTAGACGGTACGCTTGTCGCATTAGACGGTAGCACTTCTGCGCGGCTGATTAGCGCGGGATTCACCAGTCTTGAAGCGGCTGCGAATCGTATCGGCGTTAGCACGACGATCTACATGTCGATTGCGACCACGGCGATTAGCGGCATCACGACAATCACTCACACGGGGAATGCTCCGGCAGTGGTGTGGACGGCTAGTGGTGGCTTTGACTTCGTTGGGGCTATTGATCTTGACGCTGTCACGGCCTCTGGAATCATATCGGTTGATGATGTGACCGACACGTCGAGCGCGGTCACTGGTTCAATCCATACAGATGGCGGCCTTGGTGTCGCCAAGAAAGCATGGGTCGGAACCGATCTGGCAGTAGACGGGACGGCTAATTTAGACGACACGGATATTGACGGCACGTTGGATGTGGCTGGTACGACTGGCCTGTTTACGTGTTCTACGTCCGTGATCAACTACACGCCGATCTTTATGGTGGGATTTGACGTTGGCGCAGCAACAACGTTCACTACAACCGACACGACCGGCGCTTTGGCTATTACGATGGCTGGTAGCGGCACGGCGGTCACATGGACGGCTGCCTCGTTTGACTTTGTTGGCAGTATCACGCTTGATGCGATCACCGGATCAGGGATTCTATCTATCGACGACGTGACTGATTCAACGACTACGATTACTGGATCAATCCATACTGACGGTGGACTTGGAGTTGCTAAGAGAGTCAACGTTGGGACGGATCTTGATGTCGATGGCATCACGAACTTGGATGTCACTGACATCGACGATACGTTGAACGTCCAAGGAATCACTACTCATCAAGCGAACGTGATTGTGGCCAATGCGACTAACTCAGGCGCAATGTACATCAGTGCCTACAACATCGTCTACACGCAGACGGCATCTGCTGTTACGGTCTTCACGATTCCGGCCAATGCGTATGTAACTGAAGTCAAGGTTATGACGACTACCGCGTTTAACGAGAGTGGTACGCTGACATGTGACATCGGATGGTCAGGCACGCTTGAGGGATTTGCGAGCGATCTTGATATCAAGGCAGCAGACGGATGGGCTTATGCCGACGTGTATTCAAACTTCGGACTAAGTGTAGGCGGTACTGCCAGAGACATCCTTGTCTCTGTTGCAGATCAGAACAACAACGGTACAGCAGGCGCGGCCACGGTCTACATCGAGTGGACGATGGGTGCACCGGGCGCTTTATAGCAACTTACGGCAGGGGGTTTCGGCTCCCTGCCCTTCTCCCTTGGGGGTGAGGAATGAAGATCACATTGACGGAAGCACAGACGATCAAGACGAAAGACTACGAGCCAGGGGATGAAGTGATCGTCAACAAGGAATACGGCGAGCGGCTGATTTCTGAAGGCGTTGCGAACCGCATGATCGAAGAGCCTGAGAACCGTGGTGTAATGGAAGGTGGCGCAGAGGTCATACAAATTGCCACTACGGTTACGACAAGTGGTGCTCGACGCTTCTCAGGTCATAAGGTATTCGGGAGGTAGAGATGGCGAAATGTCCAGGAAGCGGGATCAAGTCAGGCGGTAAGGGAAAAGGTCTAGGCACTGGCAAGGGTGCAGGGCCAATCGGGTTCCCAAAGAAATAGGAGACAGCGATGGCAGACGGTCCAGTGTATACAGGTCTAGCGTGGGCAACTTACACAGAGCTTGTGCGTGCCTATTGCGGCGTGGACGGATCAGATCACGATGCCTTGCTTACGGTGCTGTTCAACGCCTCGAAGCGCAAGGCAGACGAATACCTGAACAACCCATTTACTGAGATCGTGCCGACTGTTGTATTCGACGGCGTAGTTGCAGACGACTACATCGTTGTCAACGGCAAGACGTACACCTGCAAGGCGACGGCTGATGAGGATGAACTTGAGTTTGCACTCGGTACTACTGACTCGGATACCGCTGACAACTTCGCGGCCTATGTCAACTCAACGTCACTAGGAGGCTCTTACGGGGCCACTGGAGTCGAGGGAGTGACAGCGGCCAATACTAGCGGCTCGGTTACGCTCAAAGCCGACTATGGCTACGCTGATGACATCGTGGTAACTAGCTCGGACGAAGACACGCTTCTTACCCGTGATGTGCTCACATCACAGACGATACCTGAAGACGTGAATCAGTGGCTCTACCAGCGAGTGCGGCGGCACTTCAGAAACCGTTCTGCGTTGATGATGGATTCACCGGCGGGAATTGGACAGTCGATGTACGTGTCGATGAAGTCTGAGGAGTCGGGAATGGCAGACACGTATGACGTCATTAGCCATCTGCGATTGAGTCCGGGGCTAGGATGAACGCGAATCAGAGGGTAAGGATTGATACAGGCACACGGACATCGACAGCGACCTCTCCGCTTGGTGCGTGGGTGACTGCTTCATCTGATACTCGTTGGTGTGAAGTGTCTTCGATCAGCCCTGCGATGGCGGTTCAGCGATATGACATCGAACTTGATGCAGTCGTGCGCAAGGAGTTTCGATTCTACGATAAGCCGACGATCACGCTAGGCGGTACGCGGTTCGTCTGGTTCACGAATGGGAGCGATGACTACCTGAAGATCTACTGGCCGAAGTCTAGTCCGGTGAACGCTGACGGTGAAGGAATCATTACGACGGTGCTCGTTGAAGAGGACAGAGAGAAGAAGGTGGCCAGTGTCTAAGATGTTCGTTTCCTATATGCCTGCCGCTGTTGCCGCGATTAAAGTCGCTTCTGAGAAGGCGCTGATTGCAACCGCTGATGTCGGAAGGAATCAGACAGTGAAGAATCTTACTGCTGCGGGTGGCCCTAGAACTGGGCACGTATACAAGGTTCCAAAGACGAACCGTTATTACACGGCGTCCGCTCCCGGTCAGTTCCCGTCTCACGAGAGGTTCGGAGAATTGAGAGGAAGTGTACAGCGCAAAGTAGTCGGAGGAGAAGTACAGGTTGGATCGAACAGCAAATATGCAGCGCCGCTTGAGAAGAAGCCTGCGAATAAAGGCGGTCGTCCGTGGCTCAAGCGATCTCTTGATCAGGCAAAGCCGAGGATGCTGCTTGAACTCAACAAGAGGTGGTTCTAGTGGCAGAGGTCGAGACAGGACAGGCGATCATCGCCTATCTATGGACACGGCTCACTACAGACGCCACGTTGAAAAGTGTGCTGGGCGATCCCGTGAATGTCTATCGCGTGATGGGACCGGCTGATCCTACGATGCCTTACTTCTGGCAGAAGCTCTCGATGAACGGGAATCTGCTACATGGCGTGCATACCTACTACCTAGACCTATGGTATTACGGTGTCGATTCGGCTGTGCCTGATTCGGCAATTGACCGAGTGAAGATCCTTCTACACGAACTAGGGACAGATACGGGCTCTGACGAGGCGAACATATTGTTGGAATGGTTTTCAGGTGGCTACATTGAAACTGATGCAGCTAATGTGTGGCACTACGCGACGCAGTGGAACCTGTGGATCGGGGCAGCAAGAGACATAACAAATACAGTGGGGTGATTTAGATGGGAACGATTCGGACGGGTATCACAGCGGCAGCGGTAAACAAGTATCTAAGGGGTGGAGGAACGCTATACAAGGACTTCACGTCGATTGCGTCTCCTGGGACCGCTCTTGGAGAGACGAAGGGCGGGTCAAGTTTCAGCTATGGTCTGACATTCCATGACGTAGAACCGGACGGAGCGATGGGCTTGATCGTTGGACATCGGATGATTGACAAGATCGTACCGACGCTTGCGGTAAGCCTATTGGAGCATTCGGTCAACCATTACCTGTGGGATCTGCCTGGCGCAGATAGCGCAGATCAGACGCCTACAGGGATTAAGGGCGAGTACATCGGCGTCGGGACGGAAGTGGATGTTGGTGTAGCACCTGCTGGGACGCCGAGCATTGACGAAAGCACGCTTGAGGTGTGGCGTACACCAGCTGCGCTTGGTATTGGTGTAGAGCTGACGCTTGCCACGGATTATAACGTGGTTGATCAGATCACGATCGCGTCAATGGCCAATCTTGATACTATTGTTATCGAAGGACTGACATTCACGGCGGATACAGATACAACTACCGTTGCTGACAGAGAGTTTGACATCTCTGGAGACGACACTGCCGACGCTGTGGAGCTTGCAATATGTATCAACGATGGTACGTATGGCGTTCCTGGCGTGACTGCGACATCGGCGCTTGGCGTTGTGTCTCTTAGCAGATCAACTACAGGTACGAAGAACGTGATCACCGCAAGTGCTCATGCGACGATGGTCTATCAGGTTGTACTCGCAACGGCTGGCGGCGCTGTCCTCGATGGCGACAAGATCACGGTGTTCTACGTATACGACAATACGGCGAGCGGCGATACGTTCACCATTATCACTCCTGGCCAGATTGCAGCAGCGGATCACTTCACGAACATCGCTCTCCTGTGTGAAGTATCAGATCCAGATCAGACGTATCCAGTCGTGTTCATCATCAAGAATCCGTTGAGCGAGCCAGACACGATTGAGATTCCTGGAGAACGCATCAACGAGACGCTGCTCAAGACAACATGGACGGGATTCTTTGATCCTGCTGATGGGCTTGATCTTGACGAAGCGCCTGTCGAGCTGTGGGTACCTTACGGAATCTAGGAGGAATTGAATGGCTGAGAAAGGTAAGACAACTGGTGCCGGGGCTCTTATGCTAGAGCCCCCTGTGCTGGACATTGAGGGGAAGAAATACCCTCTACGGAAACTTGGATTGGTTGACATTGAGCGAATACTCGTGATCGTGAAGAAGGTCTCGAAGTCGGTTGACGCTCTACAGATGACCAGCTTTGATGATATGACGCCTCAGAAGGGTGTCCAGTTCTTCATTGACTTCATGCCCTATGCGATGGACGAGATTGTTGATTTCATGGGGAGTGTTATCGGGTTGAAGACGGGAATCCCGTTTGATGTTGCTGAAGATAAGCGCAAGAAGTCTAAGGCAGATCATCCGCAAGATCCCAACGAAGGGACGATGCGTGATCCTAGCGTATTCCCGTTGGGGTCAGAGGTCAAGTTACTTCTGATGCTCAGTGAGCACCCGGACGTGGTGAACCTTTTTACCGTGGGGCAGGCCATCAAGGAGATCCCGTTCGTGAAGACGATCATAGACAAAACCGAAGCGAAGAAAGAGAAGGCGCTTTCGAGAAAGCTATTGATCGAATCCAAGCTAGATACGGATGGTCCGACGAGTACACCACAGGACGACGATTAGCTGAAGGTGGCGACGGGCTTTCATATTCGCGGTTACTACAGCTCGTCAGAGTGACGGGTGAAGCGAAGCGGGATGAACGCAGATGGGATGCACTCTGGAGCTACAGGGCGCAGCCCCCGACGATCGGAGATGGTAAAGACAGGCAGGTGATACCGTTCGAGAATTGGGCGGCACAACTAGGACTCGGAATAGAAGTTGAAGAGAAGGGCATGACGCTGACTGAGGAAGACATCAAGAAAGCGTTCGCCAAGGGATTCAAGAAGATCCCAGTGATTGCACCTGGGATGAAGTTCAAGGAGAAGTAGTGGAAGTCAAGGTCTGTGAGTTCTGCGGTGAGATGTTCGAGCCCAAGACAGTGCGATCACGGCATTGTTCTGTATCGTGTAAGGGCAAGGATTACTACCGTACTCATCCAGAATACAGGAAGTCACAGATTAAGAACTCCGCGAAACGTATTGCCGAGAATCCTGATGCGCGTGCTGTTGCTAAAATAGCACGCGATAGATGGAGAAAGGCAAATCCAGAGAAAGCACGAGCAGCAACAAAGCGATGGGAAGAAGCGAATAAAGAACATGTCACAGAGAAGCACCGCGAATGGTTCGCAGCTCATCCAGAGAAGCGAAAGGAATATCACGATAAGTGGAAGGGAGAACATCCAGAACGTATTCGTTCGTTCTGGAAAGACAACACGTATCGGCGCAGAGCTTTGAAGGCGGCTGCGGACGGAGACTTCACTTATGCCGAGTTCTTGTCTCTATGCCAAGAGAAGGAATGGGAGTGTGCGTATTGCGGATGTGAACTTGACGTGGAAACCGTTACAGCAGATCACGAAATGCCACTATCACGTGGTGGATCAAATGACATCGGGAACATCGCGCCGTGCTGTGTAAGGTGTAACTGTAGAAAGAAAGATAAGACGCCCGAAGAATACTCTAATTGGCTCAATGATAGGGTGGTGGTATCTAATTGAGGTATTCAGATTATTCGGGACTATTAGCATCAATAAAGCGAAAGCGATAGCGGATCTTAACGCTGTCAACGCTGCTGGCGCTGGCCTGGGGACTAAGCTCGGGAAAGTGTTCAAGACTATCGGTAAGGTGGCTCTAGTGGCATTTGCTGCTATAGCCGCCGCCGGTGCTCTTATCTTCGTCAAGGCTATCAAGACTGCGGCTGACTTTGAGTTTGCAATGGCTAAGGTTAGCGCCGTTACTGGGGCTACTGCCGAGGAGTTTGCTGCGCTGACTGAAAAAGCTGAGGAGCTTGGATTATCAACTGCTCAGACAATGACCGACATAGCTGCTGGGATGGAAGCCCTCGGACGTGCTGGATTTGATGCCGGTGAGATCATTGATGCAATGGGCGGGGTCGTTGCCCTAGCAGAGGCTGAGACAATTGGCCTTGCACGAGCTGCTGAGATCACCGCGAACATGATTCGCCAATTCGGACTAGAGGCAGCGGATGCTGACCGAGTTGTCAATCTGCTTTCTGCTGCTGCATCTAGTTCTAACACGACCGTTGAGAGCCTTGGTGAGTCGATGAAGTTCTTCGGGCCGATTGCTCATGCGATGGGCATGAGCCTTGAAGAGGCTGTCGCAGCCGTTGGCAAGTTAGGTGATGCTGGACTGAAGGGCGGGATAGCTACACGTGCTCTTCAGACATCTTTGCAAGGATTGGCCAAGCCTACAGATGAAGCTGTCGAACTGATGGACGAACTCGGCATTTCTATGTTCGATGCGAATGGTGAATTCGTAGGGATGGAAGGGGCTCTTGAACAACTGGAGATCGGTTTCGATGGTCTAACTCAGCAACAAAAACTCGCGGCTATGGCAACCATCTTTGGAACTGGCGCGGTCAAGCAGTTCAGCAACTTGCTTGGAGTAGGCTCTGAAGAGCTGGAAAGGTATACGGAAGAGATAACTGGAACAACAAAAGCATTTGACAAACAAGCGGAAATGATTGCCACGCTTAAAGGCCAATGGACGATTTGGAAGGGATCGCTTGAGTTGCTGTTTCAGACGCTTGGAGTAACTGTGCTTCCTATGCTTGAGAACCTGTTACGCGATCACATTATTCCGATAACAAACGCTCTTAGGAATTGGATCAAAGAGATGGGCGGACTAAAGGGCGTCATCGGGCACGTGATGGTAGCCATCGGGCACTACATTCTAGCCGCTGCTGACTGGATCGAATCGAATGAGTTCGTGAGGGTCGCTGTTGAAGGCGTCTGGAGTGTGCTGAAAGATCTATGGTCATTCGTCAAGAACGTCTTCACAGGTGACTGGAGCGCAGCATGGCAAAGCATTAAGTCCGTCGCTGTGACTGTGCTTGAAACGATAACTAGCCTGGTCGTTACTGCATGGGAAGCGTTGCCTATACCTGATGGCATTAAGAGTGGAATAAGCACTGCGCTACAAGCCATCGGAGATGGGATCAAGGCTGCGTTCCTGTGGTTGTTGGATCACAAAGAAGTCATCATTGGCGCGTTCGCTGGTGTAGCCGTTGCTATGGCTGGTATTAAGATAGCCGCGCTAGTTTCTGGCTTCGCATCCATGTTGAACCCGGTTGGTCTCATCATAGCGGCATTCGCTGCGCTCGCAGCAGGTATCGCGTATGTGGTTGTTCAGTGGGATGAGCTTCCTATCCCTGATAGCGTTAAGAATAAGATCCTATCTACTGTGACGGCTATCAAGGATGGCGCTGTTGCTGGATTTGTTTGGATCAAGGACAAGGCTGTCGAGGCATGGGCTGGTATCAAGGAATCATTCGATGAACATGGGGCCGGGCTTATCGAAGCATGGGATAGCCTGAAGACAGCGGCCTCTAATCTGTGGGGCGCAATAAATGATGCGTTCACTAGCATCATGGGAGTCTTTGGCGAAACCGGAGAAGAGGCTATCTCGTTCAGCGATGTTGTTAAGGGTATATTCGATATCCTACTAATCGCGGCAACTACTTTGATAGACGGATGGTCTGATCTGTTCGACTTCTGGGCATCATTGCTTAGAGGAGACTGGTCACAAGCATGGACTGACTTCAAGACATTCCTATCAGGAATCTGGGACGGTATCGTCGCCATCCTAGACGTTGTTGGATTATCTGACAAGATCTCTGAAGCATGGGACTACATCAAGCAAGACGCCATTACCAAGTGGACTGCTATTGGCGACTTCTTCGACAAGATCTGGGATTCCATCACAGGCGCATTCCAATCAGCGATTGACTGGGTGAGATCTATCATTCCTGGATTCATACAAAGGTGGCTGGGCTGGGGCGAGGAGTCCGCTGATTCCTACGCTGAGGGAATAGAATCTGGCAAGGCTGGCGTGGAGAAGGCCGCTGAGAACGTAGCGGGCGCAGCTGTCAAAGCTATTGCCATGACGGTCGATGAGGCTAAAGAAGCTGGCGAGGAGCTTGTGTCTGCTTTCGCGGGCGCGTTGACTGACGGTGAATCAGACGCCGAAGACGCAGGTGAGTCTCTTGGATCGTTTGGTGGCGACGGAATAATCAATGGCTTAGAAGGCAAGTTCGGAGCCCTTGAAACGGCTGGTGG
>Ga0222685_1000185_pt1 | contig 15261 bp, 22 predicted proteins | sample AntAcemetage1077_FD_179836 | JGI IMG/M metagenome (GOLD analysis project Ga0222685, IMG submission 179836) | Saline water microbial communities from Ace Lake, Antarctica - #1077 | ecosystem: Environmental > Aquatic > Non-marine Saline and Alkaline > Saline | place: Antarctica: Ace Lake...
GGTTCACTATCAAGAGTGAACCATTAGATTTTTATTCAAGAGAGTCTTTGAAATGGATGCATTACTGTTTTTGGCAATCCCATTTTGGAGCAATTGAATGTAAAAATGTTGTACCAGGATTAATGGGAGAAGTTATTTATCCCTCAGTTGACCCTAAAATATTTCACAAACTTGATAAAAAGAAACTAAAAGAACAGTTTAAATTAAGTGAATTTAATATTTTGATATGTAATGCTAGAGGGCAGCAAAGAAAGAATGTTCCCGTCTTACTAGATGCGTTTAAAGAGGTTTTAAAAGAGCTTCCTAATACTGTTTTAATTCTTTCTTCAGGAATAAAAAGAACCAAAACAGATTCAGGTGAATTTGATGGTTATGATTTAGAAAGATTTGTTACTGAATTAGGTTTAACCGATTATGTTTTATTACCACGAGATAGAAATAAGGGGCCAATAGACGATAAAACTCTTAATATCCAATACAACCTTGCCGATATAAACATTCTGCCTTCTTGGGGCGAGGGCTTTGGTTTACCATTTATTGAGGCAGGAATTTCTGGTGTTCCCTCAATCGGTGTTGATTGTTCAGCAGTTCGGGAGATTGTTAGAGATAGAGGCATATTGGTCAAACCCAGAGCCTATGCCTATAATTTAGATGGCTCTAAATATCAGATTTGTCATCCAGACGACTTAAAAGATGCTATTATAAAATTACTTAAAGATGAGAAACTAAAAAAGAAATATGGCAAAGCGGCAGAGGTATTTGCTAAAAGACTAACACCAGCAAGTCGTGCCAAATTAATGTTAAATAGGTTCAAAAAATTAATTAAAGAAGATGCTCAGCCAGCAGCAAGGAGGTAAAAATGGCTAGAAAATATGGTCGAAGGGATAAACCTAAGCGAGAAAAGAAGAAACCAAAGAAGAAGAAAGAATGAGCTATCCGAGTTTTGACGAAGCCTATAAAACAGGCAGTAGTGCGGAAGATGAGGTTTTAGAGATTATTAAAAAGAAATACCCTCGTGCTCATAGAATAGAAGGATATTTCAAAGGATATGATATTTATGTACCAGAAACTGATGATAAAATTGAAGTTAAAAGGGATACTCGTGCCGTTGAAACAGGCAATTACTTTGTTGAAACAATGTATGATGATAAACCATCAGGGATTGAAACAACAGAATCTACTTTTTGGGTTTGGGTTGACAATGAATTAATTGTCTGGATTCCAACAGAAGCCTTAAAATATCTGATCCAAGATAAAAAAGAAATTTCTTTTAAAGCAGATAAAGGGAAAAGTCGTAAAGGAAAAGTAATAAGAAGAAAAGATTTAATATATAGTCAATATGTAGTTTGTTATAAAAGGAGGAAATATGGCAGAACCTAGAGGGAGACAACCAGGAGGTACAAGTCAAGGGCCAGGAGGGCAATGTGTTTGCCCTAAATGTGGCACAAAAGTTTCACACCAAACAGGCGTACCTTGTTATCAAGTTTTATGCCCTAAGTGCGGGTCTAAAATGACTAGACCAACTAAATAATATAATGATTGAGCAATTAGCAAAACCTTGGGGAGAATTAGCTTTGTATTATGACTATGCTTCTAAAATAAAAGAAGGATTGGTTCCTTATGCAGATTTTTTTCCTGAGTATCCACCATTGGCTTTATGGCTGTTTAAAACAGCTAATATTTTCGGTCAGCAATGGTTTACATTAATGTGGTATGGAATGGTGGCTCTAGCCATCTTAGCAACCATCTGTATGATTAAGAAGCTAAAAGGCAATCCTTACATTTTCTTAGCGGTAATTCTACCCTTAGGGGGGTTGTTTTGGGATAGATTTGATATTTTTCCTGCTCTTATGAGTTTGTTGGCTGTCTATTTGGCTATGAGAGGGAATTTATGGAGCTTTTTCGCCTTAGCCGCAGGAGTAATGTTGAAAATTTATCCTATTCTCTTATTGCCTATTTTGATTGGAATGTTTATTAAAAGAGGAAAACATCGAGAACTCTTGATTGGTTTGGTAATTTTTGCTGTTTCTACTTTTCAATTATTATCTCTCAATAATCTTTGGGAATTTCATGGTCATAGAGGGATACAAATTGAGAGTATTAGAGCAATACCAAAATTATTTAATAAAAACTCTATCACAGAGTATAAACATAATTCCTTTGAAATAAAATGAGACTAATATTTTTAACTCTATTAGGAGCAATCCTGTTTAGTAATACCTTTTCGCCTCAATATTTAATTTGGGTTGCTCCATTTGTAGCTTTTCTATCTAGTTTAGAGGCTGGTTTGTTTATCTCTGCTTCATTTTTGACTTGGGTTTACTTTCGATATTGGAATGATTTAATCCAGCTTTGGCCTATGGTAACAGGGATATTAGTTGTAAGAAATTTATTGTTGATTCTACTACTTATTATTGGAATTATAAAATTATTAAAAGATAGGAATAGTAAACTATCAGAATCTGATAGTTTGAAAGGAGGTGAATAAAAAATGAAGAAATTAATAAAAGGTATTTTAACAGGTCTTTTCGTAACGCTTTTAACTGTTGGCGTAGTTTATGCCTGTGTAGTTAAAGTTAGAACAACTCATTCTAATTTAGACGAAGCAATTAGTACTGAATGGGTAAATATGCTTCCTGCTACGGTTTATTCTAATCAAATACATGAAGTACGGTTACGAATCACGAATACAGATGCAGTGGGTAATGGTAATCAAAATGTTGGCGTTAAAGTTACAACTACCAACTTGGAAAAATTAGATATCTGGATTCAAGGTTATGATTGGGGCTATAAATTTGACAATGTAATTAAATTTACAATGGCAAAAGGCACAACTAAAGATATTGTGGCTAAAGTCAAAATTCCATCAAGCCAAGACTCTATGTATGATCCAACAGTTACTTTTGAAGTAACCAGGGAGTAACTTCTATACTCAGCTCTTTTATAAGGGCTGAGATATGGAAATTAATTCCATAACTATTAGGGAAACATGAAAGATTTGGTTAGTATAATTTGCCCTAGCTGGAACAAGGTTGAGTTTCTAAAACAGATGATGGAATCTGTTGAAAAGAATACTCAATGGCCGTTTGAGCTTATTATTATTGATAATGCCTCTAATGATGGCACTCAAGAGTATGTGCTTAATGCTGGATTTAAAATGAAAGGGCAATATCTTAGAAATGAAGAAAACAAAGGTTTTGCTATTCCAAATAATCAGGGAGCAGAAACATCTAAGGGTAATTTCCTTTGTTTTCTTAATAATGATACAATAGTAACGAAGGGTTGGTTAACAGCAATGATGAATGTATTTAGTGAAGAAAAGGCAGTAGGAATAGTTGGGGCTCGTCTTATTCATCCAGGATCAGGAACAATTCAACATGCTGGTATAATTGAGCATAACTCAGGAGTGCCTGACCATATTTACTTCAAAAAGCCGATGGATTATCCCTCAGCAATGATTAGAAAACAATACTTTGCGGCTACTGGGGCATGTCTTTTGACACCCAAAGCACTTTTTGAAGAATTAGGTGGCTTTGATGAACGATTTTGGTGTGGTTGGGAAGATATGAGTTACTGTCAAGAGATAAGAAAAAAAGGATACCGAATCTATTACGAACCTGCTGCTCTTGTTTATCATTATGAATCAAGAACAGAAGGTAGATATTCAAAAGAGGGTTCTAATTTCAGTTTGTATATGCAAAAATATATCTTGGGGGGTAAAAAAAATGAATAGTGCAATGCGATTGCCAAGCGGAGATGTGGTTGAGAATAATCCCGTTTATGGAAGAAAAGTTTGGAAGGTAGGAGATATTCGCCCATCTTGGATGGATTCTCAGGAAGGTGTCAATCAATTCAATCAGGCAGAACAAATTCTTGAGTCAAAAATCAAATTAAATGAAAAGAAAGATATTAGAATATTTGGAATAAAAATAGGCGAAATAGGATAAAAAATGAAAGATAGACATTGTGTAATTTGTGGCAAAAGTTTTACACCAGGTAGTTGGAATGCTAAATACTGTTTAGACTGTAAAGTTGATGTAATAGCAAGGGGTAAATATATTTATAAGAAAAAGAAACAGAAATGAAAGTAATAAAAAAGGGCATCAAAAGAGCAATATTGTTTTATTATGATGAAGATAAACAATTGCCTAGAATGGTAATGTTTGGCGAACTAGAGGAACTGATGTCTTTTTATTTTGATATGTCAGAGGCAGCGATTAAAAGACTTCAAGCCATGACAAAGAAGGTGTGGGGCAAAGACATGAATGCCGATGAAATGTTAAAAATGATTCATGATACAAAACCATCTTGGATGAAAGATAATAGTTCTGCTGCCGAAGAAAATATGAAAATGGATTTAACTTATGAAGTAAAAAAATGTTAAAATGTTAAGGAGGTGAAAAAATAAATGGCAAATAAACTTTATGTCGGTAATCTCAGTTATGATGTTACCAAAGAACAACTAACAGAACTTTTCTCTAAGGCAGGTAAGATAGCAGATGTCGTAGTAATCACAGACAGAGACACAGGTCGCTCTAAAGGATTTGGTTTCGTTGAATTCGCAAGTGAAAAAGAAGCTCAAAAAGCAATTGAAATGTTCAATGAACAAGAATTTGAAGGTAGAAAACTTATTGTGAGTGAAGCTCGCCCACAAAAACCTAGAACCAATTATCCAACTGGAGGTACAAGATAAAACTAGTTGATTAAATCCCCAGCTTAATATATAATACTATTAATATGAAGCGTGGTTTTAACAAAAATCTTAATGTTAAATTTTTTGATAACTGGTCTAGATCAATGGCGTGGATATTAGGATGGCTATATGCAGATGGTAGTTTAATTGATAGTAACGGCACATTTGTTTTAGCATTAATAGACAAAAAAATAATTGAAACTTTTAAGAAATTATTAAACGCTGATAATAAAATTATTGAGGTGAAAATAAAAAGTGGATATTTTTATAGATTTTCACTTCTAAATAATCATTTATTTAACGCATTGATTAAGTTGGGATTAACTCCTAGAAAATCAAAGACAATGACATTTCCCGAAATGTCTTCTGATTATCTTCGAGATTTTATTAGGGGATATTTTGAAGGAGATGGGTGCTTTGTTTATATAAAGAATTACTATAATTCTAAATATGTAGGAAGTTTAACCACAAGTTTTTGTAGTGGAAGTAAGTCTTTTTTAAAAACATTAAGAGATAAACTAATAGAATCAGGATTTAAACCACAAAATGTATTTCGCAATACACCTAAGACTGCTTATATCTTGCGAATTACAGGATTAGATTTTCCAAGATGGATATACAAAAATAAAGGAGAAATATATCTTCAAAGGAAGTATGATAAATTCTTAAAGGTAGAAAAATCATTAAAAAATAAAATAGATATTAAAGAGTTTCATAAAGGTAAACATTATTCACTGAAAACTGAATTTAAAAATGGGCATCCTGCTTGGAATAAAGGTTTAAAGAAAAGGAGTGATTAATTTGGATTTTACTGTTAAAACACCAGTTCAAATATTTATAAATGGCAAGTTCTTTTGTATTGCTAATGAAGTTGAGTTTAAAAAAAGCTCACCTAAGTTTAAACAAGGTCTTATTCCTGATAATGTAGGTCTAGACCCAGGGCAATTTACGGGTACAATTATCAATATTAAAAAGCCACCAAGAACAAAGAAAGAACAAAAAGAAATAAAAAAAATAATAAAAGTTGAACCTTATGATGAATTTTTTAGAAGAATGGTAGATGCAGTAGATGACCCTAACGCCCACTTACCAATTGAATAGGAGAAAATATGGCAAAAGAAAAGAAAAAGCAAGTAAAAGAAAAACCAGTAAAAAAAACAGAACCAACTTTAAAAGAAAAAATTGATAAAGTAGTTGATGAAGTAAGTGAAATAGATGAAAAAAATAGAGTAGAGTTAAAAAAGAATCTCTTTATTTTATTCCAAAGGGTTTTATATCCAGACCAATTCTGCCCCAAGTGTGATGAAAGACTATTTTTTAACCCTACTGGTTGGTCTTGCCCTAATTGTGGCTATATAAGACAACCAAATCAAACTACTACACAACCAACAGCAAGACCTTCACAAACAGGCAAAGTTCCCCCTCAAGTAGAAAAGATGATTGAAAACACGCAAGAACCTCGTAGGGTCGTTTCTCCTACAAAAAAAGGGCAAAGTATTAGAAAATTGGTTGACCAGATGGATACTGGAGGCTCTAGTGCACCAACCCCCCAAGATGAAGCGAGGGTTAGACGAGATAGAAATGTTAGTAGAGATATTAATTGGGTATAAAATATATGGCAGAATTTTTTAAGAAATTAAGGGTTGGCTGTTTTAACGAACACTTCGACTTACTAGGAGGTGGTACAGTTCACTCTTTTAAACTTTTAGAATACCTGAAAAGGTATTATGATATTGATGTCTATCTTTCTAAGGCCCCCAAATCAAAAGAATGGATGAAAACCTTTCTTCATTTAGATGTAGAAGGATTAGCTTTTTATAAATATGCCAAAGGGATTGGGAAGAAATATAATTATATGTTTCTTAATATTTCCCATTGGAAAGCAGAAGAAACAAATGCTCTCAAAAAATTTATGGTTGTTTTCTTCCCTCAATTTTTCTTTCCTCTCTATAATTATGAATTTTTAGCCATTACAAAATATACAAAGCAGAATATTATCAAGAGATGGAAACAATCTGCTAAAAAAATACATATTGTTTACCCTCCAATCATGACTTCTCAGTTCAAACCTGCCAAGGAAAAGACTAATACTATTATTCATGTTAGTAGGATGACTCCCCCAAGACCAGAAGCTGATAAGGGTCATAAACAAATGATTCAAGCCTTTAAAGAAATATGCGATAAAGGTTTAAAAGGCTGGAAATTTCATATTGTTGGGCAAGTTCAAGACCCTAGCTATGTATCTGATTTAAAAAAGCAAGCTACTGGCTATCCAATTGTCTTCAATGAGGGAATCCCATTTGCTCATTTACAGAAGCTTTATAGTGAAGCAAAAATTTACTGGCATCTAACAGGAATTACTATGCCTAGTCAACCAGGAGCTCAAGAGCATTTTGGAATAACAACCGTAGAAGCAATGAGTAGTGGTTGCGTACCAGTAACCTTAGCTACTGGGGGGCAATTAGAGATAGTAAAAAATGGCGTAAATGGATTTTTGGTAAAAGATATAAGAGAACTAAGGGAACGCACCTTAGAATTGATTAGGCGACCTCAGACGTTAAACGAAATGGCTAAAGAGGCAATTAAAAGAAGTAAAGATTTTGACGAAGAAATCACTAAAAAGAAATTTTATTCTACTGTAGTGGGAACAGATAAAGTTTCAATTGTTATTCTCTGTTGGAATAATTCAAAATATACTAAACAATGTGTTGAGCAGCTCTATAAAGTTACCCCACCAGGATTTGAATTAATTCTTATAGATAATGCTTCTACTGATAACACAAAGACAATTTTACAACAACTGAAAAAAGAACATAAAGATATTAAACTAATTTTCAATAAAACTAATTTAGGATTTGCTGGAGGAAACAATATTGGGCTTAAACAAGCAACTAAGACTTATATTTGTTACCTAAATAACGATACTCTCCCACAATGGGGTTGGTTAGAGAGAATGATGAAGGTTTTGGAAACAAAGAAAAAGGCTGGGATTGTAGGAGCTAGATTATATTATCCAAGGGGCCAATCAACAAATTGGATAATTCAACATGGAGGTATTGCTTTTAAAAATAACCAACCATATCATATTGATAGAAATAGGCAAGAAAGTGATGTCGGGAAAGCAGGAGTTGAAGAGATAGAGGCAACAACTGGGGCTTGTATGCTTTGCAGAAAGCCTCTAGCAGAATTTAATGAGCAATTTATAAGGGGATATTGTGAAGATATAGATTTATGTTTAAGGGCTAGAGAAAAAGGTTATAAGGTTTATATTAACCATGAAGCACGGCTTATTCATTATGAGGGAGTAAGCCAAATTATTGCCAAAGCAAAAGATGAGAAAAAATTTGATGAAATTAACCTGAAAAATAAGGCATTATTCCATAAACTTTGGAATGGAAAGATGACAAAGTTACCAAAAATTGATAAAATAATAGATATGTCAAATACAAGTGAAAAACAAAATGTAGAAATAGGAGGAGGAGAAAATCCCCTACATCCTGGTTATGACCAAGTAGATTTAAGAAAACTGCCTAATATCAAATATCAAAACGATGCTCGATTACTACCCTATCCTTCCAATTCTTTATTAAACATCTGCTCTTGTTATATGCTTCAATGTTTATCCCAAAAAGAAGCAATGCAGGCATTAAAAGAATGGTATCGTTGTTTGAGACCTGGAGGGGAACTAGAACTTCATATTCCTGATTTAGATAGGGTAACACGAATGTTTATTGCTACACAAGATGAGAATCTATTAAAAGAAATTTACGGTGAACAAAAACATGAATTAGATTACTATCAATATGGCTGGACGCTTAAAACAATAGACATACTTTTATCAAAAGTTAATTTCGTAAGAGTGCTTCTCACAGAAAAACCTAAAAACAAGCCTTATTCTTTATCAGTGGTAGCATATAAACCAAAATGAGAGTAGCAGTCGGCATAATCGCATGGAATCGCCCGCAATATCTTGAGCAATTAATAAAGACACTTGAGACTAATGATTGTTCTAAGATAGACTTTCACCTTTTTCAAGATGGGGCAGTTTGTAAATTTACTGGTGATAAACTCACCGAACCAGACAAAATTACTGAAAGTATAAGAGTATTCAAAGAATCAAAACTTCCTAATAAGCATTATCATATTAGAGATAAAAATGTGTCAGTTGCTATTAATCAATTTGAGGCAATGAAAACTCTTTATGAAAACTACCCTCGTTTTATCTTCTTAGAAAATGATGTTATTGTCAGCCCTAATTTCATTACAATAATGAAAAAATTGCTCGAACAATATGAGAAAGACAAAAGAGTTGCTTGTATCTCTCCTAATTTTAGATTGTTTTGCAAAAAAGAAGAAGTTAAGCAAAATATAGATAAATTAACATTTTTCAATGGGCATTTTTGGGCAGAGGCTTGCTGGTCTGAAAAATGGAAAATAATAGAAAAAGAATATATGGCTTATTATAATTTGGTAAAAGATAAGCCGTATAAGAAAAGAAATGGAGGGGCAATTAGAAGTCTATTTAATGGCAGTGGTATAAAAACGCCAGCAACCTCACAAGATGGTGGGAAAGATTGGGCAATAACCAAGACAGGAATGAAAAGAGCAAGATTGGTAGTTAATAGGGCAACTGGAATTGGCGATTATGGGGTTCATAACACACCTGAAAAATTAAAAAGGATGTCTGACGGGCACAATAAAATATATTCTTTTGAAGAAGAATTAAAAATTGAAAAGTTTAGATTATGAAAATAAGTGTTTGTATCTTTACCTATCTGAGACCTCATGTTTTAGAAGAACAATTACAATCAATTAAGGAACAAACAATCCCTGTAAATGAAATTATTTTAGGTCATTTAAAAAACGACAAAACTCCCAATTTTAATTTTAAAGATTATAAATTAATTCAATTTCATTTCGACCCTGGTATTCACGCTAAATTCATTGTCGCAACAGCAGTACAGGCAAATACCGACTTTATCGTTATTATTGATGATGATATTATCCCTGGTAAAAAATGGCTTGAAAATTGTTTGGCAAGCTACAAAAAAAAAGAGGGTGTTTATGGTATTCTAGGCTTTAATCTAGACTCCAATTCTCCTAGTGGTTGCAGGCATAGTGCAGGAAAAGAACAATTGAATAAAGAAATAGTTCAAGTAGATTTTTTAGGGCAAGGATGGTTCTTTCCTTTTAAATACCTTCGATATATGTGGTCAAAACCTTTCCCTTTTTATAATCAAAATGGGGATGATATTTGGTTTAGCTATCAATTATACAAGCATGGGATTAAGTCTTTTATCCCACCTTACCTACCAGACAATCCTGAAATGTGGGGTAATAAAAAAATGGTAGCAGGAAAAGAGTCTTTATCCTTGCGAGATAAACATCACAATGAAAATAGGAAAAGATTAATTGAAATAGGAAAAGAAAAGGGATGGAGGTCAATACAATGAAAATTTCTTGGGTAGCCGACTATTCAACTAAAGAACATCAAGGAGGGGCACAGCAAACAAATAAACTAATGGTTCGTTATGGCAGAAAAATAGGTCATGAAATCGAATATATGCTTCCCTCTAAATCTCAATTTAGCATTTCTAAATTAAAAAAAGTTAATTTAGTTATCATAAACAATTTGACAAGATTTGAACCTTCTCAAATTAACTGGATTATTAAAAATAAGCCATACATTAAATATGAACATGACCATGCTGCTGCTAGGCTTATTGGTAAATTTCCTAAACTGTTTTTATCTTCAAGATTAAATATCTTTCTTTCACCATTACATTTGCAAGGAATATCAAAGCTAGTAGGATACAAAATACCAAGGTCGGTAATTATCCCACCACCAATGGATACTAAAACTTTTAAAATAACGAATAAGAATAGAATCAAAAACAGTGTTTTTTTCTGTGGCAATTTATCTCCAACCAAAGGGATAAATAAGATGATTGACTATTTGAACGCCAATAAAGAAAAAAAGTTATTCCTAGCAGGATGGAATGAAAATCAAGCAAGAAAGTTAATTAATATGAAAAATGTTACTTTTTTAGGGAAAATACAACATGATAAACTACCCGAAGTGTATAATAGATATGAGTCATTTATTCTTTTACCTACAAAAGAAGAGGCTTGTAGTAGAGTTGTATTAGAGGCTTATTTATGTGGATGTCACTTAATAACTAATAAAATAGTTGGAGCTATGAGTTATAAATGGGATTGGAAAAACTATGATAAAATAAAAGCAAAGGTAGAGAGTGAAAGTCAATTTTGGGGATTAATCAATAAATTAAAATTATGAAGAAACCAACAATAGCAGTTGCCACTATTACTAATTCAGATAGGCAATATATGATGCCTAATTATTTTAATTCTTTAGTTGATTTAAAGCCTGATGAGGTATGTATTCTTGATACAACGATTGATGAAAAGAAATCAGAAGAATTTCAGAATTGGCTAAAAGAACAAGCCAAAAAATGTAATTTACCCCTTAAACTTAAATATCTAAAATGGCCTGGCAATTTCTCGGTTGCTAAGAATACCAATTTAGATAGATGTACAACTGATTGGATTTTTGATTTAGATTCTGATGAAATGCTAACTAAGGAAATAAGTAAGGATTTGAGAAGCAAGTTAGCAAGTTTACCCCCTGAATCTTTAGTTCTAAGAACTGGCATCCTTAATTTATTAGACGATAAACATTGTATTGCAGCAAAGTTGTCTCAAGGCAAAAGGTCTACTAGTGGTCATCATGGTAGGATTCTCAAGAGAGGTTCTGGGAAATATGTTGGAAGTCTTCATGAGCAATATATTTATCCAGGAAGAAATAAAATCCCTTGGGATTCACCAAAACATCCCAAAAAGGATTGGTTTGGATATTATTATCTTCATTTATGGCTTTATAAAGACAACCCTCTAATAAGACAGGAATGGGCAACACAAGACTATAGATACCAACTTAAAAAATTAAATGATAAAATTTCTAAAGAAGATTGGGCTATGCTTACACAAAAGATTATAGCTCATCGTAGATGGAATGTTATTGATGTGCCCAAAGGTGTTACTTGGTTTCCTATTTCTTGGAAAATTGATAAAAATTTATGGAAAAAAAGATAATAAGAGTTATGCCTAAAAAAATCTCAATTTACGATAATAACGAGAAATTAGCCTATAATCCCAACACAATGAAAAATGTTGGAGTTGGGGGCACACAGACAACTATTGTCAATGTCGCCAAAGAATTGGCTAAAAGAGGGCATGAAGTAATTGTTTACGTGAAATGTAATTTCCCTGATATTTATGATGGTGTTAAATATTATCAATACTATGATTACAAACCTTTAAGTGAAGATATTTTAATTGGATTTGAAAGTTTGCCTAAAATTTATAGTGCTGGAAAAGTGTTTAATTGGTCAACAAGAGTTGCTATTGAAGATGTAGTTAAATATCCAAGTGTTGATAAATTAATTGTGTCAAGTGAATGGCATCGGGATAGATATGCTTCTGAATTGCCCAATGAATTAGTGAAAAAGATGGTTGTCATTGAACCTGGGGTAAGTGATAAATTCTTTCAAGATACCAAAAAATGGGAGTTTAGTATTACTTATGCTGGGCACCCCTATAAGGGTGGCATGGAAGCTCTTATTGAAACAACAAGACGATTAAAACCAAAGATACCTAATTGTCAAATTCATGTTCATGGAGGAGGAGGTTTATGGGGTTGGGATAACGAACAATATCGCCCTCTTTACGATAAATTAATTCATTCAAAGATTCTTTTTCATGGGCAAGGTGGTAAAAAACGTATGATTAGTCAATTTAATGGCTCCCAGATTTTCTTATACCCTACTGGGAAGAAAATCCAAGAGGCATTTTGTTTGGTAGTTTTAGAGGCTATGGCGGCTGGATGTGTAGTTATTGCTAGTGATAACGGCAATATCAAAAACCTAGTTAGCGATGCTGGATATGTCATTCAAGGAAGCATTAAAGATTATAAATGGCATTTAGAAGCAGTTGAAAAAATAATGAAATTGTTTCAAAATAATTCTTTAATGAGCGAATTAAGTAAAAAGGCAATAAAAAGAGCAAAAGAATTTACTTGGCAAAAGACAATAGATAATCTAGAAAACTTATTTAAATGAAAGGAATAATATTTTTCCCTCCAGGCATAGGTAATCCTGTTGAGAAGGCTAGACTATTAGCTCAATATTTAAATTTTGAACTGCGACTCGCTGATGATTGTGACCCTCAGCAACTAAAAGCTGAAGGAATAGATATTGTCATCAATTTAGGGCGACCCAATAATAACCACCCACACAGCATGCGGGGTTTAGTAAAACTAGATAAAGATATTAAACTAATTTCTTATTTTTGGGATTTACACTTCCTTAATAAAAAGTTTTTACCTCTAATGAGTAATGTATTAGAGAGAAGTGATAAAATACTTTGTAGTTATGATGAAAATTTTAGAAGGTTATGGTCTCAATATTTGTATAAATACGAATGTATGCCCCATTTCGTTTCCCCTTATGAAAGCTACACTCAATTGCCTTATAACAACAAACCTATTATGAAAGCACTCCTTACTGGAACAATAATTGAGTGGTGGTACCCACTTAGATGTTTTATAAGAGATTTGAATTACCATTATATAGATATATTGCCCCGTTCAGGTTCTTCACTTTATCCAGCGAAAACCGATTTAATAGGAGATGATTACATCAGGGAATTAAATAAATACTTTTGCAGCATTGCTACTTCTACTCGATTTAAAAGAGTAACAATAAAACACTTCGAAATAGCAGCAACTGGAGCTTTACTATTAGCAGACTATGTTGAGGGGCTTAAAAGTATAGGTTTTATTGAAAACAAACATTATGTCAGAATTGATAAGGATAATGTTAAAGCAGTCATAAAAGATGTAATAGAAAATCCTGAGAGGTATGAGAAGATTAGGAGAGAGGGCAGAGAATATGTTTTGAAAAACCACACAATACTAAATCGAGTAAAACAATTCAAAAGAATAATTAAAGAAGTTAAATTCAATTAACGAATAACTAATAAAATATGTCTTTAACTCAAATAATAGAAAAAGTTAATAAAGTTAAAGGTCATTTTAGAGATGACCAAATGACATTTCTTTATCCTTTTGTAAAAAGATTAAATCCTAAAGGGTTATTAGTAGAAATAGGAACATATCGTGGAAAATCTGCTAAATTTTATTCATTAGCCAATCCAGAGATTAAAATTTTGACTATAGATTTGGTATTTTTTAAACATCCTCGTCATGAATCTGAAGGTGTTTATATTGACGAAAAAGTGTTAAAAAATGGGAATATCTTTCAAGTAAAAGGAGATTCTCCAGAAATAGCTAAAAGGTTTAATTGGAAGATTGACTTTCTATTTATAGATGGTGACCATAAATATTCAGTCGTTAAGAAAGATATTACAGGTTGGGCACCTCATGTTAAAGTAGGTGGCTATATTGCTTTCCATGATTACTATCCAACTCATTCAGCTGGTCAAGGCAGAGAAGTCGCTGATGCAGTAGATGACTGGGTTAAAGATAATACAGAGTTTGTAAAAGTTACCCACTCTTGTAACATATACATAGCTAAGAAAAGCATTGAATAATGTTGTTAATTTAGAAATATGACTTTAGGAGAAATAAAACAAAAATTAGCACCAATAGAAGCCTTGGCTCATCCAAAACAAAACGAGTATCTGCGGAATATTAAGAAGTGGAAAATGGCAATCCTTTATAGATTATCGAAAAAGGTTCCCCTTAATGGTATTGTTGTAGAAATTGGAACTCGTTATGGCTCGACAGCAATATTAATGGCTCTTACAACAAAGCCTTCTGTCAAAATACATTGTATAGAATTAGATATCCTTCCTGAATTGGCAAAACATATTAAAGAATTTGGAATGTCTGGCAAAATTGCTATTTGGGTAGGGAAATCCTACGATGTTGGAAAACTATGGGTAACTCCGATTGACCTTTTATTTATTGATGGAGACCATAGTTATAAAGGAGTTATGAGTGATAACAAAACGTGGATACCTTATGTAAAAAAGGGAGGGATTATAGTCTGGCATGACTACTATAACAAACTTCCAGGATGCCAAGAAGCTGGGTTAGCAACTGATGATTTCTTAAAGAAATCAAAGGAGGATTTTGAAATCATCATGCCAGAAACCGCAGAAAAAGTTATCCGTGTTGTTAGAAAAGACACACCTAGTAAAGTCAGAAATTAAAAGCGATATTATGAATATAGCCTGTGTTATTCCAACTATCAGAGAGAAATCTCTTGCAGAATTTGTAAAAGCGTGGAAACCTTTAATTAAAAAGCATCACATTGACTTAATTATTATTAGAGATGGCGATAATCCTATTCTTTCCCATAATGACATCAAAATGAATGTTAAAGATGTAATGGGACAGTTTTCTCACCTAATTTATAATAAAAGCGATTGTGTAAGAAATCTAGGCTTTGCTTATATTGCTAAATATCTTCCCGATATTAATTACATTCTTACCCTTGATGATGATGTGTTGCCAATAGGCGACC
>Ga0222685_1000186_pt1 | contig 15244 bp, 18 predicted proteins | sample AntAcemetage1077_FD_179836 | JGI IMG/M metagenome (GOLD analysis project Ga0222685, IMG submission 179836) | Saline water microbial communities from Ace Lake, Antarctica - #1077 | ecosystem: Environmental > Aquatic > Non-marine Saline and Alkaline > Saline | place: Antarctica: Ace Lake...
TAGCAAGCCTGCCTTATTAGCTATAGTTCCTGTATTAACTGCAAAATCTGTATCTGCTGTGACTACTGACCACGTAAGTCCACCCGCTCCTGCAGCCTGCCAAGTTACTGCTCCTGCTCCATCTGTAGTTAGAACTTCGTCTGCTCCACCATCTGCTACAGGGAATGTATAAGCCTCATTAAAGGTTATAGCTCCTGTAGCTGCGGCTATCTCAAAGTCTGAGTTTCCTGTGCTTGGATTAGTATTTGGTCCAATCTTAAATGCATCTGAATCACTATTGTCTATACCAGCACTAAAAGCTGTTGAACCAGTTATTAGCCATTGAGTATAAGGGTCACCTGTTGAGGTTGTTCCACCTACAGATATGTTTACTGCTGCATTACTTGCCGTTGCTGTGTTGTCTGTGTTGGCAATTGTTACTTGATTAGTATCTGCTGCTTTAGCGCATGAACAAGTCAACTCACCATCTACCTCTGAGTTTGTTTGGCAGAAGATCCCACCTGCTGTTAAACTATACCCATCTGCTGCAACTATATCATCAAACCGAGACGTTACTGTTGCTCCATTACCAATTAGGAAACTATAACTTGAGCCTGCTGTATCTTCTACATGAATATGATTAAAAAAGAATCGAGATTTTGTTGCTGTATCTGCTGAGAAGAATCCATATCCAATATTATTTGTGGCTATTACATGGACTTCATTTCTAAAATACTCATGAGTTAATCCAGTCCCGCCAAGATATGCAAGTCCTGTAACAATTGTTGCATTTGGATCTGTAACTGTAATCTTATTGTCGTTCATGAAAAATACACCAGTTGAAGCTGTATCTATAGCAACTCCAGTAACTAATGCTGTTCCGCTACATGCAATAGATAAATCATTTATACGTTGAAGTGTGACTTCTCCTCCGTCAGCTACTCTAAAAGCTCCTTTTTGAGCTGTTCCACCACCATTGCCTGTATGAGAATAATTAACTCTACCAATGGTAATTTTTAAGTCTCCAGCTCCTGTTATTGATCCTACGGCTGGTTGAATTGCAGCCGCAATATCTGTAGCACACTTCATTTCTAAATAACATTCTTTAAAGGTACAACCGCCTGTAGAACCTTGAACTGTATTAATAGCAGTAGTTGCTGCTGTACATTTTATTCCAAAATATTTGTATTGGATACCTGTAAATGTTGCAAAATCAACAACATTTGCGTCTGCTTGTGTGATAATTACTGAATTTGTCTTTCCTTCTGCAATCATTGTGACATTATTAGCTGCGTGAGTAACTGTTTCGTTGTAGCTTCCAGGATACACTAAAATAGTATCTCCTTCTGCTGCTGCTGTTACCGCTGCCTGTATTGTAAGTTTTGCATTACTAGGCGTTCTACCATCATTAGCATCGCTTCCGTGCTTTCCAACATATAGAATATTATCATGATCAGTTACTAATGTTCCTGCTTCTGCAAAGTCTAAATTACCTGCTCCGTCTGTTGCTAAAACATAGTTAGCTGTGCCATCTGCTATGGGAAATTCATAAGCATTAGCGAATTTAACTGCTGCTGTTGTATTGTCTACTGCTATCGCTGTCGTTCCGCTGCTTGGGTCTGATGATGTTGTTAGTTTCCAAATATCTGAATCTGAATTATCTGGTCCCATTGCATAAAATAATGTGCCTTGAATCTCCCAACTTACAAAACCATCTGCTCCTAATGGAGGAACTGATATTAGTAGGTTCGCTGTTGAAGCGATATCTGTATCTGTGTTATTTACCGAGAGGGTTACTGGATTAGCCGCTGTTAAATTACTGAAGGTAAATCCTGAATTATACGCTATATTAGCAAATGCTGGGTTTGCCCCTGTTCCTCCTACTAAAAGCTGTCCTGTGGTGCCTGCTGCGGTAGATTCAATTGCTGCATTAGTTCCCTTTGATATCATTACGCCTTGTGCTGTCTGAACACCAAGTTTGGCTTTTAAAGAAGAGGGGTTAACAACGTGATAATCTGTTTGTGTTCCGTCAATTACTTCTGCGTCTGTACAAAGCTCAACTACTCCAGTTGCAATAGCGGTAGAATTTAATCCTGTTACTGTTACTGTATTTCCTGGGCCGTGTCCATTAACTACTAATCCATTTGTACCTAAGAAATTTACTTGTCCTGCCGCATCTGGATCTACTGCTGGCAAGCCATCGTCTGTTAATATAGATTGAATACCGCCAAATGTAGCTGCAACTTTTACAAAGCCATCTACTACTGTGAAATCAGCACTATCGAAAGAGGCAACGCCTTTAGTAGCTAGTAATGCTGTAGCTCCAGAAGTTGCTGTTGCTGCTGTTATTGTTATTGTGTTTCCAGCACCGCTTGTAGTTATTCCGTTTGTGCCTAATATATCTAAAATATTAAGCGCTGGTGTTGCGTTCCCTGCGTCTGCTGTAAAAATAGTGGGGACAGCTGGAGGTACTGTTTCAGTATCAACAAAATCCATATCACCAGTAATCGCATTGTATCTGTAGCCCATTGATATCTCCTATGAAAATGTGTAAGTTAGGTATGCTGTCCAAGAAAAAATAAAATCAGCAGAAGGTATGCCACCAGTTTGCGGCCATTCTACAGATGTTACACCTTGGTTTGCATCGTAAGTTATTTTTCTGATTTGCCATTTCTCGTCACCATCAGCAACACCAAGTTTTGACCTAGCTAGATACGTTGGGTTTCCGTTAGAATCGTTTACAGCTCGGTATTCTACCTCAGAATTTTGAACAATAAATTCTCTTCGGTCATTCGCTCCATACTTAAATGGTCTGTTTATTCCACTAGACATTTTTTCCTCACATGGTTAAATAAGGGCATATTTTTTTTAAAATACACCCTCAATATTTATCTTATGATTGTCTTATTATAACGTAATCCACTGAAGTAACATCCGTGATCGCTGCAACTCCTGTATTATCATAAGCTGCTATAACAAAACTTGCTCCAGCATTTATTGTTGTCAAAAGATGACCCATAGCAGGTGATCCATTAAGTGCGTATCTAGTAACAAATATTCTATCTGTAGCTGCGATATTTATATTAGCAACTGTTACAGTACCAGCAACTAAAGTAGCTCTACCGATAAAGTCAGTAACCGCTCCACCATTCATTTGTAGATATGTAGCTACATTTGCTAGAGCTAAGTTACCATAAACATTAACTCCGCCAGATCCCGCTTTAAGATCAAGAGTAGCTGTAGTGTTTTCTGTACCCACTGTTATAGCGTTTGCTGCTGCGCCAGTACCAACATTAATAGTTTTAATGCCTGTAGAAGCTGCCGCATTTATTGTTTGTGCTCCAGTTCCACCAGCAATTGTCATTGTACCAGTGTTAGCTCCAGTTCCACCAAAGTTGATAGTTCCTGAAGTTGTTGTTGGGGCAATAGTATAATCACTTGTTGCCGCACCATCTAAACTAAAGTTTCCAGTACCGCAAAGTAGTGTCATAGCTGCTGCACCAGAAGCTGAACCAATAGTAACTAAGTTAGCTACTGCTCCTGTTGCTATTCCAACAACTTTAGCCGCTGTCGCTCCGCCTGCTATATTAACTGTAGTCGCTCCTTCTCCGCTTCCGATCTCAACAATGTTGATTCCATCAGAATCTCCAAGAGTCATAGTACCAGTTTGGCTTGTTCCACCAATAGCAATAGTACCAGTAGTTGTTGAAGCTCCAACTGTATAAGTTGTAGCTGCATTACCATCTAAAGTAAAGTTTCCTGTTCCTGCTTTAAGATCTAATGAAGAAGCTCCTGTTGCATCACCTATAGTAATTACGTCTGCGGAAGCTGCTGCACCGATATTAATTGTTTTAGCACCTGTGCCACCACCAGCAATTTCTACTGTTCTAGCACCTGTACCTGAGGCAATAGTTACTGTTCCAGTATTAACGCCTGTTGAACTGATTTCATAAGTTGAAGTTACTGCACCTTCAAGAGTGAAGTTGCCTGTTCCAACTAATAAGTCTACACTAGAAGCACCAGTTACAGAACCTGCTGTTATTACGTTCGCAATAGCTCCAGTTCCTATATTTACCGCTTTTGCTGCTGTAGCTCCACCTGCGATATTTACTGTTGTAGCACCCTCTCCAGAACCAATTTGTACAATATTAATACCATCAGAATCACCTAAAGTAATTGTTCCTGTTTGTGATGTACCACCAATGTCTATTGTTCCTGCGGTTGTTGCTGCTCCTATTTCATATGTAGACGCTCCAATGCCATTCAATGCAAAGTTACCTGTTCCTGTATTCATAACAATTGCAGTTGCTCCAGTAACATTACCAAGAGTAAGTGTATGGGCTATCGCGTTTGTTCCAATGTCTAAAGCACCTGTTCCACAATCTATAGTTATTGATGCTGCGCCATTTGATGAACCTAAGGTTAAATCTCTTTCTCCATCAGTAGCTATATTAATCGCTTGGTCAACATCATCATCACCAATGTTAATAGCTGCTGCGCTTGAGTTAAGATCGATTGTACCTGCTGCATCTACAACAAATTTATCTCCAGCATTTGCTGTGATATCACCTGCTGCTGTTGAAGCTAAAGTTATACCGCCTGTTCCAGAATTAACTGTTACTGCTGTGGTTGTTGTTATATTACCAACTGTAATCGCTCTAGCTCCAGCTCCTGTACCACAATTAATAGCTCCTGTAGAAGCATCTGCTCCTAAAGAAAGAGCTACTGCACCAGTTACTATTGTAGCTGAGGCACCTAATGTTGCTAATCCAGTTGTCGACATTGTTGTGAATTCTGCTGCTGCTGGTGTTGTTGATCCAATAGCAGCTGGAACTGCGAAAGCATCACCAAGTTTCGATGGAGTAATTGCTACAGTATCAAGAGCATAGGCTACAGTTTCAGCAGTCGTTGCTATTTGACCTATTCCACTAACTGTTTCAGACCAATTTGGTGCACCTGCAATCGCTACTGCTGCAAGTCCTGCTGGTGTGTTTGCTACTGTTTCTAATATACCTGCTTGTGATTCTGCAACAGTTGCTAGTCTTACTATGCCTTTTACTGTAGTGCTACCATCTGGTGCTGCTGCATCAACCCAGATAGCGTCTCCTGATGAATCTATTCCACCATAAACATAATAATCTGCAGTATCAACTGTTGGCTTATAGATCCATGGAAATCCAATTGAAAATTCTTTATCATTAGCCGTTGGGGCTCTTGGATAAACTTTCGCTATTGGTGGAACATCAATAAATGGTAATTCCGCGCAATAGGCTTTGTAAATTTTTTTTGTCATTTATTCCTCGCGTGTTTAAATGCCCATACGTGACTCGGGCCATAAATATATAATAACATTTTTAATTATTTTTTTCACTTGTTGCTTTTTTAAAAAAAAGAAAAGTGGTACCATTGTACTATGATTAAAAAACAACTTAAAATTAGGGTACATCCCAACAAGCATAAGAGACTTAAATTACTAGCTATTAAGCAGGAAAAATCTCTTAACTATATAATGGATGTAGCTATTGCTGAATTTTTGGCAAAATATGAAAATCTTGATTACGAGGTAATTTTTGATGCAGAAAAATAAAAGTCATCCTCTTGATAACACAAATATAAAATGGGAAGGCAGTGTTGATTACAAAACAGATATTGGAACTACAGAATATTTCTATACAGAGGAAGAATCTTTACACCTTGCATTGTAGGATGTCATCTTGCTTATTTGGCATGTAAGAGAATGAGAGGACTATAATTATGAAAAAATGGATGTGGTTGTTGTCTTTTATATTACATTTGATAATAACTTATCTATTATTTCAGGGATTAATATATCAAAAAAAGATAGTTCGTAAAGTAATTTATCAAGAAAAAAATATAATTAAAAGCATCGATGCTAGAAGGTAGTTATAAGGTTCAATGCCTGAACTTGTGCTAGGGTCACGTCCTAGATGGGAATTGCAAAAGAAAATAACTGCCTTCGTTTGTTGCTGCTTTTAAACGGCCATATAAATTCATAAATATAAAAACATAAAAACATTAATTTAATTATGTTTTCAAGCCTCAAAACTTGCATTTAAATACCAAGTTTAATATATTTTGACCTAAACTAAATTTAAAAATTTTAAAAGGTTAAAAAGTGATGGAAATTATAAAAAATAAACACGAAATACTAGAAAGTTCTAACTATAGTATTTTCAATCTAAAAAAAGATAATAGAGATATTTCAGAATCTCATGTTGAAAACTTATCAAAAGAGATGAAAATTAGAGGTTTTGCACCTTCAAAATCTATTCAAATAGACAGTAATTACAATATTATAGACGGTCAACATAGATTTTTGGCTGCTCAAAAATTAGGAATCCCTGTTTTATATATAATTGATGATACTTTAGATTTTCTTTTGGCGAATAAAAATCAAAGACAGATAGTTACTCATGATTTTGTAAAATATTATACCGCTAATGGACATCAAGATTTTATTAAACTTTCAGATACTTGTAAAAAATATAACATTGACTCGTCAAGAGGGTGTTTTTTATATTCAGAAGAAATGACAAGTCCAGCTTTAATTAGAAAAGGAAAATATAAATTTATAGATTTATCAGAAATTGAAATAGATGAATTGACTAAATATTATTTAAATCATGATAATTTTGTAAAAAACAGAAAACTTAAACCTAGATGTCTTGGTAACCATAGAAATATTTTGTTTTTATTCAATATTTTTTACAGATCAAAAATGTTTCAAATGGAGGATTTTGAAAGTAATATACACTTTAAATGGAAAAGTTTTATATGGGATACTCCTGTTAAGCATTTGATTAAAGAATTCTTAAAAATTTATAATTATCACAAATCTACTTATAAGGTAGAATATAGTATGTTTATTAAAAAATTTCAGAAAAAATTGAAATTGAAAAAATAACAAATAGGTTAAAAAACATGGAAAAAAAAAAGAATATAAGTCTTATAAAGATTTAACAATAGGACAAAGAAAAGTTTCATTTGTTAAATGGTTGATGAAAAAAGGTGTTAGCAAAGAAGAAGCAAAGTTAATATGTTATAGAAAATTTTATAGAGAAGAAAGAAATAGATAAAATGCTAATAGGATATGCCAGAGTCTCAACAGATAACCAAGTATTAGATCAGCAAATAGACGCTTTACTTAAATATGGAATTGATGAACGTAATATTTATAAGGAACAGATATCTACAAGATCTAAAATTAGACCAGAACTTGATAATGTTTTGAGTTATTTAAAAGAAGGAGATACATTAGTTGTCTGTAAATTAGATAGATTAGGGAGATCAGTACAACATCTGATTGAATTGATGAACGGATTTGAAAAAAATGATATAAATTTTGTTTCTTTATCAGAAAAGATTGATACTTCATCTGCTGTTGGTAAGATGATTTTTCATATTATTTCTGCCTTTGCTGAGTTTGAAAGGAATATTATATCAGAAAGAACAAAAGAAGCACTTGCAGCGGTACGAAAAAGAGGCAAATCGCTAGGAAGGCCGTTTATATTGAACACAGAGCAAAAAGAGGCTATAGAAGACTATCTATCAAGGGGTATGTCAAAACTGGCTGTAGCACGCCTTATAAACATTAAGTCTACAACTCCGATCTATAATTACTTAAAAGGTAAGGAAAATGAAGATTTCAAAAAAAGAAAGAGATTTAATTGATTTTTTAATTAAGCAACCAGTTAGCAAAGAAGACAAAGAATTAATAGATCCATATAAAAAATATGCTTTTGATTTTGCTACTACTATCTATTCACATAAATTAATCAATGAAAAGAAATTTGATGAATGTGAAGAAACCATTGATAGCTTGGGTGATAAATTTTTACTTATAGAAATTAAAAAAGACCATGGAATATTAAGATCTATAGAACCAATATTAAAATATAGTAGGCATGGAAGAATCGATTTAAGTCTAAATTTAGAAGAAGATCTAAGTCAAGTGGGTTACATAATGCACTTTTTAATTGGGATAGAAAATTCAAAACAAAAAATATATTCTAAGGAAGACAAAACTAAGTGGTTAAACGATTTATTTTAGGAGGAAGGGAAATTATGTTTTTAAGAGTTAGAAATGATTGGATTAAATGTTCATCAATTAATAAATTTTGGGTAAAAGATGAAGATGATGAGGCTCGGATAAATTTTTATGATGGAAATTCAAATTTATTAGGAACAATCACCTTTGAACTTCCCGATGAATCAAAATATCATGAAGAGTATATTAATACTTTAACACTTGCATTATGTAAATTTATAAATTCTCCAGACTGCGAAACATTTACAGATATTGAAGACATTAATGAACCTATTATAAACAATTTTGATGATAAAATATCATCCGAAGATCCATATTAAAGATATAAAACATGAGCAAGAACCAGAAAACATATAGGCAATGCCACCATAAATGCGAAGAGTGCGGTCAAGATCACGATTTGTTAGTGCATCATATTGATCGAGATAGAGATAATAACGAGTTCGAAAACTTTATGGTTCTCTGCACTTCTTGCCATGCTATTACACATAAACGAATTAACAATATAGCTAAGATGCAATATTTATATATGAATAGACCAGAACAGTTAACTTTTAATTTTAAAATAGGTAGATAAACAATGGATACAGTATATCGTTATCGTGAAGGTTATATTGAAAAAGCATTTAGATACATTGCTCAAGAGATAGAACAAAAAGGCAATCCTGAAAATATTAATATAACCGATGAAACTTTGACTAAGATTAATAATACTTTTAAGCTAGCAGGTTTAATCTTCTTAAGTGACTATTCTTATTTTATCAAAAAAATAAAAGATAGTTATGAAAATAAAGATGTTAATTATAACGTAAGTATAGACATTGAATTTCCAAATATAAACTTTTTAGAATTGAGGGAAAAATGATTAAATACGCGTCTATAGACGATATAGCAAATAATGAGAGATATCCTTTTACTAAGGGACAGGTAAGGCATTTCGTTGCTAAGCGTAAGACTAATGGGCTTACTACCAGTATTAGAAAAATTGGTAGGAGGGTTTATATTAGAGAAGATCTATTCGATGAATGGGTGGAATCTTTTAAAGATGAGATTACTGTTGAAGACCGAGTAGAATTAATTCCTATTTCTCTTCCTCTTGGAGATATTCCTATAGGAGACAATGGATCAGTTTTGCGTGCTATTAAGGTCAGCATTGATGAAATGGGTCTGTCAGTTAGAGCTAAAAGATGCTTATACCATATGGGAATTAAGTATGTGTGTGATTTAACTGATAAAACTGAAACAGAACTTTTAGAATGTAAATCAATGGGCAAAAAATCACTAAACGAAATAAAAGATAAACTATTATCATATGGTTTAACGCTAGAGGAGGAGTGAGATGGGAGTAATACTATTACCTTTTAAGCTATTATTTATAATTATATGGGAGATATGTGAATGGTATGCAGACTAATGATAAAGATAAAGAAATACTAAAAGATATTGAAGAAGATACATTTGTACCTCCTTGTGTGCCTTATCAGAGAACAATTGAACATGATGATGGAATTATTGAAATAATTATGTATGATTAATTACTTTTCCTTTCTAATTTGTTCTTCGAGTAATTTCTGAGCCATTTTAGTCTTTTCTAATGTCGATCTATGTTTGTTAATGTCTCTTCTTACCCATCGCTCAAATTGTCTCGCTTTTACTTCATTTAAATTTTCTAAATATGCCTTATATATTTCTTTCTGATTTTCAAATCCACTTGGTGGAGTTTGCGCTCTTCTTTTGGCTAATCGGCTACTACCCCCTTTTGTTAATCTCATGCTTTGTAAGCCATGAAGACCTTCATGAGATAAAATATTATTAACTTTCTCTGGTGTTAAATTAGGGGCTAATAAAATAACATCTTCATTAGCAGCAAAACCACCCCAAGGTAAATTCGCTCCGTCCCAATGACGATTAATTGCCACCCTAAAATCTTTAATCTCTTCAAAATTTTTCACTAATTTTGGGTCTTTTATAATATCCTTTAATTTTCCCAAATAAACTCTTCCGTCAGTAGGGACTTTACCTTTAGACCACGAAGCACTTTCATAATATTTACTAAACATGTCTGGTTTTAAATATTTATTCCATTCTCTTTTAGTCAATTTAATATTATCACGATATAGGGGGTTTGATTCTCTTAATATATCACCTTTTCTTTCAAATTGAATAGGCTCTTTAAGAAATTGTATCTTTTTAAATTCAGGATTAACTTCAAGTATCTGATCTAATATTTTTGAATTTTCAATTGATGGATTTTCCTTATTTATTTTCTGGTAGGCATTTCTCACTTTATTATATGTTTGCTTTTCAATAGCATCTAGTTCTTTAAATCCAGCTTGAGCTTCCCCAAATTTTCCTTTTTTGAAGTCTTTTAAAGCACTTTCCCATGTAGTTCTAAATTTAGGGTATGCAAGCATTTTATTTCTTAGGATTTTAACACCTTTATTTAATGCTGATGCTTTGCTCCATAATGGACTGATTACCCATTTACCACCGAGCTTCATCATATCAGTAAGACCTAGAGCTTCACCTTTCTTAAGCAAAGACATCGCTTTTTCAGTAGGAAGGAAGTCTTTCATTATAGCTTCCATATCCTTATAGCCCTCTTTACCAAGGATATTTCTAAATGATCTCTGCGTTCTCTTGTCTTTGAAAAACTTATTAGCCTCTTTATAATTAATCTTTTTATCAAATACCTTGTCCATGAAACCATCAATATTCTCTAAATCCATTAGTTCACTATATTTCTTATTAGAATATTTAAATAATTTATTAAATTCAGAATCGGGGTGGTGAGTTTCAAATGTATCAGCAATAGTCCTGTTGTAGTCTAATAACGCTTCTCTTTTTGCTCTGTTTTTCGCTCCTGACTTGCCAGGTTCATATAATTCACTAAATGCTTCGTTATTTTTACGATATTGCTCTACAGATTTAGCTGGGGAAGCTTGAATTTTACCATCCATTGTTTTGGCTAACTTTCCAACTTCTTCTACATATGCTTGTTCAAATTCATTTTTAGATAAACCTTTAGAATCTCTTAAATTTTTATTTGCTTTCTTGATAAAATTAGTCTTGATTTCTTGCATTGGAATTGTTTCATCAATATTTCCAGCTAGTCTTTCAACGTCTTTAAATGTATCATTAATCTTCTGAGGGAATGAAGGATCTTCAGCTAACGATCTTGCAGTTTCGCTTTCTTTCTGTATTAGTTCAGTCGTTAATTTTTTTACGTCTCCTTCTACAGCTCCCTTAACATTTTCATATTGTGATGGGGTTAATTTTGTATCTTTTTTTAATCCTTCATACCATCTAGTTGGCATGCCTGATGCTTTCTTTACTTTTGAAAATTTAGGTATTGGAGTTCCAGTTGATAATCCAAGCGAAGTTATATCTGCTAACGTATCTGGAACGCCTACTTGTCGTAACCCTTCTGATACAGTTGGGGCTATTACGGCAGCGGTAGCTTTCTTTCCTATTCCTCCTGGTCTGATTTTACCAGCACTTCCAGCTAATCTTAATCTTTCTTGTAGTTTTGTCCGTGCTTCTAAAGGTAATCCTGTTTGTTTTTCTAAAAAAGAAGCTATGTTTGAAACAGTGGGGACTGTACTGGATGCTGCACTTAATGCTTCCATATATTTTTCTTTATTAAAAACAGGCTCGTCTTTCCATGGTGCTTGAGGAAACTTCTTTCTTAATTCAGCTTCTTTATTACCGTATTCCCACTCTTGCATTTCAGCTAGTCCCTCTCCAGCTCCAAGAGCCTGCCATGCTCCAGCAATTATTCCAGGAGTTGTCATTTCTAATGCGCCTATCACTGGCTGTACCGCATATCTAGCTGAGGTTTTAAGAAGACCTTCTTTCTCTGGCATTGAACGAGTTTCATAATCAGGTAGACCTTCTAAAGAAGACCAGTCTAACTTGCCTTCTGCCTGTTGTGATGCAGCTTGCTGTGGAGCTTTTTGCTCTAATCCTTCTAAAGAAGTCCAATCTAATTTTGTACTCATCGTATTAATTTTCCTCCACCATTTAACCATTGATCTAATTCATTATTTGGTGCTTGAACTGGCTTTCCATCAGGAGACATAACCCAAGTAAACCCAGGTTTTGCAGGTGTATCTTTAACTTCTGACTTTGCAAATGGCATATTTAACATTTGAGCTGATTTAAATTTACCTTTATCAATATCAGCGTATGTTTGGATCAATTCTTTTTGTTGTTCCATAACATAAGGTTTCAATTGCTCATGAACTTTTTGTTGCATACCTCTAGGAGGTTCTCTTCCAGCCTTTAGGTATTGACCTCTTATTCTGTCATATATTTCTAACTCTTTCTCAATTACATCTTGTTTATACTGTTGAAATTCTGTAATTTTTTGGTTGGATTCTTCTGTTTTTCCAGGGTTTTGAAGTGCATTTAATAAGTTTTTTTCTATAAGTTGGTTAAGTTTTGATCCACCTGGCATACCTTTTAGATCGGCCACAAAAAAATCTTTTACAAAACTTGATAATTGCTGGGCATTAGCTGTTTTAATATAATCTTGAGCGTCAAATGGTGCGAATGTAGAAATTAAATTTCTTAAATTTCCTATTTTTCCATCAGATTTAATTAAATTGTCTCTGATACTTAATAAAGTTGCTTGACTAGTACCCTGTTCCTGTCTCTTATTTTCTAAATTAGTAGCATAAGGCTTGTTCTCTTCAAATGCTCGCTTATCTGCTTCAGAAGACACCTTGTCCGTTAACTTCTTGTCTTGTAGGCGTTCTTGTTGTAGAAAAGTTTCTTGATGTTGAGCTTCTTGCATCATCATTTTAGCTTGCGGATGATATCCTTCTGCTTCTAATTTTGCCGCTTGATTCTTCTTATGATTTATTTCAGCTAATTTGTTATTATACTGCTCTTCAGCTACAGGTATAACTTCTTTTTGGACACGATCAGTAACACCTTTTAAAATTGTATCTGGCTGTTCTGTTCCGTCTGGTTGTTGTTGAGCTCCATCTGCTTGCTGTTGCTGAGGCTTGCTTTCTCCTTCCTTGGAAGCTGGGCTATATGGCTTCATAATTGCATCAAGACGTTGCTTCTTTGTTATAGCTTGCATAGCCTGTCCTAAAGAAGTGCCTAAACTGCTTATTCCTTCACCTAAACCTGAACCATAAGTTAACTTAGTAACCATTTTATTTTCCTCCAAACTTTGCCATTATTCCAGCTCCACCTAAGTTTCCAATTGCTTTAATAATATCACCTAAAATACCTTGCTGTTCATGTATCATTGGTGAGAATTGTTGTTGTCCTGCTGCTTGCATACCTCTATTTTGCCCGAGATTGTATTGATTCATCATCTGTCCACCTAACATACCGCTTAGATCTGTAGCACTCTGACCTAATGCTTGATTCAACGCACTTGAGCCAGACTCATCCATTCCCATAAACTGTTCTTTAATCCCAGGAATTATTTGTCTTTGCATCTGTTGTTGTGCTGGATCTACAAACGATTTCTGGAACATATCCTGAAATTGTTGAGGATCTTGTCCTTGCATTGTGTTTGATAGAAATTGTTGCTGTTCTGGGTTTAGTAAATCAACGTTGCCTTCGTGTGTAACACCACCCATCATAGTTTTTCCCATTTTAGCCTCCTTTAACTTGCTATAGCTTCTGTTTTAATATTTTCTTTTAGTTCCTCTTTTGGAGGTTTTTCTTCTTTCTTAACTTCTTTTTTGGGATCATACTCCATAAGAATGGATTTACTGCGGTGGAACCCATATCGCATTGAATGTTTTTCGTAGTTAGTCACCCAATAGATCTTATTTAAATGTGCTTTATTTCTAATGTCTTTGATATGTTCAGCTAGCTTTCTTACTGCTTCTCCTCGGTACCAATACTCTTTATCCATGCTAAATACTTGTATAATGATATCTTTGGATAATGAATCAACACAAAACCATAATACACCCTTTACTTGGTTCTCTTGGTCTGCTAAAACATACAGATGATTAAAAGGATTGAGTACTATTCCTTTATCGCCTTGCATCATACAATTAATCTGTTGATATTTGAAAAACTCTTCTACGGAGTAATCCCTGTCTCTAACTTGCTCTACTAGGTAATGAGGTACGTGATCAGGTGTGAAAACGCGAACCCAGCGGAGTTCTTCTATTTTTTTCATATTTTTTCCTTTTATTCGTCTTCCAGTCCTATATATCTAATAGAACCTATTAAATGTCCTGTATTTAGAATAGCTTTTTGTATTGTTGTAACTGTAGGTCCACATATCCAAAACTCTCCCCTATATGTATCTGGTATAGCGTTTATTACGACTACTGGATATGTTGCCGCTAAGGCTAAAGTATATTGAACAGCTCCTACAAATGGCTTGCCTGAACTCTTAGTTACTTTATATGGTAGTTCTAAGTATATATTGCCACTAGCTGTGGTAGACGACCATTCTATATCAAAAAATAGTTCTGTATAGATTCCTTGCCTAACAGACCATCCTACTTGTGTAGTATAAGTGAAAGTTCCTGCTACCGTTCCATTAAGTGTTGGAGTCCATTTTGCTTGATCTACTTCTGTATCATTTCTAATAAATCCATTAATATTTTCAGTAAGACTTTCGTACATACCCTGAAGTTCTTTTACTAAATCTTTTAGATATTTATCTCTATCGTTGCTATTTTGATTATCTTCTATTGAAGGTAAATCAATTGTTGTTGGTAATGTCATTAGTTAGTCATCCTTTTTCCAATTGGAGTAAATGATGGATCAAAACCATGTATTTTAAATGGTCTGCTTACTCCATCTGATGTAAATTTTAGGATATGTTGGAAGCCTATGCCTCCAGCAAACACTCTCTTCCATGTTTTGGTCTTGTAAAATAGTTTACGATACACGCCACCACCGTTAGAGAATGTATCAAAAGCTGTGCCGTCAATTCCATCAAGAGTGAAGTTATTAACATCTACTACTGTAATAACGTAAGAAGTTGAGCTTTCGCCACTATTTATCTCTTCCATACCATCTACACCATATATATAGATCGCATCGCCTGTAGCTAGTCCGTGATCTGGAGCTTCTACACTTACAGGGTTTGTATTAGTAGCACCGATAATTTGAGTAATAAAATGTAGGTTTGGTAAGAAGTCTATCTGTCTAGTTAAGTATGGAGATTTTTCAGTATCTTTATAGAAACTAACAATTCCTTTTGTT
>Ga0222685_1000187_pt1 | contig 15173 bp, 17 predicted proteins | sample AntAcemetage1077_FD_179836 | JGI IMG/M metagenome (GOLD analysis project Ga0222685, IMG submission 179836) | Saline water microbial communities from Ace Lake, Antarctica - #1077 | ecosystem: Environmental > Aquatic > Non-marine Saline and Alkaline > Saline | place: Antarctica: Ace Lake...
ATATTAGCTAGGGCTGGCGCTGGCACTACCGCTTACGCTCTCGCTGGCGCTAGCACTTGCGCTAGCACTTACGCTCTCACTGGCCGACGGCGACTGGCTTGGTGAAGATGTTAAGATCGCTGTTGCTAGCGGAATGTAGTATGTTGTTCCGCCCACGAGAATCTTCAACGATGCCGTCAAGTTTTCTCGTGTAGTCCAGGCAGACAGCCCGGACTCAAACGTGCTTCCAACACCAGTTGTTAGGCCCTGAATATCGAAGAAGTATGCTTCGTCGTCAACGTCTGACATACCGGCTGCGTTGCCGCCATTGTTCGCGCGGAAGTACGATAGAATCGTTGAGGCACCAGGATCTGATGCCGCGCCGTCGCTCCAGATCTCTCCCTGAACAGCAGACATCGTTACGTTACTTGTCAGTGCTACGTTTGGTAGATGCAGCGTGCCGCGCATGGCGACGCCTTGTCCGGTTACAGTTCCTGTATCGCCGAAGTCAAGGCTAATGTGTGCACCGTGTGCGTTTGCTGCAGCCACATTGCTTACAGTTGTATATGCTCTTAGTGCTTCTCCGCCGCCGCCCGCGCCCGTCAAATACTGACGTAGGTACAGACCCCGGCTATCGCCGCTGGTTGCACCGCTGTCAAAGTAATATGAAAGGAACTTCATGCCAGCCGTATCTTCTGCGATAGGTACTGACTCTGTTCCAATCTTCGTAACGCCACCATCGGTGTTGTCACTATTTACTTGAACTCCGGTGAAGTCTAGGCGAGTTAGTATGGTACCCTTGTACCATACGCGTCCTCTTGTTAGAAATCCCATCTCTATCCTCCGTGCTCGTTAGAGCCGTGAACCTCCAACTGATAGTGATCTGCGAAGATGGCGCCACATGTGGCGCACTTTGGCAAAGATCCGGGTTCTCCGGTGAAGGGCATTGTGTATCTACCCAGCTTGGGGTGTCCATCGATCTTGAGTCCCCAGATCTTATCGTCGTTTCGCATACCTTTCAATTGAAAAACTTCACCAATATCACGAGATTTGCCAGCGTACGCAAAACGCTTGCGTGCAATTACCCATTTACCAGTATAGTTTCCCATTCAATTTGCTCCAGTAATCTTGTTAATCTACGGCATCACTCATGAATAATCCAGCATTTTTTACAACCAGTTTCTGGTCGTAGTAGGTCCGGACTTCTACCCAGTCTCCACCACGGACGTCGTCGCGATACTTGCGTACCCACTGCATTCCGTTGCCGATACCTGTTGACCAGGTAAAGTTGTATCCAGCGCTTGGTGTGAAGATGCTTGGTGAAGCGGGTACGTACATCAACAGCGCGTCGTCGTCCCAGTTGGCTGTGTATGTTACTGATGCCTCCGCAACGCCCTCTGCTGATGCTGTGCTAATGCTCTCTCCAACCATAACGTCGGTTAGGTCAAACATAGTTGCCAGCAAATCAACGGATGCGATTCCGCGTTCGGTGTACTTGATTCTGTCTAGTACATCGGGGTGATCCAACAGCCTGTCGCGTGTTAGGTCGCCCAGGATCAACTTGTTGGGGTTGCGTCCGATCAAGCGACGAACTGTCCGCTTGTAGGTGCGCATATCCTCAATAGGTGTTGACGAACCATAGTCTGACCACTTTGTAAAGCCTGTGCCGCCGACTAGGTCGGTGCCCCATACGCCAGTTGTCCAGAAGTCAGTCGTGAATGCGATCTCGCGGCTTAGCATAATAGCGTTGGTCACTAGCAGGGTTGCTTCGCGATCGCTGTTGAACGGAGCGTCCTCATTCTGGCGTCTGTCGTCAGAGATGAAATGGCGCAATGCAAACTTGTTGCATCTGTATGTGTCAGATGTGTCTACTGCGTAACCAACTGCTGCCGGAATGTCGGCCTCGCCGATAGGCACGGTCGCTTCATTACGGAAGAAGTGGCTCTGGTCTACTGCAGGTATGATGTCCGTCTGCTTGTCGACCGGCACAACTGGAAAAATCTGATCTGCTATGTACTCGAGGTTCGTGTAACCAACCAAGATATTTGTAAGCATCTTGTTAACATGAACATCAGCTGCTGCTGGCATATAAATAGGCATGTTTTATCCCCCTTACGCTGCGCGCCCGGCAGGAATTAGAATCATCTCACCGACTTCGTTTACATCGCCGCCCTTGGTGCACTTGCCGGCAATGTATACTGTTGTGTCGGTGCCGGCGGTAATTATTATCGCGCGGCCCGTGTTGTCAGTTCCGACCAAGTCGTCTGCACCCACTGTTTCACCCAATGTAATCTTTGTGTGCCCAAGAAAACGCACCGAAACGCCAGCGCCTGTAGTTCCGCCGTGCTGCGCAACGCCACATATTGGATCTGTGATTGCGCTACAAACGTCAACAGTATCTGCTACTGCTGTCAGAGTCACGAAGTAGTACTGAGCGTCAGACATGTCATCGTGCGCCTTGAAGGGTGCATCTAGTCCAACATATTGCTTTGCCATCTGTTATACCTCTTCTATCGTGTCGATAGTTGAAACATTCTTTGTGTTGTTACGGTCATACTCTGTGTAGAGCTCGGGGTTCTCGCCGAATACGGCTGTGTACGCCTCGCCCTTTGTCATTCCCGTAGCAACCTTTTCCTTAACCAGCCGCTCGATCTTCCCGTCATCGGACTCTCCGCGACCTTCGTTGCCATTCTCGGCGAATAGTGCCGCCATGGCTTCCCTGTTCCCAAGTGTCTTTAGAATTGTTACAACGCGATTGAAGTTAACCTTGTCCTCGCTGTCGTCTTTGTCCTCAAGCCAAATCAGAACCTCTGCAAACTCACTCGGATCTTCTGGTAGCCCGGCAATTTCACTTGCCAATTCTGAGAACTGTACCAGCTTAAGCTCGCGCTCTGCCAGAGCCTGCTCTGATGCGCGCTTTGCTATTTCGTCCGTGTACTCTGCAATTTCCTTGTCCTTCTCTCCGATCGACTCATTAAGCAATACGATCTCGGCATCTTTAGCCTGCAGGTCCTCAGCAAACTTCTGCGCGGCCTCATCGGCCCCATCGCCTTCGTCGTCGCCATCGCCCGCGCTATTGTCGATCCCCTGGTCTCGCTTTCCGCTCAAGAGGCTAAGGATCCACTCGCCAAACTTTGACGTTGCGGCTTTCTCAGCAATATCTCTCACTTCATCTTCACTCAGGGCGGTCTTCTCATCCTTATCCATCCTTGCCTCCGGATTTTCTTTTGGTTCTACCCAATTACCATCTTCAAACACCAATGTTGCTCCGCCAAGGCGTGGTCGTGGCGTAATAGCCATACCCAATGCCACATTGTTCAATACATCTCCTCCGACGGACTTATAATCAAAGAAGACTACTTCTGGAGATGCATATAAATAACCCTTATCTCGCAGGGCCTTAACAGCGCCGTCGCGCCAATCTGGTAACCACTCCACGCCGTGTTCTGCAACGCGCATGTCTCCAATAAAGCCGTAAATTCCAGCGCTATCGTCGTGACGCTCGTTAACAGGCAGCTTGTAGTCGGGAGTTGGTGTCTTGAAGTGCGAAACCATCTCCTCGCCATCCGCGCGGGTGAAGTCTTTGACTAAACCCGTGTGGTGCACTTCTCTAAACGGGAAGTACAGGCGCCAGCCGTCATCCAATGTATTTTCGCTAAACGGAATCAGGAATTGAAATTCATCATTCATATCTCATTACCTTTGATACGATTCTAACAATAGAATAATCCACGTGCAACCTTAAGGCAGCTTCGTGTAATTTTCCAACACAATTTGTCGCTGAAGTTTTGCTATCTTTACTGGACGCTTGCCGTGAACTGTCAAAACGAACGTTCCATACCCGGTGGCCGCCTCTAAGTAACGGATGAGCGATAGGTATCTAACGATAACGTCAGCTGAGATTTCTATGTTGTCCATATATCCTCCATAGTACGCAATTGAAGCAGCCCATTGATTCTGACGGCTTCCCCACTACCAAATCTATTATATGGTCTGTCTACAATAAAAGTTGTGCACGACCTCGACATCTCGCGAGCGCAGTCTGCGTTTGATTCAATAAAGACATCAAGATCTAGACGTACAATTTCAGCGATTTTGTTTGGCGTGCAAACAACTGGTATGTCACCAACTCCGTAACTACGCAGCCACCCACATGTGGTGTTTAGAAATTCTGGCGGCCGCTCTGTAATAATGATAACGTCAAAGGCGTTTATAAGATAATAGAGTCCCTCTATGGCGCCCTCAACAGGCAGAATGTTTTCATATACACGCTTGTTGTTCTGCCACCACAAGATGTCATCATCTGAAACAGTCGGGTACATCTCTACGAGACTATATGCCTCTGGCTGTCTCGGCTCACCGAAGTATCGGTGTGCAGAGGCGAGCACGTTACATACTGTTCCATTTATTTCTATGCCAACACGAGCATCAACCATTTCAGTGCTACACCCAACGATGTAAGGAATAATAATCCAACAATCTGCAAATTGTTTTCGTGCCTAGAAATTTCTTCCGTGGTACTTGTATACAATGTAGCATCTATCGTTTCCTTGACACATCCGTTGTCCGATAGGCTTAATGTTGGTTGGGTCTGTCCATCCAAGTTCATCTAAGCTCCTACACTCCTGGCATACGCGCTCGTCATTTGCACTAATGTTCCTAGCTAAAATGCCATCGCCTGTCAATCTACCATTTTCCCAGTCCATCTCTACGCGATTGGATATATACAGCTTGTCAATCATTTTCTTTGCGCGCCACGATGCGGCGTGGTTCCCAAAGATTTTGTAGCTTGAGTTGGCATACATCTTTAAGCGATATATAAATGATCCAAGCACTCCGCTAATTGCGGTAGAGATAATATCAAGTGATTGTCCAGATAGTTCATGGAGTGCATTTGTGATTGCCATAGATATATCACGTCGCAGGTTCTTATCCAAGAACCGTGCCTGATATAGCAACTCGTCTGCGATCACCTTGTATCCTTCTAGAGGAGGCCTGTCTCCAACAAACGAAACCCATGCGGCGATCATGCTCTCCGCAACGGATCCCTTTACCTCATCTAGGAATCTGTCCATATATACGTCGATGAGATCTGCCCATTCGTCTTCGTCTCGACCGGCAATATCTTCTGGTAACGCCCCCATCTCTCTTTCGTAGATGCGCATGAGTTCTTGTGCCGCTGCGGATGTGAAGGCATTAGCAGATGATGAAGACGCCAGATTGGCAAACTCAGACAGTTTAGCCTTGTCTGCAGGTTTCTTTTCTTCCTTAGCAGGAGCCTCCTTCTTAGCCTGGCCGGCTGGTATCTTTGCGTCACCGGCCTCCTTGCCCTCTGGTGGTGTATCTGGCCCGCCCTCTTGAGCAGGCAGGTTTGGCTTTAGTAGTAGTCCCGGAACGTCAATTTGATCCATGCCAACGATTCTTCTCACCTGGTTCTCGGTGTCGAGATCGTAAGTGAGCGCGCCCGCATTAAACAACGAGCCTATCATTGTAGCGAAGTCTCCAATATCGATCTTGGAGATCTTATCGAAGTAAACCTCTGGCAATTCTTCTGTTTCAGCGAACGCGTTGAGTTCAAATAGTCTTGGGACCGCGTGTCTATTGATGACCGCCGCAATCTTGTCCAAGAATGTATTCAGTGAGATAATATACAAAGATGACTTATCCTTAATCATTGCATATGATCCACCCTCTCCGCCAATCATAATGAAGTCCATCATCATTGTTCTGGCTTCATCCTGCTGGTGTCTTGAAATCACCGATGCAATATCAACAGCTGGCCCATTGGTCGGCATGTTGTATTCAAAGTCCCATTCAAATGGAAGTACCAAGCCCATGTCGTCGCCGAGCTTAATATTTCTGGCGATACGCTTTGCGGCCTTGGAGTCATCGCTGTCTGGGCTTGTGTCTGCGCTTTCTGGGAGCTTAACTGTCGGAGTACCCGATAGTCGCTCGCATACAACCGCCTCAAGAATAGAGAGGTTCTTTACATAGAACCAGCTAGTATACGCGCCCTCAAAGCAGCTGACGCCCTCAACATTACCCTTGCCGGCCCCTGTGGTTGTGAAGTGCAACATCTTCTCAATAGGAATAAAAACGCTAGTGCCTTGCCAGTTCTGCCACATTCCCGCGAGGCCGCCGGCATCATCGAATTCCCAGTGGTCTAGGGTTACGGGATGTCTAGGAGCCCATTTGCGCCACTCTACGCCGCCTTCGTCTCCCTTCTTGTAGACAATCTCTACATCCATCCATCCGTATACCAAGAAGTACACGATATCACCCAATACATCCCCGAATGACTTTGACATATTGTTTAGATTGCGCTCGAGGAAGTCTGCTTTATCCTGGTCTGCAGATGTGTCTCCGCCGGGCTTGACGTGAATACTTGAGCCCTGAAGAAACATCTTCGTGGTCCCCAACATAGCACTGCCCACGGGATCAAGGCGACTAATCTCGTCAAACACCTTGACTTTCCGCGTGCTTGTGCGTAAGTCTGTAACCCACGACTCTGTAATATTCCCGTTGTACTCCAAAAGTCCCGGGACACCAATTTCTGCATATTTAACCATCAGACTCTACTATACGAAACGTAGCTGTAGAATTTTCTACAACCCTGCGCCCTAAGTTGTCCTTCTGTAGCAAGTACGCAGATTGCGACATTACTACGAATGAGCCCCAAACCATGAAGCACTGAATTAGGCCATTCCAAATAAATGGTTCTTGGATGCCTTCCACTGGCGCGCCGGCGAAATATAGCCCAACCAGAACACCCACAAGTACAAGACCTGATACGGCAACCGCGACCTCTTTCCATTCAGTTGCGGCCCACCACTCTCGTACGCCGGGAACCTTCTCTACAAGGAACGAAAGAATGAACCCGAAGATTCCACTAATAAATTCTGCCGATAGTACTAATCCCATTTTGATATCTCCGTGTTGATCTACGCTATAACTATTCTACAACTACCACAAACCAAATCAAACCTTGCAGCAATCAGTATGGTGACCACCGCCCGCCAATTCTATTTGAGAGACTGCTAATTGCGCTTTTCATTCTTGAGTTACGATTTACACTGTCGTCATCGATTTCTGTTCCTTGCATTGGTATGCCGGCTCTGTAATTGGATCCCCCAACGCATGCGTACCTAAGCGCATCCGCGAAGTCACTGCCCTCTTTGCCAAACGCATCACGGTCGAAGTTTCCGTCTGGGAGCTTCTTGCATTTGTATTTCTCGTCAATGGCCTGATGCAGCCTTGGGCATCTCTTTGTATCAATTTTTAGAGAGACTACATCCATATTATCAATGAACATATCTCGTACCATTCCAACTCCATATGCTATGTTGCGCGTGTCCTTTGGTATCGCTCTTGCATTCATATGGTTTGGGAAATCCTTTATTAGATCTCCTGCGGCGCCCTCTGACCAGAAGGCGGATATTGGGACACCGAATTCGTCGAGTACCTGCTGTTTGATCTTCTTGCATGCAGCTATAAGCTTGCTTGGCGTGTTGTTATCACTCGCCCATTCTGCCACGGCCCATCTAAGATGCTTATCATTCTCTAGCAAGTCCGGAGACTCTAGAATCACAACGATGCGGCCCCGCCCTCTTTGGTCTATGCCGGCAAACGCGCGCCATCTTTCAAGATCCTTGCGAGAGTATTCGCTAAAGTCAAACTCCTTCTGGTTGTATGAGCCATACTGTGAGTACGCCATACCGTGTGCGCCACCAGACAGCAATAGGTACTGGAGGGCAAATGATTCTACACTAAGAACCTCATGGTACTTCTTAAGGGCATCTCTGTATTTGTAGTGACCGTCTGAGCGCTCCCCGCGCCCCTTGCACATCTCTTCGCGCTTGTTTGTGTATGGGTTTGTCCAATCAAAGAGAGGGCATCCCTCACATTGATCTGGGTAGTGCCGGCCACAGCTCTCCATAATATCAAAGAGGTCAAACTTATACACCTTAATATTGCGCTTCTCTGCAGAGTTTAGAAGGATCTGCATCGTTCCTGTGGAGTGGTACTGCGAGGAGGCCATCATCGTGATGGATGGATATTTGTCTGTGCTTTGGGCCATACCCATAGCTGTGCTCAACGGCTTTGGATCGATATGGTCCAACTCATCTACAATCAGCACTTGCGGGTGAGGGCCTGACACTGATTTCTCTGAGCCGCCAGTACGGATTTCAATACGAGATTTGTTGTTGAGTACTGTCTGTGTAACGCGGGGCTCCTGGGACACAAAGTGCTTGAAGTAGCTAGAGAAGATTAACCCTTGAACTCCGTCCTTCTCTGCATTGCCGCTGAGGTACTTGTAGCCGTCTTTGGCCTGCCCCTCACTGCCCGCAACAGACACGATCCAAATACCAGGCTTGAATATCATTGTGGCCAACTCGAAGATGGCGTAGTTGAGCGTCTTGCCGCCACCGCGCGGCCCCTGCGCTAAGAGAGTTGGATAGCGATCAAAAAATGCATCAGCTATGAATTGGAATGGCGACTGGTGTGTGGGGTCTGTTGGGTGTCTGGCAATCTTGAATCCCAGAACGTCACGAATCCAAGCATATAGCTCGTCGTCGGTTGTGGGTTTGGTGAGAGATTGTTCCTTAATTCTGTCTAGACTCTCTGATTGCGCGTCATTCAGCATCTGCTGAAGAATCAGCAACTGGGAGCTCTCTGACTGTTTCTGCATCTATAAATCCCTCCCCGATTAACCCTGATATGTCTCCGCCATTATCAATCGCATCTTGTATTTTAGATATAGTTAGGCGTAGCTTTTCGTCGTCGTAACCAGAGAAGTCAAATACATTCACTGTTTGCGTGCGCTGGTCTACGTTGGTTGTTTTCTGCGTAGTCTCTTTACGAATATAATCTAGGATCTCCATTGGATCGTAGTCCGTGAGCGCATCTCCGGAGTCCGTTCTGCGCTGGAGCTGATCATTCAAGAGCCTCTGTGCATAAGCCACGCGCCGCTCGCGGTCTATGATTGGCAAATACTGCAGTCTTCTATTTATCTCTGTATTTACACGCTTTCCAGTATCGTCTGTGGAATTTACAATGGACGATACATACGATTGAGTAGTATTACACGCGTCTGCGATTAGGCCATACTCTTGAGGGACAACTACGCCACCCCTGGCTATGATGTGCTCGATTATACAAGACTGTTTATCTGTAAATGGCTTTCGTGCAATGGCTTTCATGGTGACGACTCCCCATATTTTAATAAGAGGCTTCCCGGGCTACGCTTGATCCCATGATCTGCGTTATCGCCTGGCGGCTCCGTCCGAGCCGATTTGATTGCTAGGTTAATTATGTTGATTGCAGCATTTGTGTCACGATCAAGCACGAGGCCGCAATAGGGGCAGCTGTGAGTGCGAGCGCTCAAATCCTTCTTGACAATCTCCCCGCATCCAGAGCACATTTGCGTAGTGTTGTAGGGATTCACTGTCACTACTAATGAGCCAGCTTCTTCCGCTTTGCTCACTAATAGTTGTCGGAATATACCAAGGCCCGCGTCGTGCGCGCTGAGGGCAAGGTGATGATTGACAGTCATGAATTTGAGATTAAGATCCTCTATCGCAATCAGTGAATATGTGTTGACGAGATCTCGGGTAGTTTTGTGCCAGAAATCTCGCCGCTGGTTAGAAATATGATCGTGCAATTTCGCTACTTGATATCTGGCCCGGCGCCGCCCAGCGCTCCCTCTTTTGCGTCGCGACACTCTACGCTGAGCTATCCTAAGTTCTTTTAGAGATCCACGAAGCCATCTCGGATTCTCGACGAATTTACCATCAGATAATGCGAGGAGGCTGTGAAGGCCCATATCTATACCAACAGAATTCTCGTCACGGCCAACGATCTCTGGTTCGGGAAGATCAACCTGGAAGAGTACATACCACTTGCCAAACCAGCGCTTTAGAATTACATGCTTGATTTTCCCATCCGGAATATCTCTATGATACTTAATTTTAACTTCACCGACGTTCTGCAAATATAGAAGCGCCCGACCGCCGTCGTCAAATTTGAGCTTGCACCCATTTCCGTGCGTGAACTCGATACTCCTCCAGCGCTTTTTGCTTTTGAATCTAGGAAATCCCGGCGCACCACCAGACTTTACCCTACGGAAAAATGCTTTATATGCTTTATCGAGGCGGCGCAATGTTAATCCCATGCAATTACAATTAAGGAGGCCAATACCATCTGGATCTATTCGCCTTAGGCGCCCGAAGTGTTTTGATTGCTCGAAGCAAGTAATCCCAAATCCTGTTTCTTGATAAGTTGTGATCCTTTGTTCAAGCGCTGAATTATACACATTTCTCGCAAGCCAGAGAAGATAATGCATCTTCTTGGATTGGCGGGCATGCGGGTATAGCCTATACCGGAATGTACGAATCATTATTTGCCTTTAGCAGAGATATTGTTACGTCTAGCATAATCTCTTACAATGATTTCAATTGCCGCCGATCGGCTAACGCCCATCAGCTCGCACATAATAGCAAGGAGGTCAATTGCAACTTTGGTTAGCGAAACGCCCGTTCTTGTTTTCATAGTTACAGTGTAACATTCAGAGTGAAGGTGTGTACACCTTAATGCCTATTATAAGATAATCATATTATTAATTCAAAGGTATGCGAACCTTTTGCTAATGGTTTGAACACCACTGCATGTAGTGTATAATACCTACATGGGACACAGAAGAGATGTAACTTCAGAGCTTAAAATGAAGTATGACCCAATCATCATAGCCAGAGAGCACGGCAAGTGTTACTTATGTGGCGCCCCGGGTCGCGATGTTCATGAAATATTATCCAGAGGACGTTTTGCCACGCACGAATTAGATGTATGCATCTCCCCAAGGAATATGATACTGTTATGTAGAAGGCACCACGAGATGTGCCAGGGAATGAATGACTGGATGGGACACCTATTCAGGGTGTTAGAGTTTGAATATGGGTATGATTACCACGGGGATCCATTCCAGTGGTACTACGAACAGGAGACATATGGGTAAGTATAATTGGCTTGGCGTATATGAAGAAGCTCTGAAGGAAGCTGTGGGGTGTGATGGATGGCGCGATCTATCAAAGACAATGGGCATCCCGCGCAGGACACTGCGAGACGGACTGCGCAGGGAGTTCGGCGTAGAGGGCTACAGCGGACTTCTACCGGTAGTGCCTGAGAGCTTTGTGCTTGATAAGACAGACCTTGTTGAGGACCGCGCGGGAGAGAAAGTAGACAGCTATTTATGGCTCAGGAACGCAGTAGTTGATGCCGTTACAAATCTGAATGGGTTTAAGACTGAGATACCGCTCAATACTACTGCGCCGATCGTCGCCGACCAGGCCATTGTGGCACTCGTGGGTGACTGGCACTGGGGCCAACAAACAAACGAGAGCTTGATGGGTGAGTTTATGGAATACAATACTCGCATAGCAGACCGTAGGCTTGGCGAGTACTTTGGTGAGATCGCAAAGGTAGTAGAGACAACAAAGATCGATACTCTATATCTCGTGATGCTTGGAGACGAAGTAGAAGGAAGCGAGATCAGAGACACGCAGACGCGCGTGATCTCTAGTGGCATTGTTACTCAGATGCTGCAATTCTTCTCGCTCCTGTCATCGTACATTGGGGACCTAACATTCAAGTTCCAGAAGCTAGAGGTCAAGATCATTGGTGTCGCTGGCAATCATACGCGACTCACAAAGACAAAGACGGATGTTATTCCAACAGAGACTATGGACTACTGTGGGTATGCATACATGATGGCGCTGCTCGGTCGCGTGCCATGTATACAGTTCAACATTGCTGAGTCATGGCATATTTACGAGAGGATTTGTGGCTATGGATTCTACATCACTCATGGTGATGGTATCCGCTCATACAGAGGGCTGCCTGCGTACGGGCTGATCAAGGCCGGTCACTCGATTCAGTCATGCTTGCTAGTAGAGGACAAGGATCTCTCAAGGAGAAACCCAGACATGCTGGCGAGCGATATCAGATTCGTGGACTACATGGTTACTGGACATTTCCATTCAGATAATATGCTTGAAGATGTCGATGTTGAAATTATCACAAATGGATCACCGACAGGAACAAGCCCATATGCAGCGAAGGACTTACGTAGGGCGGCAAGGCCGTCACAGACAATCTTAATAGTGAATGAGGATGGTGTATATTGCAAAATCAAGAAGGTTTTAAAATAGGGGATCATATTTTACCGGCTGGGGACAATGAGGTGTTTATCATTAACGGGTTCTATATATTGAACGATAGTGCAGTAATTGAAATCCAACCCGTTGGCGGGGGGCCCGTTAAGATCGCGCACCAAAACGATATGAAGCTGTTCACAAAATTATATCCATACAGAGTTCCGATTGGGTTTGTTATTCAGCCAATAAGCGACGAGCAGGATGCGGATGGCTAGGGAAAGGGGGCAGGCCGACGTTGAGGCTGGAAAGTCATTGAGAAATCTTGGCTTCTTTGCAAAGAAGCACACGGACGCAATGATCTGCCCAAATTGTCACAAAATGATCTATCCGTCCGGGAACCCTGGCACGTTTGATTTCCCTGGCGTATATGTTCCACCGATGCGCGGTAACCCGAAGCCGCGCACGATGGATATTGAGGTAAAGGCCGGCAATACAAGCCTTGCATTCTCAAGCCTCAGAGACGATCAGCGGGCATGGGCAGCAAGCACACCAGAGAACGAGAAGTATCTGTGGATATGTGTAGGAACGTCCATTAGGGATAAGAAGTATCCACGCAAGACGTGGCTAATGCCGCTTGACGTGTTTTATCATGTAGAGAAGATTCTCGATAGGAAGTCTATCCCATATAACTGCACTGGCCTGGCCGGGTTTGAGCTTGAATGGCTTGGCGGAGGTCTGTGGGATATTCCTGCCGGTCATAGTTTTTGGAGAGGTAGATGGCAACATCCGTAGCGGCAAATGTAATAAAGCTAAACAACAAGTATCATGGGTATATCAAACTACCCGGACAGAAATATGAGCACCACATGGATTATATTCCCACAGGAAGCATTGCCATGGACTACATGCTTGGCGAAAAAGGCGTTCTGTGTGGCATACCGAGAGGTGTAATTACCACGATCTATGGCCGAGAGGGGGCTGGTAAAAGTACGTTCGTGGCGTCTTGTATGAAACAGGCACAGAAGCTTGGGTTAGTTGGCTTTGCTAACACTGAGTTGAGATTTGACCCAGACTACTTTGGTGCGCAGGGCGTTGATATTGACCAACTGACAGTGATCGATTTAAACTACTCTGCCAAGATCTATGGCGAGCAGATTGGTGAGGCGCTGATTGCCCTGGCCAAGACCGGCGATTACTCAATGCTCGTTTGCGATAGCATTGCAGCACTCACTCCAAAGCGCACAGCAGATAGCGATCCAGGAGAGTCCAACCCAGGACTTAGAGCAAGGCTAATTAAGGATATCATTGAGAGAATTATCAGCCCCCTTAAGAATAACAACGTCGCGCTAATGTTCACGTCTCAAAGGTCCTCCAACTTCGGTGCGGTTGGGTTTGGTTCATCTAAGTATGCAATGGTCGGCGGCAACTCAGTTAAATTCTACTCATCTGTCCTGCTGAAGATAGACTACATTGGCAGAGTACTTGATAAGACAGAAACGCCAATTGGTATTGAATCAAGGATTACCCTACAAAAGAATATCGGAATTTCGTGGGGTAAGGTACAGTTCAAGATCACGGACGGACTAGGAATCGATGTATGTAGAGAGTTGCTAGATTATGGAGACGTTGTCTATCGTCACGGCAAGGGCTCATACTACTACTATGGCGATCCGAAGACAGGAGAGGAGCTCAAATTGGCAAACGGAGCGGCGAATGCAGTTCAGAAGCTGCGCGACAACCCAGAACTACTAGAGGCATTAATTAAGAAGCAAAGAGAAATACTAGGAGAAAGTAATGACGAACCTGTTGTTGAATCCTGATCTAATCCATGAGGCTGTAGATGACAAGCACCGTGCGCACTTCTTTACCACGCACGATCCGAACCAGGATGTATATGTGACCAGCGCATACCACCAGATAACTCGCCCTGATGGGTGGGAAATTTGGGTTGAGCATGCAGAAGAGGCCGTCCATGAATGGGATCCAGATAACGAGCATGGATGGGTTGTGCCAGAGGTAAAACTCACAGAGGCTCTGTTTGACAGCGACGGCAATGTGTCTGAGAAAATATATCCAAATAGGTGGGCAGGCGACGCTCGCGGTTTAGTATTCTTCAATGCGTTTAATACTAGCCGTGGGGGATTGTTCCAAATCTTCGACACCAAGCTCGGATCGAGCTATATGTGTGGGTATAGTGCGCATGGATGGTCGAGCGACGAGAATGGCCCTACCGTTACAGACTGCGTTGGCAGTGTTGGATTCAAGAAGCCTTGGTCACAGATTGAGGCAAAGGGTATAGATGTCGATTGCCTAAAGTCATTAGGATATCGCATTGGCGTTGACCCGCTGGGCGGAGTGGACCCATTTGCAGACAGCGTTATTTGGTCTGATCATGCTGCAATCTACAATGTATACGGAAGACTGCCAGTCTTGCTAGTTGAGGCACAATCAGAGCGTATGACTGTATTCTCATGGGCAGAAAACCGATGGCGTAACCTGCACAATGATCGATATATGACTGCGTTCGTTGCCGAGGAAATGGACGCCCACGAGCCGCCGCACGCGGTCCCGCAATATGACAGATTGTGCTACCTAGTTCCGCAGAATGCCACAGAGGAGCAGTTCGTTCAGGTTGCTAGGATTGCAGACAAGACAAAAAGCACAGTGACTAGATCTGCTGATGACGCCGGGCTGTATGCGCTACTGATAAATAATCCCGCTACTACCAAAAACGTTGTAAAGGTTGTGTGGTTCTCCAGCAGCGATTGGGATCTGTTGGAAATAGAGAACTTCTTTGATATATATTATCCAGGCACAATAGTGGAACACGAAAGGCTGTACAGCGAGCCAGAGCCCCCTGTGGTTACGGGGGCTCCGTGTATACTTGGATGCCACGGAAATGGCGAGGGTGTAATCACAGAGCACCTGCGATACCTGTCAGAGTTTGGTACGCCTCCGTCTGTAAAGAGTTATGGCAGAGACTCAAATATGGGATGGCTGAAGACGGTGAAGGAAATTGATCCAAACATCATCACTGTTGGCCGG
>Ga0222685_1000191_pt1 | contig 14922 bp, 21 predicted proteins | sample AntAcemetage1077_FD_179836 | JGI IMG/M metagenome (GOLD analysis project Ga0222685, IMG submission 179836) | Saline water microbial communities from Ace Lake, Antarctica - #1077 | ecosystem: Environmental > Aquatic > Non-marine Saline and Alkaline > Saline | place: Antarctica: Ace Lake...
GGTAGCGGCACAACGGGCGTGTCTTGTGTCCATACAGGGCGGCATTTCATCGGAATAGACAAGGATATTGACATAGCAACCAGAAGGATAGAGGATACAGACCCGTTATTTCAGGCGGTGGGATTATGACCGTTGAGAATATGGAGAAGGGAAGGGTTGGGAATTGAGCATGAAACTCATTCAAGGCGATTGCTTGGAGAAAATGAAAGATATAGAAGGTGGGTCGGTTGATGCGATAATCACCGATTTACCCTATGGCACGACAGCCTGTAAGTGGGATGTGGTGATTCCTTTTGAACCGATGTGGGAGCAGGTGAAGCGACTCTTGAAAAAGAACGGTGTGTTTGTAACCACGGCAAGCCAACCGTTTACGAGTGCATTAGTTATGAGCAATCCGAAGATGTTTAAGTATGAATGGATATGGGAAAAGAACAGGGGGAGCAATTTTGCTACAACCAAATATCAACCCATGAAAGAGCATGAAAACGTTTTGGTTTTTTGCGAAGGCGCGACAGTATATAACCCTATTTATGAGAATAGGGCCGAAGGGGGGAAGGCAAGAGCGCTTCATGTAATAAATCCATCTAACACTGGAAGGCGTGAAACATTAAACGGGATGGAAGCTAAAGATAGTCGGAACATAAATCCAGACCAACGAGTGCCCCGTTCTATCCAGAAATTTAATACAGAAGTAGGGCAACATCCAACACAAAAACCAGTAGCTCTGCTGGAATATCTAATCAAGACATACACAAACGAAGGAGAAACGGTTTTGGACTTCACAATGGGCAGCGGCACAACTGGCGTGGCCTGCAAACATTTAAACCGCAATTTTATAGGAATAGAACTTGAAGAAAAATATTTCAACATAGCAAAAGAACGGATTGAAAATATTGATCCATTATTTAAGGTGGTTGGATTATGAAACTTATTCAAGGTGATTGCTTGGAAAAAATGAAAGATATACCGGATGGGTCGATTGATTTGATCATAGCAGATCCACCTTACGCGATGACAAAACGTGGTAAGTCTTGCAGACCAAACTGGATGCCTCATAATATGGGGGGAAGTGTGTTTTCGTTTGTTATACCAAAACCCATTGACTGGTTTTCTGAATGTTTTAGAATATTAAAAGATGGCACTCATTTTTATACGTTTTGTAATACTAATGATTTAAGCTTATATCTAAATGACGCAAAGATGGCAGGTTTTAAATTTCATAACTTAATAACAATAGTAAAAGATACTGGTATGCCAAATCGGTGGTATTACAAGCAATGTGAGATGCTTTTATTCTTTAGAAAAGGTAAGGCAAAAGCTATCAATGATATGACGAGTAGGGATAATATTAAAGTGGTAATGCCTAAGCAATCTAATGGGAAATTACATATTACACAGAAACCCTTAGATCTTATTGAAAAGTTAGTAAGTAATTCTAGTGTTGAAGGTGAGGTTGTTTTTGATCCCTTTATGGGTTCAGGTACAACGGGCGTTGCTTGTGTTAAAACCCGTAGACACTTCATGGGAATAGAGCTTGATGAAAAATGTTTTGAAATAGCAAAACGAAGGATAGAAGAAACAGACCCACTATTTAAGGCGGTGTAATTATGAAAACAACAGATGAACTAATCGACATAGCTCACGAGATTTGGGCGGTAGCACAACTTATGCCAGAGGAGGGAATCGAAGATGGTGTCTGGAGAATAACGAAAATTCTGGAGGAATTACAAGATGAAACTTATTAGCGTTTGTCTTGACGAAAAAGAGGTTGAGCATAGAGGCCAATTCCCTACTGTTGGCACAATGCTGGAATATATCAAGGATAACGAAATTCCAATGGATGCTGAAATTGTTGTTGAGCATGTTACTGATGTTCATTTATTCAAACACCATTGGAGTCAATACAAAATCGGGGATGAAGATTCTTGGGACGGCGAACAAATAATGCTTCCTCTTCACAATGGTTTTGGGTGGATTGAAGATAAGAAATACTTTGCATTATGGATGCACTATTAACGTGATAGAAGAAACAGATATATTATTTAAGGCGGTGAGATTATGAAAACGTGGAAAGAAATTAAAGACAAAGAACTTCCGGTGGAATACAAAGACTTCTTGTTATACGACAGTGAAGTACATAAGCAGAGAATCGGGATGCTTAGTGGCGATAGATGGCTATTTGACGATGGAACCGAAGTTCTCGTTAGATCAAGAGCAGTTACCCACTTTGCCGAGCTTTTAGCTAACCCAAAATAAAGCATACCCCCCACGCCTCTCTCTGATACAGATGACGCGCACCTTGGGATGTCTTTGAACTAAAAAGGAGTGAATTATGCCAGTTGATAGCACAAGTGCTCAGTACGATGCCTTAAGTGAAGGGTGGACAATGATAGATGACCTTCAAAGCGAAAAGCTGATGAAGGATGCAGGGACAACTTACGTTGCACAACTTACAGGCCAGTCTGATGGTGAATACAGAGCATACATAAGAAGAGGTTCGCTGTTTGGGGCGTTCAGTCGTACCGTTAAGGGTTTAACGGGGGCTATAATGCGGAAACCGCCGGAAACCATAGCTCCGGTAAAGGTTGAGGAATTGTTTGGAGATTTGACTCTGGATGGGAAAGATTTTAATGAGGTGGTCAGAAAGGTCGTCACTGAAAATGTGAAAAAGGGTTACTATGGTATTCTGACAGACCCACCCCCTGAAGGTGGAGCACCAAAGCTGGCGATGTACGCTGCTGACACAATTCTCCAGCCAAATGTCAAGCGAATTGGAAATAAAATTAAACTTGTAGGTTTGACCCTTCAAGAAAACATTAACATTCCAAGGGAAGATGACCCCCACGAAACGGAAGAAATTGAGCAGGTTCGTGAGTTAAGAATAGATGAAGATGGTTTTTATGAGCAAATTCTCCACGTTAATGTTGGCGGTAATTGGCAAATAAAAGAAGTAACCTATCCAGATATTATGGGCAAGCGTCTTACTGAAATTCCGTTTGTGTTTTTTGGTGCTTCGGAAAATAGTCCAATACCAAAAGAGGGGCCATTACTGGATTTGGGATATCTCAATACGAAACACTTTGTAATTACGGTGGATTATTTCCACGCCTTGCATTTTTGTGGACTTCCAACTCCCTGGGCCTCGGGATTCAAGGTAAAGGAAGGTGAAAGTTTGCACATAGGGTGTTCCACTGCGTGGATTTCAGAAGATCCTGCTGCATCTTGCGGGATGCTTTCTTTAGGCAGCGACGGTATCGAGGCAATAGAAAAGGCGTTGGATAAACTTGAAAAGCAAATGTCGGTAGTTGGTTCTCGCCTATTAGATCAACAAAGACAGGGCGTTGAGACCGCAGAGGGTCTTTTGATAAAGCAGACCTCCGATTTTGCTGTATTAAGTAATATTGCTTCATGCATAGAGTCTGGAATGCACGATGTTCTTGTGTGGCTGGCTAGGTGGGTTGGTGCTTCAGAGTCAGAAATTGCTAAAATAAAAGTAATGTTGAATAAAGATTATACCACAAGCGATGTCGATCCGCAAGTTTTGACTGCTCTATTTGTAGCATTACAAAGTGGTACTATTTCAGTTGATAGTTTCCTTTTCTACCTGAAGCAGAAGGAAGTTCTTCCTAACCACAGGACAATTGAAGAGGAGAAAGCTCTTATTTTGTCTGGAGAAAACACTGAACTGGTAGAAAAGATGTTCGGAAGCGTTGTGGCTGAGGATGTAACTGATAATAGGTTAAAGTCTGCAAGCAACGTAAACACTAACGGACAAGAGACGTAAAACAGGAGAAATAATATGGTTATAGCAATGACGGCTCAAGATAGAAAATGGGAAGCAGAGAGTGATGCACGAACTCTCATGTTTTCACAAGTTATTTCGAGTGACAAGAAACGACTAACAGCGGCGGTTAAGGCTGCAAAAAGAATGGCAGCAGAAAAAAGCCGAAGAAGCAAAGGCAATGAAAGGTATTGCAAAAAGGAAACCAAAGAAGAAATAGAGCTTGACAAAAATAACTGTTTGTGGTATATATTTAATTAAACTATAAACGGAGTGTGGGCAAGTCTGATAAGCCGCCTGTTTTGGGAACAGGATACCGAAGGTTTAAATCCTTCCACTCCGACCAAAACACTTTGTAAGAAATATATACCAGTTTTTCTTACAATTGCACCGTGTTCAAAATAACGCTTGACAAAGCAGCAAAAGTGTGTTATAGTGTATTTGAAGAATGTTTATTGGGTGAGCGGTTCAGCTATCACGTTCAGGGATGTCGAAAGGCGTTTCATTGAATCGCCACCCCGCAAAGTAAAATTGCTGGCGTAGCTTAAATGGTAAAGCCCTTGATTTGTACTCAGGCAGATGGAGGTTCGATTCCTTCTCGCCAGCTCCAATTAAATATAAATGACTTCGGGAGGTCATAATTATTAAGGTTACGTTTCCCGATTCGTAGCCTTTTTTATTTCGGGAGAAATTGATGAAAATAACGATCTTATGCCTTAACGGATTGCAGAATTTTGTCGCATCTGTTTCTGAGCATTTAAGCAAAACACATACCGTTACCACTTGTTTCGATTCCGATCCAGATAAAATTAAAGAAGCTGTCAAATCCGCAGATCTCGTTTGGCTTGAGTGGGCAAACGAACTAGCCGTAAACTTGACCAATACGGATATTCTTGATGGCAAGAAAGTAGTTCTTCGCTGCCATTCCTACGAAGTATTAAGTGGGTATATCCCCAAAATTAACTGGAGCAAAGTAAGCGAAACTATTTTCGTAGCCAAACATGTTCAAGACATGGCACTTAACCAAGCCCAAATAAACAACTACCACATCATCCCTAATTCTGTAGATGTAAAAGAGTGGGAATTTTCAGAACACAGCAAGGGTAAGAACATTGCATTTGTTGGGTTTATTAACAACAAGAAAGGGCCAATGCTACTGATTCACGCCTTCAATGAATTGGTGAAGAAAAACCCTGATTATGTTCTTCATCTGGCTGGGAAAGTTCAGGAAATTCGTTTCGGGATATATCTTAACCACATGATTAAAGAACTTGGTCTTGAGGGAAAGGTCAAATTTTACGGCCATGTAGACAATATTCAGGGATGGCTTAAGGATAAAGATTATCTTGTTTGCTCAAGTCCTTGGGAGTCGCAAGGTATGGGTATTTGTGAGGCTATGTCAATGGGAATTAAGCCAATTATTCATAACTTTGTCGGTGCTGAAAGCATTTATGACAAGAAGTACCTTTGGAATACAATAGACGAATTTGTTGATATGATCGAAAGCGATGATTACGATTCAAAAGCATATCGAAACTTCGTAGCTGACAATTTCTCACCAGATAAAACACTAAAGCGAATCGACAAAGTAATTAAGAATGCAAAACCAATAGCAAAGCTTGAAGATGGAGCAACCGCCATTATTGCTGTTAAAAATGGTTCAGAGACAATAGGAGTGTCTATCGAATCCCTGTTAGCACAAACCACCAAACCAAGAATAATTGTAGTTGATGATGCTTCCACAGACAATACCGTAGATGTTATCAAAAAATATGATGTTGAGTTAATAAGATTAAAGGAAAACAAATGGGTAGCTAGCGCAAGAAACGAAGCGATTAAAAAAGTAAAGACCAAATACGTAATGTTCCTTGATGCCGATGATACAGTTACAGATGATTACATTGAAGAAACAATGCTTACCCTTGAAGAGCATCCCGAATGTGGTTTTGCTTATACCGATATTTGTCATATAAAGGGTGAAGAAGAATCGTTCATAACAGTACCAGAATTCAACATGGAGCAGTATGTTAAACACAATTATGTTTCTTATTCAGCACTTATGCGAACAGAGGATGCCTATTACAGCGATTATCTTAATGATTGCCGTAACCATATGTATGACCATGAATTATTCCTTAGAATCGCAACCAGTAAACCGGGGATAAAGTCGGATGGCGGAAGGTTTGATTACAGAGTAACCGATGATTCTGTAAGTAAAAACTATGAGCGCGGAAGAACCGATATGTACGTCCAGATGATGAGTGGATTTCAGGGAGTTGATGTGAAGATTAAAGAAGGAAACAAGATACTCTTGGTATGCTGGGGTAGAGATTATCTTGATTCATCCAAGGTTTCATTTGAGGTCTACACGTTTTTGAAATCACTTGAAGAATTTGGAGAGGTATTCACTTTCTTCTGGGATGTAGAAATGAAATATTTTGGTAGAGAAGGAATGATTCAGCGCCTGAAGGAAGCCGCTGATAAGATAGACCCAAATCAAATTTTCCATGTATGTTACAAAGACCATATACCAGTTGAAGCGTGGAAGGAAATTTCAGAAAAGCATAATACGATAGGCTGGTTCTGTGACGATAATTGGCGGTACGATGACTACTCAAAGGAATATGCTGGGGGGTTTACACATGTAGTCACAACTTACAAAGAGGCATATGATAAATACTTAAGAATTGGGGAGGGATAGGCAATGGAAGAGCGAATATTGGTAGCAACAAGGAAGTATAGGGCTGGATATGAAATAAGGACAGAAAGCGTGTTGTCTGGGTTTGAAGATAAGCCAGAAGGACATAGGTTTATTATGAAAGGTGCATATACATTACAAGGAGATTATATTGGTAACCCAAAAACAGCATATAGGTTGTGTAATAAAATTGGGATTAAGCCAGAAAGATCTAACCCAAAACATAATATTTGTTCCATAGGCTTTTGTGAGCAAGACGGTAAATGGTATGGATGGTCACATAGGGCTATATACGGTTTTGAGGTTGGAGATGTTGTGGAGGCCGATGATTGTGCTGCAACGTCTGGGTTTACAGATGAATACCTTGAAGAACACCCAGAAGAGGACTTATCTCTACCAATCGGATTTAAGGCAAAGGGCATAGATGACGCAAAAAGAATGGCAATAGCTTTCGCTGAGTCGGTATCGTAATCGCACACCAGGAAGCGTTTGATAAGTATTTGGAGGAGAAATGAAGGAACAAAATAAAGACATTTACAACAACCTATTATCATACGCCATTGCGTCAAGAGATAATTACATAGCAGAAAAACACCACGTCGCTATTGCAAGTGCACTTGAGGCTGTTGAGCGTGGAGACATAAAGAGGTTGATTGTAAGGGTTCCATCAGGAACTGGCGTTACCGAATTGGTTTCAAAGTGTTTTGTAGAATGGTATATGGGAAAGAATAAGGATAAAAGCGTTATTCTTAATACTTATCGTTCAGAGGTTGCTAATTATATTTGCAATTGTGCTAAAGCTAATATGGCAACTAAATTGTATTCTGATACATTCCAATTGTTTGTGGTAGATGATTCGTCTCGTGGAATAATAAATAAAACAGGTAAGGGGCGTTGCTATCCCGTTGGTACAGGAAGTGCCATGTGCGGGATAGGGGCTAATTTAATTATAATGGATACTCCTGCTAGAATAGATGGCGAATCACATATTCATAAGCAGTATCTTGCGGAGTGGTACAGGTACTCTCTTTACCTTAAGATGCGGCCAGACGCTGCTATTATTGTTTGTGAAACACCATCTAACCATTATTTTTCTTCTTGGGTTTTAGGCGAATGTCAACAGGAAAATTGGACTTTAATTACAATGCCAACTATTTATGGGGAGGTTTAATGAAAAGAAGGACCGTATTCTGGTGGGCTATGTTAATGATTATATCTATTCCAATAACCATTATACTACCACAACCAATGGGGGATTAAATGAAAAAGACAATACGAGTTATTTATGATGGTGGGTTAGACGAAAAACTAGATAAGCTAATTCGGAAAACAATGGAAGACATCGGAGCGGAATGGTATGCCCAGGGTTATGATCTTACATTCAACGAAAGGGATATCTGCTTTGATTTTGAGGCTAAAAAGTGAAGCCAATATTATCACAATGGGCGGCAAACCCATTTTATTTTAAAAATTATGAATTAGAAAAGGACATAGACGTTTCTTTTTGTGGACAGAGTTATGGTGACCGAATGGATTGGCTTGACGGAATAAGGGTTGAGCGATACGGAAAGGGTCAGCCTAACGGAATGGTTGAGTTTAAAGACCTTGCCAAGATTTACAACCGAAGCAAGATATGCATAAACTTCTCTAAAGGCTCCAATGGCGGTATGCAGATTAAGTGCAGACCTTTTGAAGTAACGGCATCTAGGTCGCTTTTGCTTTGCGAATACGTTGAAGGTGTAGAAGAATATTTTGAAATTGACAAAGAGATAGTCTGCTTTAAGACAAAAGAAGAATTGAAGGAAAACATAGCATACTACCTTGAGCATGGAGATGGACGAGAAGCAATAACACGAGCCGGATATGAAAGGACGCTAAAAGACCACCTATGGAAAAACAGATTTGAGGCTATTTTTAAGGAGGCATCGAAATAAATAAGTATGATATATTAAAAAATATACTAGAGTTGGTAGATGGACGGAGATACTCACAAACCACAATAGACACCATAGAGGCATTGACTTGTAGCGGGGAGTGGAACGGTGAAGCTGCAATTTATGAGATAAGGAACCTGCACTCTGTCATGCGTTCCGACATTTTAGACTGGGAATTTTGGGATTCCGTGCTGATTATAATGGACGCGATTTAAACGCAAAAAAAAGTCGCAAAGATGATATTGGTGACAATTTATGAATAACGCAATAAAAATACTAAAAACAATTAACAAGGTGTCATATTTGACCGAATACGAATCATCTAAGGTTTCGCAGTTAATTATTTATAACATGGAACGTGGGGCAAGCTTTACAGAAGCAATCAATATAATTTTAAGGCTTAGAAGAAAAGAACTCCAAGAAAAGCTACGAGATGAAGTCAGTGGCATAACAATAGATTGTAATTCAACCCCAAAATGGCAAGGGTTTTTGTCTCAATTATCTGAAAACATAATGAACGGAGATATTGACAACTTTCTAAATTGGCCTGTAATAGCACAGACAATGTTTGTCGGCAATGCAAAATATTTGGATATTGAAAGAAAGTATGTAGAAGAAAAGCATTTATTGGTAAACGACAGTAAGGTTGGGAATCCACCGACAGGTGGAAACATAATCCACCAGACGTACCACGTAGCTAGGTTCATGGGAGAAACTGGTCAAGATATAAAGGATTTTGATTATATACTTGAGTTTGGTGCAGGGTATGGATGTATGTGCCGTGTAATTCGTGAACTTGGGTTTAATGGTGATTATGTTATATTTGACTTACCACACTTTTCAGCACTGCAAAGGTATTATCTTGATTCTTGTAACGTAGAAGCTACATGTATTTCGGATACCAAAGATATTCCTAGACCAGTAGATTGTAAGTCATTGTTTATCGCAACCCGGTCTCTTAGCGAGTCTCCCAATAATGTTAGGGAAAACTTTAGTGGGATACTTCCTTTTTTCGATAGCTTTTTATTTTCGTATCAAGATGAGTTTGGCGGTATAGACAACATTGAATACTTCAAGAAGATGAAAAGAAAGCATCGCAAATGGGTTGATGTTAAGATTGAGCACTTACCTGGTAATAGATATTTATTTGGGAGCAAGCAATGCGATTTACGTTTGGAATAGTAACTACAGGAAACCCAAGGGTTCCAACTATAATTAAGTCTATAAATGATAATGTTCCAAATCCAGAGATTATAGTTGTTGGTGGAGAACCCAATGGGGGTGCTTTCCACATCCCATTCGACGAGAATATGCGACCCGCATGGATTACTCTTAAAAAAAGCATAATTACACATGCAGCCACTAATGAAAATATAGTATATATGCATGATTATATGGTTCTCACGGAAGGGTGGTACGAGGGATTTTTGAAGTTTGGTGATGATTTTGACGTATGTATGAACGTAATAACGAACTTAGATGGAACCAGATACCGTGATTGGGTGACCTGGGACTTACCAAACGTTGGGATGAGGCTGGTCGATTATTCATATACAGAAACACAGTTCATGTATATAAGCGGTGCGTACTGGGTTGCCAAGAAGTCTTTCATGCTAGCAAACCCACTTGATGAAAGGCAGTCTTGGGGTCAGGGAGAAGATGTAGAGTGGAGTAAGCGGATAAGAGACCATTGGAACTATGTAATGAATCCATATTCAGAAGTTAAAATGCTTAAGTATAAGGACAGTGTAGCACATGCTTAAATTAATTATATTTGACTTAGATGGTGTACTTATCGATATGAAGGACTTACACTACGAAGCCCTTAATGGCGCATTGTGGTCTTTTAACCCAAAATACGTTATAGGTAGGGAAGAGCACCTTTCGATATATGACGGAAGGTCAACTACAACAAAGCTTGCCCTTTTAACCAAAAACAAAGGTTTGCCAAAAAGCTCTTATGACAGTATTTGGAAACTAAAACAAAAAGTAACATTAAAGCTAATAGATAGATTCGATAAAGATGAGAGATTGTGCAGTATTTTACGAAAACTAAAGAAACACGGATTTACCATTTGCGTTGCCACAAACTCAATAAGAGAAACGGCAAAGTTGGCCCTCATAAGAAAAGGGTTTATGGAGCATGTTGACTTTTTATATTCCAACCAAGATGTTAAGGCTCCAAAACCTAGCACTGAAATGTTTTTAAGGTGTATGATTAAAGCCGATGCAGACCCAAGCGAAACGTTGATTATAGAGGATTCTCACATAGGACGTAAAACAGCAATTAATTCTGGAGCGCACTTGCTTGGAGTCAAGGATTCAGACAGTGTAACCTATGAAGTAATAAAGAATAAGATTGACACCCTAACTGATTACGTAAGACCAAAATGGCAAGGAGGTAAAATGAACGTTCTGATTCCTATGGCTGGGGCGGGTTCAAGGTTTGAAAAAGCTGGTTTTACTTTCCCAAAACCGATGATTGAGGTAAACGGGAAACCGATGATTCAGGTGGTAGTTGATAACTTAAACATAGATGCAAGACATATATTCATAGTGCAAAAGTCACACTATGAAAAATATAACCTAAAGTACTTGCTGAACCTTATTGCACCTAAATGTAAGATAGTACAAGTTGATGTAGTCACAGAGGGTGCTGCATGTACCACTTTATTGGCGAAGAAGTATATAGACAATGACGAACCTCTCTTGATAGCCAATTCAGACCAATACATAGAATGGGATTCTAATGAGTTTATGTACTCTATGGGAGATAAGGTTGATGGAGGAATTCTGACATTCACTGCCTACCACCCCCGCTGGTCATTCGTTAGTTTGGATGAAAATGGGTTCGTAACTAGGGTCGCAGAAAAGATAGTCTTGGAGGGAAACGAGGCTACCTGCGGAATTTATTATTATAACAAGGGTTCTGACTACGTTAAGTATGCAGAACAAATGATAGAAAGTGATATTAGAGTTAATGGAGAGTTCTTCACTGCTCCGGTTTATAATGAAGCAATTGCAGATGGAAAGAAAATTAAGATATTCCATGTAGACAAGATGATGGGACTTGGAACTCCTGAAGATTTGATGCACTTTGAGGCTAACCATGAAAGTGCTTAACTTGAAAAGTATGGTCAAGGGTTGGTTTGTCGGTGATTTTGAACCAACCGTTCTAAAGACCAAGGATTTTGAGGTTGCGGTTAAATATTACAAAAAGGGTGATTACGAAAAAGCCCATGTTCATAAGATAGCAACCGAAATTACAGTGGTGGTTAGTGGGCAAGTCAGAATGGGGGGTCTTCTTTTTTTTGAGGGAGATATCATAACAATAGAACCGGGTGAGCGTACTGATTTTGTTGCGCTTGAGGATACCACTACGGTATGTGTAAAGTCTCCTTCTGTTAAGGGAGATAAATACAATGAGGCACAAACTTGGATAAGCCAATAATAAGTATAGATTACTTGACGTGGGTAAGGCCACAATTCCATAAATTGTTATTCTATTTTATGGATAAGCGTGATAATATGAAACTGATATCTCATAGAGGCAACACACAAGGAAAGACCAAATATGAAAACTATCCAGACTATATTGTGGATACACTTAAATATTTTGACTGCGAAATTGATGTATGGTGGGAAGATGGGTGGTATTTAGGACATGACGAACCAACGTATCTTGTGCCAGAAGCTTTCTTACTAGAAGAAGGATTGTGGTGTCATGCCAAGACCATACAAACTCTTTATAATCTTTTAAAGCTTGGGACACATTGTTTTTTTCATTACAAAGATGCAGTAACTCTAACCTCAAGGGGATATATGTGGACATATCCTGGTGGCGAATTAACTTCAAAGTCAATTTGTGTATTGCCGCAGACGAGTGGTGTGTTTAGTAAAAGACCAAAGTGTGCTGGTATTTGTAGTGATGAAATTGTGAGGTATAAATAATAATATGATAAAGAGACTTAAAGACGAAAGCAAATTGGTAGCAAAGTGGAAACTGTGGGCCACAAAAGGATATTATTTTCATGTTTTCTTATGGGAAGATAGGGACAGTTTTGAGGCCAACACTTACGGTAATGTACACGGAATGTCGTTTGGGTGTGCTAATTTAGCCCCAACTATATTGGAAATATCAAATGGTGAAGAAAGAAAAATTATACGCCCAAAACTTGGAGAAGTCCACTTCATAAAAGGATCGTGGACGCTTGAGATTGTAGCCCACGAATTATGCCATGCACTGATACAAAAACTAAGGATGATTACACCAACATCAGAACAAATTATTGAGCAGGAAGGAGAGTGTGAAGAGGATACTTGCTATTGGTTTGGCGAAGCTGTTGATTTTATTTATAGGGCTTTATGGGAAGCCGACCAACCGAATGGGTGGATAAACAATGGGTAAGACAATCAAAATTAACTTTTGGAACTGGTCTGGTTTCGGTCTTGATGAATGGAAGGCTATGTTTTCGTTTCTTGACTATAAGTTTGTTCTTAGTCCAGACCCAGATTTCATTGTATTTTCCAATACAGCATTAAGGTATATGCCAAAATTGGAATGCAAAGCCAAAAAGATATTCTTCATGGGTAAGATTATAGATGTTGATATGTCGATGTGCGATTGGGCATTCGGAGATAATTATGTTGATGACCCAAGACATTTTAGGATGCCATATTATGTCATAAGAATGCTTTATACCGGAACACCACTTGATTCGCTTTCAGAGGCTAAAGACCCATACGAAATTATAAGTCAGAAAAGAAAGTTCTGTAATTTCCTTTTTTCTAACACTAACGATGGAAAAGTCAGAAACGAGTTTTTTGAGAAGCTATCCAAGTATAAAAGGGTTGATTCGGCTGGCAAGTCGCTTAATAATATGGGGCATGTTCTTCCCGGTAGAACCGGAACAAAGGTTGGTGGCTATACAAGGTATCCAGAAAAGATGGATTTCCTAAGTCAGTATAAATTCACAATAGCATTTGAAAATAATAGGAGCGATTATAACTTAGATTCTGGATATACAACCGAGAAACTTACCGAGCCGATGCTATCGGAAAGTATTCCCATATACAAGGGAAATCCAAGAGTAGGAGAGGTCTTTAATACACGTAGTTTCTTTAATTACAATGACTTCAAAACGGAGGCGGAGCTCATTGAGTATATAGTAAAGGTAGATAACGATGATGACCTTTATGAGCGCATGCTTTCAGAGAGATGGTTACTAAAGAAACAGTTGCCAAGTCATCTTGATACTGAAAGTATAAAAGAACAGTTTGTGCGGATATTTGGATAGTGTCTGCCTATGTACGAAAAAACCCTTGACAAATTACGGTGGTTAGTTTATAATGAAAAATGACAAAATCGAAAGTTCTATAAAAAGAGTACTAGAACAGCATAAGCGATTGAAAATAGAACGGTTTAGCGGTGAGGTAACTTTCACTATAACTCTATCTTATCGGGAAGGAGGAGTCAGAACAGAAGAAGTTTCATTAGAACAGAAAATATAATCCTTAAATAACCTCCCCATTAGGGGACTAAAAGTTTAAGCCCAACTACTCGGCAGAAGTCGAACGGTTGGGCTTTTTTTATTTTACAGCCCAGAAGGGCAACAGGAGGCGAGAAGCCATGCAGTATAAAACAATATTAGACGACGAAGAGAAAGTAATTGGTGTTGCGGTAAATGAAAAGGGTTTACCGATTATGGTTGATGATACCGGTGTTGAGACAGGGATAGATGCGATTCATTTGCTTGGTAAGGTTCCCTCTCTTCAAGAAGAAGCAAAGGGACACAGACTGAAGGCGAAGGAAATTCAGGATGAATTTGATGAATTTAAGACTAAGTTTTCTGGGATAGAAGATCCAGCTAAAGCGCTTGAGGCAGTGATAAAAATGCAAGACATTGATGGGCAGAAGCTTATTGATGCAAACGATGCCGAAACGCTTAGAAAACAGCTACAGTCTGCACACGACAAGGAAGTGGACACCCTTAAGGTTTCATTTGCAGCCAAGACCGAGGAGTATGGGGCAACATTAAACGCAATGCAGACCGACCTTTTCGATGCGCTGGTTTTGCAAAAGTTTAACAATTCACCGTGGTTTTCTGGGGAGAACCCAAAAACATTCCTTTTTGCTGAAGTTGCCAAAGACCATTTCGGAAAAAACTTTAAGGTTGAAAAGGATTCCACCGGAAAGTCTACCGTAATAGGATATCATATGGCTGGCGAAAACGCTGGGCAGAAGATATTCTCAATGGAAAGACCCGGAGAGTTGGCGGGTTTTGACGAGGCAATATCAATTATTATTGACATGCATCCACAAAAAGACCACATATTAAAGTCGTCACATGGGGGCGGTGCTGGTGGTTCTGAAGGTGGGGGCAGTTTAAACAAGCTTGATAAAATGAAAAAAGAGCTTAAGGAAGCACAAAAGGTGAAAGATACGATTACAGCAAACCGTCTAATTCGCCAGATTTCAATAGAGTCAAATAAATAAAAAAAAGTAAGAT
>Ga0222685_1000192_pt1 | contig 14889 bp, 19 predicted proteins | sample AntAcemetage1077_FD_179836 | JGI IMG/M metagenome (GOLD analysis project Ga0222685, IMG submission 179836) | Saline water microbial communities from Ace Lake, Antarctica - #1077 | ecosystem: Environmental > Aquatic > Non-marine Saline and Alkaline > Saline | place: Antarctica: Ace Lake...
TCACGCAGTCGTTGGAGATTCAACATCTTTAGCTGATGTTCGATGTCCGTTTGCTCTGCCCACAGCTCCGTATTGGTATCTTCAATAGTTGCTTGCTCGAGTTCGAGTGAATACAAGTCTTCCAACAGGTTGAAGGCTACGTTCTCGAATTGGGTGCCTTTGAATGAGAGGTACCATTCCTCATGCTCCATAGTCTGGTATGTAAATGCTTTCTTATTAGCCATAATTTCTACTCCTTGTTCGGGCACATCAGCTCCTGCTCCCATGCCCAGAGTTCCTCTTTCAGACTCAAAAATATCAATAGCCGCTTGGGCAGCTTCGTTAATCAGATCAATAGTAGCACCCTCTTGCTCTTGAGGCAAGGGAATATCCCCACTCCAAACTTCGTCATTCTGCTCGGCCAAGGTTACGAATGCATAAGCATCCCCAAATTGTGAAGGAGTAATGATCGCATCAAACCCTTGTAGAACAATGGTTTGAGGATCCGGAGTTATAAAGTCAATGCCTGCCATCTTACATATACATTTTCTTGAAGGTTGCTGGTAGCGCCTCGATCTCATCGACCTTGACTCTGTATTCCATACCCTTCGATTTGATTATGAGCGTAGCATTGTCAGGATTAACCTCTACAATATTGCCGCGCATTTGGTCTTTCTTAGGTCCACCAAACTTAACGCCATCACCCGCCTCCATAGGAGTTCGAGTACCTGGATACATTTGCTCAATAACCTCTTCAAGGACTTCTTCCATATCCATGGGAGGTGCAGATACTTCTAGCTCCACATCTTTACCCATCATATCCTCTTCTTGACCTTCTTCTCCTATCATCATTTGCGCCCTACGCCCTCTATTATTGCCATAGGGGTTAAGAGCAATACTTTTATTGATAAGATGAGGTTCCCAAGCGTCTCTACTAGCTGTAGATACGTGATTAAGAATATAGTTTCTTAGAAGATAGATCCAAGGACGGGGGAACGTATCCAAGCCATCCTTCTCAGCTGCTTCAATATCTTCCAGTACCGCTGCAAATCCTGCAGGGACAGCTGAAGTACCGATAGCTGCTTCTTTAATCTTAGTTGTATAGTCCTGAGCATTATCTCGAGGAAGGGGCCCTGTGAAGTCTCTAAGACCTACAGCAAGCGCCTTCTCTTGTGGATTCAAAGGTGCGTCGTACATCCCTCTAAGCTCTGGGACCTCATAAGAGGTGACTCGGTCAAGAACTTTATCCAAAGCGTCCTGAGATACCGTGTAGAGCCGTCCTTCGATTACCATCATTGAAGGTGGAAGTGCTTCTCCACGAATAACCTTAACAGGAATAGTAGCTTCTTTACGAACACCCGATTTAGAAACCAAATGAACGTTGAATAGGACTAGACCTTCAAGAATGTCAGTCTGACTATCACGCGCATATTTAACGTCTCTAACGTTGTTGTAAGATACTTTGGGAAAAATTGGAAGTACGAATTGGGAAAGTGTGTCTTGAAGGGCTTTAGATGCCTCAAATACCATTCCTCTCATAGAAGTAACTTCTCTTGTCTCTTGAGGAGCGCCTCGCATAGAGAAAATGTCATTCAGAGATCCGCCATCTATTGACTCTTGATCCTCTTGCAGTCCGTGTGCTGGGTATGCTTGAGCGTCTCTTCGTGCCTTCATCTTATGGTAGCCCTTAAGAAGTGGATGATCAGACACAACCTTATTTTTCATTAAATCATCAAATGTAGCCATTATAAAGTCCGTTTCCTAGCGCTATTACGATTATTCTGCATAATCGCCTCGCGTTTTTTCTTCTCTGCCTTCTTTGTGGCATTCTTAGTTCGCTCAACTTTTAAGAGACCTTTAATCTCTGTTATATCGATACCGGCGCGTCCCACGGGAGCGTCTACTACCGTTATGGCAGAAGCAAGCATAGTAATTTCATAGAATACGCCGTTAGGAGCTTGGAGTTGAGTCTCTAAACAAGCACCCTTGGAGGATAACTCCAGAATACACACCCAAAACTCAGACATAGTAGCATAAGGAACTAGCACATTATGTATGTGCCCTCCTGAAGTGTGTACTCGATATGTGTAATGTCTAACTACTTTAGTCATTTATCCTCACAGACTATCCGCAATAGAGGATAGAAGATGAACTAGATTAGGAGAGCTTTCATATCTATCACGAGTTTTATGCTGTACTCCTGATACTACTCTGTGGGACTCCTCCTCTACTTCAATAACATCCTTCTCAGATACTGCAAACAAAGCTACACGATCCCCAACTCTTACTTTATTGAGAGCACAAAACCCACCATTTACCTCAAGTAGTCCAGTACAATCAGGGCAAGACCAAACATCGCTTGATCCAACCTTAGTGTTTTCCTGTACTCTACATACCATATCGTCCTGTAGGAAAATAAGGTCCAATTCAAAAGGAACTGACCCTTGATGAATACGAACCGTCTGGTAGGGTACGTACGGGAAGTACATACCCCTATGTTGCTCAAGAGAGTCTACGCCCTGCAGACCCTGAATCTTTAACTCCATAGTATCTGCGATACTACAAGCAACCTTAATTTCCTTCTCGACCCATAGAGCACTAACTCTTAGAACGGGAGAAGTATCTAGGCGATCACTAGGAATGCCCGCTACTTTCTCACCTCTCCATGCACGTTCCATACAATGGTCATACAAGTAAATAGAGTCTTCATGCAGAAGACCAAAGTCTTCTGCATGTTTGTCTGAGTTGGTTGCTTTAACTAGTTTCATTGGGAATTACTCCTTTTTAGCCCTCTTAAAGGAAGAGAATCCCCTTTTACCTTTTTTACCCATTGAGGGAAGTACTGGTGCAGGAGCCTCTTCAATAATTTCGACTTCTTCCAATTCTACTTCGATTGGTTCATCTTCTATTAAAATAGACTCTTCTATTACTTCTTCTATCTCTACATCAGCTATTACGACTACGTGAGTCTCCCATACAACTTTAATCATGCCTCTACGCACGAATGTTTTAAAGTCTGCACATTCCCTAATGGCATCTGGAGACAATCCGGATGCCGCAACCAAGTCAATCTTCTTTTGACTATCAATACGAATATTGATAGAGGCTGCTTTGATCGCTCGTTTGGCCTTATGCTTAGAAAGAACTATGAGTTCCTCCTCATTTATCTTGGGAGTAAGGTTTAAACTAACTGCCGTAACTGTTGGGTTAACAACCCATAATGATTCTTTCATAAATTATCTCCTATTTAAATAGAGTATTAAAGCCTTTGTCCTTAGTTAGACCAAACAGCGTACGAGCTTCATTGATAGGCATTCCAACTTCGGTTAGAAGTCGTTGCACTAGCATTTGAGCCTTGAGTGCTGGAACTTGGTCAGCAGTAGATGCTTTAACTTCTTGTTCCATAATCTCGTTGTACACGCTAAGAGCAGTAGCCTCGGGGCTTGAGTCAGCTTCGGCAAACTCACCGCCTGGGGCGGGAGGTGCGTTAGGATCTGCTGGGGGAGCATTTGGGTCCGCAGGTGGATTTGGAACTCCTACTGGACCAGCTGGGGCCGGTGCTGCGGGAGCAGGAGCGGGCATTGCGGGTGCTGCTTGTGCTTCTCTAGTCAACATGGCAAACGCTTTATCAATTGAAGCTATAGGTGCTTTCCCCTCGTCCATCGATACCGGTGCTGGACCTGGAGCTGGGGCTGCAGGAAGAGTGTTAGGAGATCCTTTTGGATCTGCACCAGGGCCCAGTGGATCTACCGGAGGTTTAATGGGAGCTGCCGGGGCTGCTCCAGTCTCAGAAACGCCTGCACCAGGCTTACGTAGTTTAACCTGCATGATCTTGGTTTTGTCTTCATCAGACATTGCTTGAACATCTTGATCAGTCCATCCTAGAGCTTTCAAACCTTCGTCGCCTGCGCCGGGTGCCGGTGCAGCAGGTTTAGGACCTTCTGCCGGTACGGGAGCGCCGGGGGCGGGAGCACCAGGGGCCGGTGCGGGAGCAGCGGGGCCTGGGTCAGGGCTTGAAGTTGGGGGTGTTGGGATTGCACCACCGGGACCATTTTGCATTTGGGCTTTTACAGTTTGTTGATTAGCTGGTTTAGGGGCTTCTTGAACTGCAGGCTCAAACTTATCATCTACGGAGCGATCTGCTTGAACATTCTCTTTCTTAGCAGGAGCATCCTTCTTATCTTTTTTAGAGTCATTATCCTTGACTAGGTCTCTACCATAATCTTTATAGTAATCAATCCAATAGGACTTGGCAGCTTCATCAACGGCTAGCTTATCAGTAGACATAGAACCGATACCCGTATCTACTGGAGTCTCAGCTAGGCCACCTGGAAGAGCGGGAACGTCTTGACCAGGACCAGCAGCGTTAGGGCGAGAACTTGCCCAATCATAACTATCCTCCTGCCCAAGAGATCTTGTCAAATGATAAAGGTCCTCTGCAGACTCAGCATCCATATCACGAGTATATGTACCATCTTGGCCCCAGTTCTCTTTAATGCGAGTAGCTGCAGAACCTAGACCGGCATTTTCTTTCATTTGCTGAATATAGGCAGTAATTTGGTGTGAACCATAATCCTGAGCTAGTTGAGCAATCACTTCCAGTTGAACGCCTCTTGAAAGGAGGTCATCGACGCTGTCCATATTCTCAGTACTGACCGCTTCTTTAATGTATTCAACTAGAGAAATGTCTTGACCTGATTTGCCATGGATAGCTTCTTTAATTCGAGCTTCCATGTCGTGGCCCTCTTCCTCCTCGAGGTTCTCATCATACGGATCTTCTTCTTCCAATAGGGCGTCTTCCTGGGCCAACAGATGACGAGCATTCCATCTCTCAGTATCGCCAATATCTCTCAAGAGATTGGCTGAAGGAGAGGCGGCCACCATTTCTCTATAAGTAGCTTCTCGTTTAGGCTCTGCATAAGTATCCACAATACCGGCATTATGAAAATCATCTACTGGGGTGACTTGCTCTCCAACTACGGGTAGCTCACCGGATACTCCAGCATAAGGAGAATTATCTTCAGAATCTTCAGAAGGTACGCTTATTGTAGAATCGTTCTGTGCTTGCTTCTCAGACTGAGTCGTTTGTTGTTCGTCACCCCAATTAACTGAATTACCACCTGAGTCTGGCCCCAAGTTAGTATCTGGAAGTGTCATATCTGCACTATTTTCTGGAAGTTTAACTACTGAAGGATCAACCCAAGGTTTATCGCTTGTAGTATCAGTTCCCAAACCGGGTTCTGAAGTAGCACCTTGCGGAACAGGTTGCTTATTCACTTTAGGATCTGACCACGGCTTATCGCTTGTACTATCATCTTCCAGAGGGCCTGATCCTGAGGGAATAGCCTCAAAAGTTACTGGAGAAGGGGTCTTATCCGGCATTCCACCAGCTTCCTTCATGAAATCAGCAATAGCCATTTCCAAATAACAGATGTCATTAGCGGTTTTAGCTCCATTAGGAGAAGAGATCTCAATATCATCATTCTCATCAATACGAGCTACCCAACCCTTGATCTTAACAGTTTCACAGTTAAGGAGGGCTTCTTTTACTTCACTTGCATTCTTATAGGTCTTCATAGTCAATCCTCCTCTACCAGCTGCCGTCTTCGTCTGCATTAATTAACATCTCTGCAGTTTTATGGGCTTCTGGTTCACCATTGATCAATGCTAGAATAAAGTTGCGTGACTTCTTCTGGAAAGGATTTCCCCCCGCAAGTCCAGCTTCTTTAATATAGTAATCATAATCTTCTTGAGTTCTAATTTGGCTTGCAACATGCACAAGGTCTTCAACCGGAAGCATGAAATACCCATTAGAGCTAATATCTTCAATTAGGTTAGATGCTGCGGATTTAGGATAGTTCCTGTTGTAGTGGTCCTTAACCTTTAGCATATCAGATACCGTCAGGTTGGCTGTACGATCCCGTTTCCACAACTTCTCTAGATGAGTTGTCAGGATACGAACTCCTAGGTCTCTAGGGGCGTGCTTAGCTGCGCTCTTGGCTTGCTGATAAGCCTCAAACACTGAAGAAACGGGAAGACTTCCATCTACTCTATCCACTTCCTTCTCAAGCTCTTCAGCAACTACCTTTCGCATCCAATCAATATGGCGCTCGTTAAGCTCTTTACCATTTTCATAAGCAGCTTCTTTTTGAAGGTCTTCTTCTTTTAGCTCAGTAACCACGCCTGCGAACTTACTAGCTAGTCGAGAGTAGTCAACAGTGGCTTGTTTTTCTCCAGTTAGGTCTTCGAGATGTTGATATACGTTTTTACTCATTATAAATTCTCCCAAGATAGAAATCTATCATCAATATAGTTATAATAGCATACTGTCCTTTGGTTTTCTTAAACCTCAACTAGTTTTTTGAATATCTAGAAGTTTTCGTAATATATATGTTTTTCCACAATCCCTACACTCAACTAACAATGGGGATGTACCAAAAACAGTAGACATAACGGCATTACAACAAGCCGACAGCAAATCAGAGCAATCTTCGCCCTCGGGACAATCCTCTTCCTGAGGATGCCCCTGGGCTCTATTTGTAACATTGGTTAGTAACTTAAAAAACTTTTCCGCTTCCGGGTCTCTTGAAGTATTAGCCTTTGCTGCATCAACTATGGCTTGCATTTGTTCTTTTAATTCGGTAGGGTCCATGCTGTTAATATAGACTATAGGGGCTCTAAATTGGTTTCTGTAATCTTCTGTAGATAGCCCCAAGCATCATCTGTCTGATTAGCATCAAGAAGCTGCTCGAGTACTTGAGTCTGCTCTGGAGAGGCTTTTTCATAGAAAGCCATCATCTCTTCAAATCCCAAATTACCGGGATAGGAAGCAGCCTCTTTAATAAATTGGATTACTCTACTTTTTTTTTAGAATTAGATGGGGAGATCTTCTTAGGAATGTCTTTAGTCAGTGCTTTACCGTAGCCAGCCTCTGAGAAATAGTTCTGCCAGTAGGCTGCCGCGACGGCGTCTACGCCACATTTAGTCAGCCAGTCACAGGCAACATCAGCTCTGATTCTTTTTTTAACTTCCTTCACAAGCTGCTCACCATATTCTCCATAATAAGCAGTCCAATAATCTGCAGCAACGCTATCTACAGCTAGCTTACAAAGACCCTGCCTAGCCTCTTCAAACAGACTTGCTACTTTTTGAGCAGGCGCACCATACTCATTAACAGCAGACTCTTCGTTACCAGATCGAATTTCCTCTACAATTGCCTTAACGGCAGATTTACCCATGATGTCCATGTCGTCTAGTAGGTCCGCTGCAGCAATAAAAGGCACATTCAAGTACTTAGACGCTTGACGAGTCTTCATACCATGTACAACAAACTCTCTAATCTCTGCTACTGTATCAAAGCCATATTCATCATTAAGTTCAGTCCAAGTCTTAACTAGGGGCGGGATGTCTCCAGCTGCTTTTAGTTGAGTTGCTGTTACCTCAAATCTAGCACAGATAGACTTAGGGATCTCCATTTTAGGGTGATCTAGCTCGTCTACCACACCGGCACCGAATAGGCCCCAGGCACTAGCTGACACTACTCGAGCGTACTCGTTAGCATCGAATTCTTCTCGTTCTGCAACAGTTCTATTGACGATTACGTTACCGTGCTCATCCTTTTCCGCGTTCCATAGGTGATGTGATTGTTTTTTCATTATATTCTCCATCGTAGCTTAAATCGTAAAAGGTTCTTTATTCCCTGCAAACATCGTGGAAGCTAGTGCGTCCATTGGATCAGCTCCCTCGCTTACCAGTTTAGCAACCGCTTGGGATTGATTGGCAGATGAAGCCTGATCAGCTACGTGTAGCGCCGTGTTAAAATCTACTTGACCTTGCAGGTCACCATGGCCCACAACAGCCCAGAAGACATCATTGTAAGGCTCTCCGTATTGAGCTATCTTATCGCTTACGAGATCGGCAAGAGCTGCTGCTTGTGCTTCTCCATCAGGTCCCTGAGGAAGGAACATCGCTAGATTGTCCTGTATCTGTATTTGTCTGTCCGGAAGTTGCTCTGCAGGGCTACCGTTATTAGTTTGTGCCCATTCGGGAAGTTCTCTATCCGTTGGTACGCTATCTACCGCGTTCTGGATAAGGTAGTCCCTGTTACGCTCCCCTTGTGATAGGGGAACCCCATTTTCGTCAGTCTCTACAAGATCTATGTCATCTACATGCATCTCTTCTTCTTGAGCAGTCTTGGTGTTGGCTTTGATATGCAGGAATGCCTCTAGTGAGAAGCCTTTTTTCATCAACATGCTAGTTACCTAACTCTTCCCAATTCCAAGGCCTACCTTCAGGATCTGCTTCTTGGGGAGACTCAGCGTTAATTTCATCCCAATTCCAAGGCCTACCTTCAGGATCTGCTTCTTGGGGAGACTCAGCGTTAGCTGCTTCAGTACTAAGAGCCCTACTTAATACGTCCCATCTAATTCCTTGCGCATCCTCTACCGAGCTAACTAAACCAGACTCCATAAGGAGTTGATAGATAGCCGCCTCCGGCCCACTCAAACTCTCTGCAGTCATTTGAGCTTTTTTAGTAGCAGGACCCCTCTTGTTTGCAGAAGCAATCCGCTTAAGAGCGCTATTCGATAAACTAAGTTTTGACATGTTATTCTCCTAATTCCCCTGTTTTCTCATTAATCCAGCTCTGGAGGAGCTTAACGATCCCTGTTAGCTTCCAATCCATAGTTTTAATGGCAACCTCCGAAAGACCCGCAAGTGCTCCCTCAACTAAGTGGCGGAACATAGCGAACTCTAATGGATTAGCGTAAGAACGCTTACTAATTCGACTAAAGTCAAATCCGGCTGCCTCAACTACACCCTTTAGAAATTTTTCTTCTTCTCGTTGCATATCTCTATTATAAATGAAAGAAAATAGATTCCTTTAACTTACCCTTTCAAAATAATGTATGGGATTGCACCTAGTTGGTACCTGAATGGGCACACAAGGGTTCAACCTGATTATAGGACACACAGTATAGAAATGCGCTGGTTTAGGAGCCAATGCAAATACACTATCTGAAATCTTCCTAATATTGGGAAACCCCCTAAGGATAGATGAAACCACCTCTTGTGGGCAATTAGTCATAATGTGATTAGGTTCAAGCGCATTTAGGCAGGCACAGTACTTACTCCTGTTTCTAATTTTCTTCAGAATGTAATCATTCCGGCTATATGAAGACCTTTCTATGTCTAATGTATAGCATTTAGTTGAGTTGCATATAAATGTTCTCCTGAACTCCTGAAAGGTTAAGTTAAAATACTTAAATATCCAATTGTACATGGTTACAAAGGAAACCCCAACATAGTCACTCATCCCATTCGCCGTCTTGAACAGCTTTGCGTCTAAGATGACTTCTTTAATGGGTTTTTCGTGGTCAACTTGTACTTTTAGAGCACATAAAGAGTGTTCTTTACGACATTCAGGACAGAAGACGTAATCGTAGTTGATTACGTCTTCTTCCTTAATTAATACAGTATTTGAACAATATGGGGTGCAACAATCTAGTATTTCTCTCATTTTTAGTCCTCTTTGTACTACTTCTTAATAAGAATATAGACTATTGGACTAAAAAAGAGGCTAATCGACCCAAATAACGCGAGAGCGCATATCAGCAGCTATAGATTGGTTATCAGCAAGGCAATCAAATTCATCCGCATACCACATATTAGCCATTTGCTGAACTGTCTCCTTGTACACTTGGCCCTCAAACATCTTACGCAAGGCATCCTCCGTCTGAACACCAACAACTTCCATAGCTTTTTGGAGGTTGCCCCCTTGTGAGTCTACGTGACGATCAACAAACCTATCAATATTTGAAGTAAGCCATGCGTTCGGAATATTCTCCATATCAGAGGTTGTCATAATCTTCATAGTTAAATCGCTATAGCACTGTCCTTGCTCTGACACCTCTTTTTGCTTTTCAAATTGATTTTGAAATTTAGCCCTAAAGTCCGCTTTAGACTCATTACCTGCTGAGATATAGAGATCTTCATCGTCCAGATCCATACGAACGATGTCATTAGCCGCATATACCTTAACATGAACATTGATCTCATCCTCTCCGTCCATGAAGCTCAACTCTACCAGTTCTCCGATCTTACTCGCCAGGACTGCATCTTTGACTTCTGGCGGATGAAGGTCTTCTACCTCTACCCACACACTCCTCTTGGTATGCTCCTCACTGGGCTTACCATTAATGGCCGTTAAAATGTCCATAGAGAGACGCTGGTTCTCACTTTTTATAATATCTGTAGTTGTAAAAGTCTTATAGCTTTGTCTCAGTTGCTCGCATCGCGCCGTAAAGGCTTTCTCAAAATCCCGATCTCCACTCGATTTTAGCTCGAAGTTCAACGGCTCTGGCATGGTTAGCTTAGGCCAATAGTAATATTGCATAATACCCACAGTAGGCTTATCTGGAGTGTCAAAATCGTTGAGAAGTAGATCTGTAACGAACATGATGCGCTTACCTGTCTCTTTCTCTACCGCAGTACCAATCATATCAGCGATAATATCACTATAGAGGCGATTAACGCCTAGCGTATTCTCTACAACTTTCCGGGCCTTGGGAGTGTTTAAACTACCTCCAGGACCCTTCTTACCTTTATAGTACTTCTGACAGAGCATCTCACCGTTTTGGAGCCAGTGATCATCAAACTTCTCCTTCAGATCTCTCTCTTTCAGCGCAACGTTCGCATGGAACGGGGTCGCCAACGGCATAATCGCCACTTCGCTCCGCTCTGGGGGTGTACTTTCGGATGGTGATTTCAGTTCTGGGCTCTCCGTCATAATCTTCTCCTTTTATGAGCTTCTCGCTCAGTTCCCTTCTTAGTAACTTATCGTCTGATAGAACTGCAAACGTGCGAGTTTTATCTCCCTTTTTCTTAGATTTCTTTCCTTGTAGAGCATCTAACACGATAGCGGGGAGATTATCCAAATCGGGCTCCCATTGCCTAGTACTGTAAAAATCAAAAAAGATCTCTACATGACAGTCAATGGGCTCTGTGTAGCCCATTGACGTGTATTGCTCATGGAAGTCCTTCATCATCTCATCTCGAATGGCGATCATTTTCTTGGAATGACTGACAATAGGCCTTCCGCCTTTGCCTTTCCATATAACTAGATCGTTCTTTTGGACTTTAGGCCTCCCAATGTAGACCAGCGTAATTGGTTCTTCTATTTGCAAAATAATTCCTTTATAATCTCCACTACCTCCGCAGTACCTCTTTTATAGATATGCTTGAATATATAGTCTCTTTCATCCGGACCTTGACACCACATGGCTTTAACCCAGTAACCAGCATACGGACCATTCAAAATCTGAATGTCGCCATCCTCTATCTTAAATATACCAGCATTCTTGTCCCTCGGTTTATTGTCCGCTTGAACAACACGCCTATCCTGGCGTATCTCGGTCATTACTAGCCTCTTGCTATCTGGATCAGGTCCTCCTGGGTGGGGGTGACCAAACCAGACTCTCCGATTCTGGTTTGGGAGTAGTTTTCCTCGTAGGAGGATGCGAGCCGCATGTCTTGTGGCCGAGAATTGAGTAGTATGTAGATGCTGTCATACTTGATTTGGAAGTCATCAATGCAACCTAACGTCATATAGGGAACCTGCATGCCGATTTGAAGTGATCCTTCTTGCGTGACCATCTCACGGTATAGTACGGGATTGACTAGGATGCAGGAGGCTTCGTAGAGTTCTGCAATGCCCCCAATATAAGTCTTCATCCCGGACTCAATAACCGCAATAGGCATAAACTTGTCTGCGAATGGATGCTTGATGTATTGTCGCTCTAGCATCTTTTGATTCTCAGCTTCCTCTGGGTTTGGTCGAGTATCCACGCACTCTGAACACGATGTCGATCCTCGCTCACAGCAATCTCCACAGCAATCCTCTTCCGTAGGGTTTCCATCCATATCTACAATTTTTGACTCTTCACTCATTAGCTTCCTCCTCTTTCAACCTTTAGCTTATCCTAATATATACTAGATGTCAAGAATTATATCTTTCCTCTCACTTTCTCTTTCAAAAGGTCAATAACCTTTTCCGGAAGATCAGCCAACGGAACAGACTCTTCGTCTGTTCCGTCATATGCATTAATACCAAAAACTTCTTCCCTATCCATCCAGAACCAATCAGCCATAGGAGTATCATCTTTTGTAAACCAAATGTCCAACTGTACAAGGAACCCGGTTGAGTCATAGTCCCACAAGAAGCTTACCTCCCCTTGCTCAACCTCCTTACTAAAGTCTGCCAAATCGCAAATAGAGGGAGTCGATAGCTCGACTCCCGTCATCTTCTCAAGAGTTTCAAAAGCCTTAGCCCATCTTAGGTCCTTATCTGCTAGATAGTCCATCATTCTTTCTCTGTCAGATTTCATCCTAAACTCCTTAGCGAACCTTCTTGTCCAATACGGGATTAACAGCTACCATATCGAATTTTACCTTAACTTTAGCAAGAGATGCAACGTGCTTAGTCTCAATTTCTACAATATCGCTTTCTAGGGTTTCTACTGCCTCTTCTGCGGTATTAAAAATAGATGTTACAAAGAATGATCTAGAATGGAAAAAATCGTCCATTCCCTCCTCTTGGATTTTCAAAACAACAGAGTGTACTCCAGAAGCTCTTTCATTCTTTTCCTCTACTTCTCCGGAACCGACATCTAGTTCGCCCAATCTGTTCGTAGTTGTAAAGAAAACAGTGTCTCCCAAGTTAATGGAAATTAGGTCAATTGTCATAATAATTCTCCTTTTCTTAGCAAAAAATGCTAGTCCTCGATAACCTTGTACGTAACATCAAAGACGTCTTCCGTATCCGTCTCCACTACTTCAATATCAAAAATATCATTTATAGTCAAACCCTCTTTTTTGAGTTCTTCGACAAACATATCAGTAACAGAGTCAAAATACGACTTAATAGCGTCATTTTCAATCTTTCTCTCAGCCCTGAGCGCTTGAATCCCCTGAACAGCTGTTGCCCTTGCCGCATCCTTCTCTTTCTTTCCCGCTCTGTACGCTTTTTGCTTAGCTGCATACAGCTCTTTATTCTCCGCACGGTGAGCCCTTCTCCGGGCAGCTATCTCCTCTTTATTAGCCTCGTAGTACGCCTTAGCTTGTTCAATCACCCTCTCTTTATTAGCCTCGTAGTACGCCGCCCTCTTAATACGGGAGCATAGCTTACACTGCCCGCGAAGCCCATCTTTGATTCTAGTATCCTTATTAAACTCAGAGAGGTCTTTCTCTACTTTACACTTAGAACATAATTTGGTTTCTGCTTCACTCATACCTCAAGCTCCGTTTGTCCTGATCTCTTACGAGCTGTCCAAGTATGGTCAAAGTCAATAAGGTCTTTAACCGCTCCGGAGTTGTCTGTTACAAACACAGTCCCTTTCTTAAGCAGTTTGGACATAGAACTCGCAATCTTTTGACTATTGTTAGAATCAACGAATGAGAATACCTCGTCCAGCAACATGAGATTACAACCCTGTCCATATTTACGGGCCAATTCGTTCAATGCCCTTATAATGGCCACTGAAATTTTACTGGCCTCTCCATCTGAATAGAGCTTAGGTGAGATGTTCTTCGATCCATCCACAATCTCGATCTTGACGTCGGATTTCATCAGTGCTTTAACATCTGCGGCATTCTTCTGCCGAGACTTGTGCTCGAATGAAGTAATAGAGATTCTCATAGAGTCGCCCAGGTCTTCCAGGTACTCGTTAGCTAAATCACTAATCTCAGCCATTGCTACAGACATCTTATGCAACTTGATAAATGGGATATTGTCAATAAGCCACAAGAAGACATCCAAATTTCCCTGAACCTCTGCAATCTCTTTAACAAAGAAGTCCAGATGAAGCTTTTTCTCTTCAATCTGGGCTTCTGCTGCTTTGAGCTGGTCAACACTCTTATTAGCTTGGTCAATTTTGTTCTTATGGTCCAAGCCTTTTGACTTGAAGCCGTCTTGCTCATCTCGAAGACCTTGAATAGTCCCTGCTACATCATGCAACTTAGAAGCATAGGATGAATGTATATCCCTCTCTAGTTTGATGTTGTTCATAAGCTCATTATTCTGATTCACTAAGATAGTCTTCTTGGTTGCAATACCTTCTCTGTACACCAGTAACCTTCTGTCAGTCTCCTTCTCTTGTGCAGCCAGGGCCGCCTTATACGTCTCCATCTGACCCTCGTACTCTCTATTTAGAACCAACTGACGAGCCTCAAGCCGGGCTGTAGCTCCTTTAATGCTCACCTCCTGCAGCTTAGTCTCCTTAGCTTCCAGGAGAGTACAATTATCTTCCAGTTCCTTGATCTTATCTCCAATACTCTCTTTCTTCTTTTTGGTAATAGACGTGTCACAAGTCGGACACCTTGTAAGATCCATCAAAGATCCTGCATCATTCACAAACCCTTGTAGTTGACCTCTACATGCTGATCTACTATCTCTAGTTTCTGAGAGCATAGCCTTCAGATCGTCCAGTTCGGCCATTAGGTCATGGCCCTTCTTATCCAGATTAGGATTGATAGGCTTAGGCTCTGTAAAGACTTCCTTGCCTTCCCAAGTAGGTGTCGTCCACATCTCTTTATCCAGCTTTTGAATCTTTTCGTTATTCTGACGAATCTCTTTATCCGTAGAATCTACCTTTTCTTGATTGTACGCTTCAGATTGCTTAGCAGTCAAATCCTCAACTATGTTCTTATAGTTCTTTATCTTATCTGCGATCTCTTTCCACTTTACTCTGGAAGCCGCCAAGGCGGCTTCCTCCTGTTCAATATACTCTGCCCAATCAAAAGCCTTAGCACTTTGATATTGCTCCTGGAGAGTCTGTAAGGCCCCCTTCTCAAAGTTCACTTTATCATCAATTGCTGATATTTGAGTGTTCAGTGCTTTCTTCTTAGCACGACTCC
>Ga0222685_1000203_pt1 | contig 14633 bp, 19 predicted proteins | sample AntAcemetage1077_FD_179836 | JGI IMG/M metagenome (GOLD analysis project Ga0222685, IMG submission 179836) | Saline water microbial communities from Ace Lake, Antarctica - #1077 | ecosystem: Environmental > Aquatic > Non-marine Saline and Alkaline > Saline | place: Antarctica: Ace Lake...
AAGATGTAACCGACAACGCAACGCATTATCACACCGGATCAGTAAAGCCGAACTGGTCAAGGGGAAAGATAGCGTGTAAGGTAATCGGTAATCACTTCTTTTTCAATGATGTGGAGTAAAAAGTGAGTTAATTGAAATAAGCGAGGTAGTGTAATGGTAGCATATAGGCTTCATAAGCCCTTGATGTGAGTTCGACTCTCACCCTCGCAACTAGTTAATTGATATAATGGCTCTTCGTGGCAAGATTGTTAGATGTATATTTAACACCCCTTGAAGAGCCTAACAATCGGGCGGTCATAACTCAAACCAATAACCCAAAACCTGACCGCCTTTTAAGGGAGATGATGATGAAACTAACACAAAATAGATGCAGGAAATTAGAGATCGCTGAAAATGATTGTGCGAAAGGTCTGGAATTATATAAAATAATGGTAGCCGAGTTTATGGCAATCCCAGCTAATAGGCTTCAAGTATTACTTGCACATAATATGATAGAAATGACACCCGCCGAGAAGCTAATATCATTGAAATGGGAATTTGGCAAAGAGCTGACGCAAGGAGAGAGAGATATAATAATTGACATATCGAAAAGGGAATTGAAATGATGGAAGCACTTAAACAAAAAGACTCACTCAAAGACCTTGACATAACCGCCGAACATGAAGCGATCATAAAAGGTAAGTCTAAACTTCCACGGCGAAAGCGTGATCTTGTGCTTAAGCGAGTTGAGTACGATAAACAAACAATAATCACCGATAAATCGCATAAGAAATTCAAGGCTGATTTGGATAAATTGCAGAAGATTATCAAAGCGTATAGAGAAATAGAAAAGGGGAAATAAGATGAGAACGAATAAAATCATTTTACTTATAATTGTCGTCCTTGTAGAACTAATCTGCATAACCGGAATAATACTAGCGGTCATTGAACTTTCACAATGTGGATATGATTTAATTATGATAATATCTATTATTGGATGTGTCACTATTGGTGGGCTGTATTTGGTAATGATGAAAAATATAATTAAGGGAGACTAATGCGAAAATATAAAATAACCGCATATAAATATGATGTGATCGAACCAACTGAAGTAAGAACAACCGATAGCCTAAAAGAGGCAAACGGATATTACAATGAGTTTAACCTAAATCCAAATATGTACCATGCAATTCAGATTACTAAACATAAGTGGAAAGAATGTGCCGGTGGAATATTTATAGAACTAAAGATGAAAACTATAAAATATAAGATTTGACAATCTAATTAATAAACCTTAACTTGACAGCAAACCGAAAACAAACCGAAATAATATGAAATCGAGAATAGACAACTTAGGAGACATGGCAGGCACAAGCACCTTCAGAGAACGTCCTGAAGACATAAATACAAAGGGCAGAGAAAAAGGTACGCAAGATACTGCAACGCTAATACAAATGGCTATCAAAGCGAGAGGAAGGAAAGAGGAAGCAAGATACAGGGTTATACAGGAGATCGTAAGTATTGCGCTTAATCCAAAGGAAAAGACAGCCGATAAACTTAAAGCACTCAAAGAATTAATAGACAGATTAGAAGGTCCAATCAAACAAGACATAGGCATAGAAACAACGCAACCTCTATTAGTATTCAAATCCGGTCAAGAGGAAGACGTGAAGAAAGTAGGGGATCTGTAATGAAATGGGCTTATGACTATATAATATACCACGATGCTTTTACGAGCCTAAATTATAATCAAGATATACGTCCTACACATCTAATCATTTACTTAGGCAAGTTACCCGTGCGAATAGAGATGAAAGAACTTCAGCAATACTAGGATAAAACATGAAAGTTTACAAAATCAAGTACGATGCAATAACTATTCTAGACTCACCATATGACAATGAACATTATGTGGTTGCTAGTAGCATGAAAGCCGTCCTGCAATTTATTGAAAAATTCGATAATGGCGAAGGTGATAAACTTGTTAAGATTGAATATGTCGGTGAAGTTTACGCAACGATCAAATAAGGAGAAAACATGAAAGTAGTAAAGTGTTTAAAGCATATACCTAAATTTAGATGGGGAAGTGTATTAGAGGATACAACTGGTGTGCTATGGATTAGAGATAGTTTAGATAGCTATACGCTTAAACCCTCTGACACCTTCCCACTCCCACAGCAAGGGGATAGAATAGACATCTCAAACAATTGTATAAACTGGACAAGTGAAGATGACCCAGATGCTGTTGAGATATTTAAAATGTATGATGAAGATGAAAAATTATTTATCGTAAAATTTAAAGATAGCTACTATGGATGCAAATACATCAGACCAATAGAAGAGAAAGAGGAAAAGCGTTTCCCAACACTTACTGAATATACAGCAATTATGGAGCGAATGTATAAAATATGGTCAAGAGAACAAAAAACCGACAAATCGTAAGCAATCACTAGGTGGCGGTTCGATAGTATATAAAGAATAAAACGAATAATAAACGGAGTTGATGTGGAAATTGGCAGTAAGCAAATTGAAATTAAAACAGGTGTTCCGATTAATATTTATTTTATAGGGGATCCGCACGAAGGGAATTGCAACTGTAATCACAAAGCACTTAAGGAAGCTGTAGAGATTATTAGGAATGATCCAAATGCGTATTGGTTTGGAATGGGAGACTATATTGAAGCAATCATACACGCAGGAGATCCACGGTTTGATCCCAAGGCAATAGATAAAGAGTACACAGTCAGGGATCTCAAAGATTTACCAATGAAACAAGCAGAGCGAATATTTAGCTATTTGAAATCGATACAGGATAAGTGTCTTGGTTTATTATGTGGTAATCATGAAGAGCAATATATTAAACGACATTCATCTAATATTTATGATCGCTTTGTTAATATGTTCACAACCTCCGCACATGAGGAAGGAAAACCGCCCAAGAAACTAGGATATGTGGGATTTTACAATCTCATTTTGGGTAGAAAGAACTCAAGAGAGAGTTTAGCTATAAGTATTGCCCTTAATCACGGGGTGGGTGGCGGTGGTTATCTTGAAGGATATCCAATCAATAAAGTACATCAAGTGTTCAAATATATGCACGGTGACATTAATGTTATGGGTCATGTTCACAGATTGGGCAAAAGTCAAAAGAATATTGTAACGTGTTCAGCAAGAAATTTGCTAAAAAGAAAACAAAGATTATGGGGGATAAGTGGATGCTTCTTAAATGCGTATGTTGAGGGCAATACAAATTACTATGAAAGTCGTGCAGGTGTGGGTGGCGAAAGTGATATTGGAATGCTAAAGTGTTCAATAAACATTCACTTACATCATAAAGTCGGAATGACGTGGACTGGTAGGATGGAAGAGATCTATTTGTGAAATAACAAGGGAAATAGCAGTCCTGAGGGGGACGATTGCAGGAACACACAAAGACATACGATAAATTACTTCATGCGATGACGCTGAAAGAATTTGATATAATAATGTTAAAAGGTGGGATGCGATCGGGTAAGACATACGGTGCTTTGCAGATGTGGGACGAATTTGCTATATTAAGGGATAAATTAACACTCATTAAAATAGTAGGTATGTCAGTTCCGCATTTAAAGAAGAACATTATAAAACCATTTAGACAGATATGTTTCGATTACAATATAGCATTTGATAAACTATTTAATAAGCAAGACCGTGAGATAGTGATAGGAAAAACAACTATCATGTTTATGTCAGCGGATAGCGATAATATACTAGGAGATGAACACGACTTCCTTTATATCAATGAGTGTAATGCGAGAGTATTCAAGTGGGATATTATAGAACAATTGTTTATGCGTACTAAAATCAAAGCCGTATGCGATTATAATCCACGGGGCATATTTTGGTATCATACTGAACTGCTCAAGAAGTACAAAGACCAGTATCCGCACTTGATCCTGAGATCAACATATAAAGACAATCACAAATGCCCCGAAGGGATCAGACGTAAACTCGACAATGCGATAGAGGGTACATACTTTCATAGAGTGTATGTTTGTGGCGAGGACGGCCGGACGGAGGGCGTTATATTCGAGAACTGGCGAAGGGGTAAGTGGGATAGTAGGCTTCCTTTTGCTTACGGTGTTGATTACGGGCATACTGATCCTGATACTATCATACGATGTGCAGTTGACGAACGTGAAAAGAAGATATACGTTTATCAGGTCTATTATCAGGCGGGCAATGGAACGGTAGAGATAAAGGAAGAAATACAGAAAATATCAGACGGGGATCATGAAGATGCACAAGTACTTAGAAGATTACCGTGGCAGGAAGTACCGTATAAACCTGCGTTCATTTGCGATAAAGATGCAAAGATAAATGAAGATTTAAGGAATATGGGGATTAATTTACCCTACTTCGCAAAGCCAAGAATAGTTGACAGCATACGACAGATACAAGACTATGAGATTATCTTATGTGGTGAAAGTGTAGAGATGGAAGCCGAGCTTAATAACTGGGCTTGGAATGATAAGCGGGCAGGTGTGCCTGAAATTGGGGACGATCATACACTCGATGCAATGCGATATGTATTCACATGGCTCACAGGTGGGAAAGATGGATTTGTGAAAAGAACATTATAGGATAAATAATAAAAAAACGTTTGCATTATGTAAACATATTATGTAAATTTATTATGTAAATCAATCTCAAAGAGGGGGACACCTTTGAGCATCGCTAGGACTGTTCTTGAAGAGTTAAAAAATCAGCTACTTTTGATTGACGATTCTTTATCTAATAAAATATTTATAGGGCATAATGCAGATGAGCAAGTATTATTACCTGAATTTATTAGATTATCTTTAGCAGACACGATACCAACACCATTAACAATACACGCACAACTTAAAAATTCAATTGTGCTCATACATTATTACATCAAGTCAGACGTAAAAGCTGATTATATGCGCACATCCGAACTTAACGATAATATACAACAAAATATACCCGTTACGAATGGCGAAAATTGGATAGATTGTGAATGTATAGGTGAAAGTTACGAAATAGATCAGCCAGACGAAGACAGCGAATACGAAGGATTTATCTTAGAGTATTCATTTGCATACATACAAACATTAACTTGCAAAGTCCCTAATTATCTATACACAAATGAAGGGTATCAATTAGTGACGGAAGACGGTTATAAAATAATAGCGGAGTAGATATGGCAGAAGTAAAAGTAAAAGAATATAGTAGTCGAGAATTAGTTGATACAATAGCAAATGACGATCAAATTAAATTCTTTAATGTAGCGACGGGTAAAGTTGAAAAGATTACGTCAGAAAATCTTATGGCTGGAAGTGAAGCAACAACATTAAACACAACTCATAGAACGGAAAACGATGGCAGCGATCACTCATTTATAGATCAAGATGTTACAAGTGGATCAGCTCCGGCATTTACGGCGGATAATTTGAGCGATGGTGGTGGGAACGCAATTATAACCACAACACAAGAAACAAACTTCGAAACGGCATACAACGCTTCTCACGCACGATCTCATTCTTTAGTATCAACAGACGACCACACCTCCACAGCGACAGCAGATCAAATGCTAAAAGCCGATGTGAACGGATTACCAGTTGATGCCACAAATACAGATACGGAGATCTCTGGGGCTGTAAGTGCTTCTCATACTCAGAATACAGATACAAAGATTATAGTAGGTGATACTGAGATAGCAATCACAGATACAGGAACGGATGGAAAGCAGAATTTTAAGGTTGACGGTGTTGACCAAATGAATTTAGTTGACGGTGTATTAGCTCCTGAGACTACAAATGATATTGATTTAGGTGATGCTACTCATTTATATAAAGATGTATATATTACTGGTAACCTGTCAGACGGTACAAATACAGGAACGGTAGCGAATTTAAAGACAGCAATTGATCACGTAGGCTTAACCACGGGCAATCCTCACTTAGTGACGAAAACTGAAGTAGGATTATCAAACGTACCTAATACAGATTGCACAAATGCGTCTAATATCACAACTGGGATATTATCAAGTGCGGTATTACCTCCAGTAGCTATGACCTCTGTTCAAGTAGCGGTAGACGAAGCGGCTCAATTAGCCTTAACAACTGAAGAAGGTGACGTTGTTGTCCGTTCAGACGAAAACAAATCATATATGCATAATGGTGGCTCTGCTGGAACAATGGCAGATTTTACAGAACTACAAACTCCAACTGACAGCGTACTAAGTGTTAATACTAAAACAGGAACGGTTGTTATTAATCCTGATGACTTAAGTGATGAATTGACTACTAATAAATTCGTCACAGCTAATGACATAACCAAATTAGGGGATTTAAGCAATACCAATTCAGGCGATGACGCTGTAAATAGTAATTATTCAGGACTTGTATCAAATGTAACCACTAATCTAAGTGAAGGTGAAAGTACAGCTACAACGGTGAAAGTAGTTTCAAGTGATGGAACTGATGCGACTCTTGTTTCAGCTTCAACTACAAGAGCAGGACTTCTTACTAAAGCAAAATATGATGAGATAGTAGCTAATACTTCAAAAGTAGGTGTAACGACAGAAATAAAGAATGTAGTCGAAGATACAACGCCTCAACAGGGTGGTGATCTTGATGGTCAAAGGAATTATTTATTAAACAACCAATCAATCACCAACCTTGCTTCAAAAGGTGCTGGGTATTATCTTAATGGAACTAATACCAAACTTACATTAAATGGTGATATCGAAAATTCGACTTTATTCGAAACTGGTAATTCAGTTGAATTCATTATAAGTGCTAATTCTATGCTAACTACATCAAACAGAATATTTGATAAAGTGGCAAGTTCATTTGCATCTCCTGGTGGAATAACAGCTGGGTTATACAACATTCGATTAACGGTAGGCTTTTCGACAACTAATGGAAGTTGGACAACTGGTAGTATTTTCCCGATTGATGAAGATGTGCATTTAATCTTAACTTATGACGCTTCCTCAGTTTCAAATAACGCAATACTATATTATAATGGAAAATCAGTCGCATTGTCTGTTAGTACCCCAGTCGGGACAATAACATCAACTACAGGAAATGAACTTGTTATAGGCAATAGGTCAGGAAGTGATAGAGGATGGAGTGGCAATTTTCATAAAATTAGAATATTTAACAACATTCTAACAGCAACCGAAGTAAAAGACCTATACTCCAACGCTAACATTCCTTTTAAGTATGAGGGTGCGAGTAATACAGCTTTAACGTCTGGCTCACTTGTTGTAGGTAAAGAATATATAATTGATACATTTGTAGATGGTGATGACTTTGTAAATGTAGGTGGAACGAATGTTACTGGAACTGTATTCACGGCAACTGGCACAACTCCGACGGCATGGACAAACAGTTCTTCACTTAGAACTCAGGGCAATGTAGCAGACTATAATAGCAGTGGTATAACAGATGCAACTTGGTTCGACGCTTCAGGAAACGGAAACGATGGAACAAACTCTGGAGCTACTGTAGTTAATAAACAAATTTCTCATGCTGAAAATGTCGATATTGTAGACGCAGGCTCAATTATCACAGCGACACAAGTCGAAGCAGCTTTACAAGAAAATAGAACTGCGATAAATCTTAATACATCGAAAGAAACCAATGCAACTCATACAGGACAGGTAACTGGCGACGGTGCTTTAACAGTAGACAAAATCGCAATCACAGGTCAAGGTGTTGTAACAGCAGACGGTACAGATTATGTACTACTTAGTGACACAAGTGATACTGGTAAATTAAAAAAGGCTTTAATCTCTGACTTTGCCGCCGCTGGTGGCGATATGACCGCAGCAACTTATGATCCTGATTCAATCGCAGGTAATGTATTCGATATGGCAAATATGCGAGTTAAGGGAGCATCGACAGGGAACACAACAATCGCAAGTGCAAATACAAGTGCTTCAGACTACGTCGCAACCTTACAAGCTGCAACGGGAACGGTTGCTTTTACGTCTGACATCACAGGTACAAACTCGGGGACAAATACAGGCGATGACAAAACAGCAATAACAGGAATATTAAAAGGCGACGGAACGGATGTAAGTCAAGCGACTTCAGGTACTGATTATCTTGCACCCTTCGATGAAAATCTTACAGTTAATACAGGAGCTTTAACATTAACAGCTAACGCAGACGATTCTTCCGTTCTCACAATAGGCTCAGGAGCGATTAGTGTTTCAGGTGCTAATACGGGTGATGAATTACCATCACAAGCTGGAAATAGTGGAAAGTTTTTAACCACGGATGGAACTGACCCATCATGGGCTTCGACTGGTGATATGGTGTTGGCTGATGCCCAATCAAATACTGGCATAAAAACATTTGATAAGGGAACATTAAAAGTTAAAGGAACGTCAACTGGCTCGACTGATTTATCAACAGCGAATGCGAGTGCAACTTCTTATACAGCTACCTTACAAGCGAAAACAGGGACTGTTGCTTTTACGTCTGATATTACGGGAACAAACTCAGGCACGAATACAGGTGACGATTCTGTAAATAGCAATTATTCAGGTTTAGTCACAAACGCAACTCATACAGGTGATGTAACTGGCGATGGTGAATTAACAATAGCGGCAGAAGCAGTTACTTACGCTAAAATGCAGAATGTATCCGCTACAAATAAGATTCTTGGAAGATCAACTGCTGAAGCGGGTAACGTAGAAGAAATAACTTGTACGGCAGCAGGCAGGGCAATATTGGACGACGCAGACGCAGCAGCACAAAGGAATACTCTATCAGCGGCAGGAAAGGGTGCAAACTCTGACATTACCTCTTTGACGGGATTAACCGCACCTATTTTACTTGATACAACACCAGCATCAGATGTAAGTGGTAACGGATTTAAGGGTGTATTCACAAATGGTAATGCAGGAGCTGTTGCTTTTGGTGATGTATGTTTCATGGCATCGGACGGTGCTTTGGAATTTGCAGACGCAGATCAGATAACTACAATGCCAGGTCTTTACATGGCACTTGAAACAATTAGTGCTGCTGGTTCAGGCGAATGGTTAATGCTGGGGGTTGCAAGGAATGATTCTTGGAACTGGACAATTGGAGCTGGTACAGCTGGACTTATATATGTATCTGTCACAGCTACAACGGGAAACACTCTTACTCAAACTGCACCGTCAGCCACAGGGGATCAAGTACAAATAGTCGGACACGCATTATCAGCCGATGTTATGATGTTCAATCCAAATTACACATATATAGAGGTCGCATAATGGCTATAACAATTGCTTATGGAAGTACCAATGATTATTATTCGGGGACTACATATTATAATGCAGTTGCTAAAATTGATGCAACTCACTTTGTTGTTGCTTATACAGATTCATCAAACGATGGATATGTTCGTTTTGGCGCTATTTCAGGGACTTCAGTAGGTTATGGAATTGCTGCTGTTTTTAATGAGGCAACAACATTCGATATATCAATTGCAACAATAGATGCAACTCATTTTATTGTATCTTATGTGGATATTACAAATTCAGGCTACGGAACTGCAATCATAGGTACTATATCAGGGACAAGTATCTCTTACGGGAGTGAATATGTATTTAATTCAGCAGCAACAACATTAACAGATGTGTCACTACTCGATTCAACTCATTTTGTTGTTAGTTATGCCGATAATGGCAATTCAACTTATGGAACTGCAATTATAGGCACTATCGCTAATGATGACGAAATTTCTTATGGAAGCGAATATGTATATAATTCAGGTATTGTTTATTATCCCAAAGTGGCTACAATAGATTCAACTCACTTTGTTGTTGCTTATAGAGATAATGGTAATCTTAACTATGGGACTGCAATCATAGGTACGATTGCAAATGATGACGAAATTTCTTATGGAAGCGAATATGTATTTAATTCTGCTATGACTAATGAAATATCAATAGCACTAATAAATTCAACTCATTTCATTGTTGCTTATGCCGACCCAACTAATAATCAGTATACCACATCAATTATAGGTACGATTGCTAATGATGACGAAATCTCATACGGAAGTGAATATGCTTCTTCTTATGAAGGTCTTTATCATTCAGTTGATAAAATTGATGCAACTCATTTTGTTTTAGCTTTTAGGGATGAAAATAATAATGATTATGCAACTGCTATAATTGTGACTATCGCTAATGATGACGAAATCTCTTACGGTACTAGATATGATTATTATAGTGCAGAAGCAACAAGAAATATAGTAGCTACTTTAAGTTCGTCCCATTTTGTTGTTGGATGTGTTTCGACTACTCCACAAGGATTAATGGCTTATGGGACAATCTCAGGACTAGGCTGGGCGAATAAAATAATGGGTGTCGCAGCCCCTGCAAAAATTAACGGGGTAGCTGTTGGAAATATAGCAAAGGTGAATGGTATATAATGTTGGAAGTAATTAGCTAATTATAAATCGAAAGGAAAACAAATGAAAAAACTAATTGCAATTTTGATGCTGACACTAATGGCGGTGTTCGCATTTGCCGGAGGTTGGATGAATATCTTTAATGGTACTTATCTTACAGTCGGAACGATTGATGATGAAATTCGCATCCCTTGTTGGGATGAAACAAATGGTAATCGTGTAGAGCTTGAGATGTCGGTACTTGATGCCTACTATGCTGCAAAGTATAGCGTTGTGGTTCTAGACACTAATAACGTTATGGAATATAGTAAGGCAGATGATGCCTCAACTTATTCGATTGATGTTGATCTTGGGCAGATCTTTCTACTTGATTGGCTACTCGTCGAAAGCGGTTTTGATAATGCCGAATACTTAGGTATTTACAATGCCGATAGTAACGGAACACGGTTGGATTCGATTAATCTCGGTGCAACAACTTGTTTGGGTCGCAGAACAAACACATACTATTTCATTCCGACACAAGACACAACTTTGTATTTTGTATGGGGCGATACTTGTACAGTTTCCAAAACTGTTACGATTAGACCAATTGTAATTGATAAGTAAAACAATGGGCGGGGGTCGTATTTCTCCAACGGCTATTTAAACTCGCCTATTTTCTCCAAAGGACAATGATATGAGCGACGGGAAAAATAATATAGCAACTTGGATCTCAATTGCAATTATACTATTCGGCATGGCTACGGCTGCAATAGCATTTGCTGTAACAACAAATAATAAAGCTAATACAAATGAGACAGTCAATTGTAATCAAGATGAAAAAATAAATACACTTCAACAAGAAGCTTTGAGCGTTAAAACGGTTACAAAAAGTATTGACGAATTAAGAAAAGATTATAAAAAGTCGAATGAAAACCAAACGGAGATATTGGTTGCTATCGGACGACTTGAAACAAAAATAGAAGGATTGGAGAACAGATGAAAATTAAATTAAAACACAAATCAAAACTAATCGGTGACGAAAATTCAATGTTTGGATTCACTCCCAATGATAGAGCATTGCTAAATTCAGGGAAGACCATTGAGATTAATAAGATCCCTACAATTGGAGAAGACTTTGTTATCGAAGTAAAGGAAAAGAAAAATGGCACTAAGTAACGTATTATATGCTGAAAAGCAATATCAGTATGCGATCATTCCCGAAACAACGGCTATGACTGCGAATGTGACTTCTATGAAATTAATACCCGTGTCGGGTAAGCCCACAATCACACCTAATGTATTCCGTAGACAGGCTGTGCAAGCGGGTGATGGCAATACGGCAAAAGCCGCAGATATTAAAGTCGCTCCTCTTGGAAGTATAACATCTATTTCTATTCCCACGTATATGGAGGAAACACTTATAATGATGTTCCTTGAAAATGGAGCTGGGAAAGCAAGAGTAATCGAAACAGGTGAATTGGTGATCGCGTTCAATCACACTCCAGCCGCTTGTGGGAAAGACGTAGAGTTTACCGATAACACAGGGACTCTGACTTATGCGGAAATTAGTCCTATCGCTGCTAAGACAGAAGTATATGCCGGATGTGTTGTGAGTTCAATCACAGTAAGTGCGACCAAAGGAACGGACAACGGTTTGTTTTCTGCAACAGTTGAGCTATTAACTCAAAGCCCTGTATTAGAAGGACAATCAACTCCTACTGGTTTAGCAGCTTACACTTTATCGAGTAAGACAATTGGAACACTTTGTGATACTTCCACAATTGCAGCCGAAGCGGTTAATCTAAATTCACTTGAAGTCAAGTACGCATTTAATCCAATTCATGTCGGACAATGCACAGATGGTGATGCTATCACAATCAGGAAGAATGTTCCCGAGTTAGGTGTTGATTATACAATAGGATATGCAGTTGATGGCAACTTCGACGAAGAACAAACCAAAGGACGTTTAGCAACTACGTTTGCACTTGATTTTTCGGATGGTACTTCTTCGACTTTACTATTCAAATCAGCGTCAGTCAATCCAACAACTACACCAACATATACAGATGTTGAGGGTGTTGCAATGTGGACGCTTAATGCAAAAGCATTTGCGTTGACTAGTGGAAATCTTGCAGAAATACAAATAGGATAAAGGAAATGAAAATGGAGAAAACTGAAAAGACAGTTGAGGAAATTAAAGAGCTTTTGAAACTCCCGGAATATGAAGCTGATTTTAGCGTATTCGATATTATAGATGTAAACGATTACAGAGCAAGTAAGACTCTAGCCTATAAATATTTCGATGAAGAAAGTAAAGCAGTAATGACAGCCGATAAAATGGAAGTATCAGAAGCGAATATAGCATTGTTTGGATTAAAGATAGGTTTGAAGTCTTTAGGCGGTGATAAGGTAGTGGGTAATCTTGAAGAATTAATAATTAAACATCTCAAGATACTGCCAAATGACATTATACGCTTATATAATGATATGGCTGCAAACGTATTAAAAAAAAAGTCCGAGCAAAGCTGACAATTTACGGTTATTTGATAAAAGGCGGGATTTATCGTGATGATAGATTGAAAGAAATCACGAAAGAGGAAGCTAATAGTTTCTTTGAGGATAATGAATACGATGTGAGCATACACACAACCATAAGTCTTCTTGACAGATGCGACACATATACTATTTACGATCTTGAAACTATCACGCATATAAAACGATATGCCTATTGCATGAGAATGGGCGTCCCGCCTTATTCTGGAACATACGAAGATCAGCCCAACAGTTGGCTTTCGTTTCTCGACATTTACGATAAATGTATCGGGATATATAAAGAATTTATAAAGGCTACAAATGGCAACGGATAAATTTAAAAAACAGATTATAATAGATGAGAAAGGTGCTAAGAAAACAGGCTCCAATATTTCGTCAATGCTTAAAACTTTTGGCGGGATAGCCGGAGCGACGGTACTTCTTAAAGGTATGTATAACGGCATGAAGAAAAATGTCGAAGCCTCTATTGCTCAGGAACAAATATTCAAGAAACTTGAAACATCTATCAATCTTCTCGGCGGTAGCTACGAAAAAGACAAGAAACAATTAGACGCTTTATTTGCAAGTCAACAAGCATTAACAGAATACGGCGATACAGATACAGCCGATATGTTAAAAAACCTTATCAATTTTAGCGGTGATTATGAGGCTTCGTTAAAATATGTAGGACTTGCACAAGACATCGCCTCAACTGGTTTATTCGATTTGGCGAGTTCTTCCCGTTATGTGGGTCTTGCCCTAGCCGGTAATACTGAAATGCTTGGACGATATATACCAGAATTAAAAGCTGGCTCAGTCGAAATGAAAGGCATTACAAACAAAGCCGATAAAGTCGCAAAGGCTATGGAGATTTTAAACGGTAGGTTTGGTGGTACGGCACAAAGGAATCTAAAAACAACCGCTGGATCAATTGCACAACTTAAAAATTATTGCGGGGATTTACGAGAAGAAATAGGGGATAAACTTAATCCTGTCGTTGGTGCTTTCGCAAGGGGTTGGACTGATGTATTACAGAAATTAATGGAAACTGATCTTGATACGCAAATTAGACAGCTTAGGGAGTTCGGGGCAAGCATAGATGATATAAATTCGCTTGTAATTGTAAACAATCTTTTAAAGGCAGATGAAGCACTTGAAAAATCAGGGAAACAATTTGATAAATATGCAAAATCGCTATTAAATGCAAGAACAGCGGGAGAATTAATATCAACTTCGATTAGTAAAATAGATGGCGAATGGACTATTGACACAAAACAAGCACAAATAGATATTGATGCTTTGGGTGTTAAAATGGATAAGAATACTGCTTCATTAGGTGATCATAGATTAGAATTGAGGGAAGTTGAAAAAGCAATAAAAGATAATGCAACATATAATGGAAAAAGTGGCGATGAGCTAGAAACATATAAAATAAAATTAGATGAAACAATACAAGGTGAAGAATGGCGTACTACTGGATTATTGAACTCAAGGAATATGATTTTAAAAACAATCGCATCAAATAGCAATTTAGCCGCATCACAAGATGCTTATAATACTTTTTTAGATAAATATGATACAAGTGCTAAAAAAGCACTATCAACAACTGAAACACAATTAACGGCTTCACAAGTTTTAGAAAATGGAATAGATGATTTAGGTAAGAAATATAAATGGACTGCCGAACAAGTCGATGACTTTAAAAAGAGTTTCGGCGA
>Ga0222685_1000207_pt1 | contig 14505 bp, 29 predicted proteins | sample AntAcemetage1077_FD_179836 | JGI IMG/M metagenome (GOLD analysis project Ga0222685, IMG submission 179836) | Saline water microbial communities from Ace Lake, Antarctica - #1077 | ecosystem: Environmental > Aquatic > Non-marine Saline and Alkaline > Saline | place: Antarctica: Ace Lake...
ACATCTGGTAATAAAAGACTATACATAGGGGGGTCAGCTTACGACTGGAACTACATAAGGGGATACTCTAATAATCTAATTACATGGGACGCTGGAACAGATCTTCAATTATCAGCTACCGATGATGTACACATATTTGCAGGGGATTCTGTATGGTTTAGGAATGGAAGGTTGGGGTTTTTTAATGGCTCACAAGCAGCTAAACAAACAATAACAATAACCGCAGTTGGTGGTGCTCCATTCTTATACAATCAAGTGTGGGGTAACACCGTAGAGGCAAGCCTCGCATCAATAAAGGCTTCACTGGTGGCTTATAGTTTGGTTGCATAGAATAATATAAACAATATTAAGGAGATAATATGAAAAGAGTTATAATAATAATAATCATGATTTTATTGTTTTCAGGGATAGTAAATGCAGAAACCTATAGGGGTATAGAGTTCTCTCCGTTAAAATCAAAGATAGAAAAGTCTGTTTACACATTTAATGAAGACGGTACATTTTTTAATGAGGTTAATAATGACCCTACCGTGAGTTCATTTTATGGAGAGTATGAAATGTATACGGGTTATGATGGTGCGGGGTATATTGGCATAGACTATGGTGCCATCATGGTGTGGTTTATGAAAGACGAAGATATGATTCTTGGTTGGAAGGCTATTATATCAGAAAAATATAACTTTAATTTCTTAATAATCTTTGGCGTGAAGGAGTAATATTGTGGAAAAAAACGAAATGTTATCAAAAGAAAAAATGGAAACAGCACTACAGACTGGTATGTCTCAGTATCTACAGACTTTTTACAACGGAAACTTCCAGAACAAACTATCTGAAGAACTTGTTACGGGTATGGGTGTAAAAATCATACCAGAGATTCTGAAAATACTAGACCCATGGATATCAAAAGATGAAAAAGAAACTAAGGAGGTTTAAGAAATGATTTATAAAGCTGGAACGGTACAGGTAACTCGTGGTTCTACAACTGTTACGGGTAACAGCACAGAGTTTTTAAAATACGTCAGTAGCTTTAGTATGTTCAGAAGGACAGGAGACACCTCAACGTATATTGTAGACAGGGTTATCAGCCAGACAGAATTGCTACTGTCTACACCATACCAGGGTGTTTCCTATGAAGACTCAAGGTATTCTATCAACCCAGACAGAACCACAAACCTTGGGTTGCCACTGTTGAGTCCCAGCTTACCAGACCCATCTTTCGTAGTCAACCAAGCATTGGAAAAGATTGACAAGAATGCGGGTACGTTTTTAGACTTCAACTCTTTACCTGAGGTAGACTACTCAGGCGAGACTGGATTTTACATAAGGGGTGACTACCATTCAGACGAGCTTAAGCTTGGTAGGGTTATTAAGCTTATAGACAGCTCTGATGATGTGATCTCATACGACTACGTTAGCAATAACTCTTTCTTTGATGCAGACGTATTAATAACACCTTTAGCGCAAGATGTTTACTACTCTGGTGAAACGGGTGCCGAAGAACAGCTGTCTCAATGGGACGTTCTGTCAAACTCAAACACGGCAGGGTATGTTTTTGTTAGTACGGTTGATACTACCACTAACCATATTGTAGTGTCGGGGGAGAAGGTTGGTTCCGATTGGAGTGCCGACGATGAATTGCGTTGTTATGGACACACAATGGGGTTGGGTAAGATAGATACTGGGCTTACCACCACCGTAGTACCACTCACAAATGTAAGCGGTGAATCATTAAACACGTCTGAATTTAAAACAAACGACCTGCTGTATAATTATCAGAGAAACAGCTCAAGGGCAATAACCGTAGGAGAAGTGGCAAGCTTAACCACTACCACCTCAACGGACGACTGGGCTGTTGGTGATACAGTTTATACTATCAAGGCAGACATTACCGTGGCAACACCAAACGTTGGCTCAGACGTTGAAAGCGTTGAGTACGGAGCACAAAGCCAGATAGGTTCCGACTCTATTAAGAAGGCTAATATAGATTTTGGAATGGGCTCTGGACAGGTGTGGGCAGAAGACATACCCGTATCTGCAAGTCCATTAGATGCGACCAATGTTAACGATGCTTTTACAGAGCTTAACACAGACTTTATCAACCACACAACAACTGGTGAAGCACACCTTGGTAACGATGTCCATTTTGCAGATGACGGTCAGGGGGCTCATGTCTTAACTTCAGTACACATGCAAGATGCGGTCAATGAAGTTAAGAATAGAATAAACGTAAGCGACTTTGTTACTGGTGCTGTAGATTATTCTGAGGACGTTGAGCAGTTCTACTCTTACGGATTTATCAACTACCCCAACGCATTCATGAACAGTGGTGAACGATGGTGTAGGATGGAGACGGGTACTAACGCTGGATATGTTAGAAAACTTGATAGCTTTGATAATGGAAGTGGCGAGTTTAATTTTGCAAGCGGTTCTGGGTTTACATATGTTCCGGCAGAAGGTGATGTGTTCTCTGTTATATTAACATCAGAATTAACGGGCTTAACCGGAGACCAAGGTATACAAGGTGAACAGGGCATACAGGGCGACCAAGGTATACAAGGTGAACAGGGCATACAGGGCGACCAAGGTATACAAGGTGAACAGGGCATACAGGGAAATAACGATCTTCCCGACATACTGGCTAACGGGCCGGGGTATTGGTTTGATGGGGTGGATGACTATGTAAATACGGGCACGAATACACTTTCTGGGTTTACAGAATTAAGCGCTGTTGTCTGTTTTAACTTGGAGAATATAGATGCTGATAGGAGCTTTATAAGTGTTGGGCAACATGATAGCACTTCTCCTTTTCTGATGTGGGCAGATTTTGCCACTGTGAATCATTACGCTGTACTACTTAATAGCGATTCTGCTGGTCCTGAAACTTTTTTCACTGATGATGTCGCACAACTTGGTAAGAATACAGTTCTTTGTGCAACTTTTAAGAGTGAAGATGCTGTCGAATTTTATATTAACGGAAAACCTGATGTTAATAACCCACAAGATGCCTCGACTATTGATGCAATTAAAACTAGAACCAATTCTTTATATGTAGGATATACTAAAGACTTCTCTGGCCATTTCTTTTCAGCACGTCTCTTCAACACTGCTCTTGATAACACAGACCCGGTTGATAAAGCAATAATCAACGGAGGAGCGATTCCGTATAAATATATCGGGGCTAGTCAGACCGTTATAACGGCAGGATCTTTTGCTGTTGGGAAGGCATACAAAATTGTAAGTGTCGGAACAACAGACTTCACTTTAATCGGCTCAGACGATTCAGTTATTGGAACTGAATTCACATCAACAGGAGTTGGTGCTGGTACTGGCACTGCGACCCAAATTGGCTGTGTCCTTGACCTGAACCCTACCGGTGTTACAGACTCACAATGGCTGGACAATTCAGGGAATGAACTACACGGGACAGTATCGGGTGCCTTGCCTACAAATTTATCAGCTAATGACGTTCAGCGGTATAGACACACGGTAGCCATAACAGACGATACGACATGGACAGATATTGTCCCGGCCGGATATATGCTTGAGACAATAACCTTTGTTGAAAGTGCTGGGAATGCGGCCACGATTGATCTCGGTACGACAAGCGGAGCGTCTGATGTTTTTTCTCAGGAAGTAATTGCTGCGAGTGGAATAACAGTGGTTACAATTGACCAGGCGTTCAGTATGACAGCGAAACAAAGTCTGTACCTTAATGACGATGGTGTGGGAACGTGGAACAGCGCATCTCTTACGGCTACGCTTACTCTAAGGAGATTAATATAATGGAAAAAATAATTGAACCATATCAAGTAAAAAACAGCGTTGCAGTTAAGACAAATATTAAGAATAAGAAAAGCGACAAGGGTGGGACATTTTATGTCTTTGACCTTTATGATGAAAATGGAAAATTAATTGCTGTCGACAGATATGCATTTGAAGGTGCCATCAATCAGCCATTTGATAAACCAAGCAAAGCTGAAGACTGTGTTATTATAAAAGAGAAACCTAATGATAAATGGAATGTATCGGAAATTAAGGAGTATATGGATTTAAAAGATGTTAAATATACGGATGAATCGAAGGACAATTTACTTTTAATTGTTCAGCCTGAAACTGAAATTATGTTGAACAAGGGAGTTGCTAAAGATGGCTATTAGAATTGATTTTGATGAAATAGTTGTAAGTAAAGGAGTTACATATTTGTTTAGGATAGTTAAGCAATCATCAGTAAGTCCATGTTGGATTAGTGTTTCGTTTAGTTTTTCTGAGTGTACCCCTAATAATTAGGTGGCGTTATGTCTTTTAATAAAACTCAGTTTAGGACGGTTATAGAAGAAACTCTTAAAAAAATAGATAAGTATTCTGGTAATGCTGTTTGTCTTTTACTGGGTACCTGTGCTCAGGAGTCAGACTTTGGAACGTATCTGTACCAAATAAACGGCCCCGCCCTTGGGGTTTTTCAAATGGAACCCGCAACCATGCGCAGCCTTTGGTGTAACTACTTAAATTACAGAGACAACCTTGTTAGAATAATATACGGGGCCTGTGGTGTTGTTGATGCAGATGAGTACGCACTAAAAACAAACTTATCGTTTCAAATAATAATGGCTAGGTTTAAATATTACAAGGTAAAAGAAGCACTGCCAACAACCATAGAAGGCTATGCAAAATACTGGAAGACACATTATAATACTCATAAAGGTAGGGGAACAGAAGAACAGTTCATAAAAAACTATAACAGATACGTTTTATAAGGGGGGTTACATTGGAGTATTTTTCAGCTTTACTAGAGCACAAGAATATTGTTACCGACAACAAGGACTTATTGTGGTGTATAGTTGTGGCTTTGGTTGTTTTTTACTATGCCAATAAAAACAGTACCTGCCATCACCACGAAGATGTTTGTGGTAAGATTGTTGACATAGAAGACAACTACCTGTTTGTTGAGGAGTGTTTAAGATATTTAATGAGGCACATGTATTCAGTTTGTGCTGAACTTAAGTTAAAACCAGACAAAGAACCTACACATCAACGTAATAGAAGGGATAAATAGTGGTGTGTTTAAAACAACCAAACAACAAGAAGGTTTTTAGAAAGGGATTTGAGATGTTTAAAAAACTAGTGATACCCATGCTACTCATCGCATATGGGTTAATACTTACATTTACACAAGGTTGTGCGAGTAAAGAGGCTATCGTTAAGACTGGTTCTTTTAAGGCTACGTTTATTGCGGAGAAGGGTAAGACACTTACGGGCTCTGTTGACTTGGATTTAATTAAAGAGGCTGGGAGTGGTAGTACTGATATTGGTATTCAGGGTGCGGAAACTGCTAATGTTGAGGGAACATACTATGAGAAAAGAGTTGACCGAAAAGTATCCACAAGTTGTACTTGGCAGTCATGGTACTTCGTAGATGCTAATGGTAAACAACAGCACCGGACGTACTTGTCGTTCTATGACGGTAGTTCTGCTATTGGTGATATGTTTGATACGGAAAACGAGGTTCCTATTATTCAGGATATGATGGACGAAGAAACTTATTATGGGCCTACAGTTGAAACTTCACCGTAGACTTTCATGCTGTGGGGTTGCGTAAAATACAACCCCACAGATGATTCTAACTATTTAACATCAACCCACTTAATAATCTTTTCTTTTGATTGTTTTTTACCGCACAGTTCACACACCCTTACCTCGCCTAAACATATTTCACCATCAGAAATACTCCACTCTATAGTGGTATCTCCCCATCTGTGCCCATAAACCTTACATATACTTCCATTTTCAGCTAAACTTTTAACTTGTCCCGTATTGTCATTAGAGACGGGATACACCCAGACGCTTGAGGTGCATCCGGTACCAGTTGTAGCGTACTCATATGATTGTCTAGCGTTAACTTTTGGTGTGAAGCACACAATAAACAGTAAAATATAAAGCAAACCCTTCATTTTTTACTCCTTCTAATTATTTAAGTTTGATAAAACAAACAGCATTAAAACTCCAAACAAGATAAACACTACGTTCATCCACCTCTCAGTAAACTTTTTCATACAACAGTTGTTACCTTTCTTTTATTAACTCTAGTTAAATGAGTGTCCATACCAGTCTTATCACAGTAGCTTTTCATCCACACCTTGTCACAGTCTCTGTAAAAATACCCATCACAGTGCTTACAGTAATACAGGTTCCTACCAAATTGTTTTACAACGTCAAACATTTTTTGACTCCTTGTATTGTTTATACGACAAGTCTTCCCACTCACCAACAGACATCGTATGCCCGCAGTGACCGCAAGAAATAGGCCCGTTTTCTGTTACCCATACCCAAACAACTTTTTGCTTGTGTCTTGGTTGGCAGTTTGAGCACGGGCAGTATTGTTCTTTACCACAGTTGGGGCATGTCATGCCATCCTCGCTATTTCTATTATCACCATCCATACTAGCAAATCAATCTGTAGGAGTATTCTTGTGTAAACCATCAGAAAGGAACATCAGACGAATCATCAGCCACAGCATCACCACCACTGTAGTCTGCTTCTTTATCTGTGTAACTGTTATTTGAATCTTTTTTACCACAGAACTCGAAAGTAAACATGGAAACGCTAGAGTAATATTTCTCCTCATATTTACGGTGTTCCTGCTTGCCTGTCACGATGATCTCGCTACCCTTCTTAAAATACTTTTCAATCAAGACAGCACTCTTATCCCACGACACAATATTGTGCCACGTAGGGTCTTTATCCTTACCATTATCTGTAGCCATTGTGAACTTAGTTACTTGCTTACCACCCTGAGTAAAACTGGTCTCAGGGTCTTTGCCAAGTAGTCCGTGTAATATAATTTGATTCATTACTTTTCTCCTATTTCTTTTATTCCTGTTATTTCATTTTCAGTATCATCACGCACAACATTGTTTTTCGTCCTCTCACCCTCATACCACATCTCTCTCGCCTCGTCCTCGTCTACAGCTTCTACAACATATGTGGATGTTCCACGGCTATAACCTGACCATTCAGTTTCTATTTCATATTTTGCCATTACTTTTCTCCTTAATTATTATTTACGAAGTTTACTGTTGTTTGCTATGTATCAGTAGCTTTCACCAGAATGGAAACCGCAGTCTGAAAAGTCTAGTGGAGACCCGTCTACCGCCTCAAGTATTTTTGTTTCACGGTCTACGTCTTCTCTTATTGTATCTAAAACAAGTTCAGCGTGGTGGAGTGCAGTTTTATAATCACCAACTCTACCCTTAACCTCACCCTTAGCAACCGCCTCCCCTCTATGTGTGTCCATACCGTGCCCACAAACATACAGACCTTCCTTCATCACACGGAGTGGGCAATTTGGACACCCACCAAAATCATTATTATAATACACGGGTCTATTGATGTATATTTCACAGTAAGACTCAACCTTTAACCCGTAAACCTGAGCATAATTAATGTCCTTCGCAACACTCAAGTCTTCTATTATGTTGTTGCACGTTTCAATGGCACAAAAAATCTTTCTATATAAATTATACTTACTAGGGTAGACATCGTTAACCGTTTTCATTTATAATATCCTCACTACTTAGTATTTCCGAAGTTGATTAATATTTTAAAGCTATTACTTCTTTTGCCAACTAGCTTCACCCCTTATTCTTTTAAGCTCCCTGTCTGCAAAATAAAGAATCTTATTTAGCTCATATTCTATGTCGTTTTTTGTCCCAATCCTATAACATGCTTTGAATATATTCATGATCTGCCCGTTCATTTCCCTATACTCAATCAAGTCTTGAAGTTGTGTTGCTCCTTCAGGTAGGGCATATTGAGAAGGGGTTGAGCCACCGTTGCCACTTATTGTTGATTTTATTTTGTAGCTACCACAGAACGCACACCCTTTCTCCGCAATAGAGACAAGGTTAAACTTGGAACACTCTGATGCTGTGCACCATTCTGGTATATTTTTTTGCATATCAGACCTTTTCATAGTTAATTTGTTTAATATAGGTGGGCTTCAGCCCTTAATCATCCACCCACCCACCGCAAAACCTAAAATAAAATGTTAATTAATAACAGACTCTCCCTTTCTACTTCAAGTTAATATTTAGTTTCTGTTTATTTACCGTCAAATCTCAAAAAAACCTGCCACGGAAAATTGAGACTTTTAGGTCAATATTAATATTCAGCAAGCAATCTACTTACCCTTCGTTTTTTAATAAACTTATCAGCACTTATTTTTGCCGACATAAGCGTTGCTTTTTTTTCTTTTTCTTTTTTAAGATTGTCAACTAAGTCAAAAAAGTCATCTTGCCACTTACCATGGTACAGCCACCCATATTGCTCACTCCATCCAGTCTGACCAGAAACTACGCCATAAACCTGTATAGCATCCTTATTTAAGGGTGGGTTACAGTCCCCATTCCGAACCGCAAGTTCTCCCTCAGGTAGTACGAATACCATAAAAGTCCTACCCCTTGCATGGCAACTAAGAACGATGTAAAGTTTACCTATTTGCTGTGTTTCCTTAAAAAGATTATAATACGACCTAGCACCATTCATGTTACCTCCAATTATTAATAAATTTGTGGTCTTCCCCTACCACCTTCAACTTTAGCCTTAAAATTATTTCTTTTACGAACAGCTTCTCTACTTTTAACACTACAAGAAGGACAATGTGCTTTTCCACCGCTTGGTTCTCCACATTGCTGACATCTATTATCATTCTTCATCCTCAACTGCCAACGCCTTTGTTTACCATCCCAATTATGCCCCTCACATGTCTCTATTTTTGGCATCCTACCACAGAAAGGGCACGGTTTTAGGCTGTTAATTATCTTTATAAGGTCTTTTTCCATGGCTAGCTGTTTTTTATTTAGCTTTTTATCCATTATTTCTCCTTAACTTCGGATTTACGATGTTTAATGTTGATTGATTCTTTATGGCGTTTAATTGCAACCCTTACATCCCTTACAGCCCCCATTTGACTTGTCTCATGTAACCTCCATCCCCTGCCAGTGTATGAGTCCCTACAGATACAAACACCAGTGTAGTCTGCCTTATCGTTGATGCGCTGTAGGTGGTCAAGCAGTTCGCTATCCTCTTTCATCTTCTCAACTTCCTCGTCAAGATCACACAGCAGGTCACCTAAATCTCCTATGTGACCGTCGATACTCTCACAGTGCCGGCTTAAACGTTCTTGTATTTTGTCAATTGGTTTCATTTTGTATCCTCCATTGCTTGTTTTATATCATTAACAATTTCACTAATAGGTCTACCTTCGCTACAATCGTCTACATAAACACACATATCATCATCATCTATAAATCTCTTAGCCGTATCATCATCACATAAACCCCAAAAAGACATTAGTAACCCTTTGGCTATTTTTAACTCAACATCCTTGTCGTTGTTTTCAATGGCTGACTCAAGCCTTGATATTAATTCCACTATCTGCCCAAGAACCAACCTTAAATTGTAACCTTCTTTGTTTAGTGCTAATCTTTTGATCTCTTCTATCTCTTTCATTTTATTTCTCCATCTACTGGTATTAACGGTAACGACATCCAATGAGAAATGTGTTCCAAACTAAGTCCAGCACAAGAACACATGTCCCAATCTTCCCATTGCTTATTCGTTCCACTCCAAGCCCTACAAGCCATAGCACCATCACTGTACACTAAACACCACTCAGAATCGCTTGGCAAGCTGTTATTAACATCAACCCAAGCAGACCCGTGCCAAGTATTTTCAAAGTATAATTCTAGTTCTTTGACTTTATCACAAATCATACCCCACACACCCAAACTGTCGGCCTGTTTACGAAACTCAGAATAAATATCATTATCCAACTCTACAAGTAACTGCCTTAACCCATCAACGGTATTTTTCATTTTATTTCTCCAATTCCTGATGTAAGTTCGTTTAACTTATTTCTTCTTTAATTTCATTACACTTTCCCAACCATCCATTTTTGTCATTTTTCTCAAGAAATGGCTTTGCAATACCAAGTACCGCATATGCGTTTGAATAATATGTAAATCCTTCACCCTTACTGCCCCAAAGGTCTGTCAAACCCAAACAAGACGCTAAAGCCTCAACCGATGAACCACTTACACTTTTAAGGATATCATCTCCATGTGAGAAAATCCAATCTAAATCTGATTCTAATTTATATATTTCCTTAGCTTCTTTTTTCCATTTACTTAAAATATCTAAACGATTTTTTTCTTTCAGGGTTAATTGACCCTCATAATACCACGAAGTCTCGTCATGGCCTTCAATATATATGGTATAGCTTTTTATATCATCACCACTATACTGATCCGAATAAGAACCTATTACAATAGCGTCACAATCACTTTCAAAGTGTGTCATACACGGGCCAAGGTCTTTTGCTACACGGACATAATCACCTTTTTGGAATTTTTGTTTTTCCTTCATTTTATCTCTCCATCTATGGTTATTTTTGGTTCAAGGTTCTCAATCATTAACATAATATTTGCCTTAACACTCAACTTCCTTGTTTTGTTTGGGTCATCAAAAGCTATAACCCAAGACAACATGCTTAAAATTGACCTTAAGAGATTTAAATCCGTGGCATCAATATATTCTTCTTCTGTCATTTTATCTCTCCTATTCCACTGGTTAATTCGTTTAACTTCTGATTGTCTATCGCACCATGCTCGACCCTTTTGATAGTGACTTTGAAGTTATTGACAAAATCTTTACACATAAAAGTAAGCTTATCTTTAGGAGCATGACCTATTGCTATAGAACCACCACATGCATCAATAGCTCTAGTAGTTGCTTCATCGAATTTAGCGTTTTGAACTCCTACTTTTTCTATCCGTGAAAGAACGTCCTGCCATGCCTTGAGAGCGTTAGTATTTTCATCACCAACGATATGCTTTATAAAATCAGCAGGTTTTGGCATAAAATGGAATCCCCATGTCTTTACAAGCATATTACATGCATGTTGTACGTCTTTTATGTCGTATTCTTCCAGTGCTCTGAAATATATCTCAATTAACTGCTTAGACGGTTTGTCTTTACCGACAAAGCATTCTGATAGGGTCATTATTATTACTGCGAATTCTCTTAAATTATCATTGTTCATTTTTTTCCTCCCTTATTGCTAACCATTCATCTACACCATCTTCTGGTTCTTGTTGGTTAAGATACCCTTCAAACTTATTACCATACAAGGTAATGGGTCTTAAAAATTTAACATATTCCTTATTATTCTTCCAATCTTTAACTTTCTTGGTATGTACTATAAGAAAATCTTCAACAGTAAAACCCTCATTTATTCTTGCGTTGATTGCGTCCTTTGTTTTTTTAGTAGTAGCCCTAAAATCGGTTCCAGCCTTAAAGTTTAAGTCATTTATAATTTCTTCATAGTCTGGTTTACCAGACAAAAGAACTAAACTATCCTCTTCTATACTACTCTCTTCTATACTAACTTCAACTACTCTCTGCGTACATTCGTTTACATCGTCCAGACAAATGTTTACAATGGAATGTTTATCCCTAGAATATGAAGGTATTACGGACTTTTGGACTCTTTTGGGTGGTATTACGTTTACCTCCTTCCATTTTGGTATTTGCAAATAGACTTCTGCTGTTGTGTTGTCTTGATAAAATACTATAAGACCAACCTCGGAAAGACCAATAAGCATACTTTTAACATCTTCTATTTTTATTTCATCACGACCACCAAACAGGTCTGCCCTAACATCTTCTGGTTCTGCGTCCATCTTCCCCTCGTCATCACATGACACACATAGCATATAGAATAAAAGCCTTGTTGTGTCGTCCCTTAATCTTCGCATCTTTTTACTTTTAGGGAGATTTGATTTTATCATTCTCTTGGTTGCCACAATCAATCCCCCTTATGCATTTTATTGTACTTTGGTTTAAGCTTTCTTATCAACTTTAACTCATAATCAAAAAAACCAGTTTCCATCTCAATGTAATAAAAAAGTGGTTGTTTGTTACTGTCGTATATCTTTCTCATTTTTTCATGTCCATGATATCTTGTGCTTATACTCATAGTACTACCAACATAAACAATATCTTTACACTCTGGTATTGTTTTCTTTTCTTCTGTAAGAATATATACACCTGATTTTTTATGTAGATGTTTTATACCATATTGATATTTATCAATATAAGACCAGTTGTTTTCAATAAACCTCAAAAACTTTGCTCTTAATCTTACTGTATATAAATAAAACAAAAAACCATTATAATCGTCAAGCACAACAAAAAGAACTTCTTTAATGTTTTGTAGGGTGAGTTTTTCACCCTGCATAAGAAGGAACAAGAGGTCTATTAGTTCATTATACTCAATATTATCTTCATACTTTTTAAGTATTTTGTCCTTCTCAAAATCATTATTTTTACCAACAAAATTAATAAGCCTTTGCACCTCTGTTGTTTCTACCATACCGACCTCCAAAAAAAAAGCAATAAAAAAAATCCTAACTGGGCCGGTTCCATAATATTTTATGGACAGTTAGGATTTCTAATATTGCATATTTGTATTGCATATTTCCATCCCTCGGCCAAGAAATGTGACGTTTCTATAACGTCAATCTCTTTATTACACCCATCCCATTATTATGTCAAGTCTGGTTATGTTTTTTTATGAAATTTCCTGTGTTCTGCTTGGCAACTAAACAACATTAAATTTTTTATATCGTTGTTAGCCTTATCACCATCAATGTGATGAATAACCTCTTTTTTTGTCAAACTTCTACATAAATGTTTTTCAAATATAAGTCTATGCATAAATTTTCCACAGTTTTCTCCCTTACGTGTACATCTAACATATCCAATTGCATCAACCCTAAAACCAGCACCCTTACCAGTATGACTCTCACGATTAGACCTTGTTTTTATTCCAGACTTTTTAATATAATTATAAACGGTCATGTTTGCACACTTAAATTTTTTTGATATATCTTCATAGCTTAAACCGTCCAAATAAAGTTGGGGCCATTGCTCTTTTATGTTATTATCTATAATTCTAGTGTTGGTTTCAACACCCAAAGAATACAGATAGTTACTAACGCTCTGTGCGGAACAGTTTGATTTTAAACTTATTTGATTTAGGCTTAACCCACTCATGTGCATTTCAGGCCATCCTCGTTTAACGCTTATTGGTATTTTCCCCATTATTTTATACCATTTTTAATGTAAATATTAACATCTATTGTTTTATGCATATAGTCTCCATTGTTAGGTCAATGGCACATTATTGTTTTTCGTATTCTGTTAGGTCACCCATAATTTGCCAATCACAAGCATCATAAAGATCAATGGGGCAGCTATTTGGTTTATCATCATAGATTACAAGCTCACACAACTTATCACATCCAACGCAAAAGAACTTTCTATTGGTTTTTGTTTTCATGTCATCTCCTTTTTTAAACTCTCCAAGTACTGACAAATCCTATACGACTCTTTGCCAATAAAAATATACTCAATCAACACATATCTTTTGGGATGGTTTTTAACATACCGTTCTCTCCTAGAGCGATACATAATGTTTTTATGTTGTGTTCGGTTTTTAATACCAAGTTCTTCAGCTAATATTTTTCTCTTCTTTAAGTATTGAAGTTTAACGTTGTTTAGTTCGTGAGGTGATAAGTTTTTATTGTCTTCAATATTACTTTGCGATGTAGCTATAGCAGAAATTTTGTCAATAGGCGTTAGTGCGTAAATGTCCACATCATCTCCTTTTGTTAGTCAAACATCCTGTTTATTTAAACTTCCACAACTTTTATCTTGATTTTCATACCAACTTCACAAGTGACAAAGTATATGTAGTCTTCACCAAGATTCCGAGTGTCTGGTGGGTGCAAGTAAATACCACCAACATCTGATTTTTTAAAATGTGATACAATCTGCGCTGAAAGGCAACCAATCCCGTTAGCAACCCTTTCATAGTCACACTGTATCCCGTTAACAACCTCCATCCCCCTTAAGAAGTCCTTTAATTCTTTACCGTGTCCATCTGGATATCCGTCACAATGCCTATACATTACACAATTCTCTTTACCGTCTTTGTCTTGTATTACAGTTAAACATCTTGTACTCATATCATCTCCTAATACGTTATTGCTTCTTAAACTCGTTGATAACATTAGTAAACAACGTCAATCCTTGTTCTTGAGCATCCTCTGTAAACCCGTACCCATATCCACTGCCAGCGGGTTCATCTATTCCAGTACACAATACTTCCAATAAGTCGTAAAACTTTGCTTCAATCTCTTCCATATTTTCCTTCTCTTCTCGGTAACCCTCTAAGGCGTCGTCGTAACCCTCCCAGTTGTCAACACCACCAGCATCAAGGCAGCTCATTACCCGTTCTATATCTTCAAGCTCTACTAATCTCTCTTTTGATATTTCATAGCACCTCCTAATACGTTATCATTTTTATACCGTGTGCCTTTGAGTGACAAACTTGACAAAGCAAAACGCAATTTTCTACAGTATTCCGTCCACCTTGCGATCTA
>Ga0222685_1000210_pt1 | contig 14435 bp, 17 predicted proteins | sample AntAcemetage1077_FD_179836 | JGI IMG/M metagenome (GOLD analysis project Ga0222685, IMG submission 179836) | Saline water microbial communities from Ace Lake, Antarctica - #1077 | ecosystem: Environmental > Aquatic > Non-marine Saline and Alkaline > Saline | place: Antarctica: Ace Lake...
CATGAGCAAGAGAACAAAAAAAGTCGGAAAAGTACGCGAAGGCACTTGCAAGGCTCTTGCAAATGGGGCGTGCGTCTGCCGGATTAACGGCAAGACTTCCTTCAAGAAAAAAGTGAATGGCAAATGCGTTGCCAAGTAACCCTCAACCTGACGGGTGTGCGCCCGTCAATTGGAGACTATTATGAAAAACGATAACGTCTCTCGTATCGACGGGAGCACAACGGACCTGGCCTTGATTCCCGCAGACGAGAACAACATGGGACTCATAGTTCCAGAGGCTCTTTCGGGACTAGGCAACATCGGCATGGACGACCTAATCGGTCCAGGTGTCGGTCTTATCGCAACCACAGCCGGTGTGTATCTAGCCAGCAAGTTTGGCAATAAGATCCACTGGGCAGTTCAAGAATATTCCGGCCTCTTCGGCGGGCTATTCGGCGTTCTATGCAGCATTCCACTGTATTACGCCAAGGATACCACTTCCATGATCTCCGGCGCAGTGTCGTCGATGGTTCTGGGCGTAGGGCTCCAGTTCATTCCAAGCGTCGTCGAGCAACTTTCTGGTTGTGAGGGCTATTCAGGGCTCACTATTCAACCTGTAGGAATGCTCCCCGAAGTTACGGATGCTGGCTCGGCTCCTAGCGCCGTGTACCATCAGGCCGACCTCTCAGCCTACGGTCAAGTGATCTAGTCTGACTTTGAAATTGGCTCCAAGGAGAGCCTAAACAACCGTCGAATTATTAACACCAAGCAGGAGAAAATATCATGGCTTCAGTAAGAACCGTAACTCTTCCCGATGGCGCAACGTTCACAATGTCAGATTGGGGCGATTACCAATTAACGAGTCGTGCAGAAATTCTGAACACGAATGCCCAAGAGGTCACTCTGTTCAACTACACCGTCAGTCAAGAGCTGCCCGGTGGAGCCTCCAATGGTAGAGCCACTGTCATGGATACCAACATGCCAACCGCTGGCGCGTTGCCTCTTCGACACCAAATGGTTGTTTTCTCGATTCAAATTCTGTTTGATGAAGCGAAAACAAACACCGCCGCCAAGGGTCTTGTTCACAATGTGGACGAGTCCGGCTACCAGCAAGTGTTCGTTTCTGAAGGTATCCGCAAGTGGAATACCATCAAAAGCAACATCTACTTCAACCTCGTTGTTGAAGGAACCAAGCCCTACGCTGAAGGCCCCATCGATCGTTTCCCAAGTGGCGGTGGTTTGGACCTCATCAACTCCGAAGAAGCCGGAACTCCGACACAATCCGGTTACTGCATGAACAATGGCGAGCCCGGAATGCACGCTGCCCGTCGTTTGGCCATGCCGATCCACATTGGAGCTCTCGAGCAATTCCAAGGGATCTTCAAGTTCCCACGTGGAGCACTGCCGAACTGGACTGACAACGTAGCCGGAACTAAGGGAGACTTTGGTTTGACTGTAACGTTGAACGGTCCTCGTCAGCGCCCAGTAGGCTGATCCTCGTTTCGTCCTTTCTGCCCGATGGCGGAATCTTCCATCGAAGATTCCGCCTTTTTACAGAGCGGACTAAGTAAACTCAGTTTAAGGAGTTGGTCTATGAGTAAGAAAATAAGATACGTTCCTCGCTGGGTTGCTGAAACGTTAGTTATACCAGCCGACACGACTGTCATAGCTTCACCTACTATCTTCGCAAACACCGATGTTTGGCCTATGCAGCTTCATTGGTTATCAGTGACTGGTAAGGTTGCTTTGACTAATGCTGAGGAGGGAGCTGCAAACAATGCTGGAGGCGTAGCTCGACGGTTATCATGGGAGATAGGAATGGCCCAGAAGGGTGAAATTAACTTAGTGGCTGGAGGAACGGATGCGTTCTTTGCTTCTAATTCCTATCGAAGGCAAAGTTACAGTATTTTCGACGACGGAGTTAAATTTCGATTTCCCAGTGAATATGAATTAGCGCCCGATTCTGGATTAGTAGTACAAGCGGCTTCGAAGAATGCTGATTATGCGACTTACAATCCAAGTATCATTGTTAATGGTATACGTGACGAGGGTCATGGATCTTATGATCCCGCTCAATTGGCTGGAGTTCATGAAGGCACACTGACTTATCCTGCAAGCATAAACATGGAATCTTCTGACTTGTTCAATTCAGGTCAGAACACCATGTACCTTAAAGAAATGCTATTGAAACCCGGCCAGTTAACTGTGAATCCTGTGGGTGGCGTTGATGAAGCTACAAACGTTTCAGCTTTTGAGCCTACTCTGGATAGGACTTTATGGCGTATCAATCCAAATAATGACATCCCTTGGATGCCTCAAGACGAGCTGATTCCTGTTGGCAACATTGCTCCGTTCAATCGTGCTGTTCGAGATACGTGGGATGAAGGTCCAAGGGCTTATGTGTTACCAACAGGCACAAAACTAAATCCAAGACAGCGACTAACTTTGAGGATCACTAACCTCAATGAAACTACTTCCCCGGATGGAGATCAAACCATAGTTCTTTGCATGTTTAGTCTATTGGAGGTGCAGTAATGGGCACGAATTACATACCTTTTGCTGTGCGGGAAGTAATGATTTTAGCCGCTAATACGGTGCAAGCTGCAAAGATAACTTCACTTGCGGTTAGTTCAAGACAACCCGATGCTCATACAATTTGGCAAGATATAAACGTGTGGGAGCCGAGCAAATTCAACGAGTACAGTGAAACGGTTACTCCTCTTGGTTTCGATAATGATTTGTTCATGCGGTATGGACAAAAGAATAGAGGGTATCTTTTAGACCGTCCAATTCCTGTAGGAGTGTTCGCCAGCGAAGGCCGTCCTATGCATCCTACGTGGAAGTTTGATAGACCCTATACCATCTATCCCGGCGAAGCGTTATCAGCGCGAATAATCACTGGTGGTATTCCTCAAGCCGATCCTCAAGGTTCTTTAGGGGATCGCACTAGCGCTCCTGGAATTGTTTTCAATTGCGTTCGTGAAAAGGACGGACAACCTCACATTTTACACGACTCGATTCAAGAGTTGCTCGATGTGGGTTTAGAACGCTCTTTGCACGGCACATTCTTGAAATGTCCTTCTGACTCTCCTGTCAAAATTTACGGCGTTAGTCACCATCAATGGTTCAATTATGATTCAGACGCAACGAACACACAACCTCTGGGCATTGAAATTTTTGGGCCTAACGGTCAAAGTTGGATTCATATTATCGTAGACCCGGCGACAACTTTGAACGCTCAACACATCATAGGGGCTTGGATTGACCCACCTACAAGCCTTATCGGTTTAGGTTCTGATCTTGGTTGGAGAACTCCAGCGGGAAGCCCTTTAGCCATTGAATTCGAAAATAGATCAAGTGCTTCAAAAGAATTTGTTCTTACTGTGCGCGGATTCGCGGAGGTAGAAGATGAGTAATCGTTGCAGTGATCCTTTTGATCTACACAATGCTCCCGCTGGATCTGGTACAGCTCACCGCTTCCCTTGGTGGCAATCTGGAGCATTTGTGCGTTCGCCCAACATCGGGCTAGGCATAATAGCTGCTGGAGATCGTTTCAGGTTTAGAGCTTTTGGCCCGATTGTGCCTTACATTGAGGGAGCTGCACCTCTGTTCAATAATCCCTTTTCCTGGCCTATCTACATCACTGAAATTCGATTTCTGTGTATATCTATTGTGCAGCCGGAAACGATCTACAAGGGAGATTACGAGGATTTAGGGCGTCAAGTAGGAATTAAAATATCCACCACTAACCGAGGGGATGTTTTAAAAGAATTCGTGCCTATGGCTGCGTTAAATACCGATCCTTATGTCGCACAGGGAATGGAAACTTCCGGAGCTGTTATTACACTTCCTTCCGATTACTTTATACCATCTGATGCTGATTTTGGGGCAGATTTAGGTATCTTCACTCCGAGCACTCTTGGAGCTTCAGCTAAACTGCAAATGGGGATTAGAGGTTGCGATCCTTACAATCACTCGCCAGTAGCGCGCTTCTCTGAGTATCAGGATGTTTCTTACGCAGCCACTAAGAGCGGTAATGCCTTCCATATCAGTGGTACAGCCGGCGGGCAGTCTTTACGTAATATGTGGATGCGAGATCTTACTTTTGCGATGAACGATGCTTTTAATGCTAACTTTAGTGGATCTTTTTGGCACCAAGCTTTGCTGAGAGTTGATCCTCCTCAAGGTCCAAAATGGACTACGGATCTGGTTACTCCTGTGAGTTGTATTGCCGATCAAGTTTCGATCAGTAAGTCCGCTATTACTGGCGTAAATGCAGGTCGGAGAGATACCATTATTTCACACAAGCCTGTGCAACCTTACTTACTCATGCCTCAAGATCGCATGGACATTGAAGGCACTTTCTACTCTGATTTGCAGTACAACGATGTAAATACCTCTGTCGTCATAATAGCTACAGTGCACGGTTATCAGGAGGCTCCAAATGTTGGGTAGACTCAATATAAACTCAAACCCGACTCGGATGTTCAAGGCCGGTTATCGGATGCGTATCCACTTGTGGACAGCAACCTACGTTGGCCGGGGAACGAAGTCTGATCAAGCCTACATTTCCCAAACCAAGGGTGAATGCTCCCCAGCGCTGGCTACACCGCTACCCGATCCTGGTGGTGGCGTTATCCCCGTCGCTATCGTGCTCGAGGTAGGCGAGGAACTCTGGGCAGTCTCAGAGAGCGTATCCCTCTTGGGTATGTCAATAGAAAGGGCATAGTCATGAAGTGGATGCACATGGAAATGCCGATACCGATGGACGAGCATCGTTGGATGATCTTCTATCTAGATGACTACGAGACTACCCGCTCAGCGGAAGAATTTCTCAACGCGACTGGGTTTGAAGTAACGCTCATCCAGGATGCAAAAATCTATCTACCAGCGAAGAAGAATTACAAAGCCTTTTATGGTTTGGTAGAGGCGCAGATCCAAAGCATGACACCTACGCTACTGAAAAAGACCCTTGGATCACCAGCTCTACTTGTCTCGGAAGAACCCATTTCGGCCTTCATGGAAGCATCTTTAGATATCCAAGAAATCTTTTTTGGGGATTCGGTCATACCGATGCGCTTTTTAAAGGATGATGAAAAGGTTCCCGCAGGTGCATGGTATATGTCATCAGCAGTATGGCCAAGTAATGCTCCATCTATTGCTCAAATAAGTGAAATTCTTGCCGGTAAGGGAATGTTGGCTTTTCGGCCCAATTCTTTTCCGGTTTCGGCCAAAGTCGAATCCATTCAGTTTCTATTTTCGCCCGGACAGAATAGTCCTACGATAAAGGAAGTACGCTTATTACTTGGATGTGCGGCACTTTACGTAAACACCTATCCATTCGATGGTGACGTAGAGTGGAGTATGCAGGTTGAGGGTAAGGGCGATGAATTTATGAGGGCGATCACTGCTTTTAGCGCAAATACGGTAGATTTAGTTTCTTCTGTTGCGGACGTAGGAAAGCAGATTGGCGATACCGGCAAACAAGCTTTAAGCGTGGTGGAATGGATCTTGAAATATGCCATCCCGGTTGGAGTTCCTGTAGCCCTCATCGGTGGCGGATTGTGGGCATACTCCAAGTACCAAGATTCTCCAGTCGTTCGAGGAGATACCGATGAATAAGAACCAAAAAAAGAAACTCATCAATGGTGCATCCAGTCTTTTGAAGAGTTTGGTCAAAGGTGCCGCGAAAAAGAAATCAACATCTAGCGGTTCGGTAGCGCCCTCTGCACCGGCCAAGGCCCCTTGTGGTGCATGTGGAGGAAGCAAATGAAAAGTAATCTCTATGATTGGATGAGGATGTCTGACGCCCATCGTCGGTATACTGCCAACAACTACCCTATAGCCGCTCGTTTGGGTTTGGGCTCTGACACCTACGAAATCTATCACGCCAAGGTTAGGGCACTGCGAAGTGCTATGCGCTCGGCGTTCACAGAAGAATTCCAACATTGGTATTGTGAATTCGGTGCAGCGTGGAACCAACTTGGAGGAATTCAAGAGTATTCAGTGGGCGAATACACCAAGGCGATCAAGATGGGTCCAAAATCGAATCGTCTTTCTCGTCGACGTCCTTCCCATATCCGAGGCTTGGATGCAGGTATAAGTTGCATCGGCGCGGTAGATGAATGGGATACTCAGGAGCAAAGCGTTTGGTATGACAATCCCGATGATCTCGCCACCGGCACAAGTGACCCGTATCAGGATAACTGGGAGACTGGTACGCCTTCATCCACACCCTCTCTTCCTGGTGGCTATTTTTGGTGTCAAAATCCTCCTTCCGGAATCCGTAAAACTAGCGTTCCCCAAGTCATGGCGACTTATCCTGGTTGGGTTAAAACGATCTGGGCTGGAGCGGATAATCAGCTCTACTACGAATACTTTCATCAGAACTCGAATACCCAGAAATGGGGCTGCCCTAAATCGAATGTGGTAACTTCCAGTCAGCGCAAAGACATTAAGAAGATTCAGACTGCCTTACAGCGCGCTGGCTATGCTCCTGGAGCGATTGATGGTCTAGTAGGCGAGAAGACTTGTAAAGCTGTCTACGCTTACAAGCGAGATGTTCTGCATGATGGTAACAACGTCATGTTGGACGAGAAGTTTTATATGTCGCTAGGATTGGGCGGAAAGAACTTCGGTTCTTCTTATGGTCGCCTTTGTGCGATGTACTTTAAAAGTGAGCCGGGACAAACGCCAGATCCTATCGATCCTACTCCTGATCCCGATCCTGATCCCGGAAGGCCGAAACCCGATCCGATCAAACCGACTCCAGATCTTCCGAAAATTGAGAAGGCCGGATTCCCTTGGTGGATGGGCCTTATTCTCGGAATTGGCGCTATTGGTGCCGTTGTTTCAACCCAAATGGGCGAGAAGGGTAGCAAGTAATGCCTTATCCGCACCCGCAATACAAAGATCTCTTGGTTTACACGGACAAGCCGCGTGCGGGTGCGTTCTACCAAGTAAAGAAAAGCGATAACCTTTCTCGTCTGGCTAATAAAGCCTACGGGAAAGGGACAATCGAGTGGTGGGGAATGATCAATCTGAGTGATTACAACTCTCAGTTTCCTCGCCGTAAAAAATCTACTCGGTGCCAGTCGCCGGTACGGGAATTCCCGGATGGATACATTGCATTCTGCAAGCCCTATCCAGTGCTCTGGATTCCGCCAGCAGAAGGCGGCGAGCCTCGCCCAGGTGTCAGCCCTCAACGAGCTCCATCTCGGCCCGTAGGCCCGCTGATAGCTCCAATACTGCAACCTAACGCCACTATCAAGGCGCAAAGGTTGCCTAGTGGGGTTAGACGGGCTTTTGCTCCCGGTCGAACCTTTTCGGCGACCCAACAAGCCAACGCGGCGAGAATGGCTATTTCGGCTACACAGACAGTGCGTGATGAGCAGTACCCTACTATCGAAAAGAAGAGCGCCGATATGGGTGCATTCTTCTTGGTAGTCGGTGTGGGTCTGGCCGGAATCGTATTTGCAATCAAGGCGGGTACTGAAAAATGACACGCAACAATCCCAATAATAAACCGCATCAAGTTTCGCTCACGAAGATAACTTCTTACGTGCGAAGCGTTGTAGACACGACTCCGCCAGATCAAGTGGAATCCGGTATCGATGTTCGTGATTGGCTCGCAGTATTGGTTACAGCCAATACACATAATCCTGTCGTAGGTTCTGGCGCAAGTGCGGCAGTTTCGGCTTCAGTCAAATTGCGTGTATGGCGCTGGCGCGAACGAGCAACTGAGGGAGCTGGACGCCCAACTGGACAATGGTTCGCGGACAACTCGTTTACGTTAGCATTGAATGGTGACATCGACGCCAGTCCCATGGAGCGTATCTGGCTTACTCAGAATTCTGAAAAGATTCATATTGAGATCGAAGAGATCACCGACGCTAGTACCAACCTCGTAGATTTCACTTTGGGAATCTGGGGAATGGGACCGAAGCGCGGCGAAGATATGACGGGTATCGAGGGCGTAGGTCTTAGTTCTGCAATTGCTTCGGCGGCTGCCGGCGATCTTACTTCCCTCGTATTCGCAACCGACCCCACGGACGATACTACGGCAACTTTGGCTCTCGTAGATGCCGAGTACAAGGTTGTGACTTCACATACGGGAACGCATGACGTTGCTACAGGCTTGCCTCTTTCTAGGGGTGGTTCAGTTGCGACTGACTACGACCAAGCCGATGTAGCTCATGGTGACGACGTTCACGACGTAGCGACATTGGATGGCAAGTCGATTTTCGCGGGATACAACAGGCCCGGCGACTATAATCGTCAAGCCGAAATCGATCCGCTGAATATGCAATTCGTGAACGATAAGGTCGCCGAAGTCACGAATACGGCCACAGTCGATAACAGCTACTACCTGGATTTGAACGGCTTTAAGCGGGCGAGTTTGCAGCTAACGCTCACTGCCGGTAGCGGTACCGTAGTAGTCAAAGTTTGGGGAACTGTAGAAGACGACGATCCCGATCTGACTGCACGTACGTACCAGGATATGACTATGAAAGCCTACGCAGCGGGCTCGTTTAGTCTTTCGAACATCTTGCCAGACACCGACGAGTTCTGGGGTTGTTTCACGGCGATGAAAATCAACGTAGTAGTGACAAACGCTTCGGCAGATTCGAGTTATCGAATTGACTCTAAACGGCATTACTAGGGGGAACTGATGGCAACGCTCAATGATGTATATCCCCGGTTACAACTCATGGCGCGCACAAGCGGCAAGAATGCTGATCACTTGGGTGGGCATTTACCAGTTATTGATACTGGCCACAGGTTTGTACATCTGGGCGTTCATTTTTTCCATACGGCTACGGCCATAGTAGGCAATGCTGCATTTCTCTATCATGTATTCCTAACCCCTGCTCACGGTACCCCAGAGACGGAGTGTCATTTACTTTACGCGGTAACTACCAGTGTCACTGCTGACATCGAATTATGGGAAGGCGTTACAGGAACTGCCCCGACAGTAGGGCCTTTCAACTCACGACGGGATTCGGCTAACGTTGCAGACATGTTGGTAGCTTCTGCGACCACTGGTTACACTGGGGGCACCTTACTCGATAAATTCCTTGCAGGTGTGGTTGGAAATGCCCGTGTTCGTACTGGTGGAGCTTCTGGGCGCGATGGTGAACTCATCCTAAAGCCCTCAACTTTGTACGCAATCAAAGTCTCAAGTCTCGCTGCAGATAATCGCGTAAGTAGCCAACTCTCCTGGTACGAAATTGGCCGAAATATAGTTGGAGGATTACATGTCTTTTGAGAGTAATTTAAAAGCGGCGTTGAAGGGCAAAAAAGTGGAAGACCTTCAAAATGTCGAAGTAGTCAAAGAGAATCCCATCACTTTGATACCGACACCGGCCATGATGATGCAAGTGATTGAAGCTCTGAGGCTGGGCACTCCTTACCGGCGAATCCAACTCACAATCCAGTCTAACAAACGGATTCTGACTGTAGGTCAAATTAAGCAGATCAATCAAGGACGGCTGGATAAGATCTCTGAACTTTTAACATCCGAGTCTGAAATCGATGCTGAAATTGAAGCAGAAAAGGATTAAATCATGACCAACCTCAATGAACTTCCTTCTGAAACGATTAGGCATGATCCTTGGTTCAAAGCCAATATGGACGGTACTGTAGTTCATTATTCCCAAACTGAAACCGATGCGAGCCCGTCAGAAGTTTTTGTTGAGAATACTGATGATACCCCCGTTATCCTTGCAGCGTCTTTTTGGGGATCGGCACCTTATGAAGTTTCAGCCTATTATCGAGCGATTTTTAGCACTGAAATAGGTTCAGCTCATCAATACCTGATCAATGAGTTTGCACGTGCGCAACAAGGTGAGGATACAGCCTATTACGTTCAAGCTCCTTTGAGGATGTTCACTAGTGGTACGCGCACTGGAGGTACAAAAGCCTTTACGTGGTCAGCCGCAGCAGGCCAGCGCTTAACGCCTTTCGGTCCTAACGGGTTTACCGGAGCTTTCATAGTTATGAACGGCTTGGAGGATATGCATTTTCAAATAGCCCGTCTTGATGGTCTTACGGATAGTCAGGATTGGAATATCTCCCTAACTTGGACTCCGCTGGATTACAGCTTCATTAGTCATGGTGGTGATGTCTGATGACCTTAGTAAGTACCAAAGTTCCCTCGATACGGAAGAGCCCTTGGGGTTATGGGGGATTCTTAGGTAGCCTTGCGCACACTACGGTCAAGACTACGACTTCGCCAACTACGTACTATCTCGAGAATACCTCCTCGCTTCCCGTAGTTGTGTCATTGAACGCGAGTGCTCTGGGCAACTTCAAAATCGAATTGTTCCTCAACTGCACATTCACCGGCAGTACTCCCGTAGCCGGCGCGAATCTGAATCTGGCTTACAGCTCCGATGTTTTGAATAGTCCCTTTAGAATCTTCGAGGCTGCTACCAGTGTGACGCTCGGGACGGCTGACTGGACCTGGGGCGGTTCTACAAGCAGCCCATTACAGATCTTCGGCAAAAACTCACTCACAGGTGCCTTCTTGGTCCTCGCGGGCAACGAAAAAGCTGCCGTGACGGTGACTGCCACAAGTAGCGGTAGCGACACTGATATTTCTCCCGCAGATTGGGACATGGAGGCTTTAGATATTTACAGTTGGGCTAATTACAACGGGACGCCAACTGTTAAAGTTAAGGCGAGTGGTGCCCCAGGTGGGACTGGGTTACGAGTACTCAACTTATCGAGCACTGTAAGCCCTTCGTGGGCGCGCCCTCAAATCATCCCCACGTTCACTCTAGGCAAAACATACACAATTAGTATGTGGATGCGTGGAAGTGTTTGGGTTGATGGTGATGGCGGTAATAATCAAGGCACCACAGCCTATTTTTATCTGCCAGATAACACTACCTTCAATGCGTCCTATGCCTTGATCAGTAAGCTAGATGATGGTTGGAGATTTAAAACTAAAACCCTTTCACCAGTTTCGGGCTCGGAGTCTACCTTCTGGATGAATTGTGTTAAAGCTCTGGGGTCACTAGGCACAAATACTTACGCTGAATTCGACGAGATCAAAGTCCTCGAGCTTGCAGATCCTGATCCAATCAACCTCAACTTCTCCCATACCCTCTGGGATGGTTCACTGTTTGGAGACGTATAATGGGCGCAGCTCTCGATTACTATTACAACAAGTCGAAGATCTGGTTGCCTATGAAGGCCGAGAATCATGATCCTACGAATCCAGGTGCAGCGAGGACTCTCGACGTATCCGGCAACGGCAATCACGCGCTGTTAGGGGATGGGACTACTGCGGCGACTATGCCGACGAAGATTCAGGAACGTGGTTACTCGTTTGATGGTTCTGATTATTTGTATACGCCTTGGGCACCTACACCTGCAGGAACTATGACAGTATTTTTTAGGGGGAATACTGCTGGCGGTTTAATGGGATCTTATTACGCTACTACTGGAGCTGATCGTTGTTATTTATGGCTTAATGGCGGCCACCTTAATGGAGGAATTGCAAATCAGAATCTTACCATCATTGCAGGAACTACGTCTCTAAATACTGATCAATGGTATTTCGGTGCAATCACGTGGGATGGTTCCACAGTCGTACTGGTATTGGACGATAATATTGAATACACAGCCGCTCAAGTTGGGGCAGTTCCTAACACATATCCTATAGCAGTTGGGGCCGTTGCAGGAACCTTTGCACCGACTACTTACCATGCCGGTGATGTTGCCCAAGCTGTAGCTTTTGATTGGGCTTTATCGATGCCTCAACTCCAAGACTTGAAAACTCTTATGTACAAGCAGGTGAATCATGTCTAGGCGTTCATTCCTTTTGGACTTGAAAGCGGAAGGTGCTCTCGCGCTTTGGCATGATTACAGGCGCGGTGATGCTCAGGATATGAGCGGGAATGGGAATCATGGTACTCCTACAGATTCGGTTATTTTAGATCGGAATGGTGCAAAATTCCCGGCAACTGCAAGTATTATCACAGTTGCAGATCATCTGAGCCTTAGACTGACTGCATTGAGTATTGTGGTTTTAGGGCAATTTCAAAATTTCTTGGATAATGCTCGAATAATCTCTAAGCGTGATGTTTCTGGATCTAGCTACGAAATGGTTTTAAAGAACGCCGCAAGTCAACTTGGTATAGTTGATAGTACTCCGACGCAACAATTACTTACCCAACAGACTAAGGGTACTAATTGTTTTGGGCTTAACGCAACCAACGGTGAAAAGCCCGAGGCTTTTGTAGACGGGATTAGTGGTGGGCTCTACGGGGCTAACGCAGTGCTCACAGATACAAGCGCGTCTGTGTTGAATATTGGCAGTTTTTACAACCTTACTTTCAAATTCGGAGATCATATCGGCGCGGTAGTCATAGCAAACCGCGTCCTCACAGCCACCGAACACGCCAAGCTCTACGGCGAACTCGCCAACCAAGATTGGGGGCAACGTGTCTTATAATCGACGAAGCACCATCTTGGATTTGAAGGCGGAAGGCGTGCTGAAGTTGTGGCACGACTATCGGCAAGGCCATACACAGGACTTGAGCGGGAATGCTAATCACGGGGTGCCTAGCGCCAGTGGGTTGGTCTACAATCGACAAGGCTTGAGCTTTTCTGGGGCGGGTGTGGTTACTGTAGCCGATAATGCTGGATTGCAGATGACTACAGGTTGTTGGCTGGTTTATGGACCCCATAATTTCTATAATCGTGTATCTGATCGCTGGCTAATTTGTAAGCGTGATGCTGGAGGAACACATTTAGAACTTAGATTAGAGCATAGTGTTCCTGTAGTTTTTACATACGATGGTGCAGGGACCCGAACACAAGCTGCAAATATTAACGGTACCAAGGGATTAGCAATTAATTTTAATTCTGGAGAAATACCCGAATTATTTTTAGACGGAATAACTGCCGGAGCCTTTTCAAATATTGCAACTATCACAGCCTACGACGCTCCTTTACTCATAGGCAATTATTTTGTGCCTACAGCTCCTCGAGCGATCAACTTCCCTATCGGTGCAGTCCTCCTAACGAACCGAGCCCTAACAGCAGCCGAACACCTCTCAGTCTACAAGGAGCTGGCTTACCCATGAAAACTATAACGAAGCCGACTGAGAGAGCGATGATAGCGAAGTACGGATTGCTTGATCCTGAAGAGGTTGCGGCTGGAACGAGATCGCAGTTTGATTGCCGTCTTGAAGGTGGTTTGCTTTACGAGTTGGATAGTGGTGTGGGGTATGAACCTATTGGTGCTCCGAAAATCGCTCAAGAAAAAACTGAGCTTGGAAACGCGCTGAATTTTTATGATCCTTTCGTAGATCTTACTACATCTTCAATCCCCTTCACTATGCCTAGTGTAAGAGGTTCTACAGTTTCGGGTGAATGTTGGTATAACCCTGCTTTTCGCCGGAGCGATCAGTATTATACCCTAATCGGATCAGGCAATTTAGATGCACTGATTAACAATAATTGGGCACTAGTTTGCTATAACGGACTAATTCAGGTTGTTGGATCTGCCGGAATTATTACAGCCCCTGCAACTGATATTTTAACTTTAGGAAATTGGTATCATATTGCTTTTGCCGCTAGTGATGATGTTGGTACCATCTACATAAATGGTAAAGTGGCTGTTACGGGTGCCTTAATTCTCGCTAATACCAATGCTACTGGAGAATATTTAGGTCGTCGTGAACGTGGAAGTTTGGGTCCCGGAGGGCTCATAGCTGCCCCGCGAGTCTACTCCATCTTGCGCACTGCAGCCGAGATTCAAGCCTCCTATGACATGGGCGCAAAGCTCCTCCAGTTCCGCACTACCAACGCGATCAAGACAAACACTTCGAGTGCGGGCCAGACTGGTGGATATGTAGGCGGGAACTCCCCGTTCTTAATCCAGAGTGGTACTTGGAGTGTTGATTACGATATCGATGTGACTGAAGACATCTCAAAGGTGCTGACTTGTGATGTTGCCGGCGTCGTGACGTTGGAGAGTATTGGGGAAAGCAAAGAGCTTTCAAGTAGGGCTTATGGGACGTGGAATTTTTGGGTTAAGAAGGTGGAGGCGAGTGTAACCTCCATTTGGCTCGGAGACGAGGACACACCATTTACGACTTTGAACGGTTACGAGTTCAGAGTTGATGCAAATCAAGCAATCTATCTAATCAGTGTAACCGCAGGGGCAGGCACTAATATTGCTGTTTCTGGGCCTAATATAGTTATGCCGGGTATCTGGACTCAATTTACTATTACTAGGCGCTTTGATGGGCAGTGGACTATGTGGATCAATCGCACTTTGATAACAGCCGTAGCGGGCACGAATCCCGTCACCGATAACACTCACAAAGTTTTCCCCTTTATCTCACTTGAATTCGATGCTGGCGATCAGCTAGCTCTAGCAGGCAAGCGTGCATCCGGCCTCACAGACGACTACTCACTCACCAAACGCCTTGGCGTTG
>Ga0222685_1000212_pt1 | contig 14391 bp, 11 predicted proteins | sample AntAcemetage1077_FD_179836 | JGI IMG/M metagenome (GOLD analysis project Ga0222685, IMG submission 179836) | Saline water microbial communities from Ace Lake, Antarctica - #1077 | ecosystem: Environmental > Aquatic > Non-marine Saline and Alkaline > Saline | place: Antarctica: Ace Lake...
AAAGTGGAGAATCTGTTTGCAGGACTTCTTGGCTTAGAAAGAAAAGGAATACCAGAAGATATTAAGCAGTTGGCAATTTCCGAATATGCAAAATCGGATATTGCCATGCTGATGTAAATAATATATTATGGGGTAAAGGTTGCGCGACCTTGTGTGAGGATGCCTTGATCATCCTCAGCCCCTACCTATCAAGGAGGGTGAAAATGAAAACTAGGGATGAGATAATCCAGAGTGAGTATGTTGAGAAAGGTAGGCCTAGAAAAGAGATAGCAAGTATTCTAGGAATTACTGATAGTGCGTTACGCACTTATTTACATAGACATAAAATAACTAAGCCTGTAGCTAAGAAATTGTATGAAAGTTATGATTGGTTATATGAACAATATATAATCAATAAAAAGAGTTATAATGATATAGCTATTATAACAGTTACTACTAAAGGCACAATCCGTTATTGGATTGAAAAGTATAAAATACCTGTTAGAGATCGAGACGAGGCGCAATTTCTAGCAAAACTTAATGTATGTAATCTCACAGAGTATATTAGAGATTTCATAATTGGGGAATTGCTGGGGGATGGTACATTAGTTAGCCATAGTAGATTTACCGCCTTATATCAACATGGAAATAAGCATAAAGAGTATATTGAATGGTTGATACAGAAGTTTGGTAAGTATGAAATAGAAGCTGTTGGAAGACCGATATATATCCAACAGTCTGGCGTAGCTACAGTGTATCATTTTGCTACCCGAACATATCCAGAGCTTAAAGAAGTATATGATATGTTTTATGTTGGGGGTAAGAAGATAGTGCCTGAAGATCTAAATATCACTCCAATTGTTCTAAGACAGTGGTATATCGGGGATGGGTATTTGTGTAAAAGAACAGATAGAAAAGAAAACCCTACTATAATAATTGCCACAAACTCATTTAGTAAAGAGGAAGTGGACAATCTTATTTCTAAGCTATCAGATCTTTCAATAGAAGCTTGGAAATGGAAAAGTAAGGGTAATTTTGTAATATATATTCCGTATAGAGGATTGGTGGACTTTTTTGATTTTATAGGTCCGTGTCCAAAAGAGATAGAGAATTTATATGGATATAAATGGTTGTAATTACAGCCAATAAAGGAGTTGATTTTGAATGAGCACAGTTAATACTGGCAACTATACGATTTCAGGGGTCAGTTTATTCTTCAATACGACGATTGCTAATGCTTCGTTGAACGCTACGGAAACTGGCTTTGCCACATTTCGTAATGACAACAATAGCTTAGGTAACATTGTTGCTGGGGAATTTACCCCTGATGTGACGTATGTTGATCATTGGGTTTCTGTTAATGGTAAGAGAGTTAAGGATAAAACTGTAGAGAACGTGGTTGCTCTTACTATTAATTTCACATTTGATGAAATGAATGTGACTAACCTTGAGAAATATTTCTTAGCTAACTCTACTGGAAGTGTTCTGGATGTTATGCAGAATACCACAGATGAGGGCTCAGCGATAGTATATATTCATACGGATATTGGTAGAGATATGCAATATGTGATACCTAAATGCACAATTAAGCCTGACGGGGGATTAGCCTTAAATATTGAAGATTGGTGGACAGGTAGTATGATGATGGAGATTTTGCAATATCAAAGTTCAGATGGTAGTAATGCTACATGGTTAGCTGCCCCTCTTGGGCAGTTGCACTTAAACTATCACTAGACTATAAACTTTTTTTGTTATATCAAATTTGACATATACGATTTTGCTTGACAAATATATGCGAATGTGGTATAATGTGTTCCATAGTGGTAAGAGACTGTACATCTCTAAAGGGGGGTACCTTAATTACCCCCCACCACTAAATAACCTATTAAGGAGGAAGAAAGATGAAGAAGTTGACGTATGAGTTTGTTAAAGCGGGAGTGGAGGCAGAAGGGTATGAATTGTTGTCCACACAGTATAAAGGGAATAAAGAAAAGTTAGCTGTAAAATGCGATAAGGGGCATGTTTATACTGTATCTTGGAATGATTTTCAACAGGGGAGTACATGTTTAGAATGCTATAATGAGAACCAGAGATTTACGCTTGAGTATGTTAAGAAGAAAATAGAGGAGGTCATTGGATACAAGCTTATTTCTACAGAATATATAAACCAAAGAGCCAAACTAAAAATAAGGTGTGATAAGGGACATTTATATAAAGCTGCTTGGCGGAGTTTTAGGGGTGGAGATAGATGTCCTGAGTGTGTAGATGAAAATAGGAGACATTCTATAGAGTATATACGAACTGAAGTGGCTAAACGAGGGTATACTTTAATATCTAAGGAATATGTAAATGCACATACTGAAATAAAAGTTAGATGTGAAGAAGGACACACGTTTTCCACAACATGGCATAAAGTACAAGGTGGAGGAAAGTGTCCAGAATGTATAGAGCATAGCACAACGAAAAAAACTATAGAAGAAGTTAGAGAGTATATTAAGAAAGAAGGTTACACGCTTTTATCAGATGGGTATGTCAATAATAAAACCAAATTAAAAATGAGATGCCCAGATGGGCATGAGTTTCCTATGGGTTGGGGAAGTTTTCTGTCGGGGCAGAGATGCCCAGAAGATGGTGGAACAAGGAAAAAAACTATAGAAGAAGTTAGGGAATATGTTGATAATAGCACTGATTACAAACTTCTAAGTAATGAATATGTCAATAGTAGTGCATACTTATTATTTAAGTGTGAGAAGGGACACGAATTTCCAATGTCTTGGAACAATTTTAAAAGTGGGCACGAATGCCCTAAATGTACTGCCCAAGTATCCAAAGCAGAACAAGAAATATTTGATCTTATTAAACCACATTGCCCAGATGCTATTCAATCAGACAGAACCATAATTGGTCCCCTCGAATTGGACATTGTAATACCATCAAGGAAATTGGCTATTGAATATTGTGGGCTATACTGGCACTCAGAAGCGCAAGGTAAAGATAAGAACTATCACTTAGAGAAGTTAGAGAAATGCAATGAAGCAGGCTATGATTTAGTGACGATCTTCGAGGATGAGTGGCTGAGTAAGCAAGAGATAGTTATTTCCAGAATCCTCTACAAAGTAGGAGCTTCACCAGCTAAACGAATCCACGCCCGTAAGTGCAAGATAAAAGAGATAGAACCAAAGATTAAGAATGAGTTCTTAAACAAGCATCATATACAAGGTGGAGACAACTCAAGAGTTAAGTTGGGGGCCTTCTATGAAGATGAACTTGTTGCAGTGATGACAATGAGCAGGCCCAGCCTAGCTAAAGGCGGAACTAAAGGTAGTAATGTATGGGAGTTAAATAGGTTCTGTTCCTCAATGGATTATCTAATCCCAGGCATAGCAAGTAAGCTCTTTAAGCATTTCACTAGAAATTGGGAATTTAGTGAGATAAAAACCTTTGGGGATCGTAGGTGGTCAACGGGCCACGTTTATTCTATGCTTAATTTTAAGTTCAAGCATGCATCTCAACCTAACTATTGGTATCTGCTTGAAAATAATACGGTGCGTAAGCATAGGTTCAACTATCGCAAAAACGTACTCAAAGATAAACTTGAGATTTTCAACCCTGAGCGCACGGAAGTACAGAATATGAACGACAACGGAATGACTCGTATTTTCGACTGTGGGAACGTGGTTTGGGTGTTTTCTAAATGAGAAAGCTAACAATTGAACATATAAAAAATAAAGCATCAGAAACTAGAGTCGAAATCTTAAGTTCTTTATATACTAATAATTATACTAAGCTAAAATTTAAATGCTCTCAAGGACACGAATTTTCAACACCTTGGCACAATTTTGAGCGACATGGTTGTCCAAGATGTGCTGCAAATAAAAGTAAAAAAGATATAGAGGAAATTAGAGAGTATGCTCTAAGAAAGGAGTATACTCTATTAAGTAACAAATACATCAATAATAAGAGCAAACTATCTTTTATTTGTAAGAAGAGAGGTCACACATTTAAACTATGTTGGAATGATCTTCAGCATGGTTGTGGATGTAAAGAATGTAGAAAAGAGGATCGAAGTCATATAGGAGTGAAGAAGTTAAACATACCTATATATGATACTTATGCTCCACAGATTGATTTCTGTGAGGAGGTGAGACGATCCCCAATTAATGAGGATTACTTACAGGTTAGATGTACAAATTGTAATGAGTGGTTTATGCCTAAAAAGACGGCTGTTTGTAGTAGGATATATGCTGTAAACAACGTAAACCAAGGAGAAAATAGATTCTACTGTTCAGAAGATTGCAAAAAGGGTTGTAGTCTTTTTGGTCAACGTAAATATTTTAAAGGTGAGGAACCTTCTAGTTATAGGCCCGGTCAATCAGTCTGGGCTGATATGATTAAGGAACGAGACAACTATGAATGTCAAATATGTGGCGAAACAGAGGGCATAAACGCCCATCACTATGAGGGATTAAATGTTAATGATATGCAGTCACTAGACCTTGATATGGGCGTAACATTATGTGCGGAGTGTCACCATAGAGCACATACAGGTAGTGGATGTACCTACCATGACCTAACTAAAAACAGTTTATGTAATGGAGAAAGCAATGGCAAAAGAGAAGAAGAGCGAAGAGGAGATCCTCTTTCCTGATGTAAAGATAGGTAAATATACTATTAAACCTTGGAGTTTTGGTAAGTTGTTTGAAATTTCCTCCCTATTGGAATCAGTACTTGACAAGATAGAGAAGAAAGGTTTAGATAAGCTTTTCACTTCAACAGAATCTGTAGTTTCTTATACTACAATAGCTCGATTGTTCACAATCTGTTCCGCAGAATTATTGGAACTTATAGCTATGACAGTAGGAGCAAGTGAGGATAATATTAAAGAGCTGTCTATGCAAGATGGTGTTAAGACGGCACTCATAATTTATCGCCAGAATTCAGAGATCATAAAAAACGTAGTTTCCACCACTCTAGCGGAGAGACCAGAGATGGTGGAGGAAGTAAAGGACTAACTAAAGTAAATCGCAAATCCCAGAAACTCGGGATAGGCGATATCTTCTATTCACTTCTATCCAGCGGTATCGGCACTTCCCTTGAATCCCTTAGATGGGACTTCACTATTCCTCAAATCTACTTATTCTACGAAAAATCATGTAAGGCAGAGCTTGAACAGCAACGAGCACTTGCGATCACAGTGGCAAATAGTTGTTCATTTTCTTATCCTGCAGACTCACAGAAAAGTCTTAGGGCTAAACAAAGCTCATGGGACAAATTTATGCGAGCTTTGGATTGGGATAAAATAAAGAAGCAACAAGATAGGAAGAATGATGCAGGAGGCATAGAGAAGAAACTTACTATGCTTGGCATTCCTGTGGCTAAAAACAAAAAAGGGTGATTCTTAGATGGCCTCTATAGGTGGCATTAATGTATCTGTTGGTTTTGATACTAGCAGAATTCAGAATGGGATAGCCGAGGCAGAGGGGCTACTTGACAATTTCCAAAAAGGTGTTACTAGAATTGGGCTGGGGGGTTTGGTCAAGGGAGATCCTTTTTCTAAAACTAAGGAGTTCATCAAAACTGCTAGGGTGGCCATTGATGGTGTTTTTGATAATTGGACTCAGGCAGCAAATAAAGGAATAGTTGGATTAAATAGAGCTGAAGTGAAAATTCATGGTACTGTTAAAAGACTTATAAAAGATTTTGAACAATTAAATAAAGTTGGTACAGAAAAATCTAATATAGTAGGCGTATTGTTGAGCAGAATGCGTGATACTTTGGGGGCTAAGAAGGTAGAAGGGGATAAGAATACTGGAGGAGGGTCACTAGAAGGAGTTAGGGAAAAGATTAACGAGATAGGAAAACTCACTGCGGAACAAACAAAAGCTTTGATTGATTTCTATACGGCCTCTGAAAAGATCGGTACGGAGGGTGGAGAAGCTAAGGTAAGAGATGCGATAAATCGTGTTGAGGCAGTTTTCGGTAAGGAGGCTGCTGAGTATAATAAAAAAGTAATAGAATTTGGAAATAAAATAAAAGCTGCCTATAGAAAAGTGGCTGAGGCTCCCACCGGAGCAAGATTTGGAGAACGTAAAATAAGTGAAGATCCAGGCTTAAAAACTGAGTATGAGGAAAAAATTAGATTATCAAAGCGTGGGGATGAGGCCTATGCTAGACAAAGAAGGTCTGTTGAAGAGCTTAGAATAGCAGAGAATAAGTTAGTCCAAGATATGAGGATAAGTAAAGATGTAGCAACCACTTCTATAAAACTAACTAAAGTCCAAACTCAATTAAGAAAACAACGACAGAAAGTTGTGCTTGATGATGTTACAGCTTGGCGAAAAATGGTTGCGGTAGCTGGACAAGAAAACACTGAAAGACAGGCAGATAAAATTAAGAGTTTGATTGTTGCAAGAAAAGAGCTTGTAGGAGTTATATCCAAAGGCAATGTTTCTATGGTAAATCTTAACAAATTGGAGGCTATTCAAGTCAAACTTAATAAGGATGGTGCCCTTTCTGCAAAAAAACTGTCTGAAGAGCGAAAAAAGGTTATAGAAAAAGGGCTAAGAGTTACTCCAAGGAGTGGACTTGATAGAGAAGTTTATGAGTCAGAGCTAAAAGTAACTGGTGAGTATAATCAAGCTATGAGTAGAAAACGAGATATAATAAGATCTCTGCGAAAAGAGGAAACTAAACTAAACGCTGATATAAAGGCAGGTATTTTTGTAAAGGAAAAGGCTGTTCAATTAGATAAAGTACAAACCAGATTGAGAGAGCTTGGCATAACTACATTTAAAAAAGAAATTAAAGTTAGAATGGCCATAGCTAAAGTAGCGGCTGCGGAAAAAACTAGGCAGAGAGCCTTAGAGTTGCATAAATTGATGAAGGAAAGACGTGCTCTTAGAATAGAGATGGAAAAGGGTGGTAAGACTACAGCAGGGATAAATAAACTAGAGAAATTAAATAATCAATTAGTGAAAGCTAAAGGATTTGATTTACGGAAAGCTAAAGCTGAAGTAAAATCGTTTAGAAAAGAACTAGATAAAAGGGAGGCCAGAAAAGGATTTTTAAGCCCAGCTTGGTTTAGGCAGAGAGCCGGATGGTTTATACAGCTTAGGGGTTTTTGGGCTATCTATAGAGGCATAACTGAGGGTTTTCGTAAAGTGACTGAGTTAGAGCAAGCTATGGCCAACCTGCAAGCAGTTACCCAGTCTGCTGATGGAGAGCTGTTGGCTATGGACGCTTCTCTAAAGAAGGTGGCTAAGTCTCTTAATATTGATATTACTACAATAGCTTCTGGTATGGTTAAGTTAGGCCAAGCTGGTTTAGAGGCTAGTGAAGTATCTAATGCTATTAAGGATGTTGCTATGTTAGCTACAGCTACTATGACAGATATGGAGACTGCTGCTGATTTAGTTACAACTGTAATGAAAGCTTGGAGCGAAGAGTCTGCCAATACAGAACATATAGTAGATGTATTAGCTAGTACTGTCAATAGATCTAAAGTTCAAATTAAAGGTTTAGGTACAGCACTACAATATTTGACTGGAGTAGCCCCACAAGTAGGACTATCTTTACAACAAACTGCCGGTATTATTGGTATGATGGCTAATCAAGGTATCAAAATGAGTAAGGTTGGTACTGGTCTTAGGTCATTACTTGGGGAATTGGTTAAACCCTCAAAGAGATTTGGGGTAGAACTACATAAGGTGGGTCTGACTCTGAGAGATGTTGCTATAGTAGGTAATCATAAAAGTTCCTTGGTTACTGTTTTAGAGAGATTGAAAAGTGCTGGTTTTGATGCTGCAAGTGCATTTAAGGGATTAGATCGTAGAGCTGCATCTGCTGTAGCTGCTCTTATAAGTAAGGCTAGTGGGCTTAGGGGATTTATAGACTCTTTAGGTATGTTAGGTACAGCAGCTACAATGGCAGCAACTCAAATGGAGTCGTTACAGTCCAAAGCTACTCAGTTAAAGAACACTATGATCATTTTGGCAGATGCTATCTATGATGAATATTCTCCTATGATGAAATTGTTTTTAGATAGTATTAATGCTGGAGCCACTCATTTAGAAGGTATGTCTAAGTCAGCTAAGATGGTATTAAAAATACTAACTTGGATTGGTAGTACGATTGGTCTTTTGTTTGTAGGAAAAACACTTAAGTCATTTACTACTACAAAAAAAGTTCTTATGAATATAGGAGTAGCAGCTAGGTTTGCTTGGACGTGGCTTAAGAAACTATCTATTCTTAACTGGGTAATTATAGCTCTTACTTCTGCAATTATACCTTTAATTAACTATTTTGCTAAAGCAAAGTATGGGTTGGCCGGTATGAGTGAAGAGTTAGCTAAGACTAATGCTAAGATAGTAGAAGAAGAGGCTATTCTAAAGAGTGGTGAGCAGATGATAGAAAAATACACTGCTGCTATGAAAAAATCAAATAAAGTAGAGGCTGAGCAACTAATTGCTAAGAATACTCTTTTACATGTTATGCATTTAGAGGGAAAGAGCATAGATGAAATAAAGAAAAAATATGAGGAACTTATTGAAGTAAGAAAAAAGGATCTTGACCAGACTAAACAGATGTCAGCAGAACTAAAAGTAGCTATAATTGAGAAAGAAATAGCACAAGCTAATAGGGAGTTAAAAGCGGCTGAAGAAGAGATAAGTGACGCAAAAAGATTGGTTGGCATATATAAAAATGCCTTAGTTGCAGCCAAAAAAGAATCAGAAATTAGCCCTAATGAAGTTGCTGTACGAGCAGCTAAAAGTGCATTAGATAAATGGGAAGCGGAGCTGGAAGAATCTGAAGCCAAGAAAGGGAATGCAATATTGGCATTGAATGCAGCCGGTTTAAGGGCTAAATTAGCGGCAAAAGAAATACTTACTACTATAGATACTACGATAGAGGGAGGAATAGAAAGACTATTTAAAGCCTTAGCTCCAGTTATGAAAGCATATGAAGAGGCTACAGGTAAAACTATGTTGGGATTTGTCAAAAATATAATAGACTCAACAGAAGCTACTGAAGAGCTCGGAACAATGCTAGATGAAGTTGAGGCTAAGTTTCTAACTCTCGGAGAGCAAAAAGTTATACATAGGGAAGTTTTTGCTGACTATCGAAAACTTCATCCAGAATTTGATAAATTTTTAAAGGAGTATCCAAAACAAAATAAGGTATTACTGGATTTATTGGATAAGGAGGGCTTAAAATTATTCGATAAATTGGCCAAAATAGGGGCTAGCTTGAAAAAGAGTAGTAAGCATTTTGCAGCAGATGCTAAGGCATGGTTGGAGGATTCTGGGTGGGAGGTTACTGCAGAAAACTTAGAGATCGTAGAAAAGATAGCAAGCTCCATTAAAACTTCCGCTCCATTTGATATAATAGGAAAAGCACTAAAAGATATTAAAGACCCCAATAAGTGGTTAGAATCTTATTCTAAATGGCTTAGGAAAGTCCAAACTGATACAGAGAACTTTGGTAAAACTACTAGTAAGGTAGAAAAGAAAATAGCTGATGATAGGAGAATGTTTGCTGATGCTAGAGCTAAAGAAGAATGGAAGACTAAGAAACCAGAAATAGATAAAGAAGAAATTAAACGTACAAGATCTATATTAGAACAGACAAGAGAAAAGATGTCTACTGAGGCTATGTCTAGAGAACTAGAAATTAAATCATTAACAACTAGAGATAAATTTGTTGCTCGACAAGCTAAAGCAGACAAAGATCGTGTGATGTCACTCAAGAAATTGAATGATGAACATGGTAAACTACTTGGTGGATCTGCAGAATATAATAGAATTTTACTTGCTGTATACGAAAAACATATCGCAATTTCTGATCGAATTAAATTAGATGAAAAAATATATAATATTGAAATTGCTGCTCAAGAAGAGATATTGAAACTCACTAATGAAATTAGTGATGTAAAGATAGATACCCCAGGTGATAAAGAAAGAATATTAGATCTGGAAGAGCAGAGACTTCAAAGACAAAAAGCTATGTATGAGAGTATACTAGCTACTAATACAGCTTTTGAAGGTACAAAATTAACTGGCGGAGAATTATTAAAGGTATGGAAGGATTTAGACAAGGTTTCAGAAGGAATAAAAATTAAACATGAAGAAATTAAAAAAGACGCTAATGCCCTATACAGAGTATATAAAAGTGTAGAGCAAAAAGTAGCTGACTGGCGTAATAACTTTATTGATATGGCAGAAAATGAAGTCATAAGTGGTCTAACAGAAGCTTTTAACTCCATAACCAGAGGATTTGAAGAACAAAAAGAGGAGGCCAATTCCCTAAAAGGGGAGTTGGCAGAGCTCGAACAGCAGTATAAAGAAGCTATAGCTGATGGGCAAGCTGAAGAGGCGTCCCTAATATCTAGTGAAATATCTCGTCTTAAGGGGGAGATAAACGATTTAGAAGATCCCATCAAAAATCTTGGTGAAGTTTTTAAAGACTTCTTCTTAAATCTAGCTAAAGCTGTTCAGAATGCTATCAATGAATGGATAGCTATGCAGATTGTGATGGGGATTACTAAAGTTGCGGGCTCAATTGGTGGTGCCGTGAGTGGCGGTTTTGGTAGTAGTAGTGTCATATCTAGCACATTTAGTACTGGTAGTGTATCCAATCTTCCAATACGTGCAGCCAGAGGTGGCATCCTCCCATCCATAAAGGCATTCCGAAGTTTCTCAAGGGGTGGAATCACCGGAAATCCTACTTTGGCTTTGTTAGGGGACAATGCCTCACAGAAAGAGTTGGTTATACCATCTGAGAATATTAATAAGGATAGCGTCTCTGGATATGCCAGAGACAAAGATGATAAACAACCGATAAACATAGTAAATGTCTTAACTAAAGACGATATAGCAGGCGCAATGGCTGGTAAATCTGGCGAAAGGGTCATAATCAATACCATAGGTGCTGATCTCAACAAACGAGGACCAATATATAGAGCTTTAAGAGCGTAGGGGGTGTAGGTGAGTGGCGTATTTATTTCCTATAGGTACAGTTCAGAATAATGCTACAGGATTAATAGATAGTGTAGAATATAACATGTTTGAGCCCAATAAGGGGGTAACCTCAAAAGATGTTCATAATGTATTAGTCTCTCAGTTTGAACAACAGAGTATATCTACCAGAAAGAAGGCTAATCCATTTATTACTTTATCTTATGAATATGAGAATATCTTTGCTAGAGAATATAACCAGATAGAGCATTTTGTTAATTCTATTGCTCAGGGTGGACTATCTTCTTTCTATGTCATTGATTTTTCCAGAGGTATTACCCCCTCTTCTGTACATGTTACTGCTGGAGGGAATTGGCAACCTGCCCTGAGTAACACTAGGTATTGGGCTAATACCAAGATATATGCTTGTGCCTATACTGCAACTTATGGATGGAGATTAGCACCGTATCTAACAAAAACAGCAAACGCTTCTATTACTATTAATAGGAGTGGTGTAGATTATGGTGATTTAACATCCACTAATTTTGCTACTTATGGTAAGCTCTATCCAGCATACGAAGCCTTCTGTGTACCAGATCCTATAGCTAATTTTAAAATTGGCCCTCATATCAACCAAGATATTGATTTAACTGGTGATGGTGGGTATACTAGATCTGGAACAGTAGCTTTTGTAGGTAAATATCCTAGTGTTTAAGGAGATAATATGAGTTACGATGTAACAGCAACCTTCGCAGACATACAAACAGATGTTGAGGCTGTATCGCCAATCCATATGTTTGTTGTAAATGCTTCTCAAAGCGGAACTGATTATCAGTATTATGTTGATTGGAATCATGACGTAACTGGGTATAAGCTTGATTCTTCAGGAGATCTTCTCGATGCTACGACCTGTTATATTGGATTTCCCATCAAAGGGGATGTCCTAAAGTCTAATATAGATGGAGAAATCTCGGGCATAACTCTGGTTATACCTAATGTCGATAGGGTAATGGAGGGCATTCTCCACAGTCAAGAGTATTTGAGAGGAAAAGACATCTACGTGATGACTGCCTTCGCTAGGAATCTTCCTTCAGGAGTAGGATATACATTCATAGGTACTACTCCAGATAAGAGATCGACGATCAAAGAGAAATTTTATATTGATTCAGCTTCTTCTTCAGAACAGGCAGTAGTGTTTAATTGCAAATCTAAGTTTGATATTAAGAGAGCTCAGATCCCTGGAAGAACATTTAGTCATGAGTGTCAGTGGGAGTATAACGATACATCGTGTGGTGTGCAAGCTGGTTACTTTGCTACTTACCCCACTTGTGATCTAAGTATAAATGATTGTAAGGAAAGGGTGAATGCAAGTCGCTTCGGCGGATTTTTGTCGATCCCTAGAAAATCTTTTTACGTAGCAAGATAACTATATTGTGTAGCTAGGGAATCGCGACCTGAAAAGAGGTAGTCCTCTCATCCTCCTGCTACACTTTAACAATTGAGAGACTTTATAAGAGGAGAGTGATTAGTATGAGTGGGAGACACTGTAAATATTGGACTAAGGAAGAAGTAGGATATGCTATAGCATTAGCAGGAACTATGCCTATTGAGAAGATAGCAAAAAAGATTAAAAGAGGAAAGTGTGGTACAAAGGCTAAGTTGAATAGGTTGGGGATAAGTACTAGTTTTTATCATGTACTGCCTTATGAAGTGTATTACAATTTTTTTGATACTTTAACTCCACAACTTTTTCACTTTATTGGATTTTGGATGGCCGATGGAAATATCTATAATAATCTAGTATCTTTTAATCTCAATACAAAAGATAAAAAATTCTTATGTGATCTAGTGGGTCAGTTTAGTAATATGCCAGTTAGAAATTATAAATCTAAACCAAATATAGCTACTGCAGGTATCAATAGTAAAAAGTTAGCCAAAATTTTAAGAGATAAATATAAATTTACTTCAAACAAATCATTGACATGCTCTCTTCCTACATATATATCTGATTATTATTTTAGATATTTTATACAAGGATATTGGGAAGGAGATGGCGGAATAAATAGGCTTAATAAAACAATCTTTATAGTAGGTGGGAGTGAATTAATGCTTTCTGCAATAAGAGACAAACTACACACTATTATTAAAGTTAATTTGACATTAGAACGAATGAAAACTTGTTTTAGACTTAGAGCTAGTACAAACGATTCCATGACATTCTTAAATTGGATCTACACAGACCTAAAAACTATAGTTATGAGTAGAAAATATAAATTATATAAGGAACTATATACCTATAGACAAAATAGAAAGAAGTATAAAACCATAGGCTTTTATTGTACATTATTAGGCATATCATCATCTATATTATATAATTTAAAGAAAAAAACTTCTATTGAGCCGGATTTTATTAATAATAACTATAAGTATTATTCTACAGAAACCTTTACAACTTGGTTAAATAAAATAGGTAAGGGAGACTTAGCATGCCAAATTTCAAAGAATACATAGGACTTCCTTACGTAAAATCCGGTTTATCAATTGAAGGTTTGGACTGTTTCGGACTTTTACACCTTATATACAAAGAGATGCTTGGTATAGAGCTACCAAAGCTAAACCATATAGGATATGACCGTAAGTGGGATGGTAGCCAGATAACAAATAACATGTACACATATTGGAAACGAGTTGACCCCCCTTACAAAATGTACGATGGATTGATATTTTGCAGGTACACAGGTAGTAGGATAGCCGACCATATTGGAATGTATCTTGGGGACAATAAGCTACTCCATATAGAAGAAGGCAAAACATCAGAGATAGCCAGATTAATGGGAACATCATTTGAGGACAGATTGTACGCTGTTATGAGACTTAAAGGAGACGATAAATAGTATGGCCCTAGTCACTTTCAGAAATCTATTAGATGAGCCATCTAAATTTGAATCTGTGGATAATCCCCACATGATTCACTGTGCGGCAGAGTATGCCCGTATGCAGAATGATGAGATCTATGATCTTGTAATGCAGGAAAAGGTAACTATATATGTTAATGGCATTGAGATTTCTGTGGATGATTGGGCTTTATGTTTAGTGAAGGGGTATGATGAAATAGTTATAACTCCAGTTATAGCTGGTGGTAAAGGTGGATTCCTACAAGTAATAATAGGCATTGCATTGATAGCAGCATCATGGTATGCTGGAGGAATTGCAGGATGGACTTTTCTGGGGGTATCCGGTGCTGAGATAGCTGCTACGGGTATGGCTATAGGAATCTCTATGGCATTAGGTGGGTTAATGCAAATGATACTGCAACCAGATATGCCACTACTTTCTACTGGAAATAGAGAAACTCAAACTTATAGTTGGTCAGGAATAAAAACTACAGCCAAATACGGGGTACCAGTCCCAGTTGTATATGGATGTCACAGAGTTGGTGGTAATGTAATATCTGTATTCA
>Ga0222685_1000219_pt1 | contig 14139 bp, 10 predicted proteins | sample AntAcemetage1077_FD_179836 | JGI IMG/M metagenome (GOLD analysis project Ga0222685, IMG submission 179836) | Saline water microbial communities from Ace Lake, Antarctica - #1077 | ecosystem: Environmental > Aquatic > Non-marine Saline and Alkaline > Saline | place: Antarctica: Ace Lake...
TGGTAAAAAAGATATAAAGAATAAATTGATTAGAGCTGTAGGAAATGCAAAAGAACGATTTTCCGAAGATGGTTTACGTTTGATGAGAGCTATTCGTTTTGCTTGTGAACTAAATTTTCAAATAGAATCCCAAACACTGAAAGCTATAAAAGACAATGCTCCTCTTCTTCATTTTGTTTCAAAAGAAAGAATCCGTGATGAATTAATCAAAATCATTAATTCCTCAGAGGCCGCTAGAGGAATTCTTCTTTTACAAACGACGGGTTTGTTAAAACAAATCATTCCTGAGTTAGAAAAAAGCATTGGAGTAACACAGAATAAACATCATATCTATACAGTTTGGGAGCATCTTTGGCGTTCTTTGAAATATGCTTGCGCAAAAAAATACAGTTTGGAAGTAAGATTGGCTAGCTTATTCCATGATATTGGAAAACCATATGTAAAAGAAGGCGAGGGCATAGATTCTACTTTTTATAATCATGAATGGCAGGGGGCAAAAATAATAGTTCGTATTCTCGACCGCCTAAAATTTCCTAATGATAAATCAGAAAAAATTGTCAAATTGGTACGATACCATGGTTTTGTTTATGATACAGAAATTACCACGGACGCTGCAATACGAAGATTATTAGTTAAAATCGGGAAAGAAAATATTCAAGAGCTAGCCCAGGTAAGAGAAGCTGACAGAATTGGATCAGGATGTCCTAAAGCCCTTCCTTTCCGCCTTCGTCATTTTCTATTTCGTGTGGAAAAGGTATTACAAGAACTAGAGGGACAACAACCGTCTCTTAAGATATTAAAAATAAATGGTCGTGATATAATTAAAATATTAAACATCAAGCCAAATCCTAGAATTGGCGCAATTTTAAATATTTTACTTGAAGAAATTTTAGATGATCCTAAAAAAAATACCAAAAAATATTTAGAAAAAGAAGTGAAAGAATTAAATCAACTCTCTAAAAATGAATTAATGGAAAAACAAAAAATAGCTCAGAGAAAATATAAAGACCTTTTAGAAGAAGAGGAAAGAAAAATTAAAAAAAAGTATTACGTAGATTAACGGGTTGTAGTGTAGTGGTAGCACGAGTCCCCCGGGAGGATTTAGCCCGAGTTCGAATCTCGGCAGCCCGACAAATAATATGAATATATTTCAAGCAATTATTTTAGCTATTACTCAAGGAATAACTGAATTTTTACCAGTTTCTAGTTCTGGTCATTTAGCTATCTTACAAATCTTTTGGCATTTACCTCAATCTTCTATAGGTTTTGATGCTATCCTTCATTTTGGAACATTGGGAGCAATCTTAACGGTCTTCTGGCAGGAGATAAAAGAAATACTCTCTAGCAAAAATTGGCAATTAATTAAACTTATTATAATAGGGACAATCCCAGCGGTAATTTTTGGTTTCCTTTTTCAAACAAAAATAGAAACAACTTTTTCTTCTTTAAAATTTATTGGTTTATCTTTTTTAATTACTGCTTTTTTTCTTTTATTAACCAAATTTTCAAAAGGAGAAAAAGATTTAATATCCCCACTTGATGCTTTATTAATTGGATCAGCCCAAGCTATTGCTCTTTTCCCTGGAATTTCTCGCTCTGGGCTTACTATTTCTGCTGGATTATTAAGAAAATTAAAACCAGAAATTGCCTATAAATTTTCTTTCCTCCTGGCCATTCCTGTAATTTTAGGAGCTGTTATCCTGCAACTGCCAGATTTAATACAGCAAGGAGGAAATGGTTACTTATTAAATGTAGCAGGAATATTGATTTCGTTTTCTATAGGAATTGTCAGTTTAAAGATATTAGAAAAAATATTAAAAAAAGGAAAATTCTTTTGGTTCTCTATTTATTTAATGACATTAAGCATGTTAATCTTAATATAAGATATGTTAAAAAAAATTATTAAAAATTTTATCCAAGAGTCTTATAAAAAAATAGCTATTAAAAATAAATGGTCTATTTCATCTATGCATGATGTTTTATTAGAAATACCAAAAGATGAACAATATGGCGACTATAGTACAACTTTAGCTTTTTCTATAAGTAAAAACATTAAAGAACCGCCTTTTAAAATTGCTACCATTTTAATAAATGAGATGCGGGAAAAATTACCGAAAGAAATAATAAAAGTAGAATTAGCTAACAATGGATTTATTAATTTCTATATTAATAAAAATTTTATTCAAAAAGAATTAGAAATCATATATAAACAAAAAACAAAATTTAATCTTTCAAAAATAGGTAAAAACAAAACAATAATAATTGATTATTCCTCCCCTAATATTGCTAAACCAATGCATGTTGGGCATTTGCGTTCTACTATCATTGGAGAAACATTGGCTAATTTATACGAAACATTAGGTTATAAAGTTATACGCTGGAATTATCTTGGTGATTGGGGTACTCAATTTGGAAAATTAATTGCTGCTTACAAGCTATGGGGAACAAAGGAAGAAGTAGAAAAAAATCCTATACCTGCTCTTCTTGCTTTATATATAAAATTTCATGAAGAGATGAAAACTAATCCAGGTTTAGAAAAATTAGGACAAGAAGAATTCAGAAAACTAGAAAAAGGTGATAAAAAAAACAGAAGGTTATGGCTTTGGTTTAAAGAAGAATCAATTAAAGATTTTCAAAAAATATATAAACTATTAAATATTAAGTTTGATATTTTACTAGGCGAAAGTTTCCTGGAAAAAGATCTTGTGCCATTAACAAATCTTTTAAAAAAGAAAAAAATAGTACAAAGAAGCCAAGGAGCACTTATTATTCCTTTAGAAAAATACAATCTACCACCTGCTTTAATTCAAAAATCAGATAAAGCAAGCTTATATCTTACCCGTGATTTAGCTTTACTAAAATATCGTTTTACAAAATATCATCCTGCAAAAATTCTTTATGTTGTTGGCAATGAACAAGATAACCATTTTAAACAACTCTTTACTCTATCAAAAATTATTTTTCCAAATGAAAAAACCGAATTAACCCATATTAAATTTGGCCTGATTTTGTCTGAAAAAAGAAAAAAGTTTTCCACTAGAGAAGGAGAAATTATTCCTCTTAAACAAGTTATTGATCAAGTAGTTGAAAAATCATTGGAAATAATCAAAGATAAAAAACCTCAATGGACATTATCCAAACAAAAAAAAATAGCTCAAACTATTGCTATCGGGGCTTTAAAATTTAATGATTTAAAATCATTTCGTGCTTCTGACATTGTCTTTGATTGGAAAAAAATGCTTGATTTTTCCGGAGATACAAGTGTCTATCTCCAATATACATATGCCCGTATAAATAAGATTCTTATAAAAGCAAAAAAAATAGGAAAATATGATTGCAAATTATTAACCAATGAATTTGAAATTTATCTTATTAAAAAATTATCTGAATTTCCAGATATAATTCAAACCAGTGCCACAAGATACTCGCCAAACAATTTAGCTTCTTATCTTCTGTCGTTAGCGAATTTAACTAATAAATATTACGAAGCTATTCCTATATTAAAAGAAAAAGATAAAAATCGACAGAATGCTCAACTTGTCCTTCTAAAAACAACTGCCGATATTCTTAAGAAAGGATTAGGAATATTGGGAATACAAACTTTAAAAGAGATATAAAAAAATGCCGCTGTTAATTGGAGCAAGCTCCTCAAAACAACGGCATCTTTAGTATAGCAAAGAAAAATAATCTGTCAAGTCTCTATCAAAATTTATATTGATTTTTAAGAAAATAAGAGTTAAAATAAAAAGAGGTCTTTAAGGATCTCTTTTATTTGCGGGTATCGTATAGCGGCAGTACGGAACCCTTCCAAGGTTCAGACACGGGTTCGAGTCCCGTTACCCGCTCCAAGTCTAAATTTATGAAAAAAAACAATACAAAAGTGAGAATTTTCTCTGGTAGTAGGCCTACTGGTTTTCTTCATTTAGGGAATTATTTAGGTGGTTTAAAGGGGTATATTGAACTCCAAAACAAAAAAAATTACGATTGCATTTATGCAGTAGTTGATCTCCATGGCATAACTTCACCATATGAATCAGAAACCTACCAAGATAAAATACGAGAAGTAGTTTTAGAATATTTGGCATGTGGCTTGGATCCAAAAAAATGTCATTTAATAATTCAGTCTCAAATACCTGAACATATAGAATTAGCATATCTTTTAAGCACAATTTATCCAGTATCCCGACTAGAACAACTGCCTACTTATAAAGACAAGAAAAAGGAACAGCCAAAATATATTAATATGGGACTCTTTTATTATCCTATTCTTATGGCAGCAGATATTCTCTTATATAAAGCTCAATTTGTCCCAGTTGGGAAAGATCAATCTCCTCATCTAGAAGTAACACGAGAAATTGCAAGAATCTTTAATCGAACTTTTGGTCAAACTTTTCCTGAGCCTCAAACATATCTTATGCAATTTTCCTATATTCCCTCATTAACTGGGGAAGGAAAAATGTCAAAATCAAAACTAGGTAGTTATATTAATTTAATTGACAATTTGTCTATTATTAAAGAAAAATTAGCAAAAGTCCCAACAGATTCGGGAAAAAGTAAAAAAGTACCTGAAAAAGGTGGCGTAGCTGTTTTATTAATGTTAGTTGAATTATTTGAAGGCAAAGAAAAAAGAAAGTCTTATGAAAAATTATATCTTGACTCTGGAATTAAATATAAAGAACTAAAAGATCAACTTGGTGAAGCAATATATAAAGAATTAAAGCCAATTCAAGAAAAAAGAAATTACTATAAAAAGCATCCAAAATTAGTAGATGAAATTTTAGAACAAGGACAAAAATATGCTTCTCAAATCGCAAAACAAACCCTAAAAGAAGTAAAAGAAAAAATGGGATTAATATAAGAAATATTTTTATCTAACTCTATGAAAGATTTATCAGAAGAAGCTGAGCAAACTGAAGAAAATCAAAACAATGTTCTCGAGATTATACAAGTAAAAAATCTCAAAAAAAGATACAAACATATAACGGCTCTCAATGGAATTTCTTTCTCTGTAAAAAGAGGTGAGGTTTTTGGTTTTTTAGGACCTAATGGGGCAGGTAAAACTACAACAATTAACATTCTTTGCACGCTCGCCCTACCTAATTCTGGATTAGCTTATGTGAATGGCTATCATGTAATAAATCAATCTAATCTTGTAAGAGAATCCATTGGCTTAGTCTTTCAAGAGACAACCTTAGACAATCATTTAACTGCCGAGGAAAATCTTTATCTGCATGCAATGCTTTATGGAGTTTCACGAAAAGATTTTATTAAAAGAAAGAGGGAAATTTTAAAGCTTTGTGAGCTTTGGGGTAAAAGAAAGATGAAAGTTGAATCATTTTCTGGAGGAATGAAAAGAAGATTAGAACTTGTCCGAGCATTAATCCATCAACCACAAATTTTGTTTTTAGATGAACCAACTATTGGATTAGATCCACAAACACGAAAAAAGATCTGGGATTATATCTTTACTGTAAGAAAAAAGAAAAATACTACTATTTTTTTAACCACTCAATATCTAAATGAAGCGGAAAGTTGTGATAGAATTGCTATCATAGACCACGGAAAAATAGTAGCAATTGACACTCCAGAAAATCTAAAAAAGATGATTGGTGGCGATATTATCATTTTTAAAACTGAAAACAACAAACAAGCAGAAAAAGAATTCCGCAAAAAATTTCCTCAATATTCTATTAAATGGATTGGTAAAGAATTAAAAGTTGAGATAGATAATGGTGATAAATTTTTACCCATATTAGTAAAAGCTATCTCCCCTCATATAACTTCAATGCAATTACGACGACCTACTTTGGAAGATGTATTTTTGGAAATTACAGGAAGAAAAATAAGAGAAGAAAATAATGGGAAAATTGAAGACGAAAATAAAGATTTTGACATAACTTCTCTATTTTCTCTTTTTAATTTTTCAGAAACAGAAGAAAAAAATAATTTACCAATTGATAAGCAGAAAAGCGATGAATAAAAAACTACAAACACTTTATATAATTTGGTATAGAGAAGTGCTTATTTATTTACGCAATTCTTTAAAATTCTTTACATCAATTTTTTTACCTATCCTAATTTTGATATTCCTTGGCACAGGATTAAAAACGATATTTCCTACGCCTGTTTTACATTATGACTTTGCTCAATTCTTTTTTCCTGGAATACTAGGTTTAAGCATTAGTGTTATGGCCATCTCTTCAACCATGTCAATCGTATGGGATAGAGAATTTGGGTTTTTAAAAGAAATCTTAGTTTCTCCTATTAGTAGATCATATATTGCTTTAGGAAAAATTTTAGGAGCAACAACTACAGCTCTTTTACAAGGCTCTCTCATTTTATTAACAACACCTTATTTGGGAATTAACTTTAGTATACTTTTATTCTTAAAAGTAATGCTTGTTATTTTTTTAATAGGTTATGGCATGGCCGCCTTAGGAATCTTTTTTGCTTCACGCTTAAAAAGAATCGAAAGCTTTTCAATCCTATCGCAAATTATTATCGTACCAATGGCTTTTTTATCTGGAGCCTTTTTCCCTCTTAAAAATGTTCCGTCTTGGATGATAACAATATCCCATTATAATCCTTTGGCCTATAGTGTTGACGCTTTACGTTGGGTTGTTCTGTCTAGGTCTCTAGATTATGAGAAAATCTCACTTATGACCACACATTCTTTACCAGTATGCCTTGCTTTTCTTTTTACTTTTAATATTATTATAACGTTTTTTAGTATTCGTATGTTTAAAAAATTGAAATAGACATGAAAATAAACTGTATTTATGATAAAATAAAAATATTATGATTATTCAATGGTTTGGTTATTCTTATTTTCGAATTGATAGCAAAAATAAAATTATTGCTATCGACCCTTATTCTGAAGTATCAACAAAATCAACACCTCCAAGATTTAAATCTGATATTCTCCTTATCCCCAGCCAACAAGAAGACCATGGCAAAAAAAAGGTAGTCACGAAAAATTCTTTAATTCTTGAAGGAGCTGGGGAAATAGAAACAGGAGGTATTTTTATTCAGGGAATAGCACAAAAACCTAACACAATCTATTTGATAAAATCAGAGAATATGGTCATTTGTGATTTAGGAAATTTGGAAAAAAAGAGTTTAAAAGAAGAAACATTAGAAAAAATCGCTAATGTCGATATCCTCCTTATTCCTATAGGTGGAAATGGTACTCTTAACTACGAAGAAGCAATATCTCTAATAAATCAAATAGAGCCTAAGATTATTATTCCAATGAATTATGCTTTACCTGGCTTAAAAGTTAAATTAGATCCACTTGATAAATTCCTTAAAGATATAAGCAAAACCCCAGAGATTTTAGACAAATTAGTTGTTAGAAAAAATAGCTTACCAGTAGAAACAAAATTGATAATACTTAATAAACAATAGTCTAATAATTTATGAAAGAAGAGAAAGAAAAAAAAGAAAAAGCTGAATCGGTCCAACCAATAGATATCGCTGAAGAACTCAGAGAGTCATATTTAGATTACGCTATGTCTATTATTATTTCCCGCGCATTACCTGATGTACGAGATGGTCTTAAACCAGTACAAAGACGAATTTTATGGTCAATGCAAAAAATGGGGATTACTTCTAGCACTAAAACTGTAAAGTCAGCCAGAGTAGTAGGAGAAGTTTTGGGAAAATATCACCCTCATAGTGACATTGCGGTTTATGATGCTTTGGTCAGAATGGCCCAAGATTTTTCATTGCGCTATCCTTTAATCAAAGGACAAGGAAATTTTGGATCTGTTGATGGAGATCCAGCAGCTGCGCAAAGATATACAGAAGTAAAGCTAACTCCTCTAGCCGAAGAACTATTAGAAGACATTGATAAAGAAACCGTAGATTTTGTTCCTAATTACGACGGGACAAGAACAGAACCTAAATATTTGCCAGCAAAACTACCACAGCTTATTTTGAATGGTACTATGGGTATTGCTGTAGGAATGGCAACAAATATTCTTCCTCATAACTTAAAAGAAGTCTCAGATGCTCTTATATGTTTATTAGAACATCCACATGTTTCTGTTGAAGACCTAATGAATTTCATCAAAGGACCCGATTTTCCAACAGGAGGAATTATCTTTGGTAAGCAAAACATTTTAGAAGCCTATGCAAGTGGAAGAGGTAAAATAATTTGCAGAGCTAAAACCGAAATAGTAGAAGATAAAATAAAAAAAATAATTGTTACAGAAATTCCATATCAAGTAAATAAGGCTGAGTTAATAATACATATTGCTCATTTAGTCGAAGAAAAAAAGATTGAAGGCATAAAAGATCTGAGGGATGAATCTGGTAAAGAAGGAATGAGAGTTGTTATTGAATTAAAAAACAATGTAATTCCAAAAAGAATCCTTAATCAGTTATTTAAATTTACGCCTTTGGAAAAAAATTTCCATTTGAATATGTTGTCTCTAATAGAAAATGGACTACAGCCACAGGTACTCTCTGTAAAAGATATCTTAGAAGAATATCTTACACATCGGAAAGACGTTGTTAAGCGCCGCACTGAATATTTGCTTAAAAAAGCAAGGGAAAGAGCTCACATTTTAGAAGGACTATCAAAAGCACTAGATCATATTGACAATATCATTAAATTAATAAAATCCTCTGAAAATAGAGAAGATGCACAAAAAAAGCTTATATCTAAATATAGCTTTAGTGAAATTCAAACAAATGCTATTTTAGAAACGAAGCTTCAATCCTTGGCAAAATTAGAAAGAGAAAAAATAGAAAAAGAATTAACAGAAAAACAAAAACTAATAAAAGAATATCTATTAATTCTCAAAGAACCAAAACGAATTGCTAATATTATCAAACAAGAAATTAAAGAATTAAGAGATAAATATGGTGACGAGCGACGAACAGAAACACAAACATATTTACCTGAAGCTATTACTGAAGAGCAGCTTATTCCATCACAAGAAACACTAATTGCTCTTTCGCAAAATGGATATATAAAACGAATTAATCCAAATGTTTTAAGAGGACAAAAAAGAGGAGGAAAAGGAGTTATTGCTTATGATGCAAAAAATGAAGATGATATTTTAATCCATCTTGTTTCTTGTAATACAAGGGATGAAATTTTGTTTTTTACTGATAGAGGACGTCTTTTTAAATTACGCGCTTTTGAAATTGCAGAAGCTTCACGTACATCGCGCGGAAAAACTATTCAAAATTATTTAAACCTCAATTCAAAGGAAAAAATTATTGTTTTGTTAAATTGCCCTTCAGAACAGACAAAAACTTCTTCTACATACTTATTTATGGCTACACAAAAAGGTATTATAAAGAAAAGTCTTTTAAAAGAATATTCAAATATTCGAAAAGGAGGAATTATAGCCCTAAAACTTATTAAAAAAGACAAACTTATTGGAGCTTCTTTGTGTAATAAAAATGATGAAATAATTTTAGTTACTAATAAAGGGCAATCTATACGTTTTCCCGAAAAAGACACAAGGGCAATGGGTCGTTCAGCAAGCGGAGTTATAGGCATAAAACTTGCAAACAATGACAATGTGGTTAGTTTGATCACCATAAAAACAAAAGAAGAAAAAACAAAAAAACAAATTTTTGTAATTAGTGAAAATGGATTTGGTAAAAAAACAAACCTAAAAGAGTACAGAAAGCAAAAAAGAGGAGGACATGGAATAAAAACAATGAAAATAACAACAAAAACAGGAGATCTTATAAAAGCTTGTTTAATAGTAGAAGAAGAATCTTTAATTGCTATCTCCCAGAAAGGACAAATCCTCAAAGCATCGCTTAAGGACATTTCTCTTTTAGGACGTTCTACACAAGGGGTAAGAATTATGAGACTAGATAAAGAAGATAAAATTGCCGGAATTACTCTATTATAAAAAATCTGGTATAATATAAATATTATGAACTCTTTCCTTAACCCTGACGAAATAGTTAAAACTCTTCCTTTGAAAGAAGGGATGACTGTTGCTGATTTCGGCAGTGGGGCAGGATATTTTAGTTTAGCAATGGCTAAATCTTTGAAACCTTCTGGAAGAGTAATTGCCTTGGACATTTGGAAACCTTCCTTGGAAGCTTTAGAATTCCGCTCTAAACTAGAAGGACTTTTTAATATTATTGAACCTCGTTGGGCAAATTTAGAAGATGCACGAGGAAGCAATTTACCTAACGACTCCTGTGATTTGGTTTTAATTTCTAATATTCTCTTTGAAACAGAAGAAAAAGAGAATTTAATTCAGGAAGCAAAAAGAGTATTAAAATTAGAGGGTTATTTAGTCCTTATTGAATGGTGCCCTGATAAATTACCTTCCCAAAAGAAACTTTACCCGATCAGTAGAGACGAAAGCGTTAATTTATTGGAAAAATTTGGTTTTCGAATAGAAAGAGAACTATCTTTAGGGTTGACCCATTATGGATTCCTAACAAAATTAGTGGATAAATAAAATGGCATTAACGATACATCAAAAAAAGATTCTTTTCATCACTATTTCAATAATTGCTTGTATTGCCTTTTTAGGAATAAGGTTTCATAAAACGAAACCAACTCCTATCACATTAGAAGCTTGGGGAATATTAGACGAATCTAAAACATTTTTATCAATAATCGAAAATTATCAAAAAAGATATCCTTATATCAAAATTAATTATACATTGAAGAATGAAGATACTTATGATGACGAGATTCTTAAAGCTTTTAGCAACAATCAAGCACCCGATATTTTTATAATTAATGGCAGTCATTTACCTTATTATGAAAATAAAATCTCCCCATTAAATTTAAAGAACGATAAAGATTTAAATTTATTTGATTTAGATAAAACCTATCCTGCTATAGTAAAAAACGCACTATTAAAAGGTGATTATTTACTTGGTATTCCTTTATACATTGATTCTTTGGCTCTTTATTATAACCAAGACATTTTTAATCATTATAATATCGCCCTTCCTCCTGTCACCTGGGAAGAAATTCTTAACCTAGTATCTAGTCTGCGTCGGACTAATGCACAAGGACAGATTACACGAGCAGCAATTGCTCTAGGATCTTCTTCAAATATCCGTTGGGATTTTGATATAATTTCAACACTAATGATGCAATACGGTAGTAATATTGTCGATATTGATAAAAAACAAACAACACTGAACTACGAAATAGAATATAAAAATCAAAGAATTTTGCCCAGCAAAGAAGCATTAAATTTTTATACCCAATTCACTAATCCTCATTCTAATTATTATACCTGGAATGATAATTTTACAGACTCAGTTATTGCTTTTAGTAAGGGAGAAACAGTTATGATGATTGGCTATAGTCAAGCCCAAAAGATTATAGAAAAATATAATCCTAACCTTAATTATAATATTGCGTCTTTACCACAATTTATTGATAGCCCATCTAAAACAAACTATGGTGATATAATAAACTTCGTAGTTTCTCAAAATTCAAAATATCCCGAAGAATGCTGGAAGTTTTTAAAATTTCTTACTGAAAAAGATACAGCTGAATATTATTATCTCCAAACAAAAAATCCTCCCGCTAGATTAGATTTAATTCAAAATCATCTCAATGAACCTGCCAGTGGAATATTTACAAGACAAATTTTATTAAGCCAAAACTGGTACCAATATGATTTCCAAGAAATTAATCAAATATTTAAAGAAATGATTGAAGATATTACCCATAAAGGGAAGTCCCCTACCCAAGCAATAATTACTGCATCTGACAGAATTAATCTTTTCTGGAATAAAAAATAATAAATATGAATATTAATAAAAAAAATATAGAAGTTATTTATAGTGTTATCGCACTTTTTATTTTTTTACCATTAGTAACAGGAGCTGCCGGATTAGTTCCCTGCGGTGGCCCAAATGAAAATGCTTGTGGAGCTTGTGATTTATTAGTGTTAGTACAAAATGTATTAGAATTTGCTTTAAAAATGGCTTTTCTTGTTATTATTGGATTTATTGTTTACGGAGGATTCCGTTGGATTTTCTCTCTTGGTAAAGAAGAAAACCTTAAAGCTGGACAGCAAATTATAACAAATGCTATCATAGGATTAGTTATTATTTTAAGTGCTTGGATAATTGTTAATACTGTATTCTGGACAATCAAACAAATGGGCGGCAAAGATTATACAGGAAACTGGTTTCATATAGAATGTTCCGAATTTACTGCTCCTTTAGATATCCTTGAAGACCAAACTTATACTGATAACGAAGATAATGGCACAACTCCAAGCGATCAAGATACAGAAGATGAAGATAATGAAGACAGTAATTGCGTAGATTGCGGAGGATATTTATTAGATGGTAATATTTGCGACGAAACAGAATGTCTTTCTCTTGGAAATTGTAAGTATTATAATTACATTGCTTGGCCTGGTGGCTTCTGTAAACCTGAGCAAAATATAGACAATACAGACGATGATGAAGAATGGGGATATTTTACAACTATTAGTTCCCCCAAACAAATGTGTATACCTATAGGACACTCTCTCGAATGCGAAGATGGAAATAAATTAAATAAAAGTAAATGCGAACCAGGAGAACATACAACCACAATAGAAGATTATATAACAAGTAATGGAAAAGGACAATATTGCAAATTTAGAGGTAATATTAATCCTATTGGTTCGGAGCTTAATCCTTGTTATCCACCTAGTGGCACTTTATATATTGATTGCGTTATCGATCCTAACTATATCCCCCCTGGAGAACAAATAGAGGCAAAGAAAAATGAAATAGAGGAAAAATATCCTGATTTAGATGGAGAATGGAAAGAAGATTCAGCTATGTGTCAAGAGTGGGAACAGAATTGTACTGAAGTTCAAGCAACAGCCGATTGCGGAACACAAGAAACAATAAAAGATGGTTTCTGTCTTGCTACAGAGCCAACTAAGTTACTTAATCCGCCAGGAGAAATTATGGGGAATGGATGGTTTTGCGAATTCGAAAAAAGTGATGTCAATGATCCAAGTCCAGAAGGTAAATCTTTTGCTTATTGTGTTCCTAAAGAGACCGGAACGCCTACAGACCCAATAGATTCTGCGTCAGAACCAGAAACCGGTACATATAAAGATTGTGAATTTTACTTAAGTACTGGTACATCAGCTTGTGTTACAAAAACATGGTCTGGAATAGAAAATAAACCAGATGGAAATTTCTGTGAAAATGATTCTTTTTGTCAAAAGTTTATTTATAAAGTTTGCAGGATAAATATAGAAACTGGGGCACCATTTTGTAAAGCAAGTGTATGGTATGGATCTAACCCTAAGCCAGATAATGAATGTGAGGATAATTCAGGCTGTCAACTAACTTCAACAAGTGGCACATATAAAGCTTGCAGAGTTTCTAATTGGGCAGTCCTTTCTGGAAATCAAACATTATACTGCAAAGAGACAGATTGGACTGGAGAAAAACCTAAAGATGAATGTTCAATTATAGATGAGGTTTGCCCAGTAGAAAGCGGGGCATTCTAAATACCCTGAATAATAATTATCTAAAATTATAAAATAAATATTAAAAAATTTATTAAAAATGAAAAAATTAATAATTATCTTATCCATTCTTAGTATAGGTATATTAATAGTTACACCTGCTTTGGCGTATGATTACGAAGACCCTGATCCTATTCCACCTGAACCCACACCATCAGATTCTACTTTTACTCCACCTGATTCTCAATCTACTGGCTTAAATATTCCAAATCCGCTAGGAGGAACAAGCGACATCACTACTTTAGTAAAAAATATTCTTAACTTTTTATTAAAAATAGCCTGGGTTATCGCCCCTATTCTTATTGTTTATGCTGGATTTCTTTATATCACTTCTGCTGGGAATGATGAAAAAGTAAAAACTGCACAAAAAACGCTTATCTGGGCTTTGGTGGGCTTTGCTGTTGTTTTGATAGCAAGTAGTGTTCCTGCTATTATCCAAGAATTTCTTTCTGGAGAATCTACTGCTACGACTACCCCGGATCTAATTATTGATCAAGATCCAGAATACACCCCTTCTCCAGGATTACCTCCAATTTCAACAAGTGGTACATATAAAGATTGTGAATTTTACTTAAGTACTGGTACATCAGCTTGTGTTACAAAAACATGGTCTGGAATAGAAAATAAACCAGATGGAAATTTC
>Ga0222685_1000220_pt1 | contig 14138 bp, 22 predicted proteins | sample AntAcemetage1077_FD_179836 | JGI IMG/M metagenome (GOLD analysis project Ga0222685, IMG submission 179836) | Saline water microbial communities from Ace Lake, Antarctica - #1077 | ecosystem: Environmental > Aquatic > Non-marine Saline and Alkaline > Saline | place: Antarctica: Ace Lake...
CTCCTGTACTTGCGAGTCCTGCTCTCCAATCAAGCGCACCTGTATCATAAAGCATACGTCCCTTGAAGTTGTAAAATTCGTCTTCTTCGTCTATCCAAGATGTAAAATGAGGCTTGGCCGACCATACTACCGCGAGTAATTTTAACTCAGGATAGATGATATACCAAGCTGTGTCTGAACCACCAAGAGCTGCTGAAAGGTATCTCCATTCTATTGGCTCATACATTCCTGCGAATCTGTTAATTTCTCTTAATGTAGTCCCCGGTCTCTCCGTTGCTCTGTCTGAGAACACTCTCATAATTGCCCCTCTTAGTGCAGGTGGATAAAGTATAATAGGTTTCTCTGATGTAGCTATTGGGATTCCTTTAGGGTCAAAGAAATTGTCAGCTATCTGACTTTCGGCTAGTTCTAAGTTGTCATGGGAGAAAGCTCCTGATAACAAATTATCATAAGTTGTCCCGGTTTCTTCTCTGTTTTTAGGATGTGAGTTGCTGAACAAGTACTGGCCGTCAGGACAGGCTGTTGAAAAACCATCATAAAGTATAGAGGCTGTCTTTTTCTCGACGTTCATCCTTGCCCCTCTACCCATTGCTGAGGCATCTTTTAGTTTACCTAAAAGAGCATATTCCTCTTGGTCTACAGCTTCAAAAGAGATTGAAAGTTTCTTCCATCTTTTTGCCTGAGTTAACGTCTTGGCATATCCAAGAACAGGATCTTCATATCCACCCGAAGAACCTTCAGTAGCATCTACCCACTCACCAAGTCCACTGATTCCGTCGAACTTGAATTCTTTAGTCTTGTCTTCAATCTGATCAAACGCCTTCTGGTTGACCTGTTCGTCTTCCTTGAAAGTCTGAAGTAAGAACTTGTCATAGACAGGTGTATATAGTTGGTCTAATACATCTTTAGTAATCATTAGTAATCCCTCCTTTTAATAAATTATGCAGCATTAACTTCAAAATGTCCAATGGCATAACCATAAGTATTCGCAGCTATCGCGGCAGCTGTTATGTCGATCTCGTCAATAAATAACCCCTTAGCATTAGCAGCACCCGTAGTGTCTGAGATGTCAAGAGTATTGACACTCTCAAGGTCACAAATAAGTCCTACTGCTGTCTGAGTTATCACTGCATCAGCTTCAACAGGTACAATAAACTGATACTTGCTTAAAGGTGGGATAACTAACACGCTTAAACCATCATCACCAGCATTATCTTGTGCGTGAGCTGCAATCCCTAGAAATGTATTAGCAAACGCTGTGATTGCGTTAGTTGCTTTTCCATTTCCATCATCGTGAAGAGCATCGCCCTTCAAGATAGTGTCAGAATCGCAAAGATAACTTCTTAATCCGCCCTCATCTAATTTATTCAACAGGCTAAATCCTGCTGCTTTATAAACATTAGTTTTCATACTTTCCTCCTTAATGTTCTCAATACTGGTTTAAGTCAAATTTAATATCAGGAGGAAGCTGTTTGTAGGGTCTTTCACCATGAGCATAGCCACAATCCGGACAAGGGATCTGGGAATCTTTCCCCTCAGAAAGTAGATAAAAGATAGGCGTATTGCACCTACCACATATATACGTTCCTTGTAAATCCTCTGTCCTATCGCTCATACTCCGATCTTCTTCCTACGTTCTCTTGAAGCATTGAACTCTTCCTCTGATACCCCAGACCTTCTAAGAATTTCCTTTTTCTTCTTTTCCATCTCTGGGCTTAAATTTGACTTAGGTTTTGTTTCCTTGTCTCTTGATGAACCATTCCCCTCATCTAGAGAGGCTATTCTTTCCTTCTCAGTTTCGAGAGCTTCATTTATAGCATCCTGTTTGACCTTCTCTAATTCTTCGTCCGTAAACTCTTTCTTGCCACTAGGTTTTTTACCTAATCTCTTTTCCATTTCTTCAGCAAGGAGTTCCGGGCCATTATTAACCCAATACTTTTTAGGGTTCTCTTTCATGATGTCATACATTAGGCGAAACTTCTCATTCTCTTTATAGAGAATTTTATGTATCTCCTTATCTGTCTTATCATCTTCTTTGAGTTCCTTAGTCCTTTCTTCAATATCGAGTTCAGGATGTTTGATTGTCACTCTCTTTTGAGACTTCTCCATCTCAGCAGTTAGTTTATCAACAGCTTTCTTGGCTTCTTGACTACCTCTGAAGGCGCGTTTTTCACCAGACCTTCTCAAACTTCTCTCCATAAGCCATTCAGTAGCCGCTACATTGTCCTCTAAAAGCCATTCTTCAAGGTCTTCTTTGGACATCTCACGCTTCTCTTCTCTGGGCTTATCTTTGTCATCTGTGAGGTATTTCTTGACTCTTTCTCCTTCGGCTTTCTTCTCAACGTCCTCTTTAGGAGGATTCAGTTTCTCATTGACCTCACCGAGTTGTTTCTCAAGTTCAGTGATCTTTTCTCTGTCTTGAGATTTATCAGCCTTTAAGTCTTTGATTTCTCCAGTAAGCTCGCCAAACCTTTTATTCAAGCGGTCTTGGTCGTCAGGTTTCTTCTCTTCAGGCTTTTCAGGTTTCTTAACCTTTAAGATTTCTTCCTTCCGAGCTTTCTGTTCTTCGTCAAGTTCGTCCTCTGGTGTGTCAAGAATCTTCTCATCGTCTTTAGCCTTCTCTTCTGCTGTAACTACTGTGCCTTTGATCTTTTCTTTTCCAGGGTCAGGTATAGTTGGAGTTTCTTTACCTTTCTCTGCGGAAGCGTCCCTTGCTTCTTCCTTTTTTAAGAAATTCTCTGTGATTTCTTTGTGTCTATCAAACTCGTTCATTTTCCTCCTACCATAGCTTAAAGTGCTACGAACTTATATATCTATTATTTTAAAGCTTTTTTCGCCTTCCCTATTTTCATCCTTAAACCAACCACTTTTTTCTTTAGTTTCTTAGCTTTCTCTTCTGCGGCCGGACTGTCTGCCATAGCTTCTGCCTTGGCTGCTTCGTCAATCAATATTGCTAATTCACCCTCTAAGACTTCTACATCGTTCTTAGATTCAGGCTTAGCATCTTCTCCTGCTAGGAGTTTCTTCTTATACTCTGCTGTCTTTGCTTCGACTTCTTTTTCTTTTTCGTATTTAGCAATGAACTCTGCCTTGCTTAATTTGAGATTATCCGGAGCGTCAGGCATTCTCTTTACTGGTTTTTGTTTCTTCTTACCCGTCATTATTGGCATCTTTCTCCTTGATTGTTTTCACCCTATCCTTTACTTTACCCAAAAGTTTAGGGATTAAATCCTTCTGGGCTAAAAACTTCATAGCTTCCGTATTCTTTCCTTCCCTAGTGCATCTATTCACCTCCTTTTGTAAATATTCTGCATGTTCTTCTAAGAGATTAACATATCGTCTCCATTCCGGCCTTGATAGTAATACTTTCCAATCTAGGAATTCTGTTAGTAATACGTCGCTCATTTTCTTCTTCCTGTCCCCTTACCTCGTCCCCCACCTTTACCATATCCTGGGCCGCCTAACTTGCACCCACCTGTATTCTTATTTCTTCTTCCGCCACCTGCTCTTCCTATTCCTTTGCCCGCTCCTCGCTTTGCTCCGTATGTCGCCATAAAACCTCCTTAGAATTGCCCACCTTGTGGGGTTGGTTGTATTGGTTGCCCCGGCTGTCCCGGCTGTCCCGGTTGTCCCGGTTGATTAGGTTGAACATTAGGAGGATTCTCCCCCTGACTACCTGCAACCTGACTTGCTATTTGAATCGCTATTTTCTCTTGTTGGGCTACTTTCATGAATTGCCTTGCATTAACTATTGTTTTGAATAAATGGTCTTCAAAGTTAGGTCGATACTCTTCGGCTAGTTCGTGGATTTTCTCTTGTTGAGATATATGCCCTGCTAAATGTTGTAAAGCCTGGGCAGTTGCTCCCTCAGGGGGATCAAAGGCATCTCCTTGTATAAATCTTGACCATTCACCGTTGACTTCTTCTAAGTCGCCCATCTTCCCCTTAGGTTCTTTCCCGAGATAGCGTTCTATATCTATATCTCCTACCATTTCTTTAACTGTGTCTGCTGTTAAGTTGTAATTCCCTTTAGGATTGACCTGAGGGTGAACCCAGATACTTGTCTGTAATGCCTCATAAGCCCACGCTAGTGCCTGTCTCTTGAGTGTTTTAGACCCCATGTGTATATCAGGCGTCATACGTGCGTCATAGTTCCCTCTTAGGGTTTTGACTGATAAGTTAGGAAAGAGCTTCTTGCCGTTCTCTCCTAAGACTCTCTCGCCTAGTGTCGGAGGCGCCCAGTCTTGGTACATGTTGATAAACATTGTAATTGCTTCGGTGATTTCCTCGATTATTCTATTAACCCATAGACCGAAACGTGTCTCTGATTTCTCATTGATTATATTATCACGCGTCGCGGTACCTGATACTCCCTTCTGATTACTCATGAAGTAAGAAGCAGCACCGGTGAGTCTTTCAAGCATTTCTAATAATAGGTTGATTGTATTGAACTCCCAGACGAATGACCTCTGGAGATTGGGGAAATATACACTATCTGAAGGCTTATCGTCCCCGGTAGGATAGGATACTCCTCCTCTTAGTTTGTAGGATTGTTTCGTGTACCCCTCGTCAGTTACTCTGTGAAATCCGAATGGACAGTTAGTGAAGAACGCAAAATCTGATGCTTGGTTGAATATGTTGTTAATAGCGTTGACTAGAGGGGCAATGAGTTTCATTAAGGATTTCCCTCTTACTTTGCCCGGTCTTCTGATTAGCGGGCCGCCTACGAAAGGGATCTTACCTGTTCGGGTGATCTTCCTTAGAGGTTTCCCGGCTAATAGAGTCATGGTATAGGGTTCCATTATGAAGCGAAACTTCTCTGTCTTCTTGCCCTTTTTGAAAGTCCCATACCATTCTAGTAAGTCAATAGGGAATACTCTTGGATTGAGATCTTTGGTATCTTTAGTCCCTAGTTGTTCGTCTTTTACTTTCTTGAGTCCGCCACTCTTTTCTATCCTTGCTGACTTGATTTTGTTCAGGAACATGTCAACATCGTCATCGGGGATGTTCTTGAATATCTTTCTCTCGGCTCTGTCTGTGAATTTATCACTATCTATATGCAGAACATGGATTAAGAAGCTCTGCTCTTGTAGGTTCTTCCCATAGTCGGGGATTACAATATCATCGACATCGGCTATGTTCTCAAGGACACCTTTCTCAAATCTCTCTTTTACTGTCTTTATTTCGTATTTCTTAAACTTCTTATTCTTATCTTGGACAGGGATTCGCTTGTCAACCCATTCATACCAGACTTTCCAATAGACTTTAAATACTGAAAAACCTAGACATATCTTATTATGGATGTAATCATCTACCTCAGGATAGACGTTACCTTCGTTCTTACTTACTGCCCATTCAGCGAATTTCTTAATATTGTCTCTGTTCTCAAAATCATTCTCCTCTACTGCTACCCAGTGCATCCTTGAAGGATTCCACGAAGTAGCTAAGAGAGTAGCTTGATAGGAGTCGGCAGTTGACGGGGCTATTCCTAGGTTTCTGTCAGCCATGTCCGGTTCTTTGGAGAGGTCTTCTAGGATTGAAGGTTTCTCGGCCTCATATTGTTGAATGTCCTTCTTCTTCTGGGCTAGCCAGTCTGTGGCTGCATCTGTACCTACTCGGTAGTCATCTTCTATCATAGAGCAGATTTCTTTCTGCATCTTAGGGGAGTAGGCGTCTGATTCTAATTCTATGGGAAGTGGCTGTATCTTCTTCTCGTCAGGTGTTAGAGTGTTTTTTTTATCTTTCATTTAAGAACTATCTCCTTTATTAATAAAAAAGACCCAGACTAGACTATTACATCTAATTTGGGTCTTCAATGAGACTCTACTTAATTATGGCGTTCTAGACGCTCTATGTTTTTAAAACAGCAGTTAATATTTCAAATGCCCCTACGTCATCGTTATTTAAACAATCAATGGCTTCATAGGTTATTTGATTAACCTTTTTACATTTGGGACATTTAATCTCGAACAATTCCATACATTTATCTTCTTTTAGAAAAATCTTTATATTATGTTTATTAAATTTAAACAACACTTTATGGCAATTCTTACAACGGTAGTCTTTCATTAATTATTTCTCCCAAACGCTCCTCTGTTCTTCCCGGGTATTATTATTTTCTTACCTTTGAGAGCATTTGCTCTCTTCTCTATTGCCATGATTCTAAGGACTTCGTCTATTTGGAACTGTAATTCAGCTTTAGCATATTGTAATTCAGACCTTTTAGCTTCTCCGATGTAATGAGCTATCCCGCTAGGAGTGCGTTTTACTGCTACTACTATCTCACTTAATGGGATGAATTGGTCAGGGTTAGCCTCAAAGGCTGCTTTCTTGTCTGCAAGTAATTGTTCTGGTGTCTTTTCTGGTGCTTGTTCGCTTGGGCTCATTTAACCTCCTCATAAGTAATTGTGAATATATCTGGTTTGCAAGGGTAAAATTCTCCCTTGACACCCTTAATTATGAAATCTCCCTTAAGTGCCGTATGTCCACCTTCAAGAGTTTTTACCCATAAATCACTTCCCTGTTGGTGAGTAGAGCCATTAGTAAATAATGCTATTTCTCCAAAATTGTCTCCTGTCCATTCAATCGCCTCAATCACTACTGGCTTCTTACGATACTTTCTTATCATCTTCCTCCTTAATATAATTTCGGTACATTAGGATTAAACGTGCTTCCTGTTACGTATTTTGGATTGTGCATTGCCAAATATCTAGTTACATCGCTAAAATCCTTATACTTCTCTTTTGGTCTCACTTTATCTTTCACATCTCCGTCTGAGGTCATTATGTCGCCTCTTGCATATCTTGATAAATGCCTGATTGTGTTAGTACAGTTCTCGGTTATTAAAATCTTAGGTTGAACAACTATTTCGTCGTCCTTCTTCTCCCAGTATAGGAGTTCTCTGACCTTTAAATGCCCTGCTTCGAGTGCGTCAATTCCGTCTACGAACCTTAATCCACGCTTCAGAAGCTCTTTCTTGGGTGTTGTGCTTGATTGTCCGCCTTGTCTCTCGGCTAATTGGACTGTCTTATTCCCGAAGTTAGGGTCAATAATTCTCTTATGTATCGGTTTCCTGAATATCTGTCTCAGTCCTTCTTCCTTCTCTTTGATGATCTTAGCATACTCAGTGTAGGTTTTATCATCTGTGAACATCTCGTTGAAGTTCCTTTCAGGATATTCATCTACGATATATATTGTTCCGGTGATACTTACCGCGGCCCAAATCATCGCCCAGGGTTTCCTATCATGAGGATCTAAGACTCCGTAGAGTGTAACTTTGTTGAATGGTACATCCTCGAAGGGGATTACATGAATACCTTTGTTGAACTTCATGTATATCTTCCCGGATAAATTGATTGGCATTCCGTAGATACGAGACTTGATTTCGTCTTTAGTCATTAGTTTAGTCTCTGTGATGACCCTTTTTTGGTTAAGATAAGGATTCTCAGTAGTCCACAAGAAGTAAAATCTATTTTCATTCTTCTCGGCTATCTTTGGTAAAGTCTCGTCAACCAAAGGTGCATATTGAGACTCAACCACATCATAACCCTCAAAAACATCTTGGATCATATCTGTTACGCCTTTGAGTGATGTCATGGTGAATATCATCTCACCGTCCCTATCAACCAACCTCATCCGTGATTCTTTAAAAATATCATAGGTACATTCCTCATCAAACCAAATACCATCCAAATCCTCCCCTTGGAAAGATTCTCTTTGTTGGTCATAACTTTTGAATATCACTATTGACCCATTCTTAAACAGTAGTTTTCTATTAGTAAACCCTAGAATCTCACTAAAGTTGCCATATTTTATCTCAAGCTTAGGTAACAATTCCCAAATCTTCCTTTGTTGAATATTGACAGAATCAGAGAAACTATCTGCTACTGCCCACCACCGTTGTTTTGGTTTAGCCAAACACTTGCTGATGATATAAGCTGCCCCAGCTTGAGTCTTTCCCGCGCGATTACCTCCGTAGAGAGATTTAGTCTTAGATAAATCTTTACTAAACTTTTTTTGCTGTTCCAAATTTTCAAAGAACGCTAGAGGATTGACTTTATTACGATATTCGTATTCCTCTTTAACTATCTCTTTTACTGTTTTCATTCACCTTGCTTTTTCTTTTTTACTGTATCAAGCAATTCTACCAATACGTCATTAGGAATATCTTTTAATTCAGGGTATAAATAGTCTTTAAAAGTATGCTCTAGTTCCTGTTTATCCCTCCATTCTCTAGGCTTTCTATTCTTCAGCCAAAATATAGCCGAAGTAGCATCAGGAGGATAATGTTTTATTATCGGAGTCTTTTTAATCTTTCCTAAATAATTAGTGATATGGATTTCAGGATGAGAATACCCGCACGCTCTTTGATATAATGAAGCCTCTACTCTAGAATCCGCAAGTAACTTACCACTCTTTAAGGACTCAAAAAACTCTGGGTAATCTATTTTCCAATTGTTTATAGTAGTCTCAGTAACACCTAATATCTTAGCAAGTTGTTTGTCTGTATAACCTTCTGATGTGTAATGCTTCACTAGTTTTAGGTTTACACTTTCTATTTTGCTGGGTCTTCCACCTTTATTTTTCAGCTTCTCCCCCTTTTTCTCTTCATATTTTCTGAAAACTCTATCATTCTAGTGTTCTCTAAAGTATAATTTCCGTCTGGGTCGATTCTATCTATGCTAGGTCTTTCTAATAAATATGCTTTGTCTCTAAACCATATGGACTTAATATCTTCTGCTCCTAAAAAGCATTTTATCCCTTTCTTATAATAATGATGACTCTTGGCAAAACACCGTGAAGTCATACAGATAAACATTTTATACCAAGGCTCTGCTTCTATCTTTTTTCTTCTTGATTCTGTATAAGATAATTTCCATTTCTCAGGGTTCTCCTTTCTCCATTTTTCCCTGTAAGCCCTCATTTTTAAAGGGTCTCTTATCCTCTTCTTAGGTCTTTCTTTAACTTCTACCATCTATATATCTCTGCCTTTATCCTTCATATTCTCCTTAGATCGTGTAATACGAGTGCTGCGAAGATTAGTAATAGTAGTAATGATGTGTCCATTTTACTTAAACATACAATGATTGTAAGCAACCTATTGTTATCCCTAGTGCGAGGTAGCTTATGATTGTGATTGTTGTTTTCATCTTGACTTAAGTATTAAAATCCATATACATTTCCCTTACAACAGCTTCTTTTTTATCTCTTTGTGTTACTCCGATAGATGATATTTTGTCTTTAGGTGGCAAGTTGATTATATCTGTCGCCTTGGTCTCTATTGTTAATCCTCTCTTGGTTGTTATTGAGATTACTATATCTTGTTTACTCATCTTCCCTCTTGTGGTTCAGATTGTCTCCTGCCTACATCGCCATAATTTATCCAATTGATAGCTTCACAACCTTGTAAGATAATTAGTAATAAGATTAAAAATAAGTATTTCATAATGAATACTTGGGGCAAAAGATTTGCGGTCTCTGCCCCGAACCGTCTCACTTTCGGCCAAGGTATTTTTGAACAAGTCCTACCTTAAACCTTCGGGTATGGGTATTTCACCTAAGTGAGAAATCTTCCAACGTTAAAAGAACAAGTCGGTGACTTGGCGATATCCAATTCTAACCGACAACATTGTATAAATACAAGTCGGTGGCAGTTAACTTAAATTCGGTATTTTTATTAACCACGAGTGATTACGTCTTAGAACGCTTCCTAGTATAGTTTCTAAGGGTTCTCAGGCTACCACGCCACACCGACATTTGCGATAAAGGATTTCTCCTCCGCGTGAATTTAAAAGAACTATAAGACTGACCGCTACTACCGGAACTGTTAAATCTTTTGTGTTGTTTCCCGTTGACGGTCATTATATTAAAACGAGTTTATCTTTGAAAGTTTGTAATTTATAATTAGCTACTATTTTATATTCTTCAAGGTGAAAACCAAATTCAGAATTAAACTCTGAACAAAAATGACAAAGACGATTATGAATTCCATCGCTCTCGAAAATATTTTGGCACTTGAGACATATGCGTTTCATAAATCTTCTCCTATTATCATTATTGCATAATACTTATCTTTTGTCAATAGGTATATCTAAGGGGGATATGGACTTATAAACTTGAAAATAATTAAAAATAAATGCTTGACATTGAAAATGATGAGAGTATAATTCTAAGTATGGTAGGATATATTAAACTTAATTTTTTAAACAAAAACAAAATAGGGAAGGGAGTCAGAGTAGTTAAGTCCTACCAAGGGTTTGATGTGTCCTACCAGACGGCTCTGCTTTCTTCCCTTTTTATATTAGGAGAGTGCAATGCGTAAATCAGTAAGAGATAGGATTCTCAAAAAATGCAAAAATAAGTGCATGAATTGTGGAGCAACAGAAAATTTAGAAGTTGATCATATTATACCCTTATGTTCTGGTGGAAAGCACGATGAAGACAATATGCAAATTCTATGTAAAAAATGTAACTGTAAGAAAGGGAAGAAACCACTAATAAAAGACTTTGATAAATATTTCAAACGTGGCGATGGGGATAATTATGTGTTTATAAGTAGGAAATTCCCTTTAAAACAAATGGTAAATGGACTTTTCGATAGAATATTGGAAAGACAATTCACCAAATATTGCCAATTAGGAGATTAAAATGAAATACATTCACATCAAGAATCTAGACAAGTTCAACCCGGGCTATACAGATCGTAAACATATCTGGGCGAAAATATATTGGGATATATTCCTAGACGAGAACTTCCAAGAACTAAGTGAGATTGACCGATATAGGCTCATTAGCTTGATAGTAGCGGAAGTATATAGAGGTAAACCTATGCCATTGACACCCCAAAACCTCACTTTAATGGGCTGGGATACCAAGAAACGCTCTATCTCATTGACACTACAAATGTTACATACATTTACGAGTGATGGGTACGACGCTCCAAATCCTGTGTTACCTAGAGTAGAGAAGAATAGAGTAGAGAAGAGAGAGTCTGTGTTCTCCCCTCCTTCACTTAGAGACATAGAGAAGTATATAAAGGAGAAGAACTACACCATAAATGCTCAAACCTTCTATGACTACTTCACCGAGTCAGGCTGGGTTGACTCCAAGGGGAAAAAGGTAAAGAATTGGAAACAGAAAGTTATAACTTGGGATAGCCATACCGAGAAAGACCCAAAGGAGGCTAAGAAAGAATGGATATAAGTAAAATAGTCCACCCCAGCGATGTATTTAAAAAGCACTATGAAACTATCTTCGGAAGACACAACAAGCCCCAAGATTTACCAATAGACTTTCTACCGGACTTGAATAGAAAGATATGGGGATTACAGAAGAAGAAACTGGTAATTGTTGGCGGTAGACCTTCTATGGGCAAAAGCTCATTTTTGCTGCAATTAGCTCTTTCTTTCGCTAAACAAGGCAAAACAGTATATTTCTTTAGCTTTGAAATGAGCAAAGAAGTCTGTGTAGAGAGAATGTTCAGCTCGGAATGCGAGATAGACAACTGGCTGTTAAGGACTGGAGATATAGTCAATATAGCGGATAACCCGGAATATAATATTAAACTGACGAATTTCTATAAAACATTAGATGATATGAAATTTATGCTTGTAGAGACGATCGGCCGGAACTTACCACAACTCAACGAAATACTCAAAATGTTCCCTCACAAGCCTGACGCTGTCTTTATAGACTATGGGAATATGGTTGAGACCGAGAAGTCGAAGACCAGAAAAGAGAGCCTTGATGAATATATCAAAGGACTCCGGGCATTGGCTATTCATAACGACTTCTGCGCGATTATGGCTGCTCAGATAAACAGGAAAACTCACGAAAGCGGTAAAATCCGAGAGCCTAAAATATGGGAACTCAAAGAAACCGGGGAACTTGAACAGGTATCAGATATGGTTTTCCTACTTCATTGGCAATATTACTACGAGAGAGACCCCGGCACAAAAAATGACTATATAATAAACATAGCTAAGAATAGAGACGGAAGGACGGCACAGAAGAAGATTTTGTTTTTCCCTGAGTATTCTAAATTTAAGGAGGTTGAGAATGATAACACTGAAAATGATAGAAGAAGCTACTAACGAAGTAAGTGAACGGAGCAAGAAAGAAAGGCTAAATTACTACAAAAAACTTATCTCAGAAATGTTGGATTTTGCTATTAAAGAATTAGACAGATTAAAAGACGAAAGACAATTCTTCATTGAATACTACAAGAAAGATTTTATGGTTTTGGAAATACGAAAAGCAGTCAACGAACTCTTGGCAGACATAAATGAAACAAGCTACTCTTGTTTAAAAGAGATAAATCATTATAGAGAGCTAAAAGAGATATTGGGCAAGTATAATATCTAAGGCATTAAAGAAGGAGGGAAGATGAATAAATACACGATGAGTGATTTAGAAACCAACAAAATATTATATAGGGAAAACTTTAAATCATTACTAGCTTCTGTAAACACCTTAGAGCATGCCGAATACTCAAGGATAGAAAGAGAGCTTGATAAAAATGAAGTAAAGATTATGAAGAGTTTAGGTATTTATATTGCCAACCCTTGCCCGATAGCAGGTAGTAAGTATTGCTCTGAATGCACAGGATACTTTAAAAAAATCAAAGGAAAGAACAAAGAGGTTAAGTCCTACATAGAAGGAGCTAAGAAATGTTCCTTGAAGGATATAAAAATTACGGAAACCAAGGAGGCCTAAAATGTCCGAAGAAACAATCACAATCGTAGACTTCACGATAACGAAACTTCATTATAATGAATATGGAGTCGTAGTTAAGAGAGAGTTGGTGAGTGATATTAATGGACGGTTGGGCGAGAAGAGAGAGGAGATTTTGGGGGTGTTGGGGTGAGGCTACTCTTGGGTGACTGTATAGAGAAGATGAAAGAGTTGCCAGAGAACTTTGTGGATACTATAATCTGCGATCCCCCTTATGGCTTATCCTTTATGGGCAAGAAATGGGATTATGATGTGCCGGGACTTGATATATGGCAAGAGTGTTTAAGAGTCTTAAAGTCCGGTGGAACTGCTTTGATATTCGCTGGTTCAAGAACACAACATAGAATGGCGTGTAATGTAGAGGATTCTGGTTTTATTCTTAAAGACTGTATTATGTGGATTTATGGATCGGGATTTCCTAAAGCTACTGATATTAGTAAGCAGTTGGATAAAGGACACGAAAGGAAAGTTATTGGTAAAAATCCAATGGTAACTGGTAGAACAAGACCAGATGGAAATGCTACTAAAAACTTTGGTGCTGGGACTAATGATGATTTAACCGAACCAACAACCCCCGAAGCCAAACTTTGGAACGGCTGGAAATCTCACGGGCTTAAACCAGCTTACGAGCCAATAATATGGGCTACTAAAAGCTTGACAGTTGATAAAGAGAGGAGTATACTTAAAGATGTAAATAATAATTTACTTTTTAATGTATGGCTATTACTCGTAAACACACAAAATCTGGATACATACAAATCACAGGCAATGGTATCAATAAGCTTGAGCATCGTCTTATTATGGAACGCTATCTTGGGCGAACTTTGGAAAAACGAGAGCAAGTTCACCACATCAACGGTATCAAAGACGATAATAGAATTAAAAACCTTGAACTTCTTACTATCGAAGAACACGCAAGAAGACACGGTTGGAAAATCCCAGACCTTTCAAAGTGGAATACAAAAGTTCCAAGTAAATGGGTTCAACTTACTTGTCCAATTTGCGGAAAGTTGTTTGGGAAAAGAAAAAAAGAATATCAACGACATCCTGAAAGCTATTGTTCAAGAAAATGCTACTTGGAATCTAAAAGAAAATGGTATAAATGTCTTGAGTGTGGGAAAAGATTTACTTCCAATAATCCTAAACGCAAATTCTGTTCTGTCAAATGTTCTGGGAGGTTTAATAATAGAAAACGAAGAAAAAGAATTAAGAGAAATTGTCTCTTTTGCGGAAAAGAGTTTGAAACTATGCAATCAAGACCAGCAAAATACTGTAATGTCAGATGTATGGCTAAGGGATATGCCAGAAATAAGACCAAATTATAGTCCAATAATTGTAGCAATGAAACCTAACGAGGGTTCTTATTCTCAGAACGCTCTTGAGTGGGGAGTGTCAGGTCTTAACAT
>Ga0222685_1000222_pt1 | contig 14097 bp, 16 predicted proteins | sample AntAcemetage1077_FD_179836 | JGI IMG/M metagenome (GOLD analysis project Ga0222685, IMG submission 179836) | Saline water microbial communities from Ace Lake, Antarctica - #1077 | ecosystem: Environmental > Aquatic > Non-marine Saline and Alkaline > Saline | place: Antarctica: Ace Lake...
GCGATTCTTGGGGCGATGTTGTAGATGCAGACATTATACCTGATGGAGATAGTACCCGAGATATTGGAGCTACAAATACAGTTTTTGCTGAAGGTTGGTTTGATGCGATTAAAGCTGACGGTGATATAACAATCACACCTACAGGTAACGACGTTCTGATAGATGCTGGACTTACGGTAGGTAGTACAACTCAAGCAGGAGATAACAATTTAAGGGTTGAGGGGACAAGTGCTTTAGTTGGGGCGGTAACTTGTAGCAGTACCTTAAGTGCTACAGGAATAACAGGAACTTCGTTTATAATAGGAGCAAACACTCTCGACACAAACGAATGGGCTTTTCTTGATGGGCAAGACCAAAGCGTTATAAGTGGTGCAACGCCTACTTTTACTGGAACCAACATAACAGGTGTCCCAGCGGCATCAGTATTAGCAGGAACACTAGGAACAGGTAATTATGTTTTTGATGGAACTATAAGTGGTATTACTACATTAACTGCTACGCAAAGTGTAGGTTCACCAAATATATTAGTTAATAGCGGTGTTGCAGGAACAAGTGGTGTTGGAGTAATTGCGATAAAGAATGGAACAGTACCAAGTTCAAGTCCTGCTGATATGGTGCAACTTTATGCTGAAGATGTGGGTTCAGGATATACAGCAGATGTTACAGGGTCTGGAACTGCAACTGCAAGTTCAACTCATTCAGTATATATTGCAGCAAATGCAGTTGATAATAATCCTTCAACATATTGGGTTTGTGCTTTTTCTAATCCTCAGTATTGGAATTATGATTTTGGTGATGGAGAAGATAAAACAATAACAAGGATAACAATTCAGGGATTTACGAGTGCTGGAGACTCTTCTGGAATTAAAGATTTTGTGTTAGAGGGAGACAGCCAATCTAATTATGCAACAGCAACCACTATATATACGGGACAACATACGAGTGCAACTGATGTTGAGACGTTTTCGTTTGAAAATAGTACAGCTTATAGATATTACCGCTTAAAAATAACTTCAGATTGGGATTCAAGGCCGTATGTTTGGCTACCTGAGATTGAGATGATGGAAACAGACCCAGCAATGTCAGAATTAAAAGTTAGAGACGAAGCAGGGAATATAACAACATTAAGCCCACATAATTTTACACATATACCAAAGAATGTTAGACAACAGAATGATACAGATAGTAACGGGTTAGCGTGGACTTATCACTCTGAAAAAGATGGAAAAGAAATTACTGTTGATATGTTTAAAGCAATTCAGGATTTAGAAAAAATAACAGGTAAAAAGTATATATACTCAAATGAAAATACAACGATAGAGAATAATTCAGATGTTGAGAGTTTAGATAATATAAAAAACATAAAAAATATTAATGGAGTTGAATAACGGGGGCTGTGGGTAGCCCGTTTCAATACTAATGGATATTATATCAGATACTTTAGATGTTGTGCAGTTCATTGACAGGTTTGGAGAGAAAGCTACAGGTAGACTGGATATAACACCGGCTGACGTTTGTTACCTGCATCACGAGGCGATGGTTAAAGCTGGTCAATATATCTGGGTTATAAGAGATAAAAAACCTGTTGGGTTGATGACATATTATAAATTAAGAAACGCTGAAGATGTGAGAGAGGTTGTGGATAAACATGGGACATGGATATTGCCGGATAACTTTACACAAGGGAATATCATTTATGTCCAGACAATAGCTGTAGACTATGAGTACAGAAGAAAAGATATTATACGTGGGTTGATAAAAATGTTATTATTAAAGGAACCAGAAGCTAAGTTAGCTTTTTGGATAAATACGAAAAACCGGTGGAACATTGTTCGGAGGGAACATTATGAAAAATAATTGTGGAATACTGGCTTATGACAAACTTGTTGGCTCGCTGAATGGCAGGACTAACAAGATAAGCCTTGATACCCTTGCGAAGATAGCTCAGGACAACGAGTTTTTACTTTACCCGATGTTTGTCCCTACTGATAGGTTATCTGAGCTTAAAGACCCCTTTATAGCTCATTTTGAGCATCATTTCGATACGGTATCAAGTGTTGATGACGAAGCTTTGTATGTTATGAGGGGAACCAAGCATGGTAAGAAGTTTTGTGATGAAGTTGGCAAAGACAAACTTAATGGTGGGTTGTATGTATTAAGCCCAGACAGAATTGATGACCTTATTGTTAAAGAGCATGAGGCTAAAGTTATAGTTGGAGCCAGAGATAAATGGATACCTAAAGAGATTAGACCTATTATGGATATAGCTGTTCCTGTAGTAGCAGGGTTGACAGCTCCGTTTACAGGTGGTATGTCGTTACCTATTGCGGCTGGATACAGTGCAGCTAGAGGTTGGGGTGGAAGTGATGAGCATGGTATGGGTCGGTTAGGTGATATTTTTGGTGGTGGAATGAAAGGGTTGGCTCTTGGTAGTCTTGGGGCAATGACAGGTGGAGCGTTAGGATTAGGATATGGCGGTACAGTTGGCGGGTTAAGTTCAGGGTTAAGCGGTATGGGTAAAGGGGCTATGACCGGGGCAGGTAACTTTATGAAATCTATGCCGTTTGGACAAACGTTATTTGGACCGGCTGAAGGTGTTGGCTGGTCAACAGGAGCAGCTGGAGCAGGCGGAGCGTTAGGCGGGGGTCTTGGTACAGTCGGTAGTCTTAGTGATGATGCTATGGCTGGTGGAGTTGCTGGGCTCAGTTTACCTGCACAAGGTGCGTCTACTTTTGGGAACATAGCCAAAGGGGCTAGTAATATAGCTGGCGGGTTTGGTTCTCTATCTGGTGGGGGTAAGAGTGGGACAGCTGCAACTACCGGTATATCTGCCGGAGACCAATCTTCCGGTATTATGGATACGATAAAATCTTTATTTGAGAAAGGTACATTAGGTAACCAGATAGCTGGATACGGAGCTCAAGGGTTAAGTGCTCTTATTCCAAGTGCGGATTATTCTGGTGTCAACCAAGCGTTAACTCAGGGTAGACAAGATATAATGAGTGCGGCTGGCAGCGGTGGTGTTGGCGGACCGGCTATGGATGAGATGAACAGGATTATCGGAGCAGATGTGGGTAGTGTTTATGGAACAGATAGTGATGAATATTATAATGCGTTAACAAGGCGGGCTGGTGAGCAGTATGACGTTAGAAGAGAAGAAGTCAAGAAACGGTATAACGCTTCGGGCATGTTACATTCTTCTGAATACCAGAACGCTATGGCTGATGTAGACCAAGCTGAAGCTGACTATATGACAGATATGGCTGCTAAGCTTTATGAAATAGGTAGACAAGGTGACATCGCAACTAAGATGGCGGCAGCTCAATTAATGCTTGGTGTTAACGCTGAAGTTATGAAAGAACTTGCTGGATTAACTCAACTTAGTGTTGACCAAGCAGCTGCTAAATACGGAGTAGACGCAGGTGAGTTAAGTTCAATTAGAGCATGGCTTGTTGGTATGGGACAGTCAATTCTTGATGGTAAATAAGAAGAATAGAGGAGGATAATATGACTAATTTAGGCAGCAGTATGACAGCTGGCTTTGATATTGGCAAGAAGTCTGGTCGGTTTAGTGCGTTAAATGACAATATTCAGAAGATGAATGAGATGGTACGTATGGGCGAGTTACAAGCTCAGAAAGAAACCGGTGAGACTGAACGGACACAGATGAGTCTAGGTTCAGCAGAGAGACGGACAGGATCCGAGATAAAATCAAAAGAAGGTATTGCTGCTAGTGGACGTACTTCAGAAGAGTTACAAACAAGAGAAACGATAGCTGGCAGGGAACGTGTATCCCTCATAAATTCAGAAGCCGATATAATTAAAGCTTTAAATGCAAGTGGAGTAAGAGCTAAATGGCAACGTATGGGTGGAGATTTAGTTGACGAAGCTAAAGATACTATGGTTGGTGTTTTGGCTGATGGCACGTCTGTAATAGTTACACTGGCTGCACTTACTCAAGCCATGAATGCAGGTGAACCACTAGCCCCGCTTTTCCAGAAGTTGCCCGGTAAGTCTGGTGGACAACAAGCTTCTGAATTTTCCGGCAAACAAGAAAAAGTTATAGCTGCCAATATGAAGAAATACAACAAATCAAGAGAAGAAGTTGTAGCGGCGTTAAAGAAAAAAGGTAAATTATAATGCCAACTGAAAACACATATGTTGTTGAAAATCTTTTTGATGAAGAAGACGATAGTCTTGTAGAAGAAGATTTATTCTCCTCTGAAAGTGAAGATTTGAAAAATGACAACAGTCTTGTTGTTGGGGATTTATTTAAAGAACCTAAACATGCGGCTGTTTATGGAAAGAAAAAAAAAGTTGACGAACAGGTTGTCCCTGATTTGTTTGGTGAACCGTTGCCGGATGAGTTTGAAGAACTTATACCGGCGGGTCCATTAAGTCAAGATGAAGCTGTGCAATGGAAAGCCGGGTTTGGTAAGATTCCGTGGGGGTACGATATTGCCAACTTTATTAAAGAAGGAGCTGGTGACCAAATTGAAAACCTTGTGCTTTCAGATATTTTTGAACAATTAGAAAAACCAGAGAAAGGTTTTTGGGAAAAAGATGTTTCACCGGAAGAGTTTGTTGATAGACTAGCCAGTGGACCTCATGTTGACCCTTCTGTTGCTGTTACTATGTTTGGAGAACAACTCCACGCTGGTGCTGAGAAGTTAAGGAAAACAGATTTCAGTGAAGGTCCATTTGGTTCGGCTGTTAAACTGTTTGACAAAGCGTTAGCTGTTAATGATTTTGTTTTACAGTTATTCAGAAAAGGTACTGTGCTTGGAATGAAAAGTGTTGCTCCTGACTTTATGGGAATAGTTGAAAAAGTGTCTGGCGAGCAACAAGAACAATCGTATAATGAATGGAAACAGGCTAAAGGGTTATTGCGTAAAACTCCTAAATTTTTATCTATGAGTTTCCGTAGCCTTATAAATTCAGCAATGTCAACTGAAGAGTTTGAGAAAGCATTTGACCATCTTACTGGTGTAGAAGACAGAGTTACAGAGAACGGTGTCCCTTATATCCAGAATGTAGCTGCTGAAATATTGGATTTCGCTGACCCAGATGTATGGATAAAAGCTACAATAGCAATATCATCTGTTGGAAAATTGGCTGGTGGATTTTTGAAACTTGGCGAAAAAGCGTTACTATCCAAAACATCTGGCAAAATTCAGATGGGAGCACCAAAGGTTGTATCCAAGAGTATCCAGAAAGCTAAGGAGATTTTTCTTCTTAGACCCATGGGTAAAGAGGGTAAAGCTTACTATAATAGTTACAAGAAAATGTTAATAGATAAAGGTCATAGCGACATTGAAGGCAGCCTGATAGCTGAAAAAATATTAGCCATGACCAAAGGCAGGAAAGATATCGAACACGCAGCGTTTTGTTCTTTTCTTGGTCGAGTTCCCGGTGTCAGAATGAACTCTGTCCGTAACCCGGACGCTTTAGCTTTAGCCAAGAAGAGACTTGCCGCAGCTGGTGAACGGTTAAACTTAGCAAAACGTATATCTCCGAAGATGAGAACTGAGTTAAGTGCATCGTTAGATGATTATTACAAAGCAGCTTATGATTTTACACAGGCAGAAGTTCCTTTTACTATGGCTGGAATAACAGATATAAGTAAAGGACCAATACAGACATTAAAACAACATAGAGTTATGTTAGGCAGACAAGCTGAAGATGCGGAGAGAATAGCCTATTATCAGCTTAAAAACAATACGCTGAAAAATATGGAGAAAGCAGTTAAGCAGAGAGACGGTTATTTAAAAATACAAAATATTGTTAACGACAAAACTTCAACTGGTAAAAAGATTAAAGGGTTAGGCGATAAATATGTTGCAAGCAGAATGAAGATTGACCCTGACTTTATTGGTGATAATGCCAGAAAAATAATTAACAGGACAAAGGGTAAAATTAAGACCAGTACAGGCAAGAAACTTAAGGGTTTAAATAAAGAGATATCAAAATACAAAAGACAAAATGAAGTATGGTTAAGGAGCAAGGCTTCTGGTTTAGCGTCTAAAGGCGTTGTAAGAATTAAAGAGTCTCAACAGGTTGTAGACCAGAACATTGAATTTCTTTCCCGCATAGCCAAGAACCCGAAAGATTATTCTGAAGCTATTGAAGCTGGCAAGTTAGCAAGAGTCCATCAGAAACGGTTATCTGAAATTCTTAAAGAATCGAATTTACCGTCTAACAGGATGATGGATTTAATAAATGAGACTGAAGAAGTTTATGTCAGACAACTGTATCTTAATAATCATCCTCTTTTTTTAACCACAGGTGTCGGCACAAAGAAGGGTAGGCTTAGTGCACCGTTTTTAAAGAAAAGAAAATACGATATTTTCGACCCTGCGGATTATTTGAGTATGCAAGACCGTGGGTTGGTTGAGTATGCCAGTGCTAACATATTTATAACTAACAGGCAGATATCTCACGCTGTCGCTACGTCTGAACATTTCAGTAGAGTAGTTAAAAACCCTAAATTTGTTTTAAATAATGACATGGTAAAAAAAGCGTTTCTTGATAAAGGTGACGACGCTATAAATTATCTTGAACGTATGGGATATAAGCAGTTACCGCCAGCCGGTGAATCTTTCTCTGTTTCAAGAGGGTTATTTAAAAAGAAATATGTCTCCGGCAAAACAGCATTGGGCGACCTTGGCGGGAAATGGGTTCATCATTCTATCCATGCTGACCTTATGGATTCAGCATTTATGGAATCTAAACTTGCAACGCTTTATTACAATTCAATGCGTCTGTTTAAAGCTGGTAAAGTTGTTTATAATCCACAAGCCCATGTGAGAAACCTTATAACCAATACTATGCTCCTTGATTTTGCTGGTATTAACCATTTCCAACAACTTAAGATAATGCCGTCAACCGTAGAAGGTATGTTAAACAAAGATGCTTATTACGAAGAAGCGTTGGCGAATATGTCGTCTCTTCATGGCGGTTCAGCGTTAACACAGGAGTTTGCTTTTAAAGTTGTTAAAGGTCACAAAGCTGAAGAGATAATTCGATACATAGAACGTGATGGGCATAAAGCTATGTCAGATATTCTGGGTAACATATTTAAAACTCCAATGAGATTATATGAGTTTGAAGAACATCTGTTTAAACACATGGCATTTAGACACGCCAGAATACATATGGGTATGAACCCTAAAACAGCCGGGGCGTTTGCTGAGAAATACATTTTTGATTACAGTGATGTCCCGAGATATATAACAGCTTTAAAAAATACAGTAATACCGTTTATTACATTTTCGTATAAAGCTATGCCGGTTCTTGCTGAGACAGCCAAGACAAGACCGCTTGTTATATACAAATATTATGCTTTAATAAATTCTCTTAACAATGCAGCAGCATTATCTAACGGGTTGACTAAAGACCAACTCAAAGAGTTACAACGGAAGATGCCTAAATATATGCAGCCTATGCTTGGTGTTATGCCTCAATATGTCATGGCTCCAAGTAAAGATAAATTTGGAAGATTTGGTTTTACCAATACATCTTATTATTATCCTATTGGTATGTTACCTGAGATTGGTATGGATTGGAAAAATGCTATTAACAGTCCATATGTATCTTTTGTAACCATGATAAAATCACAGAAAGATTGGCTGGGAAGAGATTTGGTTGGCATTGAAGATAAGCACGCTGACGGTACGTTGACGGCTAAAGGGAATCTTAAGTTGATAGGTAAAGCTGCATCTGTATTCTTACCAACAATATTGTCTAACGATATAGCAAAACTGGCAAAAGATTATGGTTGGTTTGGTTATCCTGAAGGTGGTAAATACCATAAACCTCCACATAAGGGTGGTAACATTTATAAAGAGATACCGGGATTAAGAAACATAAAAGCGTTTGAAAGTCCGACAATTATGGATATAGCGTTTGGCGTTAAGGTCAACTTTATCGACCCGAAGATGTTGAAAGCAACATATAAATGGAAAATTGAAAGAATCCATACGGGTTACATGACTCGTCTAAAAGAGATAGCCACAGAGCGTGCTACTGGAGCGATAAACATAGAGACTTATCTAAATAAACGGCGTCAAGCTATGACCGCTTTGTCGAGAAGTTTGTCTGAAGCTTTGGATAGAGAAGTTAGACTTGATATTGGAAGGAAAATATCTGAAGACGCAAATAAAAAGTAGCAACCCCTGCGGACAACATATTCTTCTAAATCTTTACACACTTTATAAAATATCTTACTTGTTTGTGTAAGCAGAATATATTTTATCCAACAGGGGTGCCACCCAGAAAAGGACGTATAGATGAAAAAGAACCACCAGATGTATTGTACCATAGATGTCCTGCTTGTCAACATTTTTTAATCATGCCCACCTATTGTTATAACTTTCTGACCAAACATCATTATCTCAGGATACCAACTTAACGTTGTTGCTCCTGTCCTGCCGTGCCTGTTCTTCGCTATAGCCACTTCTATCTTTCCGTAATCTTTATGGTCAAAAGAATACAGATAATTGTTGTGTAACAAGATACAACTGTCAGCTGATTCTTCCAGACTACCCGAATTATGAACAAGAATATTATTTGCAAAAAAATTGTGGTTGTCAGGTACTGTTAAATCATAACATTCTTTTTTGCCGACAGCTTTAATCTCTGTTATTTTTTCTAACAAAAATTTTCTTTTCTTCGTCATAAACTACCTCTCCGTTTTTTATCATTTCAAAAACAAATTTTTCCATAAGATAATGTATTCTATTGTGTTCTTTTGCACTGGAACATAATATTAAATTTTCTAATCTATTGTCAACTTTATCTCCATTCAAATGATGTATTTGTTCGTAGTTATTACCTCTGCCGCATTTTAAATATCTGCCTAATGCTTTTTCCACAACATACCGATGTTCGTAAACATATCCATAATCTGGTGGTTTTTTTCTGCTGGTTGGGTGGTTGGGTTTATAAATAAGAACATACCCACCATGGACTTTTCTGCCATGTGGCGGATTAACTTTCCTCATAGTTTCTGAAAAACCTTTTGGTTTTGGCATGGAGACACCCCTTCTTCTTTCCCATGCTAATTTTATAGCAGGGGTAATTTTTGTCTTTTTATTTTTATTCCAAGGAATGAACCCTTTTTTAAAATGAGTTCTTCCTGTGTTTGTTTGTATTTTCTTTCCTTTATTCCAAGGTGTATCACCAATAATATATGTCATAAAAAAAACCCCCACACTGTCAGCTCATTCTTCAATAACTATCCTATCATTAACAGAGAGTTTGTCAACTGTTTTCCATTCCTTGCCTGTAAACAATGGGGTTTTGTCGCTTATAGTAATCGTCTTGCCCGAGCTTGTTTTTACCTGATAACAGTTCATTTGTCCTCTATCTATATAATTAACTGGATATTTATATTCAATTCCTCCTGTCTTTAAATTTACTGTTTTTAACTTTATCAGTAATTTATTTTTAACAATGTCTTCAATTTTTTCACCACCAACAATTGTTCCCTTAATCACACATTCTTTAAGGTCTGACAATTTTGGTCGTGGTATATCTTTGGTATATTCGGGTGGTCTTCGTATCTGGCTCATAACGACAATAGAAACGTCTTCATTCTTGGCTATGTTTTTAAATTTGTTCATTGTCTCGCCTATCTGTGCACTTCGTCTGGTGTCGTCATAGTATTGGTCATACAGTATTTGTATAAAATCTACAAACACAATGTCAGGTCGATATTTCTTTATATGAGAAATAATATTTGAAGAGTTAATATTTTTATCATAAACTATAAGCTCTTCTTTTTTTAAAGAATAAACACATTCCCCATACTTTTTCCAGTCAACATCTTCAAAGTCTCCTGTATGGATTTGTTGATATGTAATACCCGTCCTCATAGAGACAAGTCTGTTCACGACCTCTTCAGCTGTCATTTCTATTGTCTCTATAAGGATTCTCTTCTTTGCTTTCAACAGGTTATTCGCTGTTGTTACCATCCAAGCTGTCTTACCGTTTGACGGTCTACCGCCTATAACAGTGACATGACCTTTTCTGTAACCACCGAGGATTTCATCAACAATCTCTACTCCGGTTAACAGGTTACTTTTTTTGCTAGCCTCTTGTACAACATTTATGGCGTCCTCAATCAAGGCTGACATATTAAACTCTTCATCAACTGTTCTCCATTTGTCAATCAGCTTTTCAGCATTATGGATAAGCCCCTCTCTTGACGATGGCGATATTGAAGACGCCAATTCGTGAAAAGATAAACAGAACCGGTAATCTTTAAGTTTCTTAGCATACAGTCTGACGTTAAACGACAGACATTCGTATCTCATTATTGAACCTAAAGTTGAAGATACCGTTGTATATTTATCTTTAAGTTCTGTTGATATTAAACTTATATCTACGTCGCCAACATCATACAGTTGCTTCATGGCTAATATATATATGTCTTTGAACATATCGCTTCTGAATACTTCAGGCGGTAGTTCGGTCATATTCTCTATGTGCGTCCTATCACAATTTAAAAGAGAACACAAAAAATAAACTTCCGCCATCTTGTACCCATCAAAAAACTGAGTCTTTGTTTTTGCAGTCATTTTTGGTCCTCAATTAAAGGTGTGTACTGAATATGTCTGGCTCCTTTTTGTCTTTCCCTACAACTCGTTTCCGTCCAATTGGCGTGTCGTATAGCGGAGAATAAAGTTTCTGAAACCAGTTCTTCATAAACCTAATACAATCTTTCTGCTCTCCTCTATCCTTTTTAAGCCACCATCCAGATATCGCACACAGCTGAGCTCTCATGTTTGAGTTCGGATAGATAGTTAACAAGTCAGAAAAAAACTGGTCTGCGTTCTTTATCAATCTCTTGTCTTTTGAAAACACAGGGTGACTCTCAACGTATTTAACACACTCAGTTACACGTGCTTGGTGGTCGATAGTTGCTTCTCCGTCTATATCTGCAAGGACAGAGTTAAGCATAGAAATAGCTTTCCTTACTCTTACGCTTACACTTACGTCCATTGTCCTCTCCTTAAAACGGCAGGTCGTCTTCTGGTGCGACTTTCGCTTTTGGTTTTTCTGGTTCTGGCTTAGCTTCTTTTTTCACTTCAGGTTTCAATTCAGGTGTTAATATTTCTTCCATACCTGCATAAACAATATATAACAGTTTAACAGCTTTACTTGGTGAAGTTTCTTTTGAGTTATCCATTAAAGCAATAACAATATCCTTAGCGTAACTCATCTTGAAACTTACCGACAACTTCTCTTCTTCTGTTGTTGCTGTGAACCCCACCGCCATACCTTGTGCATTTGCTGGTGCGTTACTTGTTGCCGGTGGTGTAGATGCATCAGCCACTTCAAAGAACTGATAACTGTTATCTTCGCTGTTTCTTTTTACTATTGTGAAAGACGACCCTTTCTTAGGTTTATATGCCTGTATCATTTCATGTAACTTTTCTGTAGCTTTAAACATTCTTGTTGAATTATCGCAACCATAAAAATAGTTAGTCTTATTAAACTTATCTACTTTCGTTGTAGGTTCGTTATAATCCAGTGTCACGGTTACAGGTTTTTCAACCTGAAACGTAATGATATCTCTCTGATTTGCCATGTTAACTTTCCTTTCTGTTAATGATTTCTTCTACATGTTCAACAATTTCAAGGAACTGACGTAGTTTAGCTTTGTTAATATCTAAACGGTTAGCATCATCTTTTGTATCCTTAATCATAAGCCTATCAAACTCACCGTTCACCTCAACAAACGAAGCTTCTAAGTTCGACCCAGTTGCCTTAAACTTCAAACTATCTTCTTTTGTTATATGGACTTCTACTTCTTTCATCTACCCTCCTCTCTTTTTTTTATTGGTCCTTAATTTCCCACTCAAATATAGGGGCTTTATCTCCACGCATAAACATTGTCCACGTTCCAAGGTGGCACAACATCATAAAATGTTTAGCATCGTCGCCAGTTAACACTTCTTTACTGCCGTCATTGTAATAGACTTCTAGCTTAGTTGGTTCAGGAACTCGTATCTTTGTCATAGTGGTCTCCGGTAGGCATCCATATTTAGATTATACCCCCATTGTCAAGTTGTTAATCCAGCAAACCCATTATCATATTTTTCTTTAAACCCCTTTAAATTTTTAGCGTACTTATCATTTCCCATAACCTGATTATACGTCACGCTTTGTGTCAAAATTGACATAGCCGCAACGTGTTCTGCTTCAGTCGGCATTATCATAACCATTTTTTTATCAGCCATATCATGTTCCTTTCAGTTTCATTTGCTGTTCCTTGTTATAAGTTTCCTGCCAATACGGGCAATGAAAATTAACAGGACAATAATCTTTACACTTTCTGTCTTGCCATCTTTCTATCGGTGTACACAAATGAGTACACTTACCCTCTTTCAGACTATCAACTAACCGGCTCCGTTTTATCTTGTAATATTTATTTATCAAACTATCTCTCACAAACGGAACATCCAGATAATATAATTTATGTTTAACACCGGCTTTCTTAGCCATAAAGTTATGGTCTCGTATCAGAATTTCGTTCTTCAACTTCTTAACAGGGAACCCCATCTTCTCTATTTCTATCCGATACTTGTTAAGCTGAATTTTATATTCTTTCGGATATAACGTCTCACCTTTTAAATATTTAGAAATCTTATAATACCCTGTTGTCTTGTAATCTATCAACAACCCGTCTTCGTAATAGTCAAATATCCCCGAGACATCTTCACCTATTCTCTCTTCGTTTAACGCATCTTTTATTTTATCAGCAAACCCACCTTTCTTGCTGTGATAATTCGACCCGAACATAGCATACGCTCTCTCATCAGGAGCCTGATAATAGTCATGTCTAATCTCAAGAAACGAATACATCGTCCCGTTAATCAGCTGGGTAGTTGACGGTACACCTGTCCAATCCCGTGTCTGAGCAAGGTTAGTTAATGTCGGTAACGATAGACACCGTTCTTTCATTCTGCATTTCTTAAGACACTCTTCAAACTTGACTGTCTTATTATCTGGACACCGGAATCCAACCCTCATTTTGCCTCCTCTCTATAATCCTATATACATACAATTATTTACACTTCGTACAACATGATACTTTCCCCCTGCTGCATTAAACATCTTCTCGAAAAACTTCTGCTCCTTACTTTGATACGCTCCCTCTCGCTTGACCTCAAGCCCGTAAATACCCTTCTTAGGCACGAACACCAGAATGTCAGGGCAACCTCTGGCTACATACGGGTTCTTGCGTCTAACGCCCAGTTTTTCGTCAAATAGACCCACTGTGTTGATACGGGTAAAGAAGTATCCTTTAAGTTTAAGATATTTATATATTCTTCGTTGTATATCTGACTCTTTATTGAATTTCTTTAATAGAGTTCCGTCTTGACTGGCTTTACATGCTTTCATTAATCCTTTATCTGTCCTTTCTTTTTTCATTTAAAATATCCATAGAAACATTCTATACAATCCCCACAATACCCCTGTCACAATACCACAGACAATAGCCAGTATTATCAAAATAAACCCTATACTTAAAATATCATTACAATTTCTCATTTCTTTATCCTTTCTCCACACTCAGGGCAGAATTTACATTTATAATCTAAGTAGTTATAAACTCATTTGACAACTTTTTATGATAGAATGACTTCTTCTACCCATTCGTTACTATACCCATTTTCAGCAGAATTATACCTTACCTTAAACCCCACAACGTGGTCACATTTCTTCTTTGTTATTTCTTTATCCTTTCTCACACAATATATCCTTTTTTTACCTTTGCTGGTTTACCACATAGAGTAAACATAGATTTCCCCATCATATCCCAAACAATACCGTGCTTTCTTACATTATCCGCTTGTTTATTTGTTATCTCTACTTCGACAATAACCCTTACCGTTTTCATAACTCTTCTCCTATCCTATTCCAAAGTTGCAGAAATAAAACTTCTTTCTCATTCATCTTTTCTCCTTTCTTTCTCGAGGGCGGCAACAGGACTTGAACCTGTGTGAATTTTGCCTGCGTTAGCAGAGGCACACTGTCCCTCATAACATACCGCCCTCTCATTATTCTTCGACTTTCTCGTATGTCGCT
>Ga0222685_1000223_pt1 | contig 13993 bp, 14 predicted proteins | sample AntAcemetage1077_FD_179836 | JGI IMG/M metagenome (GOLD analysis project Ga0222685, IMG submission 179836) | Saline water microbial communities from Ace Lake, Antarctica - #1077 | ecosystem: Environmental > Aquatic > Non-marine Saline and Alkaline > Saline | place: Antarctica: Ace Lake...
GCGAGGCAGGCATTCTGGCCGTGCGGATAGCGGCGGAAATGATCGACGAAGGATTCGTTGAGAGGTAATAGAGATGAGACTCAAAGAGTTGAAGGAGAAGCTGCAGGCGGCCTTGCTTGCAGCGCGAGCGTTGTGCGACGCGGCTGAGGAGGCCAAGCGGGACTTTTCCGTCGAGGAGCGGGAAAAGGTGGCGGGCTATCTGGCCGAGGCCAAGGATCTGAAGGATCAGATCAAACAGATCGAGGACGATGAGGCGTTGCGTAAGAGCATCGCCAGCATGGGCGAGGGGCTCGACCTGAACGATGGCACGCAGCAGACCGGACCGGCCGCGCAACCCGGACGGGGCAAGAGCCTTGGCGAGCAGTTTGTAGAGTCGGAAGCGATCGAGGCCTGGCTAAAGGGCTTTCCTGGTGGGCGCATCCCCGACTCGTCCAAGGGGCTGATGTCGCCGCTTGTCGCGTACAAGAACTTTTGGCCACAGAGGAAAACGCTGATCACGGGTGTGGACGACACCCAGGCCGGGGCGTTCATCACGACGGACTATACGGGGATCTATGAACCGCTGGGCCGGATGCCTCTGGTGTTGCGGGAGCTGATCGCCATGCGCCAGACGCAGAGCGACCTGGTAGAGTTTGTGCGGCAGACGGTGCAGGTACAGGAAGCTGCGCCGGTGGCGGAAGCGAACGTGACCGACTATGCCGGAGGGACGGCGGAGATCTCTGGCGAAAAGCCCGAGGCGACCGTCGGCTTTGAGAAAGTTCAGGCCGCGGTCAAAACGATCGCCGTGTGGATCCCGGCCACCAAGCGGGCGTTGAGCGACGCGTCCCAGATCCGGGGCATCATCGACCAGGAACTGAACGACGATCTGAACGAAGAATTCGAGGATCAGCTCATCAACGGAACTGGCGTGGGCGAGAACTTTACCGGACTGCTGAACACCGCCGGTATTCTGGCCCAGCTGTGGAATACGGACGTGTTCACAACCACGCGACAGGCCATCACCACACTGCGGACGACTGGGCGCACGACGCCCACTGCCTGGGTGATGAACCCGAGCGACTGGGAGACCATCGATCTGCTCAGGGATGACAACGGGCAGTTCTATTGGGGTGGGCCGCTGCGGCAGGGGCCAGGTACGCTATGGGGTTATCCCATCGTGCAGTCAGAACTCCAGACCCAGGGGACCGCCATTCTTGGCAACTGGAAGAAGGCGGTTGTGTGGGACCGCGAACAGTCGAGCATCCAGGTCAGCGATAGCCACTCGGATTTCTTTATTCGGAACATGGTGGCGTTTCTGGCCGAGATGCGGGCGGCGTTCGGTGTCATTCGTCCATCGGCCTTTATCGAAGTGGAGATGACCAGCGGGTCGTAATCGCGCCTGATACAGGCATGGAGGTAGTGCATGGCGCCGCGAGTCAACATTGTCTGTCGCAACTATAAGAGCGACCGGATCATCCCCAGGATGGCCCGGGCATTGGCCCGACGGTCCGGGGGGGATGCGCTGGACTGGTCGTTGACCGCGGCGCCGTCGTCAGATTGTGACGCCTATTTTCTGAGCGCCTATTTCGAGGGGCAGAGGCTGAGCCCTTGGCCCGAGGTGCCAGTGGCGGCCTATTTCACGCACCGCGAGGAGGAGCCCAAGGGGAACGCCAAGGCCAAGCTGTACGATCGGATGGCCCGCCGAGTGGACATGCGGGTCGCGACGTGCCGGCTCTATGCGGAGCCACTGAGCGCCTATGGGCCCACGCTGCAAGTGGCGGCGCCGCTCGAGCGCGACCATTTTGTGATCGGCAAGGGGGCAAAGCACAAGCGGCCCGTCGTCGGGTTCAGCGGCTATACCTATGCCAACAAACGCAAAGGCGAGGACCTGGCCGCGCAACTGATGCAGACGGCGCTGGGGGCCAAGGTGGAATGGACGGCGAGCGGCCGCGGATGGCCGGCGCCAACGAAACGGTACAGCTGGGCGAACATGCCGGGATTCTATCAGAGCCTGGACGTGCTGGTGGTGGTGAGCCGGGTGGAGGGCATTCCGATGCCACCGCTGGAGGCGCTGGCCTGTGGCGTAAAGATCGTCATCCCCAGCGGCGTGGGGATCCACGACGAACTGCCAGAGATCGAGGGCATCTGGCGTTACCAGGCAGGAGATATGGGTTCTCTGCAGACGGCGCTCAAGCGGGCGCTAGCGTCGGGCGCGGATCCGGAAGCGCTGCGAGAGGCGACGTCACCCTACAGCGTGGAGGCCTGGATCGAGGATAACGAACGCGCCGTCGCCGCAATGATGGGTGAGGCGTTGGAGATCGATGCCGGGATAGCGCCCGAGGCTGATGAACCGAGCGAGATACCAGAGGTGCAGCCCATGGAATGGGTGCAGCCCGTCGAACGCGGGACGGCTGGCACGCGGGGCATCTATTGCGTCGCGTTCGGAGATCCAGCCCGCACAGTGGCACTGCGGATGATGACCAGCGCCAAGCAGCATATGCCGGATATCCCCATTGCGCTCTGCGCGGCCAAGGCGATCGGCCCGGAGGACGTGCTGATCATCCAACCCGACAGCGACATTGGTGGCCGGCGAGCCAAGCTCAAGGCATACGAACTGGCGCCGGCGGAGTGGAAGGCAGTGCTCTACCTCGACGCGGACACGGAGATGGTGGCGCCGATCTATCAGTATTTCGAGTGGATCGAGGACGGATGGGAATTCGTGATCTGCAAGGATCCGCACCTGATGGACACGATGCGAAGCTTTGCGCGGAGGAACAACAGCAAGGAGCTGGAAGATGTAAAGCGCAGCGTGCGGACACTGAATACGCTCCAATACAACGGCGGCGTGTGGGCATTCGCGCGGAACGCACGCGTGGCGGCCTTTTTCCGAAGGTGGCAGCAAGAGTGGGAGCGGCACGCGCAGCGCGATCAAGGGGCGCTGATTCGAGCCATGTATGCGGACCCACTCAAAGTGTATCTCCTGGGGAACGAATGGAACACCTTCCCCAAGTACACCAAGGGCATTACGACTGCAGGGCTGATGCACTATCCAGGCAAAGCGCGGCGCTGGAAAGGGATGATCCCCGGGAGGATCGATAGCAAGGAAGCGTGGGATGCGGTCAAGCGCTATGAGAGCCACGACCGGAGGCGGAGGGGCTGATGGACATCCTGAACATCGGCGCGGGGCGCAAACCTGTCGAGGGCGCCGTGAACCACGATCGGCGACTCGACCCAGCACGCCCCTGGGTGACGGTGGCCCACGACCTGAACGTGCTCCCCTGGCCGTGGGAAGATAACGCGTTCGACATGGTGGTCGCCAAGGCGGTGCTGGAGCACCTGGACATCGACCTGCTGGCCTCGGTGGGCGAATGCTGGAGAGTGCTACGGCCGGAAGGCATCCTGTACGTCAAGCTGCCGCACTGGAAAAGCGATAACAGCTATGTGGATGCAACGCACCGCTGGCACTATAGCCTGCGGAGCCTGGACGTATTCGATCCTGAGACGGCCTTTGGCGGCCAGTACACGTTCTACACCGATCGCAAGTGGGAGATTATCCAAGGCGCCAGGCTGAACGACGCTCAGACATCGTTTGCGGCCAAGATGCAGGTGAGGAAGCGATGACCGATGCCCTGATCGTGCGCCACGGCGATAAACAGATACATACGCAAGCGAAGCGGGCCGGGCTCGAGTACATCGTGGCTGACGGTCCACTCGCCGAAGAGCAGTTCGATCGGGCGCTCATCGCCGGGCCGGCCGTGACGATACCCTGGGACCTGGTGGACTATGGGCTGCACTTTTGCGAACGGTGGGACGCGGCTGCGCCGCTGTGGCGGTATGGCGTGCTGGCCAAGGACGTGGGCAGCGACGAGGACCGCAAACGAACCGAGGCCGTGGTGCGGGACCTGCGCGTGCCGCTCTATGCCTGCGAGCTGCTATTCGTGCAAAAGACCGCGGATGGGCTAGCGCTGCTGAACGCCTGGGAAGAGGCAGGCAAACAGGGCGGCGACCAACGGATGGCGTTCCTGCGCGCGCTCTACCAGGTGAAACCACGATTCTGCGCGTTGCCGCGTTCGTGGCTGGGTGGGACGGGGCGCTACCCGAGCGCGGCGTCACAATCCCGAGGGCCGGCGGCGACTGGATCCAGACCACGCCGGAACAGTGACCCCTCGCGAACGCTCGGGGCAGGCGGGCCGGCGACGCAGCTGGTACGCGTAAAGCTCGGGCCGGGCGTGTACGTGCGCTGTCACCCCGGTGACGAACAAAAGGTGTACGACCGGTTGACGAGAAAAGGGAGACGGAAATGACAGTCATTCGGAATCAGACGACCATCCCGCAGGCACAGAGAAGCGGCAGGCTCGTGAGTGTGCAGCTGGCGCCGCACGTGAAGGTCAAGATGTATGAGGAGCAGGCGCGCGCGCGCGGGTACGTGGTCGAGGCTCCTGCGAGCTCGCCTGAGCAGGCTCCTGCGAGCTCGCCTGAACACGAGACTGACGGCAAGGAGGCCGAGGCCAAAAAGCCTACCTCGACGAGTACGTCTCGGAGCAGGCCGACGGGCGTGAGCAACAAGAAGCGGTCGCAGGTGAGTACACCTCGGTCGCCAGCAGCGAACGCCTCGACTGAGCGCGAAGGCAAGGCCGGGTGAGATGGGATTCTGCGAGATCACGGATCTCAAAGCGTATCTACAGATCGACATTCCCGGGGTCAAAGAGACGAGCGCGGAACGCGCGATCGATGAGGCGACGGCGGCGGTCCAGAACTATTGCCGGCAGCACCTCGAACTCGTAGAGGATGAAACGATCACGCTGGACTGTCACGGTGGCACACAACTGCTGTTGCCGGAGCTGCCGGTGATCGCTGTCTCCGAGGTGATCGACGACGGCGAGACTTTGACGGTCACGACCGAGTACAAGCTGGGCAGCAGTGGCATCCTGCACCGCATCGGGAGCACGTGGCCGCGGGGCATCCAGATCATCCAGGTGACCTATAGCCACGGCTACCGGATGACCGACTATGGGAGCGGCGACCCTCTGCCGGAGGAGATCGTGCAGGTGTGTGTGCGTGCGGCGGCGAGGTCGTACCAGTCGGGGCTACGCGCTGAAGAGGTTGGGGGTATCCCCGGCGTGCAAGGCACGAGCCTGGGTGATTATTCGGTCCAGTTTGGCGCCGAAAGCAGCGCATCGGGCGAGGCCGTGCTGGGAGTCAGCGCAGCGAGGGTGCTGTTGCGGAGTGAAAAGGACCTGCTGAACAGGTACAGGGTGTGAACTGGGCGTTCGAGTACGAACGCACGAGGGACGCATCATGCTGATGGAAGCCCTTTTTAACCATGACTTTACGGTGACTCGCAAGACCCGCGTCAGCGACGGGCAGGGCGGGTGGGTCGAGACGTGGCCGGAGGTGGGCCTGATGCTTGGGCGGATGCGGCCGTTGACCGCAGCGGAACGCACGATGGCACTGCAGCAGCAGAGTGCCATCAGCCACGTTCTCTACCTGGCCGGAGACGAGGATATTAAGCGCGGTGACAGAGTGGATGGCGAGGGACGCACATGGAATGTGATGGCCATTCGCGAGCCCAGCCACGCGGGGCACCACCTGGAGGTGGACTGCCGCGAGAAGCAACAGGAAGGCGAGCCGTGAGCCGGATCATCTTTAGGGACTGGGAAGCGAGCAAGAGAAAGGTACAGGCTCGAATCGCCGGGCAGCTCGTCGGGAATATGGAGGCGGTGGGGGTCTTTGTCGAACGTGAGGCGCAGAGTAACGCGCCCGTGTGGCGCGGTATCCTCAAGGGCGACATCACACACACGGTCGGAGCGCACGGAGACGTGATCGAGGGGATCGTGGGAGTAAAAAAGCGGACGTTCTGGGCGATCTTTGTCGAGCGGGGAACCAAGAAGATGGCGGCGCAACCGTTTCTGCGGCCGGCGGTGTTCGACAACGGGAAGACGATTCTCAAGATGCTGAGGGGCGAGTAGCGTGGGCGCGATCACGGAAGCGCTATACGAGCGGTTGGCCGGCGACTTGACGCTGGCCGGGCTGCTGGCCACCTATGGCGGCGAGCCGGCGGTGTTCAGCACCGACCCGCCACCGGGCGATGCGACCCTCCCCTACGTCGTGGCCGCCGGCCACGTGAGCCAGGAGGCGTACGACACCAAAACGACGCGGGGGCTGACCGTCCGGCGCGATGTGCGCTGCTATGCCAAGGCGGACGGGTCAGTGGAAACGATAGAGGCAATCGCGGAGCAGGTGTGGGCTCTGCTGCACCGGTACACATTGGCAATAGTTGGGTACGAAACGTGGGTGGTCGAATGCACGGGGCCGATCCGCGCGGACGATGATGACGCCTATGGACGCGTGATCACCGCGCGAATGGTCATTGTGAAAACAGTGGAGGAAGGATCATGAACGGCGCTGATGTATTGGTGCTGATCGAGGGCAATCTGGTTGGGTCGCAGCGGGACGTCTCCTTTGATGACTCGAACGACGTCATTGACGTGTCGAGCAAGAACAGCCGAGCGCGCCGGGTCGACTATGGCCGGTACTCGTCCACCGTGTCGATGGACGCGCTCTATGTGCCGACGGACACCGCCTATATCGCCCTGAAGGCGGCCGAGCGCGCTGGGAACAAGGTGCAGCTCATGCGGCAGGAAGAGGGCACGATCCTGGAGAGCGCGATGGCGGTGATCGCCAGCATGAGCGAGGCGGCGCCCGACCAGGACGCAGTGACCGTCGCGATCTCGTTCGAGATCGACGGCGAATGGGAGAGCGGTAGCTAATGACCAAGGGAGCGAGGGGAGAAGCGCTTTTGACCGTTGGTGAGCAAGAGTACCCGATCCTGTTCAGCAACCGAGCACTGGCGGAAGCGGAGCAACGGACGGGGAAATCGATTTTGCTCCTGGCGAGAGATGCCGGTAACGGCATCTTGGGGGTTGGCGAAACAGCCATGCTGCTGCTCACCGGCATGGAGACGGGCCGCAAGGACGCCAAGCTGCCGGGCAAGCGCTACGAGGCCAAGGACGCCTACGACCTGTTGGACCAAGCGGGGTTCGCTGCGGTCGCCGCTGCGGTCTATGAGGCGATCGCTGCGGTGCTGGCCTACGATCCCGAGGAAGGGGAGGAGGAGGACGGCGAGGAGCGCCCTCCTCAATAAGCGGCCAGGCGACCGAGGCTCCTGCGAGCTCGACTGAGCAGTGGGATTGGGACATGCTGCTGCGGGACGCGCTCAAGGCGGGGCTAAGTGTGGCCGAATTCTGGGCGCTGACCCCACGGGAGACGTCTCAGGTCCTGAGATCCGCGACCTGGCGATGGCAGCACGAATACGACCGCGATACGCGGCTGGCCTGGCATATGGCGGCGCTGCAGCGGAGCAAGCGGCTCCCCCCGCTCAGGACCCTGCTGAGCACGTTCAAGACGCACAAACTCAAGGGCGAGGAACTGGCCAAGCGCAAGGCCGAGCATGAAGAGCTAAAGAGGAAGATGCTGGATGCCAGGCGGCGGTGAGGAACTAGGCCCAGTACAAATACCGATTCGGGCCACCTTGGACAAGCTAGACCAGGACCTTGATGCTGCCAAGAAAAAGATAGATGGCAGCTTTGGTAAGAGCTTGGCCAAGATAGGCAAGAGTGTCGCCAAGATCGGCGGGGCGGCCGTGCTTGGTGGCGCTGCTGCAATCGTGGCCTTGGGCAGCGGGGTCCTCAAGCTGGCCAGCGATACCAAAGAGATCCCGATTATCGCCGCATCGTTCGAGAATCTGGGCGGGTCGCTAAAGGCAATGCACGAGGGCTCGCTGGGCATGGTCGGCGATGTCGAGCTGATGAAGTCTTACAACTCGGCGGCGAGCCTGGTCTCGAAAAGTTTTGCTCAAGAGCTGCCTGGCGCCATGGGCATGCTGAGCAAAGTGGCGGCCAGCACCGGCCAGAATATGAACTACCTGATCAACTCCCTGGTGACAGGTGTTGGCCGTGTACAGCCCCTCATCCTAGATAACTTACAGGTACAGGTAACGCTAGCCGACGCCACGAAAGAGGCGGCGGCGATGTTCGGCGTCGAGGCGAGCGCATTGACCAAGGCGCAGACTCAGGCTGGCATGATGGCTGTGGTCATGGAAAAACTGCGCGAGAATACGGCTGGCATGCCCGAAGTGGCCGGTACTGCGGCGCAGAAGATGGAGGCGCTCAAGACAACGCTCTCGAACCTCAAGGACAAAGTTGGGGTCGCCCTGATCCCCGTCCTGGAAGCCCTGATCGTTCCGCTGGGAGAGCTGGCGACAAAGTACGGACCAAAGGTCATCGAGTTCGCGATTCTGTTTGGCGGATTCCTAACCGAGCGGGTGGTGCCCGCCGTAGCTACAGCAGTGCAGTGGCTCGGGGATAACCTGCCGGCGGCCATAGAGACGCTAAAGGAGACGTGGGATAACCTACGGGAGACGGCGCAGTCGAGCGTCAGATTCATCGAAGACAATACGCCCGTGGTGGTCGGGCTGGCCGCCGCGATTCTTACGGTGGCGATCCCTGCTTTTGTATCGTGGGCGGCGACCATCATTGCGACGGTGATCCCCGCTTTCATTGCTTGGGCAGGAGCGGCAATTACCGCGGGGATAGCTACTGTGACGGCCATGGCCCCGATCATTCTGTTAGCGGTGGCCATAGGCGCCGCGGTGGCACTGTTCGCGGCCGCCTGGCAGAACGACTGGGGCGGGATTCGAACGGCAATCACTGCGGCCTGGGAAGGGACCATCAAGCCCGCCTTTGAGGGAATAGCCAATTGGCTGGGCAATGTCCTGCCCAAAGTCGTCGGCATATTCGTCCAATACTGGGGACTGCTATGGGACGGCTTTAAGACCGCCTACACGTTCGTGCAGGAGATACTGGGCAAAGTTGGCGTCAAGATCCCCGACATTGATTCGTCAGCTATAGATGAGTTTGTCTCCGGAGCCCTGACCAAGATCGAGGGCTTTGGACAGCGCGCGAGTGAAATCCTCTCCAACGTGGGCCAGGCATCTGTAGACATCGTCTCGCCCGACTTGGCCCCACTCTCAGAAGCCCTCACCCAGCAATACGCGCAGATGTACGGCGCCGCACAGACAGGCCAGAGGCAGCTCTCAGAAGGTCTTACCCAGCACTATGCCCAGATGTACGGGACCGTGCAGGCAGGAGAGACCCAGCTCTATGATGCTCGAGTAGCTGCGCAGGAACAGGTGGCCCAAGCCACACTAGCAGCGCAAGCTGCAGGGCTGGGCGAACAAATCGCCCTGGCGCAGACCCATGGCGAGCAGCTGGTGGCTCTGGAGAGCGACTATAACGCTCAGATCGCCGAGAGCCAGTTCAGCAACAATCTGAAGCTGCTGCAAAACATCCAGGAGTATGAGGCTACGCGGGCGGCATTGCTAGAGGCCGGCCAGACGGAAAAGGCCAAAGGGCTGGCTGCCTCGCACCATGACGAGTTGGATGAGATGGAGCGGGCCAACGGTTTGAACGCGCAACTGGCGGAGCGCAAATATCTCCAAGAGCGTATGCAGATGATGCAGGCTCAAGCGGCGGAAATGCAGGAGCTGCGCAATCAGACCATCCGCGTCCAGGCAGAGAAGCTACGCCAGGCAGTGATCGAGGGAATGATAGGGCAGGAATCGGCCAATCAGCAGCTAGCAATCCTGTACGCGGGCACCGATAAGCGCATGAAGCGCGAAAAGGAGGTAGCTGATAAAGAGGCCGAGATCGCCGAGATGTTGGCCCTGGGCAAGATCGACGCAGCGCGGGCCGTGCAAGATAGTCTCATCGCTCTGCGTAATGAGGATCTGGCTGCCGCAGAGGCCGCCAAGAAAGCAGCAGAGAACGCGTTCAAGGATTTCAAGATCACCCTGCCCCCTCTGCCACCGATCGACGTGGGACCGTTCGCGCAATCCAGAGGATCAGTGGCATCAGCAGCGCAGAAGGTGGTCAAGCCCGCAGAGGAAAAGCTGGTCGCGGTCATTGGCGGCATCAATGAGTCTATCGATCTCGCCCTCCAGGCCATTGGCAAGCTGGCCCACCTGAAATTCCCCGAGGGAGTACAAGAGAACTTTCGCAGGCTAGGCCAATTCATCACCACTGGCGTCTCCATTCTCTATGAGGCGGTCAAGCCGGTGAGCTCCAAAGTGGCCGAGCTGATGGATCGCACTATCGGCTCCATAGCCAAGAGCGTGGACAGCTTTGTCAAGTTCGCCGAGCTAAAGCAAGTGTTTGCGACTCCTCCCAAGATGGAGAATGCCCAGGCCTGGATGGATGGGTTTATAGGAGTAGTAATCCAGCTCATGGGCGCGGCTGAGCAGGCACTGGCTGGACATGGCGGCGGCCAACGCGGATATAACGAGATCAAGCGGCTACAAAAGACCATCCGCAAGTTCGAGAAGATGTTCTCGATCATCACCATGGATTACTCTCAGATCCAGCAGATCGAATTGCCGGACATGGCTACATGGGGTGCGCGGTTCAAGGAGCTGTTCATCACGCTGGTGCAGAGCATCTATGAGCTGCGCTTGATTCTCGGCAAAGGCCGGATAGAGCAGGTCGGAGCCCTGGTAGCGCCGTTTAAGAGCATGTTAGAACTGGTATTGACCGATATGTCCGACCTGGAGAAGCGCAGGATACCGGAGGGGCTGCCGGCCCACTTTGCCGATCTCAAAGCCGTGCTTGTCCAGGCTTTGGAGACACTCCAATCCATAGAGACAGATTTTGGCTTGCCCGCGATCGCTGCGGCGATGGTCATAGCCGAAAATATGAAGACCATCCTGGGGCTGGGCGGGGCGCTAGATTTCGACAAGCTGGCGCCCAGCGGGAACACGACGTTCGAGGCGGACGTAGACAAGCATTTCGAGCAGCAAGAGTACGTGGGCGCGTCGGCGATGGGCTGGATGGGACGCATCTCTGAGACCTGGGGCGCGGCGTTGGTCGCGGTGCAGCCCGTGGTTGCCAACATCAAGGCGGTGCTGGGGTTGGGCGGGGCGGCCGATCTCGAGAAGCTGGTGCCCAGTGGGAGCGCGACGTTCGAGGCGGACGTAGACAAGCATTTCGAGCAGCAAGAGTACGTGGGCGCGTCGGCGATGGGCTGGATGGGACGCATCTCTGAGACGTGGCGCAAGGCGCTGGTCGCGGCGCAGCCCGTGATCGAGAACGTCAAGGGGGTGCTGGGGCTGGGTGGGGCGGTAGATTTCGAGACGCTGGTACCCAGTGGGAGCGCGACGTTCGAGGCGGACGTAGACAAGCATTTCGAGCAGGTCGAATACGTGGGCGCGGCGTCGATGGGCTGGATGGGACGCATCTCTGAGACGTGGCGCAAGGCGCTGGTCGCGGTGCAACCGGTGATCGAGCACATCAAGGCGGTGCTGGGGCTGGGTGGCAACGATCTCGATAGCTATGTGCCGGCCAAGTCAGCCACGTTTGAGGCGGACGCCACGACCCACTTTGAGCAGATCGAGTACGTGGGCGGGCTGGTGGTCGGTTGGCTGAGCGGGATATCGGAGCCGTGGCGCAAGGCGCTCGAGACGCTGGGGCCCGTGGCCGACAACATCAAGAAGGTGTTCGCGATCACAGAGGTGGGGACGGACGTGGAATATGTGGACGCGGACACGTTCATCGGCCGGATAGTGAGTCACCTCAATGCGATGATCGCCGGCGTGCCGCTGATCAAGAGCGCGATCGAGACGATCAAGGGGCTATGGGACAATGTGACCGCGATGGCCGAGGACGCCGGGCTGTCGGAGACGATCACAAAGTTCTTTGGCATCCTCGACCTGGCCAAGACTTTTGAAGAGCTGCAGGTGGTGAAAAAGGTCGGCAAGGACGAACGGCGAACGGCGTTGAGCAATGTGATCAGCAACTTTGTGGAGCAAATGGTGACCGCGGCGCCTCTGCTAAAGGATGGCCTGGCCAAGGTGGAGGCACTATTCGATGGGGCGCTCGAGTCGAGCACGGCCATCGCCGAAAAGCTGGCGAAAGTGTTCGGGGCGCTAAGCAAGGCGGTCAAGTCCGGCATCGAGATGACGACGACAGAGGGATGGAACCTGGACGCTGTGCTGCAGCTCATTGATGACCTGGCCCTGGCAGCCACAGCGGTGAATGGGATCCAACTGCCGAGCCTGGGCGCTGGCGGCGGGAGCCCACTGGTGGGCCTCGACTCGACGGGCGGCGCGGACGGGATGCGCGACGCCGTAAAGCAGGGCATTGCTGAGGGATTGCGAGATAGCGTGATCAGCATCGAGCTGACGCTACGACAGGAACAATCGGAGCGGAAAAAGTTTTCCGCGCGACTGGGGCGGCTGGAGCGGATCATGGCTACGATGGTAACGCGGTGGGAGGCCGGCGGCGCATGACCGAGTATCTAAAGTGGAACGGGGCCACGCTCTGGGAAGATGATGGCTCGACGCCTAACTATGTGCTCGCGGCGGAAAAGGACCTGAACGGTCGGGTCAACACCATCGAGACGTTGGGCGACAGGTCCCAGAACCTGTATCGCGACACCGTGTCAGAGAACCGCGCCTATACCGTGGTCATACGGATTCCGTTGACGGCGGGGCAAACGCTGACAGGCCTCAAGGCGGCGTGGGACAGATGGCACTCACGGGCGCTGGGCGAGAAGGTGCTCGAGCGAGAGACCGAGACCGGCAACGTGCTGCAGCTCGACGCAGTGGCCGAGACGCCACAATGGGATGAGGAAGGACCCACGCACGCGCAAGTGACGCAGGTCTACACGGCAGCGCGACCATTCTGGCGATCGACGAGCGAGAGCAATGCGAGCGCCAACTATAACGGGGCTGGGCCCGTGAATCTGGCCTGCAACAACACGGGGGATCTGCCAAGCTGGGCGCGGTTCGTGCTCGACGGCGCGGTAGAAGATCCCAAGATCGCCTATGGCGACGAGTGGAAGATCGAGTTTGGCATTGACCTCGCTGCCGGCGACGAATTGGCCCTCATCTGCCGGACGCCGGCGAGCGCATGGTACACACCAGCTGCCGGCCCTGCGGAGCCGGTATACGGCTATCGCACCTTCGCCTCATCATTCCGCAAGGCCAAGCTCGCGACAGGGAATCACAACCTGGTGCTGACGGCGACCGCCGGGGCCGGGCTTGCCACGGCCTATTGGTACAACCTCTATGAGTCGCTGCAATAATGCCATATGAAAACGGCGTGTGGCGGCCGCACCGTTGGGAAGACTATGAGATCGAGCTGATCGATGGCTCGCGTGACACCATCGGGCTGCTCGATGAGGCCGTGGGCGCGAGCATCGACTGGGGCGTGTTCGGGTATGGCACGGGCGCGATGGCGCTGCACATCCAGAGCGATCGTGCCACGGACCTGCTGACCCTGAGCCAGTTCTATTTCCGCTTCCTCCGCGACGGCGTACAGATCCGCGACTTTATGCTAGCCAAGGACGACCGCGGATACACCGTCAGCGACCAGTGGGTCGATGAATACATCGAGATCGCGCTCTCCCCACTGGACCAGCTCCTGAAAGACCACCCCTGTCTGCCCGAGAACGGAACGGGCACCTTTGCCTCTCCTTCGCTGGCTCTTGACGACGGGTTCAAGTGGATCGTGGACCACGTGTGCGGGCCGAACGCCTATGACGTGCCGGGCGGTGGCTCGCGAAGCCTGGCCGGATTGACCATCGCCGCCGACCTGAGCGCGCATGCGACCGTGGAGGCGATCACCGAAGCCCACAAGATGGATCTGTTCGAGTTTCTGCAAAAGTTTGGTGTGAGCTGGGACGTGGACTGGCGCCTTCGACTAGAGAAGACGGCTGGCAACGCGAATCAGTTTGTCTTTGAGACGTTCCATCCGGTGCGCGGGCTGGACAAAACCATCGGGAATGGCGTGCGGCAGCCGGTGATCCTGAACGATGCCTCGGGCGAAGTGCGCCAGGCGCGACGGTGGCGGCCAGGCGTTGGATTCGCGAACGTGGTGGTCAGCAAGGACATGCAGAGCGAGATCACCGACGCAGCGAGTGTGGCTGCCTATGGGCGGCGCGAGCTGCTGGCCGACACGAA
>Ga0222685_1000233_pt1 | contig 13530 bp, 17 predicted proteins | sample AntAcemetage1077_FD_179836 | JGI IMG/M metagenome (GOLD analysis project Ga0222685, IMG submission 179836) | Saline water microbial communities from Ace Lake, Antarctica - #1077 | ecosystem: Environmental > Aquatic > Non-marine Saline and Alkaline > Saline | place: Antarctica: Ace Lake...
CGATTTTTTTTGCCATAATTTCTACCTCTTAATAATACGTTTAAAGTTTTCTGGTTTTATATATTATTTTTTAAGTATTTTCAGGATAGTTTCGACCAGCCTTTTAATGAACACTTCTGTCGCACCCCTCGCGGGTGCGTGGATTGAAACTCAAGGGCTTTTGACGATCTTCTTTTTATCTTTGTCGCACCCCTCGCGGGTGCGTGGATTGAAACAAGCTCTACCGGCAATTGTGTCATGGTTGCGTATGGAATAAGGATATTGCCGGGAATTGCAAGTGCCCTGGTTATGGCCATGTTCCCGATGATTTTTTGACATTCAATGTTATATGTTTTTTCGGAATCAATAAACTCCGGGATTGCGCAAACAGAAACATCTTCGTTTACGGAAACAATATCAACAATTAAATCAGTTTTAACATTGTCGATTTCTGAGCATCCGGAAAACATTACTGACATGCACATAATTAAAAATGTGCCTATAAACAAAATAAATCTTTTCATACATCCCCCTATAATTTTGATATTATTAAATCTTTAACGTCTTTTAATTCTGCAAAAATCAACCTATGATCTTCTTTGTTATCTGCTTTCATTTCATCAACCGATTTTTCTAAGGCATCATGCCGTGACTCGCACAATTCTTTTTCAACCTTTGACCGCGTAAGCTTTGAAAGAATTAAACACTGTTGTTTAATTTTTAGAATACACCATATCATAATTCCGCCGCCTATTCCGCCTTGCGCAAGTTGCCCGCTATTATCAACAATAAATTGTTCAATAAAACCCACTTCAACCCCTCTTTCTAAAATGCCTTTTCGATTGCCATTTCCTCACCGTTTCTTATGCTCCATCTTGCCTTTGATCCCCTTACATCTAAATGAAAGCCGGGACTATTCCAACCAAGATAAACACCCAGCCCGACCTTATCTGATACCTGGATATCCTTAATTGTTTCTACAATCAAAACATAAGCCTTAAATAAAGAGAGGCCAACAATATGAAAATCAGCAGCGCTTCCTTTATAGTGCTGTGAATTTTCGGTATGCCCGGTTAATTCATATCCGCAATGGATAACGATATACGCATCAGGATTAATAACACTTGCCCGGTGTCTGATTTCATCAAGTAGGATTAAGAGAAACCCGTTTATTTTGTCCGGGTTTCCCCACGCTTCAGACCGTTTGAAATATCTTAGCTTATCCCATATCATATTTTTTAGCCCACTCTTCAATGGAAATTACCTTTTTATTTTGGATAAAATCATGATGTTCATTTATTGACTTGTTGCTTAAAACATCGTCAAGGATTAACATCTTCTGTTCTGTAGATCCTTTTGTATGATCCATGAAATTTATTACAAAATCACGACCGCCAAAACAATAATTGGCAATAGTTTTATTCCGTAAATGATTATTAAAATTCCACGAATATTTCCGGGTATCTCCGTGATGGTGTAAAGCGTTCCCGGCTTTGATCCACTTTTTAAATCCAAGTACTGACATTGTGAAATTCAGGAAGTTTTCACCACCGCCATAAATCCCTAACTCTGTAGGCCATCCGCCAATATCATCAACCAGCATTTTTTTTGTTATCATCATCCCACACGTTGACATACACGGCACTTCGTATACATCCTGACCCTTTGGGTCATAGGTGGTAAAAGAATACTCCACAACCGATTCTTCTGGTCTTGAGACAAGTTTATATGCGAGTTTCTTCTGCTCAATGATGTGATATGAAAGCGGTAGGTGAATTGATCCGTTCAAGGTCTTATGGTTGCCTTCGTAATAATAAAACATATCATACAGAGCATCCCGGCCTAACATGCAATGAGCGTCAATAAAACATAGAATATCACCGGTTGACTCTTTGATTGCAAGGTTCTTTGCTTGCCAGTGTGACAAGGTTTTATCATACTGCAGAACCTTAAGACACGGCAGATATTTTTGAATGTATTTAAACTGATCGTTTGTCCGGTCGTTTTTTACCATCTCAAACAGGATTGCTTTTATTTCTGATTCAGGCTTTCCGCTTTTCAAGAGGTGCTTAACAACGGGAACTTCTTTTTTTGTGAAATTGCCACAACTGATATCAAAATCATTGTAAACCCGGTCAACCTGTTGTTTCCGAACCGCATCACAATAATTATCAATCACGATAATCTCGTAATCAATACGACCGGCAAGATCCTCTATTATGCTCCGGACTGTAAACGCAGGGAGCGGCCATTCTAAAACATACGGAATAATAATTGATAATTTGCTCATTTTGTTTCTCCATTTTGGTTTTTAGTTAGTTGTGTTAGTTTACCAGCCATGATTAATCATGTAGATAGTTTGTGTGATATTATACAACCTAATTTGAAAATCTTTTTGAGAGCCAGCTGCAACCGTCATTGATACAACTCCGGGATAAAACCCTGTGTTTGCGAATGTCATATTATCATCAGCAAGAGTTATCCCATCACATTTTGTCGGATCTCCGACCCACAAATCATTAGTAGCGTTTGTTATTGGGTACCATACATCAACCGTTGTTACTGTCACGGTTTCAGATTCATTATCAAACCCACCAGAAGCATGATAAGTGCTGCCCTGTTTTACCATCCCCGCAACATCGGCACCACCCGCCACGATTAAATTACTTCCTACCGTAGCATTATCAGCAACAACAATGTTATCTCCGATTGTAGCATTATCAGCAGTAGTTATACTTTTTGCGCTTATATCTTTTGTTGGCGCCTCAGTCCAGTCAATACCATCACTTTTCCAACCGTACCCGATGAAATATTGCATCTTCGGAGAGTAGCCTGTTGTAATTGTTAGATTGTCAGTTGAGTTGTCAATCGAACCACCATTGGGATTTACCGTGCATTCATAGGTATCATCAATAACCGCAAATTGATAAACATCCCCATCAGCGGGGGCTATTGGTAATGTTGATTGTACGGTGTTGCTCTGCCCGTCCATAACGATTATAACGTCGGCAGGAAACTGCAATACATCATAATCTTCAGTTATTACCCTGACCTTTGTCCAGTCAATATCACCCTTAAGATTGCTATGCTGCATGGTTTCGATACGATAGGTATCTGTTGTTTTTGTGTATTCATAAGTTTCTACATTTTTCGGCAAAGAGATAAGCCTGTTTATTTCAGCAAGTATTTGTCTATGTCCCAATGGGTCTGGATGCGGGCCGTAAAAAGTTACCCCATCAAAAATTTCATCACAATCCACTAAATAAAACCCGTCAGTTGCGGCAGCCAATACTCTTAAACCTGCATTATATGCATTCGCTCTGATTAGCGTGTCCCCGCCCCACGTTGGTACGATTGGAATTGTCACTCCAACAACAAGAGAAAAGTTTTCCAAACCAAGATTAACTATATTTGTTGCTGTGGTTATCATGTCTGCGGATGTTGTAGCCCCCGGAGTGACATCGTTCGTCCCGCCATTAAAAAATAATATCTTCTCGCCTTTTGCATCACTTATACTAGATATTAATTTTGTATAAATTTGTGACAATGTGTAGCCTGAAACTGCATTTTGAGTATAATCTACGTTATGTTCTGCGGCAAAAAGCTCAGCATAAATAAGTGTCACAAATCCGTGTGATACAGTTTTATAGGCAGCATAGGCGATTGAATCACCAATGTTAAGGAATGCTGGTTCTAAGGTTTCAAGAAATGCAATGTACTTAAAATCAACGCCAAAATTTGCAGCAGCTACAGTATTACTTACGCCGACGTTAAATGTGCCTTGTGCAACCTGAGTAGTCTTCACCCTATACGTAGAAAAAACATCATTGGGAAGTCTCAAATCCTTTTGGCCAATGAAACCACCATATACCCTGTCCCACAATTTTAATCCGGTGTATTGATAATCAACACTTGATGATTTGCAACGGACTAAGATGGTCATGTTTTTACCTGTCAGATAACCCCCAATACCCGCTCCCACCAACTCTTGAGCTAAAAAGGCAGTACCAGCTGATGATTGTGTCAAGCGAGCAAACCCGTTGTTGGTTGTGTCAACAGCGTTACAATTAGTTTTAACCCACAAAGCATTTGATAAATCCTCTGTCCATTTTATTATATTATCAAAACTCTTATCTGCATTGGGGTACTCGTACAATCCCCAGCCGCCAATTTTACCATGCAGGGTGGTATCGTTATTAACAGTTAGGTCATTGGTAGTAAGGCCATAAGCACCAATATTATCAGTTGCAGTTATGTTCTGGCCTTGGATATCAGCCATTGTTGTTATGTTTGCTGATGAATCAATCTCAGTTGTTAAGCCGGTCAAGTCAATATCAACTCTCGGTCTTTCGTCATTTGCAAACACAATTGAACATAAAAATAAAAGAAAGATAAATAGTATTCCCGATAGTAAATTTTTCATATTATTACCTTCCGTTCTCAATTGTTATTGTTGAACTCCAACCTGTCATATTATCGGTATCGTTGTTTTCTACCGTTAGATACATAACTTTTTGCAAGGGGCTATCCATATTGTGAAAATGGATAGGATCGAATGCAAAAGTTTCACCTCTGTTAGTAGTATTTTTAAGTAGAAACGTCTGCAATGTCGTTGCGTTGTCATCTTCACCTTCACTTAGCCAGGTGGAAGCATTATCGCTATTTGATATAAACCCGAACTCAACTACTTGACCATATAAAAATCCTGTATCTATCCGATAACATTGGGAACCACCAGCGGGAACCTCATCGGTACTTGTTATATAAAATTTTCTTGTTGACCCATCACTACTCACAGGTTTTTCAAGCGAAGGGGTTATGTCTATAGTATCCGCCCCGGCCTGTATCGTGAATAAAAAACAGATTACTATTAAAATTAAACTAAAAATTCTTTTCATTTTGATCTCCTTTGAAAAATTCCATAAACATCTTTTATTTGAAATTATTATATTACATCATTTTAACACGTTTGATTTAAACGCAAAAAACCTAGCTGTTTCAAGAGCTCTATTGTGTAAACAAATATCCCTCGCAACATTTCTAGGTTTGATCCTAACCTACCAATAAAATCAGTGATAAAAGACATCTTGTTCGACCTCCTTTATCAAGTTTTAAGATAGTGTTATATCAAGCTCACCTATTGCAAATTCTGGAGTATCACCAGGTGAAATCAATTTAGATGCTGTTAGTGCACCAAACATGATACAAGCGTCTGTAGCATCTCCAGCGTTAGCGTCTAACATGGCCCAATGTGACACGGTCTCACCTGAAACCCCGCAAACCGGGAAAGTTATTGCAGCTGTATTTTCTGTAGCGCCAGCAACCAATTCATCAAAAGCGTCTCCAGATGTAAGCGTAATACTTTTTCTCACATAATCAGTATAGGTTGTTTCAATCGCAGCCACCTGTGCTCCCGTCATAGCTTTACTTGGAAGTGATGTCAGTAAAGCAATATATACTGTTGTGCGTAATATTGTCGTTGCATCATCATTCCTTAAAATTTTTTCTAAAATCAAATTCGATTCTACGTCAAAAAAACCTGCCATTGTTTTTTCTCTCTCTATATGGTTTTAAAACCATTGAAATTAATTTAAAAAATTAAACACCTAATCTTAACTCTGGTGTTACGCTGATCTGTTCTCCGGCATACTGAATTGGTTTTGCTGCACCAAACTTATTTACCCACAATAGAGTTTGTGGAGAAGAAAACATACAAACATAATAACCATATACATTCACTAATGTTCCGGCAGCAAATGTCCACGTTTGCTGGTCATAAGTTGATATCGACTGCAGAGATGTTACTGCCGGCGCTAACCACGTTGCCATGGTGAGTGTTTTTGCAACATAATCGTGAGTTGACATTTCAGTAAAATCGCCTACAACGGTATCCGCATCAACTGTTTCATCATTTACAAATAATTTTAAAAGTAAATCTTCAGCATTATCCAGCCCCAACTGTAATTCCAGAAGTTTATTTTTCCCACACTCAGGAATTGTAATTACATCAGCCATTTTTATCTCCTTTTTTTTAATTAATAAAAATTAATAATTAACTCGTTAATCTTCCAACAGCCTTAAGCCCCACATCGATTCCAGAACTTAATTTTTTATTATATATATTTAAAACCCAATCATGAGTGACGGGATCACCGTTAATATAATTATCCGGAAGCATGACATTTGCCATGTACTGCGGTTTACCTTTATACATCCTAAATAAAGATCCAACCCCGGCTTCAACATCAAATCGTACATTCCCACCGGTAACGTCAACGATGCTGCCATCAGACAGCCCCGCGATAGCCTTTCCTGATGGATCTATCCATAAAGGAGTGTCAAAGCCCCCTAAATCTTTAAACCCACCTGTATATTGAAGCGTGTTCGGTACAGCGCCAAATGGTTTTGTTGCTTGTTGATGATAACTCATCTCTTCAGGATTCGTCCCATGCAGATAAATTGTTCTATCTATTAAACCGATAAATAACCCTGATTTTGAAGCGGCGATCATCTGAGGTTCAGACTGAAATTCAACGAAGTTTTCATCGTCATTAAACCATTCATAACTCATTTCATCTGAATAGACTATTCTATTGCCTATAACACCCCATATCCGGCCATGAGCATAAGTTATCCATCTCATAGGATTGGGAGCATGCACAAAATCGTGAGGTTTAAGTGTCGTAGTTGCGTTCCCCTGTGGGTCTGCCATATAATATCTGCTGCCATTTGTTTCTCGGATCCATGATCTCTCATTCAACTGATCAATTATCAGCCCCCACTTTCGGATACTTCCACTTTCATAAACTCCACACCATCCTTTTTTCGAAATAAAAATACAATCTCCAATTTCAACATATGATAGGACTTCCCGGGTTCCAGGGATTGTCTGTATTAAAGTAGCGGTACCACTCGGTAAATCCAATAAGTATAACGCCTGTTCTACTCCACCGGCACATAAATCAACCAATAATCCATTAGACATGCTATGAGCATAAGGTAATGTTATCCGAAGTACGCGCCCCTCTCTCTGTTTAATACCTTCAGAATCAACCGTAGCATTAAGCAAAAGACCGGGTTGAAGAACATTATATCGCCCTAACTCCCCACCAGTTACATTATTCATTCCTACAAATCGAGATATATCTTCTTTCATATTTACAATCAAACAATACTGCTGTTAAAATATGGCCCTTGTGGGTTGTTCGCTTGACGGCCCAGAACAACGCTTTCTACTCCAGCGTTTATTTTTTGTGAATTAAGATATTTAGTTGCGTTTCTCGGAAACTGGTCTAATCTTCCGACTGTTGGATTTGCTATCTTATAAGCTTCTAAAACTAACTCTTCAATTAAAATATCGAATAATCCAAAAAAAGGAATGACAGAAGTTACTCCTGAGATTGTTGCCGGTTTCTTAAAATATTTACCTTTTATCGTTCTTTCAACAGATGTCCCTGGATATAAGTATAACGTTTGTCCTACTAATTGATATCTTAATGGGGTTCCGGTGTCTGCATATTGCAATATTTGGCTTTGATCCGTTATGGGAAGTAGGCCTTTTGTCTCACCATCAATCCATGGCTTGCCCATTAATCCCCAACAATCAGAATCTAAAGCTTTATGATCATCGTCGATTGCAAAAACCTTACTGAACGAACCCTCTATAAGATCACTCTTATATTTAAATAAAATCATAGCAATATACTGAACAATACTGTCAACCCACGGCGGCATAATGGTATTTAATTCCTCTTCTGCCGTGTCAACTTTAAATTGTATTTTTTCAATAATGTCTGAAACTGTTGACATTACTACTCCTTTTTAAGAACAATTAAAATTCAGTGTTTTCTTCTTCAATCTCTTCCTGAGCTTCTTTTTTTTCTACAGCCTTAATCGCAGATTCAATCTGTTCAATCATGGCTCTTTTTGACATGAGCATTGTAAGCTCAACTTCTGCAAAAACCTTCCCGAACACCTGGAGCTCTGTTTTGTTCAAAGTTTTAAGGTCCCGGTCTTTGATTTCGATGACATCAACGCCATTAATAACGTTCGGATCTTCTTTTTTATTCTCGATTTTTTCATCAACCATCTTGCCGTCTTCATCGTAATTTACCATTTTCATAACATATACAGAACCCTTCATCTTGATAACTCTCGGATTGTACCCAAGAATTCGTTTGTCGTCAATGTTCTGCATCATTTTTACTGTTTTGGCTTTTCCCATTTGACTTCCTCCTTGGAATATTTATGTTTTTTAAAAAAGAAGAGGGGACAGAGGTTCCCCCCCCCTCTCCTTCCTTTTACAATTCAGTTATCATTAATCACGCAGCCACGACACGATTAATAGTTAGCTGAATCTCTTAAACAGCAACGGCCCCTAAAACTCCAGCATATTTAGCTGAATCTTTCAAGCCTGCCATATTAATACCTACCACCTGGACCAACACTTTCAAAGTGTCAGCGGCAACAGTGTTAATTAACAATTTTGCATAATCTGCAGTTGAATAAAACTTCCTATTGGTTATCAGCGCGGCATGGGTTTCAGCATCACCCGCGATATTATCACCATAAAGAGCTGGTGTAGCACTATCGCCAATATCAAAAGTAATACCAGCACCATCCACAGTGAGAACTTTATGGACCACTGATAGAACCAGAAAATTTGCAGGAATGGTCACGACAATAACACTGTCGTCTATAGCTAAATTCCTAACAGCTCCATCGTAAACACCTTCAAGTATCTCAAGTCTCTGGGATGTCATTGCACCACGGGACCCATGAGTAGAGGGTCTAACATCGTAAGTTGTTGCCATAATTAATACTCCTTCTTTTAAAAAATTAATATACTTTTAAAATCAAATAAATCACATTTCGATTATAATGGCGGGAAAACTGTTAAATTCTCCCGCCATCAACTTAATCGGCTTATGTGTATGTACCCTTTGATGCATAAATTGTTGCCAGTGCTTCCGGTTTAACAACCTGGAATCCGTAGACGTTCAAACCACGGACGATTTTACCGAAGGTTGACTCCGCTTTCAGGGTATCCATCTCTGTCATCTGAGCAGCAAAAGTCAGTGCCATCTTATGACCGCACATGATGTTCCAGCAGTACGTACTGGAATCGAGATATTTATACAGGTTGTTACTGTTATACAGAGTAAACCGGTCAATCATGCCAAGACGGCCAGATCTCAGAGCAGAAGTTCCATCTCCTGTCATTGAAGCATCTTTAAGATCAGATTTCTTGATCATACCGGAAGCCCACGGAGGGATAATACAGAACCGGTCAGATTCCGGACAATTCTGCTCATCAAGAACAGTACCACTGTCGATAATGGTATCCAGAATGTTTTCCTTGGTCAGTTCAACCGGATCACCTTCAGCACCAAGATCGATATCGCCACTCTCAACACCAGCGGCAATACCCTGGTTCGAAGCATGCGGAAGGGCATATATCGTCTGAAGAACGTCAGTGTCAATCTCGATTTTCATCTGCTCGGAAGCATCATCCGAAAATTCGCTCATCAGCTGGATATCAGTCTGATGTTCATCAATATTGTCCAGGACAAAATCGAAATACTTCGCTTTGTCGATCAGAAGCGAAATAGTAGAAGCTTCAGGCCGCTGGTGAACAAGTGTCCCACCCTTTTCGTAATCATTAATATTTATGGTCGGGCGCTGCCGGATAATTACCTCATCTCCCTGATTTTTGATCTCACCCTCGTAGTCCGTATTGGCTATATAGGCAAGAACAGTCGCATCGTAGAGAGAGAGTATCAGATTTGTGGACCAGACCTGAGGAATAAAAGTGTTATTGTACTGAACGTAACCCTGTGCTGAATCAATCATCTTTCTTCTCCTGTAAAAACAGCGCGCAAAACCCGGCTCAAATTAGAACTTATTTTTGTACCCGGGCTAATAGCCCTGCATATTGTTTTTTATAAACTTCCATCGTTATTTTATTTGTACGTCTTTTCGCCTCCAGCGCCTTTAATGCTCCTTCAAGCTGTGCAACTGATATCTTAGCAGGACCTGACTTTAAGGATTGAACAACTGTTCTATTCCCAGACAGTTCCGGAACAACCTGTTTTAACCGCGGATCATCGCTCCCAGGAGTTTCGGCCTGAACTGTTAATCCATGATCTTTCCGGAAAGCATCAAACATGCTGACCATTCTATCGATATCTCCTGCGTTATGAGCTTCAAAAATAACCTCTTTTCTTGTTCTTCCAGAAAAAGGATCCTTTTCTTCTGCCCATATTTCCAGCTCTGCACTATCGTTAATCGCATTAAAGTCTGGAATCCTATCAATTAGTAATGCTGAATACGTCTGTTTCCCTGTTTCTTGTACCGTATTCCCCATTGCTTCCATTCTGGAGGAAAGACTGTTTACCGCAGCCTTAATATCCATAATGTCTTTTGAGCTATTATTTGAAGCGCCAGCCAGAACATCACCCGCCACATTTTTGATAAAGCTTAAAAGTTCTGGGTCAAATTCATTAAGCTGGTCCGATGTAACCAATGAACCCTGTGTTTGAGAAATAGGAACAACTGGCGCAGATTGAGGCTGGTTAGCTGAATTTTCATTTTTAGCTTTAAGCAATTCAAGAACATTTGCTTGGAGCTCTTCAACTAACTCGGTCAAACTACCTTTTTCGTCGTTCACTTTTTTCAACATCCCCCGGGCAACAGACAATTCATGAACCAAATCACCATCAGACTTTACCGCTTCTTTCGGGGTTAACCCTGCTGCAGTTTTTATCTCTTCGGCGGGGATAACCTCATCTATGGCATCAGGTATAAAAACATCTTCAGGTGTCGAAACCTCAGGAATAATTTCTTCCGGGGCTATCGCTACTGCAGCGTTTCCATCCTGATTTTTGTCTGCGTTCATTTTAGCCACAAGTGCATCCGCTTCTTTTTTTTGTTTTTTTAATCTTGATGCATGTCCCATTTTGTTCTCCTTACGACCTTTGATGTTTCAAAGCTTTCGTATTTAAAATTATTGTTTTACAGATAACCTCGTTAGAGCTTTTATCTGTGGTTAAATTTTATTTAATGTTATGCTGCCACATTATCAAGACTATTTGGCGTTAAATAAGCAACCCTTACACGCACCTTACCGCCAACTGCAAACTCTTCCGTAGCTGCGGTCGCGCCATCAGCCCGTAAACCAAAAATAGCAAGAGTTTCCCCGCTATTGACAGCCCAATCCGGAATAGCATTAGCTTTAGTATCTTTAACCATAGCAGCAAACTCAGCATACGCATCTTCGTCGCCGCCTTTGATTCCGATTCCGATTTTAGCAACAGCAGCACCACCACCACCATCTCCAGTTACTGCAACATCAATATTTCCCTGAACCGACAAAATTATATCACCCGCCGTGATCACGCATCCAGTGTCGAGTGCAACAGCGTTTGTCAAAGTCAATACTTCGTCGTAAACTTTAAGCTCAAGGCCTTCTGTTACCGTTTTACCAAGTCTGGCGACCACAGCTGCAGTCGCAGCCCCACCAGACAGTAATACCGCTCCTGAAATAGCAGAAGAAGCAGCAGCCACGGCTCCAGTAACAGTAACAGATGCCGCTGTTATAGCTCCTACAACAGCTATAGCTCCAGATACAGCAAGAGAGGTTATGGTTGCCAGTGTGTTTACAATTAAAGTGCCTATGGTGTACGTTTCTTTTCTTGACATGATTTACTCCTTTACTTATTGTTTATTATTGTTTTTTTAAATTTCTGCCCTCGTGAAAATAATATAAAAGTTCTGTTAATATTTGAATAGCCCCTTGACCTTGTCTCGCCTGGAAATCATCAACCAACACAGAATTATCAAGATTTAATTTAGTTTCGCAAGCTTCAAGCCAGTCAAAAAAATGAAGGCCATCTGGTCCACTTTTTATTCTAGCCATTTCCTGTAATAACAAACTTGTCGGCTGGATTAACTTTGTTGATCTTTTTTCTCTTTTTTTGGTCATCCTTGTCTCCCGCTCTGACCGAATAACCTGCTATCAGTTCCGGACACTGGATTACCAGCAGCATCTAATTTTTTACCAGAATTTAAGCCCCTGGGAGTTCCTTGGCTGTTCTCACCTCCAAGTGCAGCCTCTTGTTCCATGGTAATTTGCATCTGGATCTGTTCCATCATATCAGACCTTATAATCTCTTCTTCAGAAGGGACAACATTCTTTTCCATTTTTAAACCGGCAGCATTCTCTCTTAACATGTTTGCCCTGCCAATCTTACCAATAATTGCCATATCTTCAGGGTTCTGAGTAGCCTGTAAAAATTCATTTCTTCTAACCCTGACCGCTTCTTGCTCTAATAGATAATCAGAAGCTCTGGCCGCAAACTCAACATCGCCTTTGATTTCCTGATCTTCGTCATACAACATTATCTCCAACCATTCAGCTTTAAGTGAATTTAATATAATCTGGCTATCAATGTTCCTGACAAGTAATTTTAAACCAATAGAAGCAGCGTTCATTAACATGCTTAATCCGCTGGCTGTACTGCCGGCGCTTCCTGTTTCCCCCGCTCCGCCATGAGTATATGAAGGCACACCCAACACCTCTGACGCTTCACGGCTAAAAAAGCTGTATACACCCATCAGCTCAGTAGAATGTAATGAAATATCGTGAACGTGTACTCCCTGACCACCACGGCCCTGTATATCATCTGTGGTTTGGAATATTTTCCATGGATGGATTTTGGTTATCGTTTGCTCCTGAACCGGCAACCTTGAAACATTAATCTCTACCATTGGTCCTGATGCCATACCCATATTATTAACCAACTCCCGGGCGGCCTTGTTCGCTGCCCGCTGTTTGTCATACATAACCTCAGCCGGTGCAGTTCCCCATACAGAGTCGTTTTTCTCTCTAAAACTCGTTATAAAATAATTTTTTTCACCAAGCGGGTGTGGATTAAATTCAATCTTTATAATAATCTGGTTTAATATCCAAATGTTAACCGCATATTCTTTTAACGGGTCTTTTACATCTTTTGTAAACCCGTATTCTATTAATTTTTCGCCTTGAATATTACCGGTAAACTCCCTGACCTCAAGCAAATTTTCCGGGTTTTCAGAAATTCCATCTGAACCTGTTTTGAGATCTTCCTCTTCAGTACGCAAACTCTCATCAATCTCATATCCAACATCTCCATAATCTTCTAAAACTTGCTGTATGTTTTCATCGTAGAAACCTTCAATGCCGATATAAGCCGTTAATTTTTCCCGGGTCATCGGATGAACTTCAAAAATATATCCATCGTTTACATTTTTAATACCAGGCTCAGGGAAAAAGTTAAAAGGATCTAACCTGTAATATTTACCCATTATTTCAGTAATAACTTCCGGTGAGTACCCGCCAGTTTCATCCAGCTCCCAATTTAATACTTTTTGCTGCTGATAAACAGGGCCCCTTAATATACAGCTCGGAAATGTTGATATATCATAAACAATCTCTTCAAGAGCCTTATACCAACAACCCTTCAAAAGGTTGTCATCTACTTTTGCTGTTATTAACTTAGATTTTTTCTTTGC
>Ga0222685_1000236_pt1 | contig 13482 bp, 30 predicted proteins | sample AntAcemetage1077_FD_179836 | JGI IMG/M metagenome (GOLD analysis project Ga0222685, IMG submission 179836) | Saline water microbial communities from Ace Lake, Antarctica - #1077 | ecosystem: Environmental > Aquatic > Non-marine Saline and Alkaline > Saline | place: Antarctica: Ace Lake...
GGATTTGATGCAAATTGTACAGGAAGATTTACAGGTAATTTTTATGCTAATAGTTCAACATTTTATGCAGCTGGAGCAGTAGAATTAGATTATAATACTGTAAAGAAATTTGAAACAACATCAGCAGGTGTAAATATAATTGGAGCTGCTTATGCTAATACTGACGATAAACTATTTGACGAGGGAGATGAAGATTGGCAAACATCTACAGCTACAAACCCTACTTGGAATATGGCAACTTCAAGGAATTTTGAATGGACGATGGCAAGTAGTGGCACTTTAACTATTAGTAATGGTGCAAATGGTAATTCAGGGGTGTTAATACTTCGTGCGAATGGTGCATATACGGCAACTTTACCAGCAAGTTCAACACCAGCATCACTTGCTGTTACGGCTGATAATAATGTTTTAGCTGTATATACAAAATTAAACAATGGGAATTATATTTGGAGCAGTCATACATTTTTAGACCCAGTATAATGATACAACAAAGAATGCATCACATAGGTAGCGAAATGGCAAATATTACAATTAGTCAGGCATCTTTTAGGATAGGTTGGGAATGGAAAGACGGTGATTTTTTTGGTATAAATGTTACTCCGGATGATATGGATTGGACTGTAGCAATAGAAGAAACAGGAGGACAAGGAACTTCTTGGGTCACTTGTGTTCCTTTAACAGGAACTGGTGACAGGGAAGATCCAAATATGCGTATGACCGCTAATGAAGAAAATGACACAGGTTTGGAGCGTTCTGCAAATGTTAGATTTTCAGATGATGCAAGTGAAGCAGACGATGTTGTTATAGAGGTAACACAGGATGCTAATCCCATTTAAAACATAAAAATATGGATATACAAAAAACAATACCAGAAGAAATCAAAACAATTGAGATCAGGAATATTAACATAATACTTGGCAAAAGATTAGCAATTGTTGAAACATGGCTTAATGGTCATCGTAATAGAAAAGAAATAGATTTACAGCTGTTAATAGATGGGGCTACACTTACTCAATTAACAGTTATAAAAGGATTTTTAAAAATGATTGTAGCAACTTCTATGAATGTTGATATTTCAGAAATACCAGACACTATTTTTAATGAATAAATTGTTTAACCAAAACAAATAACTATTATGAAAATTAAATTAACAGTAAAAGACAGATTAATATTCCCAGGCTTACTGCCCAAACAAGGTAGTATGATAGGCTTGGAAATAGCTAGCAACATCCGAGACAAATTGAAATTTACTCCAAAGGAAATAGAACGCCTACAATTTAGTGATCGTCCGGATGGAGGGGTGGCATGGAAACCTGGAGTAGAAAAGCCGTTTGAGATTGAGTTTGAAAAAACGGAAATTACACTTATCAAAAAAGGTATTGCTCAGCTTGACAAGGCTGAACAAATTACCTCGGATCAATATGATTTATGTAAACGTATTAATGAATTGAAAACATGAAACAAATAGCAGTATTAATATTAATTTGTCTGCTCTCCGTAAGCTGTATGACAGTAAAACGGATTGAGAAGAATTGTGATCAGTTTGAACAGATTTGCACCACAGGAAATACGGATACAGTAAGGATTGAAAATACGGTTGTGGTAACTGAGAGGGATACCATTGTTTATTTTTCCTTTCCAAGAGATACCATGTACGTTGAAATACCAGTAAACGTTCCACCAAAAGTAAATAGAGGATTAGTTAATTCAAAACTTTCTTATTTGGAAGCTGGATTGGCATGGTCAACTGCTCAAGTGGAATCAGGGGTTTTAAAGCATTATATTGAATCAGGGGATACCATTATACGTATTCAACTAGATAACGCTGTAAAGACTATTAAACAACTGCGTACAGAGCTTAAATCAAGTCATCAAGTAGTTACGGTAAAGGAAAATACCAAATTTGCAAAGTTTACTATCAAATGGTTTATAGGATCATTGGTTGTAATTATTTTGGTATTAGGATGGTTGGTGTTGAAGAATAAGGCTAAATTGATTGGGTTGGTTAAGAAGTTGTTTTAAAGTTTATCCTGCCAACCTTCTAATATTTTATGTATTTTTTTAGGGTTGTTTACTTTTTGCCACAGGAACCCTCCTGCTGAATGGTGCTTACTGGTCATTGCTTTACTGATATTCCCTTTTGTTACATTAGTACGTTTGGCAGCTGCAGTTAAACTTTTATGTATCTTTATTAAGTTTCCAAATTCATCTAATTGCATTACTGGATGTCGCTGTCTGCCTTGCTGTCTTCCCTCTTCCCAACCAATTACATAAACCCAGCTGATTCGTTTCTTTATGAAAGCAAAACATAGCTTTTTTGGTAGTCGGAAATATTCTATGATTTCAGTGGTAATGGTTTCAACTACGTGCTTTGGATCCATTACAACATAATTTCAAGTATTTCAAACGCTTTTTCAAATGCTATTTTTTCAGCTTCTTTACGGGTATTAAATATACAAGGATCAAATGTAACTCTCTCCACTCGTTGACCTTTGTGAATTTCCCACATCCATTTCAATGTATTATCTCCCGTTATTCCACTACTTGTGGTAACATAAATTTTCAGTTCATCAAAGAAGTCATACAAATTACGCTTATTCCAGCAAAATCCTTCATGTGATAATAGATAACCGTGTTCAAATTGATACCATTTAGTCCCCACCTCTTTACTTATAGTACTATCATATTCTTCAATATTGAGCCACGCAAATAATGTATCTAATCCTTTCGGATATTTCTTTTTAATTTCTTTCCAGTTCATAACACCTCCGTAATTCCTTTCTTTATCTTAGTTTCAAACACCTTATCAGCATACGAAGCCAATATCGGTTCATGTGTAATTATTATAAATTGTATTCCTAACTTTTCACTTACTTCTTTAATCATTTGTGATGCTTGTTCCTGATGGTTTGCACTGAGAAACCTTAACGGCTCATCCAGTATAATTACATTCCTGGATTTCGGTCTTTGCATACTCCATGAAGCAATCCTCAAAGCAAATGCTGTCACATCAACAGCTCCTCCTCCTGAAGCCAACAACGGATCAACCCTATTACCATCCCTGTCAAAATACAAATCACATTCAGTTTTGTTTCTACGCTGTACAAAATCAACCACCAATTTATATGGATCAGCAAATACAGCTTCTAATGCCAGTGAGGTAATGTCGGAGATATGAAAAGATAATTGTTGCTGCGTTTTTAGCCCTACCTCACGGATTATTTCTCTGGCTTTTTCATGCCTACTCAAATCCCGTTTCTTTTCTTTTACCGCCCGGTTGGTTAAGGCAATGGTGTTTTTAATTTGTAATTGCTGTCCTTTTTGCCGTTCCAGTTGGGTGCGGAGGTCTTTGATTAGTGTTTCATTACTCATAATGATTCGTATTTAAGTTGACAGCAATCCCATGTATTACATAATGGACATATTCTATCAGAATAAGAATCCATAAATTCATCGGATTGTAATTCGTTATGATCAAACCAGCCTTTACATTTATCACATTGTACTTTTGTTTTTCTGTATTTGTAAAAATGATCGGGTTCAGGCAGGTGGTCTATTTTTGTAGCCTCTTGTTGCATGGAAATAGTACATTTACCATCTGCCAGTACATATTTTATCAGTTTTTTAGTTAATGGTTCTGTTATAATACCATGTAAAATATTTTTATCATAGTTTATTTTAGTAACAATACAATTTTTATCTTCTATCAAATAATCAGGTAGTTCCTTTCCTTTATATACAAACTCTGCTGATTTTGCTTCACGTATATAGCTAACAGTACTTCCTGCATCAGGATTCTTTTTTACTGTTCTTCTATCAATTTTTATTAAGAACTTCATAACTGATTTATTGGTATAGCTATTGCAATAATAAATACTACTGAGTGTCCCCAAATCTTCATGCCTTGCGGGGGATCAAAAATTTGAATCCCTTTATCCCAGTAACTCGTATTTCCTACATATCCCATATTTAAGCCCCTTGTGAGGTTATAAGCAGGATCAAACAAAGCCATTCGCATTGTTGTGTAACTTAGAAAATACCAGTACCATTTGCTTTTATCAACATCTAAAATAAACGGACTTGCAACTAATAAGCCAACTGATGAAGCCTGAAATAGTTTACCGAGTTCTTTTTGACCGTCATCATATAACCCGTCTCCGATTGCTTCAAGTATAACAGCTGAGCCGAATAACAAGATAACTTTAGCGGGTTCAGAAAATTTCCATCTTTTCTCAGGGACGTAAGGATCAAAATCGTACTGCAAACAATCATTAACTATCATTTGTCCAAACGTTGCCTTACAAATAATAAATAGAATAACGATTACTTTTAACAATCGCCATCCGCAACCTCCTATTAATTCTCCTTTTTTCATAATATTTAGTTTTTATTTATAACTCATATTTTTCATTCAATTCTTTCACACCTTTTTCAATCTTACCAGAAAGAGTAGTAATATCCTCCCCAAGTTTTTCATGCTTTGTTTCAGCATCTTTGAGAGTAGTACAATCCCAATTTTCTTTCAAGTCTTTCATCAATTGGTTTCGTGTTCCTTTCAATTCAGAGATTTTAGATTTTGCCTCGTCAATCTCTTTTTTCAATTCTAGTAATTCGTTTTCATTCATTTTATTGTATCTTTTTTAGCAACATGTTTTGTAACGTATCCCAATCTATTTCCTTTTTCTTATACAACTTCCAGGCAAAATCAGAGCGTTCCACTGGATGCCAGTTACATAACAGTTGATGCCAATCCATTCTGGTTACGGCTTCATGTAAATACTTGTTAAAGGCTCGGACGTTGGTAATCATTTCCTGTCTTAATGTTTTGAGGTCTGGTTTGATTTGTCTTGTTTTCATTATTGTTTATTTTAATACCTAACATCAAAAACATGAAATACCACACTTCCTTCAAGTAATTGGTATGTCCCTATATAAATGCCTTTAATATTTTCCTTTTCATGACCCGTACCAATTGTTTGTATAGTCCTAAACTGTTTTAAATTATTTGGATTACATAAACACCAAATACATGGAACTCCATTTTGAACCTGTACTGTTAATATTTTAGCTGCATGAGGCATTTCAATTTCCTGTAAATCTGTTGTCTCTAATTCGTATTTCCAAATTGTTTTCATAATTTTTTATTTTTCAATTGAATTCATTACTATATCTTTAATTGACTTGCGTATTTCATTGTGGGAAAAGAATCGTTTTAAATTCTCCTCAAAGCTAACAGCCGCTTCCCATTCACTATCTAGTTGACTGATAAAAGCGTCAATTCTGTTGTTTCGTTTTTCTACCGTTTCAATATGTTCCCTACTGATTACATTATCTTCAATCGGTAGGTAAACAGGCTCAACGGTATTGGTTTCAGCATACCAAAGATATACCCTTGGTTTATGGTTGATTTGATCAGTAGCATGCCGGGTTAAACTTCCTGGATTGACCAATAGTCTACCTTCATACTGTTCTACGAAGGCTTTGTGATTATGTCCGGTTAATATAAGAGAATATTCAGGATATTTTCTAAGTAGTTTTCCAGCCATAGGATCAACACAACCTGGCCACGGAGTTTTAGCTTGGTATGTCATTATGTGCCAAACCAACATCTTTCTGTCTTTGTAAAACCTCCATGAATATTCTCCTTTAATTGGTAATTCCCCCCAATGAGTACTATTCAATAGATTAAGTTTTCCGGCTGTCAACAAAGTATTAATTCCACATTTATAAACCAACTCCATATTATGTTGAGGCTGATCGTGATTTCCGTATATCGTCCAGAATTGATCTGGTAAATGTTCAATTGTTTTAGAAAGTAAATGAGGGCTTGGTTTCCAGTGATTAAAAAGGTCTCCGCTGTGGAAAACTGGACATCCATATTTCTTTTGCAAGTTGTTTATGAAGTCGACTTTTATCCATTGAGCAATTTCATGGTCATCAGTTCGGCAAACAGGTTGATCCTCTCGCAGATGGAAGTCACCACACAGGATAGCAAATACTTTTTTATTTTGTTTAGTTCGTTTCATATTTTATCACTTATCCAATTAGCAAATACTACAATACCTTTGTATATTAATATAATTGGAAAAAATATAGTACACCATCCTTTCCACCACTCTTCAAAAGACGGATCAATATAAATTAAATCACGGTCATCAAGAATATTAATGATTATTCTACCTACGGTAAAATAAATAAGAACGAGAAAAATAATTTTTAACCACATATCATTTCTTTTTAATTGGTTGATTACAGAGTGGACAAATTTCCGGAAAGTTATCCGCAAACTCCTTTTCCAGTATTTTGACCTTATTAGAAGTGTTTTGCAAAGCGTTCTCCGTATTAGTAATATTAGTTATTAACTTTTCAATAGACTGGCTTAAATCGTCTAATTTTGCCTTTTTAACAAACATCTCCAGTAGATCATTAACAGGCTTCTCGGCGGTTACAATATAAGTATGATCTTCAATATCTTCCTCAATACCTTTCAATTCCTCTATCAACGCCTCTAACTGTTCTTGTTTATCGGCTAATTCAGTACGTTCAGCTATCCACCCCAATACTTTATTCAATTGCGGTTCCAATACAAGTATTTCAGATTGAGCGTCTATAAGATTTTGAGTAGTTGAGATTGCTTCAATTAAAGTTTTTAATGTTCGGCTTTCATTTACCTTTTGCAGGAATCGGTTTTGCATATCCTCCAATACCTCAACATCAATTTCAAACTTTTCCAGGTGGTCAAACTTTTTCAGTTCTTCCGTATCTTGTTTAATTTGATCCTCTTTGACTCGAATTGTATGTTGTATGGTAGTAAGTTCCTGCTGAACCTTTTTCAATCCGCTATCAATTTGATCTAAGTGGGCTATTTGATTGAAATGTTTTGCGACATCTCCCGGTGTTGAACTTATTAGAAACGGTGAATCCATTTGAGCCTGCAGATTTATCTCATTCAGGTTGAGTAGATCGGTAATATCATTTGGAACTTCAGTACCAAAAGCTGCATATTTAATACCGTCTTTTTGATACAAGTTAATATCCTTCCCGGATTTGGTTCTACGGATTGGTATATTATCAACTGTTAATTGTATAGTGGTATCCCCTCCCCAGGTTGATCGGAAAGCATCTCCACCCGGACGGTTAAATACTAACCATTTGAGGGCGCGTATAATTGAAGTCTTACCTGAGTCAGACCCACCAATAATTACATTTACTCCGTCAGAGAATTCCAGTTTGGTTTTCTTGTGGCTTTGAAAGTTAGTTAATGAAAGTTGCTGTATCATTTTTGTCTGTTGTATATTTTACTTCAATTTTCCCAAATTTACTACCAGCAAAGTTTTTACTTTTCCCTTCAACGGTTAATAATGTGGTGAAAGCAATATGGTTCATCATTTCCTCAAAGCCTTTGAAAGCGTATTTAACTGTATCTATTGTACAGATAAAACCAAATGTAACTTTTTCAATTTCTATATTCATAACTTTCTATTTACTATATTATACAAATTTTATTTTTAACCATTTTTAAACAGCTTCAAAGTACTGGACATTTCCATAGCAGCATTATGAATAGCCAAAGCGTCGGCAATCCCTTCATCCCTCCATTTGGTATTCGTCCAAGGTACATCATATAAGGTTTTAATTTTGGTAATCATTTCCTGTTTACTTACGGATTTCTTATCAAACAAACATTTCTTTGCGTCATTTTCACTGTACCACTCAATTCCAATATCCAAAGTATCACTAATGGTTTGAGCAATTCCAGCAACAGCTCCAATCATTACAGCGGCCTGAGCATTTTGTGATCCATGTGGTAGTTCAGATAAAATATAGGTAACGTTGAAATGTTTAATCATTCTTAACAGCACTCTATTGATTTCACTTATTCTACGGACGGTGGCGTCGCCTTTGCGGATGCGTTGTTTCTTTTGGGAGGGTTCTGTTTTAATACATCCAACTTTTAGGACAGTGCCTTGCCAGTTTAATATAGCCCATCCCCAGGCAGTAATGCTTGGATCGTTTGTGAGGATTGTTCCGTGGTTATGTTTTGTTCTTTTCATAAATCTTTTAATATTTGTATTATCAGTTTGATGAAATAAAAACAAACAAGTATTAGTAATAAAGCCTGTATTATTGATAATAAACCATCTATTGCAGACATACCATTAAAATTTACTTGGTCTGATACCACTATTATACCAACTACATTCATTACAGTTTATTACTCCATCAATATGTCCAGTAGCTCTGTTATAATATTGGCAATCCTTATTTTCAATATCGTAAGGGCATTTGTAATGAGGAAAAGGAGTTTGATTTTTCGTAGCAGCATGGTAAGTATTCTCCTGTCCTGGATCACGATATTTACCACGTTTCCAAAGCCGGTAGCAAATCCAACTCAACATTATTATAGGTACAATCCATGCATATTCAGCCAGTGTTTCCATCTTCTGTGGTTTTAAAGGTTTCTAATCTCAGTATATGCAATTCCTTTGATGCCTTAGTTAGGGAATCAATTACAAGATGTTTTCTGGTACCGTCTTCTAATTCAGAACAGGCAGACAGTATCTTTTCCAAGGCTTCGTGAATTTCACCTATTTCTATTTCTGTCATGGTGGTGTTTTGAGTTGTTGGTTTTTTTGTTCTTTTCATTTACTTTTTCTTCTAACCATTTGATGTATTCATATATTTTAGAGAATCCAACAGTCCAATTATCCGTTTCTAATGGAGTAGCAATAGTAATTCCGGTTTCCATTTTGTATTTTAAATGTAGTTCGTTCATTTTGTATATTTTTCTATTAAGGTTATGGTGCATCCTTCATTAACATAATATATCCTTTTCCTTTCTGTATCTTGAAATCTCCAACTGTCTCCAGTAGCACAAGGTGTGTATAATACTTTTGCTCTACTGGTTAATGTCATTTGAGAATTATTAAAATCAACTCGGACTATATCTCCTTTTTCTATATTTTCGTTCATCTTATTTTAGGTTTACGTTCGGTTTCAAATTTACTTTCAATACTTTCCCACAAGTCAATTACTTGTTCTTTTAGTTCTTTTTCTAATCCTTTTTCTTCAATTATTTGGATTGCCTTGTTCATGGATACTCCTAACTTTTCTCCATTTAATGAGTAAAATGATTTCTTCTCTTTACCTTTGCCTTTAGTTTGTTGCTCCTTTTTTTCAACGATAGGTTTGGTGAAGTCCTTGACGAATTGTAAATTTTCTTTTACATCATCTACTCCATAATCAAAAATTATAGTTACTGGGGCTGAGCGATAAGGTTTCCAAACAGAACTGCCAAACACATCTACATTGATTTTTATAGCAGTAATTCGGGAAACTTCATTGCCTTCTACTGTCTTGGTAACTACAATTTTTTTAAGAACTTTTGTATTTAATCTCAGACTGGAATAAAACGGTATAGCTTCTCCACCTGGACTTTTGTATTTTGGTCCGAATGTATTGAATGTTTGTCGTATTTGATTACTGCAAACCATTAAATACTTATTTTTTGTCAATATTCTGCATATTTTTCGCAGGCCTTCACTAAATTCTTTTGCTCTACGGGCTCCCATTTTGTCTCCTTTTTCTCCCATTTCCATATCAGTTGATAAAGCTGCTAGGGAATCTGTAAATATACCATGTATCATTCCTTTTTTGGGTTTCCATTTTCTTACTGCGTCAAATATTTCAGGCACGGTATCAGGAGTACCATAATCCATTTTATCAGTATCCAAATCAAACATATGAGCAAACTGTTTAACCAACCTAGCTTCAGGATCGTTGAACATTACTTCTCCCTTTTGGCGTTGAATGGCTCCGGCAATTTCACATAACAAAACAGTCTTACCAGATTCACTCGGTCCAAATATCTCAACCAATATTCCTGCAGGTATTCCTCCTCCTCTAATTCTACCACCTGAAATAGCTAAGTCCAACAGAGTGGATCCTGTACTAATCATTTCGGTAGTATCTCCATCATACTCCTGTTTCTTTTCAGGCTTTTTTGATACCTTTGCCCGGACTTGACGGCTGAGTTTTATGTTTTTGGTTCGTTTCATTTCGTTAATTCCATTCCTGTTAATGCAAAATAAAGGTTTTGTAATTGGTGAACATGAAAAATATTATTACTCGACCAATGTCCATTAGTTATTGCACAACATACTATATTATTATTCACAATAATTCCTACTATTTCATTTTTATTTTCTCCATCAATAGGAATCTTAAGTGTATAATGATATGCCTTATCTTTCACTTCTGTAAACCCAAAATCTTTTAACCATTGTTCGGTTAAGGGGATAGGTTTTACATCCTTTACTTTATAAGACCCAGAAGGTGAAATTTTATTTTTCCTTAGAGAAATATCACCGAATCCAGTAGTATCATTACCAGTTATAGCGTAGACAATCATTTCGCCTGAATAATCATCCCAGACATAATTTCCAATTCTCAATTCTGTTGCTTTCATTCCAAAGCTGTTAAAATTGTTTTTACATGATCATCACTGACATTCCTTCTTAGCAATTCAGCTCGTAAACTCTTTTTAAACGTCATCTTTGACTCCCATTTCTTTTGTTCCACCCGAGCTTTCTTGCCAATTAGTTTTACCAAAGCTGTTTCCTCCTCCATTTGAGAATCAAACCAATGTTGAATTTCATCCCTCAACACTACGGACTTGGATATACCATGAGCCAGGGAATATAATGTTAAGTAATCCGAAACCTGCTGGGGCAAATAAGCCCCAACAAGCTTGGATTTTTCTGGACTACTTTTTTTATCACTTACTTTTAAAATAGACATATTCTATTTTTTATCTTGTTCCTCACCACATTCATCCCAAAGATCACAGTCATTACAATCCTTTGGATATTCATCACAATCCTTTCCAAATTCGTGTCCGTGTGGACATTTGTTATCATCATCCTGGGTTTCTTTACGTTTCCGGGTACGTTTTGGTTTTTCCTCTTCAACTTCTTCCTCCGATTCTTCCTCTTTTACTTTCCTTGTACGTTTTGGCTTTTCCTCTTCCGGTTCTTCATCCCTGGTTTTACGTTTTCTGGTAGGTACTTCTTCCTCTGGTTCTTCTTCCTCATTTACATCCTCTTCATCCAACTCCAGGAATTTAGCTTCCAATTCCTTATAAGAAAGAATATTCAATACTTCATCCAAGTTTGGTATGTCATCCAAAATGTCTTCCGTGTATTGTTCTTTCCTTTCAACAGGAGTTACTTTACCAAGCTCTGCAAATGGTTTTGACGAGCCAATCGTACCAGCATCAAACCGGCATCTCATTGTCAAACCTTCTTCCAAGTCAGGAAATACTTCATAATCCTCATCCTCTTCCAAAGTATTATTGATTTCCTCCTGACATAGATATTGAGACATATCCATTATATGAGGTTCAGCATCGTGTTTCTTTGAGTCCAATGGAATAACACAATACAGGTTTCTTTTAGATTGTTTCAAACCATCTGTATCCTCCTTATCAGCTTCCTGACGAATCAATTCAGCTCGCTTTTCACATACTGGACAAGCCTTGCCAATGGATGTTAAACAAACAACCTTATCATTATCCACTCCAATGTTCCTGTGAATTTTGAATGGAAGTTTATACCACAGACTTCCTGGTACAGCAATTTCATCCTCAACGTTACGATCAGGATGTCGTTTGCTGGTTACTTCGTAAGGCATGAAATCCAGCTTTACAGTACTTTTTGGTTCTGGATTAAACACACTCACTCCTTTTGGTAGGTTCAAGTATCCATAGCCAGATGTCTGACGTTTGGAATCCTTGTTAACCTTACCTCTAAAACTACTTTTTCTTTTCTTTGCCATTTTGTTTTTGTTTAGATTTGTTTTTAAAATGTTTCATCACTCCGTCAATACAAGCAGCCGTTAAGACTCTTCCTATTAGATATAATGTACATAGAAAGATTATTCCTAAAGCTGCTCCGTTTAATATTTCTTTTAGCATAATTATTTACTCCTTTTTAACCGTTTTCCAACACCTGCATCAACTTTCTTTTGCTTTTCATGCTTTTCTCTTTCACTTGTAATCGCCCTTGGTACTTTTGGACCGGCAAAATATTGTTGTCCATGTAAAACTACAAGATTTTCCAAAGCGGCTTTCCTGGTAAAACTTATTTCACTCTTAGCAATTTCAGCATTACTCAACTCAAATTGTAAATCAATTATTTTCTGTTTACAATCTTTGTGTCGTTTGTGAGTACGGTAATAAGCTTCTACATTAGGTCCGGTTGGTTTTATTCCATCTCCAAGATACTTATCAGGATCTTCGTTAGCTTCTTTTACTAATTCTGATCGGATTACTTTGACTTCCTCTTCAGCCTGTTCTAATTCTTTCCTAGCATCTGAGTAAATCCCTCCGTATTTCATAGCCAACTCGGCTTGTTCTAACCACTCTATATCTAAAGAAGTCTCATCAATTCTCATGTCTTTTTCGTAGTTCATATCATTTATTTTTTAGTTCGTTTAAACTTCTTTTCCGGTACTTCCACCACCTTGATTTTCGGAGGTAATTCATTTGCCTTTATCTTTGGCAGACAACAATGTTTATATTTCTTACCACTACCACACGGGCATTTTTCATTCCTACCAACCTTCTTTCCTCTCCTTACGAGTGGTTGTAATTTTGCCTTTTTTGATGGTGGTTTTATTTTCATTACTGTATAATAAGTTTGTTGTCTTCAATAACAGGATTTATTTGTCCATTATAAAATTCTTTGCCAAAAATTTTAGCAAGCCCCCAAATAGAAAATTTGTAATATCCATCCAGTTCTGGAGCAATAGGTTTTCTATAATATTTTGTTAATACTTCTTTCCCAAACTCTGTTAATTTTACTAATACCTGGTCATTTATATTAAGTTCAAGTTTCATATCAATTAGTTTTTATTTATTTTTTCCAGCCAACTTATTATACACCAAATCTCATATCCTACTACACAACATCCTAACAATACTATAACACATTCAAGGAATAAACTCATATTATTTAGTTTTTTCCTGTGTTTGCATAATTATACTAGAAATAGAAAGTATAAGCATACCAATGAGAAAATCTCCTATATCTATTTTATTTATAAAATACAGAATACAGATTAATACAAGCCAGCATGTAAGTAGTATATAGTTATAATTTTTCATATCAATTAGTTTTTAATTACTGTATAGCATGCAAAAGTAAGCCCGGGAAAACCTGAGTTCCAAAACGGATCAACAAATTCTTCCAACACCAAACCAGCCCTTACGTTATCCGATTTCAACAAAACTGCTTGAGCATATCCCAACACATGACGGCGGATGCTTTCCGGTTCCTCCTCTTTCAATCCGTTTAATATTTCACGAACTTCTTTCCAAGCTGTTCCTCCATTTACTAATGTTCTACACAATTGAATACTCTGTGATTGAACTACCTCGGCTTGTTTAGCAATTTCCAATCGGTTTTCCGGATCAGCCAGTAA
>Ga0222685_1000239_pt1 | contig 13393 bp, 2 predicted proteins | sample AntAcemetage1077_FD_179836 | JGI IMG/M metagenome (GOLD analysis project Ga0222685, IMG submission 179836) | Saline water microbial communities from Ace Lake, Antarctica - #1077 | ecosystem: Environmental > Aquatic > Non-marine Saline and Alkaline > Saline | place: Antarctica: Ace Lake...
AACTGCAAGATCTATTATTGTGAAATTATAAACACTGCCAGTGTTTGAAGTTGAATAATTTACTCCATCAAATTCAATAACAACCGTATCTAAATTATCATCTGTGACTGTTGCGTTGAACTTATAACTTTGTCCTGGAAAGTATTCACTTCCATCAACAGGGGATTCTGTTAAACCTGAGACTGAAGGATTCTGACTATCCACAGAAGTCACATTCAAATTCCAAATAGTTGAATTTGTATTCCCCAGGGTATCATTTATTGAAACATTATAAGAATAATATCCAGAAGAAAGAATTGAAGTATTTGTGATTTCTCCAGTTATAGAATTTATAGTGATCATCTCTGTTGCATTTATAGCCCAAGAATCTAAACCCACACCATCATCGTCGGCAGTAGGAGTATAACTTAAAGTGTCTGTTTCGTTAATAGTTTGATCAACAATTGAAGTAAAATAAGGCGGATTAGTATCAATTCTAAAAGTAACTTCATCTCTATCCTCGTTTCCTGAAGTATCATTGACCCAAACCCAAACAACATTTACTCCTTCAACCCATCCTCCAATATCTGTCATATTTTCACAAGAAGGATTTGAAACATTAAATGCCCCGCCATCATCAGACCACCAACAAGAATCAACTGCAACATCATCTGAAACAGTAAAATTAACATCAAGACCATAATCAGTGGAATTTGTATTATTTGCTGGGTAAACAATTGTTATTGTTGGGGGGATTGCATCAGGAATTTCCGTAACATTCACCCAGAAAGTCTCAAAGATTGAAGTATAATTTTGAGTTTCTTCATAAATTGTTGTAATGTTATAAATTCCAATACCACTGAAAGTTGTTAAATTAGATAATGGACCTGCACCAGAATTTATTAAAGATCCATTGTTATAAAGCTTAATCTCTCCTTCTCCTGTTTCAAGAGTTCCATTAAGCCAAATAGAATCTCCATCATAAATTGTTATGTTACTCCTTGAATTATTCAGATAAGTATAAACAAGAGAAGATGCCTGATTTATGGTAAATAATTCTTCATCATAAATATTTGTATAATTTTCAGTGTCAGTTCTTTGAACACTGAAATTATAAGTTCCAACGCCTAAACTTTGTACAGAATTATTTGAAACTTCAGTCCCATTTCTATAAAGAGTGAAAGTAGAATCACAGTTTGAATAAACTTGAAATTGAGAAAGATAATCCAAAGGAGAAGTTTCATTAAATAAAACATCACAAGCCCCAGCATCTTTATTTATTGTTAAGGTCTGCACATCCATAGATGAATTTTCTGTGTAATTTGTACCTCCTGTTGTATTAAGGACATAATCATATGTCCCATATCCAAGAGTTATGGTTTCCCCAGTACCTTTTGATATTCCATCCCTATAGATTACATAGGTAACATCACCGTCGCCAGTGTTAGATTCTGAAAGAGAGATTATTGTTTCAGTTGGATAAGTTAAGGTCCATCCTTCAGAAGATTGAAGACTTCCAGTTGGTACATCTTGATTAACAGTCAATTCAAAAGTATCTAAACTTGCATTCGCTGTGTAATTTGCTCCTCCAGTTGTATTATAAATATAATTATAAACTCCAACCCCTAAAACGTCTGTGTCTGGATCTGAAACTTCAACACCTTCTCTATAAAGTTTATAGACTACATCACCATCTCCTGAATTTGATTCAGAGCCTTGAACATCTCCTGCCGTTCCATAGGTTATTGGAGAGGACCCAGAAAGAGATCCGCTTGGAATTGCCTGGGTAATATTTAAATTGTAAATTGTTGAATTGAGATTATTAGAAGTATCGTTTATAGTCACATTAACATAATAATCCCCAACAGCTAACTGTCCAGTCCAGTTTAAGAAACCTGTTGAATTAATTTGGAAATTAGTTGTATCATTCACTACATAAGTATCAAATCCTTTTTCATCAGTTGCATTAAAATAAACTCCATTCCAAGATGTACCATAAACAATTGAATCATCTGCAGGAATGGTTATGAAATATGGCGGTGTTGCATCTACAATACTAATCTCAAAATAAACAGCATCGGTAATATTTAAATTTCCAGAAGTATCATTACAAAAATAAGTTACATTATGTGATCCTTCAGTCATAGATGAATTTGTATATGAATATTCATCTGTATATAAATCTCTTTCATAAGTATAAATTTTATCAAGATCATTATCAACTACCCAAAAAGTTGTAGCATTATGTGTAAGACCTAAAGCATCACTGCTGGTAGAAAAAGAAAAACCAGTGTACATCCCATTAAGATAATATTTATACACTTTATCTGGATTTCCTGCGCCAACATAAAAATACTTCCCATCATAATCAATATCATCTAAAGTAAAAAGATTTATTTCATTAGAAGTATCAAAGAATTCTCCAGTATAAGTTCCATTTATCCAATATTTAAAAACCTTAGCATTTTCATTTTGAGTTATCCAAAAAAAGTCTCCTGCCATTGTAATTCCATGGGGAGCATCTCCTTCTGAAGCAGTGCTAAAAGTTTCTCCAGTGTCTGTTCCATTCATATAATATTTGTAAACCAAATCATCAGAATAATCTGTTATCCAAATATAAGTATTATTTGTATAGATTCCAAAAGGATTTGCATTTCCAACACCAGCAGTATCAAAGAAATCTACGTACGTTCCATTTGTATAATATTTATAGACTCCATCACTCTCATAATCTGTCACCCACAAGTATGTTCCATTTGTTGTGATCCCCCAACCTTTTAGATTTGTATCATTTAGATCAAAACTTCCAGTTTCATTTCCTTCAGTAGAACTCTCTCCTTCTCTTGTTAGAGTAATATTATTCCCCCCATCTAAACTAAAAAGACAACTGCTAATATCTGAATCTGGATCAATAGCTGTTACATTGAAAATTATTTCAACCGTGTCGTAAGTATCATTCAATGGAGAAATAATTGTTAAATTAGGTGCAAGTGTATCCACAAAAAAAGTTATTTGCTCAGTATCATTCAAATTATTCAAAGTATCATTACAATAAAAATTAACTGTTTGACTTCCCTGACTCATTGAAGAATTTATATCTGTCCATTCAGAAGAAATATTTGTCATCGTTACATTATTTGTTCCCCCATCTAAAGAATACCAACAACTATCCATCCCAGTTATATCCGTAGCAGTTACATTAAAAAGAACAGAATCAGAATAAACATTATTTAGAGGGGAGTTCATCGTTACTGATGGAGGATTCACATCATTTACAGTTAATGTCTGAACATCCATTGAAGCGTTTGCCGTGTAATTAGCCCCTCCAGTGGTATTAAGAACATAATCGTAAGTCCCAGTATCAGGAGTCCAAGTTTCTCCAGTTCCCTTTGACACACCATCTCTATAAACAATGTATGTTAGATCTCCATCTCCAGTGTTGCTTTCACTTAAACCGATTGTTATCTCAGTTCCTTGATCTATATTCCAAAGAGTAGAATTTGTTAAACTTCCAGTTGGTACCGCCTTATCAATAGTAAACAATTCTTCATTATAAGTATTTGAATAATTAGAAGTGTCTGTCCTTTGAACCGAAAAATTATAAGTTCCTGCTCCAAGAGATTGCACAGAATTATTTGATATCACAGTACCATTTCTATAAAAAGTAAATGCAGAATTACAATCAGTCCATGCTAAAAAAGTATTTAGATAAGTTAGTGGAGAGGTTTCATTAAAGAAAACATCACAAGCATAAGTATTTTGATTTATAGTAACTTTATAGGCAGTAGAATTTGTATTACCTGCTGTATCATTTATGGAAATATTTAATTCATAAACACCGACGGCAAGAATAGAATTATTTGATAACCAACCTGAATCATTAATTGCAAATCTTGAATCATTTACTGCAAAAGTATCAAAAGCTGTTTCATCAGTTGCGTTAAAATCAACTCCAAGAGTTTCATTTCCATAACTTATTGAAGCATTTGCGGGAATTAAAGTAAAATAAGGAGGTGTTGAATCTGATACTCCATAACTTATGGCATTGCTTTCTGTATCATTCCTTGTACTTCCAGAATAAGTAGCATTAACAAACAAATCTTTTAATCCACTTGCAAAATCTGGTACAGTAACATTCACTTGCCAACCAACATCCGTAATATAAGAAAATTGTGGAGTTGATCCTATTGAACATCCAGCACTTGAACAATTTGTGTCACATTCACCAATTGAACAACTTGAACAAGCCCCCCCATCTATTGCATCACACACATTTGCTCCTGCTTCTTCTACAATAAAATACATTGCATGAAGTCTCTCAGTTCCTGCATTTAATGCTCCTGGATCAGGAAAAGCACCATAAGCATAACCATCTTGTTGCCATGTTCCTGTAGTTGCAACATATCCTGTATAAGTTTGTCCAGTTGCCCCACCACACCAAACAACTAAATCATAAACTGTAGTTGCTGTTACTGTTGTTCCTGCATCAAATGTAAAATTTTTCCAACCTGTTGCAGAAACTGATGCTTCACTACTATTCCCAACAAAATTATTTGATTGATCATAAATTCCCACCTTACAATCTTGTGCAGAATTAACTGTATTAAAATAAATAGAAGCTTTTGTAACATCTCCCGATAATTGTGCGGTTATTGATTGTCCAACCATATACTGATTTGCATAATAACCATTTTGAATTGAAACAAGATTTGTACTTCCTGAAAGATTTTCTGTTGAGGCTCCTGCACTCCAGGAACATTGTGAACAATTATCACAAGCTGCCTCTGCCACATAATTTGTACAATCAAGAGTTCCCTCACAAACAGATGTTTCTAAGATTGTGGCCTCAGTTCCTCCAATTGTCACATTATTTATAGTAACTCCAGATGTAACGTTTGCACCATTTGCTAAAAAATTAAAAAGTATAGAAATATTATCATCAGAACTAACTGATTCAGGATCAGCTGTATTTGGGTCTGTAATGTTTAACTCATAAACTATTTCCTCATAAACTATTGCCCCTACTTCTGTATCATCTTTAGTGTTTCCACTCCAAGTTGCATTCATATACAAATCTTCTGCTCCTGTTCCTGCCGGTAATGTTACATTAAGTTCCCAACCTGTACCTGCGTTCCAAGCTAATTCTGGAAATTCTGCCTCACCTCCATAAGAGATATTAAAATCATCTAACCTCCAACCAGTTCTACAATCTTCACCTGCATCACCGAATAAATCTCCACAACCAAGCCCTGCTTTTCCAGTAGCAGTTATTGTGTTGTCTGCTGAAGTCATCCATATAACTCCATTTTTCCAAACATTTTTAGCAGCGTCGGTAATCTCAAAAACAATTACATCCCCATTAGCAACACCTGTAAGAGTTGTATCTAATGTTTGAGTGGCTCCTCCATTTTGATATCTAAGTTTACATTCAGAGGCGGTACTACTAAAAGTTACTTGATATCCATGAGTTGTATCAGTATATCTTCCAAGAAGATAAGCCAAATCATCTGATGAAACAACAGTAGTCAAAGTAATTGTGATATTATATTCACTTTCACCAGGCACATCATCAAAAGTATAAATAAGATAATCATTATAATCATCTGCAGAAAATCTAAGATTATTAGTTGAACTTTCAACTGTTGCATCACCGCCTCCAGTGGCAGCATCTTCAGTCCAACCTGTACCTGCATTTGTTCCTGTTGGAGTATGATCTACTAATACAACATCTACTCCTGCCTCCACAAAAGTATCTTCTTTTATTGCTGAAGTATCCTGGAGTGAGGTTATTATTGTTGCTTCTGTATCTCCAACCCAAACACTTTCAACTGTAACATCTGTTGTTGAATTTACCCCTCCTGAAAGATATAAGAAAGTTATTGTAGTATTATCATCTTCCGCTGCTCCTGCAAGTGGACTTCCTGCTGTTGGGTCAAGAATAGATACCGCATAAGAAGAAATAACAAAGTGAATATCGTCAGTTACATGCCACTCGCTATTTGCATCATCTTGACACCAATATTTTATTACATAATCATCTACTGCCAAAGTATCATTTAAGTGATAAAAATATTCATCATCCCTTTCAGTCATTGTATAATTAGTTGTTCCATCATTCCAATAACACACATCCATAGCTACTCCTGCAGAAACATTCATATTAATTAATTCTCCTGGAGAAAACTCTGATTCATTTGCTGGAGAAACTATTGTTAAAAAAGGTTCATATCCTACTGAAACACTTGAATAAGTTAAATAACCTTTATCATCTGAATGAAAAGTAAAAGGAATTGTACAATCTGTCCCATCATCTGAACACCCATCACAATCACAGGCTCCATTATTTAAAGCCAAATTAAGTGTTGATGCAAAATCTCCTGTTGATCCTGAACTTGAATAATCTGTTGCAGAAGTCCAAACCTCCACAAGATCAACAGTTAAACTTGGATTGCTTGGGTAATTAAAAGGAGGCGTCATTTCGTAAAATCCAATATCATTCCCCCCATCACTTCCTACAAATAATGTGGTATCATTATAAGTTATTGACCCTGGTCTCCAACTTGTTTGTTCATGTATAGCAAATGATCCAACTGAACTCCAATCTGCATATTTAAATATTTCAACAGTCCTTCCATCATAAGTTGTCTCCCAAATATAAGTCCCATTCATATCCAATCCATGCACTGAACTCGCTGGTTCACTTTGACTTATCCCAGTATAAGTTCCATTTTTCCATACTTTATAAGAAGCCCCATTTGAAGAATCTGTTATCCAAAGATAATCTCCATCAATAGCAACCCCATAAGCTTGTGGAAAAGCATCTCCATAAAGATCAATTGTACTAAAATTTGAAATAACATTACAAGAATAATCAAACTGAACAATTTGCTCATGATATGTATCCGCCCCCCAAATATAAGTGCCGTCGGTATCAATACCATAAATATCTCCAAGAGGATAAGTAACACCATGTGAACACAACATTCCTAAATCAGTCCCCCCAATTGTTCCCCATTCAATTTTATAATCATCTCTATCTGATTGAAATAAATGAGTTCCATTATTTGCCAATCCCCCAACATCCCCATCAAATGCGTTTATCTGTCTTAGATATTGATTTGCTGTTCCTGCAATTGTCATACTTGCAGAACTAACATAAGAATCTAAAGGAATAACCAAATCCCTATCAATATCTGCACTTCCTGTATAAATTAATATCTCGGAAGCTGATCCAGTTAAAACAGTTATAAAACTTATCGTTCCAAAACCAATATCTAAAACCTCACCAATTTCCCCAGAAGAATAAACGTGCAATTCAACCTCTCCTTTAGTTAAATCAATTTCTTCTTTATCTAAATAAACATTCTCTGATTTGTACTTTACGGGATAAAAATCTAATTTCTTTAAATCTTTTTCAACATCGTTTGATGATTTTGATGAATTTAGATCTTTTATATCTTTCAAACAATCTCCTTTATTTTTGCTCGTGTCTTTTTCACATTTTGATATTTCCTCTTTAAAAGAATCCTCTAAGTTAAAATAGAAAATAGAATAAGTCTCATTAATTCTTGCAATTTTTACATCAACAAAATCCCCAATATATTCCTTACTGGCTATGCTCCATGTAACTATGCCCTCATATGAATCCGAATCTATAAGATTATTATCTTTTATTTTTTTTGACAGGTTATTTATAGGTTCTTCCTGCTGAATCTCCTCACTTTCTTGAGTTTCATTTAAAATTAATCCTTTAGATAAAAAAATGGCTACACACAATAATAAAAAGATTCCTAAGACTAAGAAAACTCTATTATTCGCCTTTTTTGACTGTGGTAAAAGTATCATCTTCATACATTCATACTACTTGAATCTCCTTTTTAATTCTTTCTGTAACCTTGTCCTGGTAATAAAAAATATAGAAAGAACTAAAATGACCACCCCCAAAAATATTAAAATCCATAAGGCAGGAATTCCAGCGATAGGATAAGAAATATTATACACCCTTGGAAGTAAAGAAATCCTTTTAACCTCTAAGTTAGTTGGATCTGCTTCGGAAGTTATTGACATCTCTCCTTTAAAAATCTTATCAAAAAAGTCTGTGTCATTAATATACAAAATCATTTTTACAGAACTATTTGTCAAAATTTCACATTCAAATCCTTCCCCAGAAAGGATTGAACAATCCCTTATATCTTTATTAACAGTAAAAATGTATTCAATAGTTGTATTTCCCTCTGTCTGTGAAATAATAAAAGGTCTATCTAATCTTGGAGGATTAATAAGCATTGGATTTATAATTCCTAAAACTGATGTGAATAAATCATATTCTCTAATCTCATCTAAAGTATGAAAAGTTTGTTCTAATTCTCCCTCATTAAAATTATAATAAAATTCACTTAGATCATTTATCTCAATAGATAACCCCTCAATGGCTAAGTTTGCTCTTAATATTTCTAAGTCAGATTTCTTTAATGAACATTCTCCAGATGAAAAATCCTGAATAGTTAAAGTAGTTGACCCTGTCTTTTTTTCTGAACAAAGAGAATTAATCCTTGCAAATAAAATTGTACGTTGCAAATCACTAAATCTACCAGTTTCATCTATTTTTATTATTGCTACTGTAGGAATTTTTTCAACCTCTCCTCCATTTGCTCCCCCTCCTCCCCCAAGAACTATTGTGGTTCCATTAACTTGAGATGTTGTAAAATTTAAATCATCATAATCTTCATTAGTTGCTAAGTCTGTTGAATAAACTCTCAGGGTAAAATTTGCATAACCTGTAACCGTTGCTGGATGAGGATCTACATTACAACTTATGGAAACATTAAGATTTAATCCATCTATAGATCCAGTAGAATTATAAATTGAATATTTACATGAACCCATATTTGTATCTGTAGCACTTGAATTGAAAGATATTGTTTGGGAATTATTTGTAGTTGAAATTGAATCCACTGATGGGATTGGATCAATTGTATCAATGGTCACTGTAGAATTATAAGTTGTTTTTTCATTCCCGTAAGTATCATTACAAAAAACACCCCATAAATAAGGATTATCTGATAAATTTAATTCAAGAGAGTTTTCAACCCCATTAACAGGGGTAATAAAAGTGGAATTCTTTTCCCATGTTCCAGTAAAGTTTCCCCACACACTACAAGTACTTAATCCGTCAGAATCATAAGCTGAAAAATTAAGATTAACATTTGTTCCAGAATTTAAATACTGGTTATTTGAAGGGTAAAAAATATTTATTGCTGGAGAGATTGTGCTTACATAAAGAGTATTATTTGTTGCCTTAGAATTTCTATTATAATAAATATCAGAATATTCACAATTCCACTTATAAGTATCATCTTCAGAAAAAGTGTAATCAAAAATAGAATAATTTAATGATGTATTTACTGCAGTTTTATTTGAATGAATCAAACTTCCATTTGAAGCCCAAATCATTAAGGTAACATTTTTTGGGGTATACAAACTTGTTACAGAACAATTAAAAGTTTGAGAAAAGGAACTTGTTGCAGAAGCATCCGTCGGAGAAACTAAAGTAACATCTATTCCTGTAAAATTTAAAAAAGGATATCCATCATTTGTTGCCCCATTAATATCCCAAATATTTGTAAAATCCCATTCTTGATCTAAACCACTGATGTCCTCAGTTGTCAAGAAAATATTATCTATCCATCCAGAATCTAATCCTATATCTCCAGAACTATCTTTACCATAAAGCCAGTGGGCGCTATAAGTTCCCGTAGGAAGACTCGTAGAAATCATTTCCCAATAAGGATTTGATGTTCCATAAATTCTCTCATCATATCCAGCGCTTCTTGTACAGGTAGGATCATCCAAACAGAAAACTAAATTATCATATCCTCCTCCTTCTGATGAAACTTTCCACCAGAAATTAAGATATAAATCCGACGCTGTTGTTATACTTTGATTAATCCAAGTATATTCATTTCCAGTAATATCTCCAGATTTTCCTGAATAAGAACCTTCAAAAACAGTACCATTAATTTGCCAACTTTCATTTCCCCCAGTAGTCCAACCAGTCAAATCTCCTGTCTCAAAATAACCATTTGTAATATTTGTCCTACTCGTAGGAAGTTGATAGGTTGCAGAATTTTTCATTTGAGTTGTGTTTCTTCCACCGATAGCTGATGTACCTATTCCATAAATCTGACCAGAAGAATTTATGTCCCATAAAACACTTATCACAATTGGACCATTCATAAGAGAAGATCCAACATACCCATGGGTAAATGCAGTCCCTGTAACATTAGCGGAAGAATATGAATTAACAATAAGTGAGTCTGTAGTTCCGAAAAGCCCACCAACTCCTTCTGCACCTGTTACATTTCCCAGTGTATAAGAATTATAAAGAGCATCTCCACTATATCCTCCAATCCCTCCAACATTATCTACTCCAGTTACATCAATATTAACATAAGAATTTCTAATAGTTATCCCCCCACAATTTCCACACATCCCTCCAACATAATCTGATCCATTTATTGTCCCCGTAACATAAGAATTAAAGATTGAAGAATCCCCTCCAAGTCTATCAAAAATAGTACCAACATATGATCCTCCACTAATATTTACATCCACAAATCCAATATTCGCCACTGTTGCACCATTCGCCCAACTAAATAAAGCAACATAATCTGTGTTATTAATCATTTGCAGATCTGAAATAGTATGACCATCACCGTCCAACACACCAGTAAAAGGAACTGCAAAGTTTCCAATAGGAGCAAAACCTTCACCAGAATTATAAGTTGCATAACCTGAAGATGTAGAAGAAAGGTCGGTAGTCAATTTATAATGTGATCCTAAGTTATTTCTTACACCATCTAAATCATCCCAAGTTGTAATTAAATAAGGATCATCTTCAGTTCCAGAACCTTGTATTGAATAACTTTCAATTGAAGAAGAATAAGTTATCATATTTTCACTTCCATCAAAAACATACCATTTATAATTAATTGTTTTTGGGGTTGCACTTAATGTTTTAGTAACATTTATTGTTTGGGTTGACAACGTGAAATTAACTGCAGATTCATTTGCCCATGCCCCTTCATTATCCGTTGAAAAAATATAATACCCATTTGGATTTAAAGGGAGATTATCTTTTATAGAAATAGAAAAAAGAGTTGAAATACTAACTTTTGTATTATTGACACTTGACCCATAAGCATATGGGGAGATAGTATCCGTCACTGATTGAAAACTTAATGCGGGATATCCAGAATTCCCAAGAGGATCATAAACAATATTTGTATTATTTAACCAAGTAGAATTAAAATCCCAATCAACATAAGTGGTTGCATCATAAGGATTTGAAGTCATATGTGTTGTATTTCTTGCTAAGCCATAAATAGTTGGATCATTTTGACCAGTAGTCAAATTATTATAATAAGAATTTGTAACAACCGAGGATGCTCCTTTGCTTCCAATTAATCCGTTAGAATAAGTATCCCCATAATCATTTCCAATTGGTCCAGTAGAATATGAATTTAAAACAGATCCATCATTATATCCGACGAGACCTCCAGAATAATAAGCTGAAGTAACATTAACTAAAGAATAAGTATTATTTATGGTCCCGAGATTAATTCCTACAAGACCCCCAACGGTTGTAGAAGCTAAAAGCTTTCCACTGGCAAAAGAATCTTTAATAATTCCCCCATCGTTCTCTCCAACAATTCCCCCAGTTGCCCAATATCCATAAATTGTATATTGCACCAGACTTACATTATAAATTGTTGACGTTGAACTTATATATCCAAAAAGACCAACATAATTTGTAGTGGGTCTATAAGAATAAAGATAAGAAATTGTGTGTCCGTTTCCATCAAAGGTTCCTGTAAAAGGATGGGTATCATTTCCTATAGGATTCCATCCATTTCCAGAATTAAAAGTTGAAAAATCTGAATCTTCAGAAGAAAGATTTCCAACTAATTTATAATTAGCGGAAAGGTCATCTCTTACAGAGTCTAATTCTGTCCAGTTGTGAATTAAATAAGGATCTCCTATGGTCCCTGAGCCTTGAAGAGCAAAAACTAAACTACAGAAAAACACAAGAATAAAACAAAACCCAATTAGGGATTTAAACAACACATCCTTCTTATAAAATTTAAGTTTTTGACCCCAATTTCCCATTCTTTTTTAAGGTAATCTTCATTTATAAATTTATATTTTTTCATACTTTGTGAAGTTGAGAACTTATCTTCTTTTCCTTGACATTACTATGATTAAAACTACCAAAAGAGAAAGAAAAAGGACCCCAAGTCCTATAATAAGACCATAAAAAAGGTTAGTTGTATAAAAAGGGTTACATTTCCCATCCTCACAACCATACTTACATTCTTCGTTTAAAAACCATAAATTTCCATAACAAATCAAAGTATCTCCCTCTGGACCACACATTTTATCCCCTTCATCGCAGATTTTATCAATGCAAATAGCCCCTTGATCTTCTACATCTTCACATTTAAAAGAACAAGACTCAACTATAACATCTTTAGTTGAAGCTAAACATTGATAATTCAAACATCTATTATCTGTTTCTGTTTGTAAGATGTTGTTTCCACTACATGAAGTTCCTGTAATCTCGTCAGCAGGACAATTTGCATCACTAAAACATTCAACACCACATTTCCCAGAAATTACTCCCAAGCTATTCCATCCATCAATCCATTGGCTAATCTGGTCTCTTGCACATTCTCTGTATTCGGTGCCAAAACATTCTTTATCCCAAATAGAATACATTAGGTCTGGATACCAAATATAACTACATTGAGCAAGATTTGTGTAATAATTATTAGATGAAGGTGTTCTTGCAGTCCAACAATTATTATCTGGAGCATAATAAAAAGGATAATCTGGAGAACAACATCTATGAGCCGAATAATCTGCTACCCATCCAGCATCATAACAACACCAATCTTCCCCAGGAATACAAGATAATTCTGGATTATTTAAATTTGCACAATATCCTGGATCTCCACAAACTTCATAACTATTTGGATCACAAAAAATATGACCCGCTTCTTCACAACAATATTCTACCCCATCAAAATACCTACATTCTCCATCTCCAGACGGAGGTATCACAGTTGTTCCATCATCTACACATTGAAAATATTCACAATTAAGCCCAGAATCACAAAAAGGAGATCCATCTGCCATATAACCACAAGAATATCCTTCGGGAACAGCAGATACAATTCCTACTAAGAAGATAAAACTAAATAAAAAAAGGCTCAAAAATATTTTTCTTTTCATCCTATTACCCCTCCTGATCCAACACCACTACTACTTGGGATTGTGTCTCCCCCAGCAATGAATAATTCTTTGAAATCAATAAAACCTGTATAGTGGCTAATAACAAAAAACAAAGCAACTA
>Ga0222685_1000242_pt1 | contig 13354 bp, 4 predicted proteins | sample AntAcemetage1077_FD_179836 | JGI IMG/M metagenome (GOLD analysis project Ga0222685, IMG submission 179836) | Saline water microbial communities from Ace Lake, Antarctica - #1077 | ecosystem: Environmental > Aquatic > Non-marine Saline and Alkaline > Saline | place: Antarctica: Ace Lake...
TCTCCTCTTGTATTAAAGGCACATGAGAATTTAGATGTATTCTTTCCAACCATAAAGGTTGGTGGTAAAGGACCAACATATTTTAAAGAGCTTGATTCTAAATGGTTTAAAGAATGGTTCTTAAATTTAGACCGGAAGCATCCTTCATCAGTAACACTACCTAGAATAGATTACTTAGATCTTGATGGTATAAATCTTAACAATACAGCTGAAGCTATAGAACAGTTAACAAAGTTTTTCGAGAAGACATCAGGTCAAGATACTTTTCCAACTATAGTTGATCTTAACGGAAGACTTAAATTATTTATAGATAGAAGAATTCCAAAATGGAAGGACAAGGTTAATATCATAGACGACGAGATGTATAAATCAGAATTAAAGTCTGTCATACCTGGACGTGGAACTCATATGAGTCTTGGGGAAAAGAATGCTCTCAAAGAATTAAAAAATCTAATGGAGTTTAGACAAAGTGTCTGGTTGTTCGGGAGCAATAAACATGGTGTAACGTCTAAGAGTTTGTCAGAATCATTCTTCGATAAAGCCTTAACGAGGGAAGAAGCACTAGGCATAAAAGAAATACGTAGAATACACAGAATTAAAATAGCTAGAACCATACCTGATGAAAAGATAGATTCACTTCCTCAATTCTTACCACGTAGTACTAAGAATGATTCAATGAAGTTAGTCGGTGCGAATGAGAAAGGTATTATAACTAAGAAGACACCACGCCTTAATCTAGATCAGATATTTAGTTTATCTAATAGATTTGGAACTCAGATAAATTTATTAAAGCGTTTGAAGAAGGAAGGCATATCATTTCAAGAAGCTTATAAGAAAATGGCTAGATCTCTAGATGCAGGTGGAGACGTTATGATTTTTGGTGGTCATGAAAGTCTAGTAGATGACGCGGCCAGAGCAGCCATTGATGATGGTATTCTTCTTGGCGTCAAATTTCATTTTGCTAAAGTAATGACTCCTGCTGAGAAATCTATGTTTAGTTATATAAAAGAAAATGGTGGCAAGATAGCCGCTGTGCGTCATGATGTTACTCCATCATTTGAGATAGGTTCTAAGGGAGCGCCCGACATGGTCATCTTTAATAGGAAAAAAGCTTTAATTCATTTCTCTGAAGCTAAGGATCAACATGTAATAGCAAGAAGAAATATTGCCAAGAAGTTTGACAAGGATGACAAATCACCTTTGTTTGCAGAGGATAACATTGTAGAATTTAGATCACTGAAGGAACTGAGCGATGAAATAGAAAAAGAAATTTTTGATACTATGAATACTGAGTGGTTACAGAATAAAAATAAACTAGCGCCTAGATTTATTAGAGAAGAAAACAAATTCAGATATGATATTGAAGAGTCATTATCTAGATGGATATTATTAAACAGAAAGGATGAGATTAAATTAAACTTTAAAAAAGAAACAGGAAAACAAATAAGAATATATCGTAATGATATGATCGAGAATGTTAGGAAATATTATGGTAGAGAATTAAATAAATGGGAAATAGATTTAATAGAAGAAAAAGTTTTAAAGGCTCAGAACATAGTACGATTAATACATGATTATGTTTTCCGATTTGATATGCCAGACAAAATTACTGCACAGATCAAGACAATGGTGCTAGATAAAATAATGTACTGGTCAACGCTTGGTGCTGATGATCCAGGCAGTTCAGCTTTTAAAACTAAATTCTATGCTGAGCTCGGTCAGTCTATTAAGTGGGGACAAATAGGAAAAGACTTCACGCACAAAGAACTACTACAAAGACTCAAGTCTTTCTGGATATGGAATGTTTTGTTACTGCGTCCGTCATGGTATCTATGGAACAATCTAGGCGATAGTGTCCGGGCAGTTATGGGCACGAGAGACATAAGATTAATGAAAGATCTGCAGCTTAGTTATCTAGATTCTACCGGGAAGTTTCTAAACAAACTTAGAAAAGAATTAACTCCTGATGTTTTAACCAAAGGTAAAAAAGGATACAGAGTATTTGATTTAGCCAAGGAACCATCGTTACCAATTATCAGCTCGAAGAAATTAGGTGATATACAAAAGTTCAATTTCGACCCGAGCGGTAAAGCTATAACTAAAGCAGGTGAAGTAATAGACGAGGATACATTGAGATGGATTACATCATCTGGCCTAGTCCAGGCCGTAACGGATCCTGTATATGCCAGAAGATTAATAGAAAGTATGCCTGAAAAAACTGCATGGCAAAGAATACTAAAGAGAAGCAGAGTTCTTAAAGGAGATGTAGAGATGTTCGCATCACAAGTTGAAGAAATGAGACGGCAAATAATGGCGTTTGATTTACTATTTAATAAAGCTTTTACAATAGCACAGACTGAAACAACAGTTAAGAAATGGTTATTTGACTATCGTGACATAACTTACGCTGGAAGAATGATGAGAATCTTATTCCCATTTTACACATTCCATGCTAAGTCATTGAAATTATACTTTACTATGCTAGCCAAGGCTGGTCCTGGCGCAGTTCAAGCTGGTCAAGCATTGCTTGAAGCTTTAGAAGAAGAGTCTGAATCTCTGCTCCCATATATGAAGGATCGGGTTGAATTAGATTTTCTAGGACTTAAAGGTCAACATCTATTACCACACTTTGGAATTCCAAGTCACTTTAAGATGTTACTTGATCCTATGCAGGAGTTTGAAAATATGATAACCAATCCTTTAAAGGCCGCTGGTGGCTTAGGCTTCGGTCCGTTTCCATCTTCATTAATACAAGAAAGAACAGGAGAAGGATACTTTGACAATACATTTACTACGGAACAACTAAGAGATCAAGGATGGTCTATGGCAGAAATTGCTAACTATAAAGCCAAGAGTAAAGAAGAAAGAACAGCAGATAAAGATAAACCATTTTCCTGGTTAGTATCATACTCATCTAGTTTATTCCCTTATATGGGCTTCATTAATAAGATGTTTGCAACAGAAGCAAAGAATACTTTGAGAAACATATCATGGCATCAATCTAAAAAGATGAGAGCATTATTTAGTCTGTTCGGTATTAATATAAAAGAGATGAAAGAAAATAGTCTTGATGATATAGCATATGTATGGCATAACTTACACAATCTTCCACCATCACTTACCAATGTTTATATAAAAAGATTACAGGAAGAGAATCCAGAACTGTATCAGTACTTTAGTGACTACACTGCGATGTCATGGTTGAATAAGATTAATGCTATGACAGACAGTGAAGTCAAATATAAAGAAGGTATTACTAAGATTGAAGCTGTTACTAAAGTTAAATACTATAGAATGGAAACAGAAACTCCTGGTTCTGGCGACGTGTGGTTAGCTAACGATCCTGTTGCCAAGGATATCATGAGCAGATATTGGGCTACTAAAGTAGATAAAGAAACACAAGAAGCTGGCCTTAGAAAATTTGAAATAGGTAAAGTAAAAAGTTTAGTCAATGACATATTAGGTAAGCTTGGTACCGTAAGCCAAGACAAGCTGAAGGCTCTCGATGTGCTTGGCATTGATCATCCATTCACTAAGGACCTAGATAAACAAAAACTATATAAAGATCTCTATGATATGAATGGTGATCTTAAAATTAGATCTATAGAAGATCTAGTTGTTATTCTCGAAAAGCATGGAGTCATTAGAGAACTCGCAGAACTTTATGATACATCAAAAGAATTAAGCGAAAGCTATGGAGAATGGGAGAAGCTATCCGTTGAGGAGAAGAAGAGAAAGAAACTAGATGATGCTAAGTATTATCATATCAAGAATATCCTAAGCAGGGCCATTCCTTCTAACATAGGTTCAATGACTGACGACGAAGCTAAACCATATTGGGATAAGTGGAGAGACCTAAAAGAAACAATGATCGATTCCAATCCAGAATATAAGAAGAGATATGAAGAAGATACTCCAGTATGGCAGAGAGAATACCTTGCAAAAAATGCAGAGTACATAAGCATCTGGTCAGATATTCATAAAGATGACGAAGGGGAGAATGATTTCTTCGATAAGTTTTACAGTAAACCTGCATGGTTCCAGAAGCTTTACTTCTCTAGATACCCGGCTAAGGCTTTATACTTCCCGATAGTAAGTGACTATACCAACAAGGTTGAAGCTATTATAAAGAAGAGTGAAGAGACAGGAGAGTTCTCGGCTAAGGACTTCAGAGACGCGTTAGACTTTGTATGGAATCATCCTAATGCACTTAATGCATGGGATAAAAATAACCCTGGAATGAAAAACTATATTGACAAGATGCGACAATTATGGTCCGGTGTAGCAGAAGAAGATGATGCAGATTACTTTGATCTGTTCTATCAGAAGCCTGGTGATAAAGAATGGAACGAGTTCCGCGAGTACTACTTTAGCAAACCAAGGAATGAATATAAAAGAATAACTTATCCGTTCATACGTACATGGACTAATTTAATCGACAAGGACGGGAAGAACGATACTGACTTTGCATCTCAATGGTTCTGGTCTCCTAACCATGCTGAAGCTAGAAAACTATATGGTGAGAATAATCCTATAGATACTACACATAATAAGTTAGACTATCAACAGCAATGGAAAGATTGGACCAGTACTATTAAAGAAGATCCAGGTCAGATATACGATCTAGTATTAAATTCGAAACCATGGTTTAAGAATTATTATTTTGAGAAACATCCTAATAGAGCTATCTATTATCCTCTGGCATCAGAGATGCAAGCAGCGGATGACTTCGCTAAAGGCCTAGAAATATTTTTTGATCCTAAGAACAAAGCTATAATAGAAGCATGGGATCAAGACAAACCGGGTGTGATAGCCTACAATAAATTCTGGAAAGGATATGGCGATGCATCTAAAAAAAGCCGAGAAGCAGCATTAGACTTCTACTTCTTACCAGAAAATACAGAGTCTAGAGCTAAACATGAATCAAATAATCCTGGAGCCAATAAAGCATTTAGTCTTTGGCGTGACTATTCTAGATTGCCAACCGATACCTGGGAAGGCAGAAAACAAAAACGTGAATTCCTAAGAAGTAATCCTAAATTAAAACAGTGGTGGAATCGTGGGAAGGAATTAACCACAGAAGAAAAGGAAGTCATATTTAAAGAAGAAATATATTATACTATTTTAGATAGAGTTGATGCTGATGGAAAAGGTCGGCAGTATTATCTCGATTATTTTAAAGCCAAGGCTGAAGCCAAACAGTATCTGGAAGATAACCCTGATCTTAAAGCTGCGCGAGAAGACAGGTTTAAGAACTTAGAACCGGTAGATAAAACAATCCAGAAGTTACTTGATGAATATAACAAGCTTGTTCTTCAAGAAGACAGGAATGAATTTCTTAGTAAAAATAAGGAACTTGATAATCATTTTCTTAATACCGTTCCACCTGGTATAAGACGTGTGTGGTTGTTACAACGAAGCTATTTCAATCTGGTATATGATGACAAGGATAAACAGCGAAGAGAGCGTGCCGCTTTCCTTGAGCTATATCCAGAACTACCAGAGTATTGGGAAGTATCTCATCTACCATCATCTAAGTTTACTGATCCTGACAAATTCTCTTCTTACCAAACTCAGTTAAATAAAGCTAGTGATTACTTTGACGCAGTTAAAGCTGGCGATTGGGCACTAGCAGATAAACTGAAAAGTAAGTTGTCCGAGACTCCACCAGATATAACAACTGAAGAAGGAAGATGGCTAACCAATAAACTATACAACGAAGCCATGGCTACTTGGGCCACCACATTTGGCACCTATATGTCAACCTATTACTTTAGATCATTGCCTTCCTGGTTACGCAACGAATATTATAAACGACATCCTGAATCAAAATTAATATCCTATACTCCTATGAGTAGAAGTCTCAGCAACGCTGTAATTATAGAAGATACTAAACGACCAGATTTAACATGGGCAAGAAAAATGATGAAGAAGTATGGCAAAGATCTCCCTGCCGGGATAAGCAAGCAAGTACAGAAGATTATGGTTAAGTGGAGAGAATGGGATAGCAGAGAGAATTGGACTTCTAGACAATGGAGTGAATGGTGGGAAGCTAGAACTGCTAGGTTGAATGGGCTTAGACAGCATGATCTAGATACTATTCCTCTACTCAGAAAAGAGTTAGCTAGAGCTAACAAAATGTTTTCATATTCTATGTTACCACTCACTAGCCGAAAGCATGGAGTAATAAATCCATTTTTAGGAGGAGAAATAATGTTGCCAGAATTGACGATAGGCTTAGAAAATGATATAATTAAGAATAATAAGATACAATAATATAAAACAAATGACAATCACAGTAAAAAACTTTATAGCAGACTTAGCACGATCCATAGATGATCCACACATGGTAGTGATTAAGGCTGTAGATTGGCTGGAGATTATCAATGCTAATGGAAGTGAACTCTCACCAGAAGTTCTGTTTGAGTATTCCGCTAGCATCGCTTATTCTACACTCGATTCGACCACGAATGAGGTAGATATGTCTAGTAGCTCTTCTTACCCAGGGCTTAGTTCTATCAAGAGTGTCTTCTTAAAAGACACTAGTGATAAGCAATTCATTTATGATAACTGGACATTCGATCGCAATAGTCAGGTATTATTTTTAATGCCTACAGATAACGATGTTTATGTTGATGACGTTACTGGTTCACCACGTCCGAGTAACACTTACTCTACAATTATAATTAACTGGCTCGGTGAAATGCCGGACATAGTTGGTACTAGTTCGATCACAATGACTAGACCGAGAATAACTTTATTTAGAAAGATATGTGTTAGAGAAGGATCTCGTCGCGTTCTTATGGATCATATGAAGCTGGATAGATATAGAACTTTAGTTGGACGAGCTAATGAGTATACATTGTTAGCAATTATTAGAGATATGACTGCTGAGATTGAACTAGATAAGAGTAAATTAACCAACTCTAATACTGTCAAAGTATTCTAATATGCCAAAAAAATACCAAGACTACTGCAGGGAAGCGGTGGATCGCGATCCTGAATCCTACAAACATTATTTTAATCCAGACGGATCAAGAAAACCGCCAATTAGGATGACTACTTTTAGTTCTAAGATTCAGAAAGAAATACCTAAACGTGAATTAAATAGAATGAGAAAAGATGGATGGAAGCCCGCAGTAAAAGTAGTACCGACTAAAACAAGAACTTATATTACAAAACGTAGCATCACCATATTGAAAACACCAAAGAATGCTACCAGAAAAGTATATAATAAAATCTGGATGCATAATAGTAGAGCTAAACAATATATTAAAAAGTTAAAAGAAAAAAATGCAACTTGAATCTAGATACAATTTATACCTTGATTACAAGGGATATCAAATAGAGCCGCAATCATATCGCGCCTCACCATCACCACTGATGGGAACTAAGTTTACGACTGGTAGGTCTGCCTATTCTGATTTAGATTTTTGGCAGATTGGAGCCATGACAGACTTTAGCAAGGGTCTTAACCAGAAGTATATGGTTGATCCTTCTGCATATTTTAATTCAATAGGAATCTATCCTGGTAAGCCTGGCGAGTTATCTCTTGAAAGAGATATTGCCACGTTTTCCGGCCAGCCTGCTACACCTGGCGTAATTACTGCGCACTATAGAAGACTTGATGAATTGTATATTGGGAGTAGCACCGGCAAGATAATGAAGTCTAGTGACGGTGTCACTTTTTCTTTAGTCCATACAGCGACAGGAACTGATAAACAAATATATGATTTTTATGAAATAGCCGGCCGATTCTTTGCCACTACTGCTGGCGGTAACATATGGTGTAACGAAGATCCAGACAATGCAGATACGTGGACTAAGGAAGCTGTATCCACACAATTCCCTCTACCAGCCTATGATCAAACACCTAGCTCCGGGCAAGATGTTTATGGAACCAAGTTAGCTGTGATGACATTCAAAGTTCCGATGAGTGGTAGTACATTTGAAACTCTTAAGGTTAAAATAAAAAAGACTGGTACTCCAGGGGGAGATATAGTGTTTACTATTCATGAAGAAGATGCTGACAATGTCGGTCAACCTGGCACTCAAGTAACTGGAGCTTCATTCACTATAGCCCAAGCAGATGTTGGAACATCTTATGCGTGGGAAGAGAAAGATATAACAGAGTTCGACCTACGTGCTGGAGTAATATACTATCTTGAAGCTACGGCTTCAGCAGCAACAGTGGGTGCAAAATATATATGGGGATATGAAGAAGGCTCAAAAAGCACGTACGATGCAGGCAATGCTAAAGATTATGATGGAGCAGACTGGACGGACAGACCATATAGAAGTATGTACTTCGAATTTAGAAGAGAAACTATCACAGATCTGTACTATGTAATGATCGAATCAGACTATGGTTTCGGTTGGTTTAGCGACGGCATACGTAGAACTATAGATGGATATAACTGGATACCAGAACCACCGGATCCTTTATGGGTTATGCCTTCAGGTGAAGGTGTCCCTCTTAATGCTGTATCTATTCCTAAGAGTTTTATCTCAGGATCTAAACGTGGTCTCTGGGGATTCGTCGGCGGCAGTTCAGGTATCAACATCTGGGACTTTCCTGATTATTCTAATTCGAATAACTTTAGAGGATTAGAAAAGTGGGGACACTTTGCAATCTTTTCTATAGAAGAACAAGGGATTTATTATACTGATGGCTCGCAGGTTATCCCTACTACTATGAGTTATCTTAATGAAGGATTTACTTTTAAGTCTTGTAAGCATATTTATTCCAGTGGCTGGGACGTCTACGCGTTAGTATCTGATGATTCGTCTACTTGGTATCTAGCTAGATGTAATTTGAATTATCATTCTCAACCTAAATACTGGTGGATAGTTAAAGAATTAAAAAGTGAACCGTCTAGAATTGTAGGGTACGATGACAATAAAGTATTTATATTCTATGCAGACCAAACTGCTGAGAGTTTCGACAAAGTTGCTGGTCCGTATGTTACTTCTGGTTATTTAGAAACATCATTGCTAGATGAGAATCTAATTAAAATTCAAAAACTATATAATAATACAAGCGCAATCTTATCTTCATTTCCAGGTAACAGCCAGTCCGGACAATCTACATCGGTTCAATTATCTTACAAGATAGATAGACAAGCTAACTATATTAGTTCAGCTACTACATATGGTAAACCTGAGACTAAAGAAGTTATCTATGGATTTCCAAATCCGACTCTAGGAAATAGATTAAGATTAAAGTTAACTCTTGGCGGAGACGCGTCAGATACTTCTACTACTCCTATATGTACAGACTTAACATGGAAATATATATTAGAGAAACCAGCTGAAGATGTTACTACTAAGAAAAATTTTCAGTTTACTGTATTGGCTGAGGATTCTTTAGAGGATAATTTTGGAGATAAAGAAGTTCCTAGGCAGAATGAACCAACAACTAATGTAGAAATACAAGAAGATATATGGTCTGCGTCAGGCAAGAAAGAAGTTCTAAATTTCATAGGAGCAGATAATGTAAGTGAGGTGGCTTTTGAAATAGAATCATCTCATGCTACTAAGTTCTTTAAGATATCGATAGACAGGACTAACTATACTATATCTCTAGCAACAGTAGACGAAGGTAAAAACTTTACTGGGAATGCTAACATAGGCGGCGGACAAAATGAATATTCCTATAAAGATAAGACGCTTACAGAGGTTGCTACTGGAATCGCAGGTCTTGAAACAACGCTTACTGTCACAGTTCACCAAGATCAAAACGGTTTAAAAAGCGCTAATGATTTAGAACCTATTAAAGATAGAGTAATAAAACGAGACGAAACTACTAATTTAATGATAGGTACTGACGTGCATGCTGTGATCATGGGAGCTAGTTCTCCATCTCAATCCAAATTAGCATTAGATGGAAGAGCGTCAGACAGACTACAAGTTGCATTACGAGAAGCGTAATACACGGCTGATGCTGATGATGCGGTGTATCATCCTACAAAACTTAGAAAGGTCTACACGCCTTCTAACAAAGTAGAATGGGTTCAACTCCCACATTGGTCCATGAGGCTAAAAACTAGACAATATAAAACATTAGTAGATCTGGAAGATGAACGAGGTCTTCAAGAAAGAGAAGCTATTTTAAAGATAGATCGAACAACTAAGTTTCACGATATTACAGGAGATGTACCGGGGACTAACCCGGAGAAGATCGTTTATAATTACTTAGTTAAATTAAGAATTAACTTTGAATACCAATATCATTATCCAGAGAACTGGGATACAAGCAATCAAGAAAGTCTTTGGATTCCAGATTTTATGTTGCCTGATTATAATCAGTCGCTTATAGAAGTATACGGAACATACTGGCATACAATCAACAGAGATAATGATCAATTGAAGAAAGCATACTGGTTGGCAGATGGTTATACTGTGATCGAGCAAGGTGTTCCTTTATCACCTAGTAGTAAAAGTAACGGTGGCAAGGTAGTAATCTGGTGGGAGTATGAAATATACCAGGGCATAGATTTCTTATTTGCTAGAGACTTACCTGAAATATTTCAGCGTCATGTTAAAGGATCAGCTGCAGAGGGTACAAGAGATATAGATGCTGAGTTCTTAAAACTTAAATCAATGAGAGCTTCTATTGCTGCACGTAAAAGAAAACCTCAGTTTAAACATCAAATACCTAAGATTAAACAAATTAAGAAAAGAATATATGGATGATCCAAACCAAAAACATCATAACTTCAACGATGATCTTTTGCCTGTAACAAATGATATATTTAAACCTGAGTTTAAAAGAGATACACGAGGAAGATATTTTATGCAGTTGCCTGGCTATGGCAAGTGGATGGTTTCTGTTGAGCCTGGATCTAAAATTATTTCACAAGGATCAGAGGATGAGCAAGGCGGGCCAGCCACAGATCCGGGGTCCATCCGAACAGGTTCTCTCCACGCGACTACGGTTATTACTATTGGGGATAATATATATTTAGATGGAGGGAAAGGATGCATATATGTAGGAGATTATCAAAAGAGAATAGGTACATCTATGTCAATATGTGGTAGTGGTTTGATAGGATACTCAGCTGATGATATAGTCTTCGCATTCTTCCTAGACAAAAATGGAGGTTTTGGTAAAGGTGATGTCATAATCGGCGACTATGTGTCAGACAATTATATTCTATGGGATGATAGCGCTGGTATACTTTATGTTAAAGGTGATATAGTTATAACCGGAGATATAATTTCTTCTAATTATGTCGCTACAGTATCTGGGTATAAACTTACCTATGCTACAGGAGAAGCTGAATTTCAACAAGGTTTAATAGGTGGATGGGAAATAGATACATGTCTTAAAAAAGAATATACTATTTCAAGTCCATCTAAATCTAAGATTGAATTATGCCCAGGTAATCCTGGCCACTTACAAGCAGCTTATTCTGCGACAGGTTCCTTCTCTTTACCAGGAGATGTGTACATGGTCCAGATTACTCAAGGAAGTACAGCCGATGCAGGTGGAGTCCCAATACCAAGATTAGATATATATAATGATGGAGTTAAAAGAATGATGCTTAACTCAGATGGACTCTATTTCTTTGACGCTGATGGAACTACAGTTAATAATAAGATTGAGCTCACTCAAGCTAGACTTAAAGATGTAGTGATCGAGTCAGGAGCTATAGCGGCTACATCAGAGCCTTCTATACAGGGATGGTCTCATAATATTGTTTTTAGTGTAACCGATGCCGATACTGTAGCTTGGTCTAGCGGAACTATTACTTTAACAAATGGCGATTCATTTGCAATTAATGCAGGTAATACTGGCAATATGTCTGCATCTACGTATGTTTATTTGTCTAAAGATACATCCTTAAATACTTTGCAAACTACAACTACAGCAGGCACTGCAGTAGGCAGTGGCAAGATTCTAATAGCATTTGCTAAGAACAGCACAAACGAAGCCTTGTTCCAAGTCTTCGGTGGTATAGGTGGTATCAAAATGAATGGATTAGATCTAGAAAATCTAACTGTAGATACAGAAAAGATTGCTGCGTTAGCAATTGAAGAAGCTAAACTAGGGAATCTATCTGTATCATCTGGCAAAATTATAGCTGATGCTGTGACTGCATCTAAAATAAATGTAGTAGGTCTAGACGGAACTTCAGGAAGGATTGTAGTGACAGATGCGACAGATGCTAACGAAGTAACGGGAGGTATTAATAGTCATGCAACTACCCTTATCACTGCAGGGAAGATCGTGATATCAGGTAGTACAAATTTAGATGACTGGCGGAATGGAACAGATAGCACTAAAATTGAAGGTGGTAATATTTATACTAATACTATTACTGCTACACAGATTGCTGCAAATACGATCACGGCTACACAGATTGCATCCAATACGATTACAGCTAGTGAGATTGCAGCCAACACAATCACTGCTAATGAAATTACATCAAATACAATCACAGCTAGTGAAATCGCCGCGACAACTATTACTGCTGGTCAGATTGCTTCAAATGCTATTACTACTATAAAAATAAATGCTAATGCAGTTACCTCAACAAAAATCGATGTTACTAACCTAGCAGCTGTATCAGCTAACTGCGGTTCTATAAGAGTTGGTGGTTCTGGAAATACCTATGGTACTTTATCTGTTCGTGATAGTAGCGGGACTGAAGTAGCCTTGTTAAATAATAATGCTATAATAGTAAGACAAAATAAAGCTTTCTCTGCTGAAAGCAGTTCATCAGGTACTTATACACAATTTTATACTTCTGGTTTGAATGGAATAATTGAAATAACAAATAATTCTTCTGGTTCATTTGGAATAAAAGATGATGATAGTTCTCATTATTTAATGAAGTGGTCTAATTATGATATAGAAATGTGGAAAAGTATGCTGCCAATGGTAAGCACAATTGATTTAGGTTCGTCTACTTATAAATGGGATGACGTATTTTGCAACGCGATGAAAGGACTTTATGGTGAAATTTATTTTGATCAATCAGGTAGGATACAATTTACTAATCATTGTGACCCATCAGGAGCAGGATCATATAATCTTGGAGGATCAACAAGATATTGGAATGGAGTTTCATATAAAGTTCTTTATGACAGAGGCTGTTTAGGATGGTTTGATGATGGAGTAGAGCTACAAGATGGAACAAAGGTCTCGGATGTAGAAGCAATTAAAGCAATTAAGAAACACAAAACTAAGAAAACTATCTATGGTGAAGCTATGATGGATTATAAGACATTACCAAAGGTTAGTTATACGCCAGCAGCAGATCATGATGGTAAAATATATAAGAGAGATAAAAATGATAATCCATATGTTATGGAAGGAAAGAAAAAAGTCATGGCTCAAGATGGAGCA
>Ga0222685_1000244_pt1 | contig 13312 bp, 21 predicted proteins | sample AntAcemetage1077_FD_179836 | JGI IMG/M metagenome (GOLD analysis project Ga0222685, IMG submission 179836) | Saline water microbial communities from Ace Lake, Antarctica - #1077 | ecosystem: Environmental > Aquatic > Non-marine Saline and Alkaline > Saline | place: Antarctica: Ace Lake...
CCAGCCGTACCGAACACATTGCCGACCACCGGATCTTCAGCGGTCGCAAACTGCCCTATTGCACCAGCCACACCAGCCGATGGGGTAAGCTTCGCACCTACTGCCGGTGTTCCCTCGATGAGGCAAGCCGCTATGCCATTGGTCTGGAGCCAGCAGTAGTAAGCTGCGGTAACGTCTACGAGTGGATAACCCACGGGGAGGACGGCCTGTCCAGCGGTATGTGTCACCTCATAGGCCGGGTTGTGTATGAGGGAAAAGTCTCCACCAGTGGTAAGGGCCGTGCCTCTAATGGCCTCCGCAAGGGTGAGCGTGATGGATGTCTCATCTGAAGCCATTGAAGTGTTTGACTCAATCTTGTAGCTATCGCCTTCCGCAACACCATCATTGATCTGAAGGAATCCGTTGGCGAACTCATTCTCGTTAACCGCCGCCCCAGTGGTAATGGTAAGCGTCATCTGCTTTGCCTTGAGTGCAACGGCAGAACAGGTCTGATCCATCCAATTCGAGTTGATCGTCTTGGCTATCGCCAACTTACCAGCGGCCAATGCGCTTGCCCCGTTTTTGGCATAGACAAACTCCCTGCCATCTGCGGTCTTCCTGACTTCACCGACCTCATGTTTTCTGGTAGCCGAAATCTGTTTGGGGTGCTGCGTCCATCCCCTGATCTTCATTGCTGAATAATTACTCATCTTATTCTCCTTCTTGATGCGGTCTTACGACCCCCACCCACCGCTCTGGGTCAAATTAGGGGGCCGTTTTTAAACTATGATACGTTGCTGTAGCCCTGGTGGGCCTTTCTGTTGTTGCAGATCATGTTGCCGTCCCACAGGATCTTCATGGTCCGGTCACCGGCAGAGTCGGGAATCTTGCTCCACTTCTCGCGGACAAAGTATCCGTTCTTATGGATCGCAAAGCCCACATGGTTGGAATTGAGAAACAGCGTGTGAGATGCGGGGCAATAGTCGTCTGCAAAGATCATCAGACCATTAATGTCCAGTGCATCGAACCCGGCCACCACCTTAGTGGTGGCAGTGGTGAACCTTTGCTGTACCTGGAGAATACCCTCAAGCTTATCTCTCAAGGTTTCCGTGGTCATAACGATATCGGCCTTTCCGCCTACTCCGTCACGAACCTTGGACCCACGCTTTCCGGCCCTGATATGGGCAAGATCCATCGTGGTTGCATCAGCGGACATCTTACCTTCCCACGGATAATCACCGTCGTCAGATACAAGATCGGCCTCGGCCAGATCACCGTACTTGGTGGTCGTAGTTTCGTTCATCAAGGATCGAAGACCAGTGAGCCTTTTGGAGCTACCACCAGGCAGGTCATAGATTGACCCTGCGAGAGTTGTGGTAATAGACTTCTGAGCGGAACCGAGGCGCTGAACCGACAGTTTGATATCGGCCTCTTTGCCTGCGTTCTTCAGGGTATCGATGCGATAGATGGTAGCGTTGGAAAAAGCATGTTTCCATGCAAACTTCGCCACGTTGACGTTTTCCCTGTCATCAGAGGTAAGACTTTCGCCCTTCTCGTAGAACCCGGTTTCCTGACCATCGTACTCAAGCGGCAGCCTGATATAATCACCGCCATCGGGACGATCAAAAATGCCTTTCTTTTGATTCATGAGATATTCAAGAAGAAAGGATGTCTTGAAATAAATATCCGTTGCCTTGCCTTTGTCGGCCTTGAAATAGTTCCTGGTGACTGACTCAAGTTCTGCGTATGTAAGTGCCATAATGGTTCTCCTTTATGCTGTGTCCTTAATCATTTGTCTGTGGAGAGAGCCTATAAGGTCACCATTTGTTTCAAGTACATCATCCGTAACGGTTTGTTCGGTAGCATCCCCGGTAATGACTGTGACAGACTCCTTGACCTTCTGTTGCTTCTGGATCTTCTCGGTCGCTTCCTTCACGGCCAAGTCAACAGCGGCCTTCTTATCTGATTCAAAAGAGGCCTTGAGGTCTGTAACTGTCTTACCTTCATTGAGAGCAAGGTAAGCACTGATGATGGTGTGTCCTGGGTTTTCATCACAGAACGTTGAAAGAGTGCCCGTTTCGTAAACTGCATCGAAATCAGGGTGCTTATCCACAAAATCATCAAGTGTTTTGTCTGCCTTTTGTCGGTGCGCGGTCTGAGAGGTTTCAGTCTGAAGATCGGCCCTTATCTCAGCCTTTGCTTGGGCAAGCATGTTCTTGCTGAACCCAGCCGGGTCTTCATCCTGCCAGTCCTGAATTTCCTCGGGGGTTAATGCTCCGATATCTTCGTACCCGAGTTCTTCAGGTGTCTTTGCCACCGGAGCCTTCTGCTCCAGTTTCGCCAACCGCTCTTTCAGTTCATTTTTCTCTCGAATAAGCTCTTTAAAGCGGGGCTCTTGGTCAAAGCGTTTGTTCTTGTCCTCGTCTTCGGTTGCCACCTTTTCCGGCTCAACCTTGACTTCGGGCTCTTCCGTCACTTCTTTGGTTTCCTTGTCTTTCTCCTGGGATTCTGCTTCCTTTGCCTTTGTTTCGTCCGGTAAGGTTTCCTCTTTTTTGGCGTCTTCCTGATTTGGCTCCTCAGTGGGGAGAGTTTCGGGCTCTAAGTCCATCGTCTCGAAAAGTTCGCCTGTAGAAGGATCTGAAGTTGACGAATCTCCAGCTTCGGGTGAGCCCCCGGAATCTGTTAGCGTCGTTAAATCTTCACTCATTATTTTCTCCAATAAAAAGGGCCCAGTGCTTAATTAAAAGCACCGGGCCTCGTTAGTGTCAGCGTATTGCTGGCTATCTAGGAATCCGATTAAATCCTCAGTCGTTTATTTCATTCTCAATTAATTCTCTTTTTCCTCGCACACCTCCTTCGTGTATGCTTATTTTTAGGGTAATCTTGCCCGAAAACCTCTCGGGAAGCTTCCCTATACTACTCTTATCGACAATCTTCTTTACAGCTTCAAGTAGTTTTGTATTCATAATAAGTCTTTATACACCTTTGACCATAACCGATCCGCTGTAGCCTTCATGCTATGCTTGTCTTCTGCCCATTGCCTTGATTCGCGTTTTAGACGGTCTATCTCGTCGCCTGACAAGCCCATGAGTCTCTCTAATGTATCCGTAAGCTCTTGCGGATTGTTGGCTACCTGGAGCGCACAGGAGCCATATTCCTTATGATAGAGATCCATTGAGTGACAGTTGGTCACAATGATTTTACCCAGGGCCGCCGCTTCAAGAGACGTGTTGCCCCATTCCCCGAACTTCTGCCCGTGATATTCCTCCTGCACCGTCTCAATGATGATATCGCACTGATTCATGCGCTGTATGTGTTCCTCCCAAGGCAGGTTATTCGTATCCACCGTGTACTCGAAGCGGTCCGTGTATTCCGGGTTATTCGTCAGTGAATGGCATACCTTCTCTATGTCACCCGTTCCCTTTGCCTTACTGTTTGATGGGAAATGGCCTATCCTCAGTTTACCACTTCTTGAAAAGTCGGGCTGTATCTTGTCGGTATCCACTGGACAATAGACGAGAACCGGATTGACCGGGTGATGCTCCATATACATTGGAAACTGCATAATAGTTACATCGGCAAACTCGTTGAATACCCTATCGCAATCACTGGCCGCCTTGCGATACGTGGACCCACCGTGTTGAACAACTACCTTCTTCTTGGATAGGTCAATGCCCATATCAACAAAGGTTGATGCGTGGAAATGGATCACTTTTGCGGACTCGGCCAGAGGCTTGAGTTCTGGGGCCTTAATAACGATTGGGAAATTTGAATATAATTTGCCCCCTAATTGCGGGATTACTTCTGTTTGAGCTGGGTAATTGTAGGCATGTTTGACTCCCTTGAGAGCCATAACATTGATGCCTACCAAGGCCATGCACTGTGTAAAGCGGTATCCCGTGTTGGCCCAGTCCCACTTGCAGACATGGAGAACGTCGATAGACTTACTCATACATCAACCTAGATACCATCCCAGACACTTCCTTCTCGGCATTATCCTTCATCTTATTCATGAGGCGTACCTTGTTTTCGTCCGGTGGAGCAAGATCGGTGCAAGTCTTCGGCGCGATTTCATGTTTAAGATTTCCGTAGGTAACTGTTTCTAGGGTGCTTGGCCAACAGAGCCTTGATCTTTTGAAATACATTATATCCCCATCTCTTTTTTCATATCATGTATAATTGATTCCATTTCATCGCTATCCACATTATACAAGGCTGATTCAAGATCGCTCATCAAATCAATTAAGTCACCATAAATAAGGTGTAACAAGGCTTTTTGTGCAACCTCGTACGCCGCCGAATACCTGTCTGGCTGCCCCTTATTGGCGGCAAATAAGGAAAATGCTCGTAACTCCAACTTATATTCTTCAATGGATTGAATCATGTCGGTATGTTCCACTCCGACTGTCGGTTTAAGAAAAACTTCAAGCTTGGCATATTTCCGCTTCTGTGAACCGGTCCTGTTTAACGTGGCTTTGTCCAATATACTCATTATGACCCACCCCTCGTATCTTTGATAGCTTGATTCATAACGTCAATGGTTTCCAGTATTGATGCGGAGACTATACATTCAATGAGTCTCGTAAAGCGCGCTTACGCCTGGCATCAAGACCGCCCTGGTGTGGAGGTTGATTCACCAACAATTCAACGGCTTCATTCATTAATAAGTTTGTCTGACTCTTGGGATCCGCCATCTCTGTATCCTCCTTTGTCTTCTTGCACACGCCACCATAGATAAAATCACATCGCTCACAAGGTAGCCTCATCTCTCTAGCCGCCTCTTCTATGGGCCTTTTGCAAATGGGACATATCCTTTCGTTTCCCATCTCTATGCGCTCCTATCCCATTTATTCACATACCAGTTGATTGTTTTTTGAAGGCCTTCTGGATACTTTGTGCTACCACCTTGATTATCCCATGGCCCTGGAAAGGTAAAACTCTTTATATCACCCTTCTTCACCTGAAGATGCTCCACCGGAACATCCCTATCCATGCATTTACGGACATCATTGGCGAGTTGATTGATGGTTGTCTTTTCCAAATCATTGGCAACAATGACCGTCATACCATCATAGGCCTCGGATGTTACAGCATTAAAGTTCGCGCAAACAACATCCTTGACATAGGTGAAATGCCTCACTTGCTCACCATCGCCAAAGACAGTAATGGGCTTCCCGGTATAACATTGTCGGATAAAGATAGGGATCACGCCACCCTTACTGGATGCGTCCTGCCTGGGTCCATACACATGATAGTATCTTAGGATGGTGTAATTGAAGTCCGGATGATACTCCTTGAATGACTTGACATAGCTCTCACCCATAAGTTTGCTTGCACCATAATAACTTTTTACGTCCGATGCACTCCCGGTAGAGGCGTGAATGACCTTCTTAACACCTGCCTCATGAGCCGCTATGCAGACATTGAGCGTACCCCATGCGTTCGTCATGAGATCCCTCTTGGGGTCGTCATAGCAGACCGTACACTTTGATGCCGCATTGTGAAAGACTACATCGACTCCTGCGAACCAGTGAATCATCGCGTTCAGGTCGCTTACGTCGGCAGGGGCAAAGGTGCATAGGGATGAGTCCCACCAGCCCTTTGTATTCTCCATCTTGCCAGCCACAAGGTTATCCATGCAGATAACGCGTATCCCCTGTTTAACCAGTTCCTCGCAGATGTGAGATCCGATAAAGCCACAACCCCCGGTAATAAGTGCCGTTTTGTATTCTGAGGGTAGCTTAGTCACTTCACCACCTCCAGATAAAGCTCCTCAACCTTACTTATCTCATTCTCCATCGTGAACCTCTCCCTGTTGTACGCTACCCCCTCACGCCAAAACTCATGATCCAAATATATTTTCGGGATATCCTCGATACTGTCCACGCTCACCCCAAGGTCGTTATCCACCACATACCGCTCTGCTTCGGGTGCATTGCAAGCAATAACCGGGATACCTGCGGCAACATATTCAAATAGCTTATTGGGCATTGCACCTTCCATGGTCTTGTATTTTTCCATACATCCTACAAATCCCCAGTCCCACCGTGATAACTCCCTGAGCATGTTGATATACGGCATCTGAGGGAAACACATGGCGCCCGTTGCACGATACTGAGTCATAAATATATCACTGACTCCATAAAGGGCTATGGGAATATTGGCGTAATACATAGCCTCGCACAGTTCCCTGTGATCTCGGTATGCCGGATACCTACTATATTCATAATCCTCTACTGGTGCGGCAATACCGCCCTCGTAAGCGATGCCACGCACCCTCGGCAATGGACCGATGGTCATCATGTCCTTGTTGCACATACTATAAACCACGGCCTTGGGCTTATTATCCGGCAGGGAATGATACTCAGTCGCACCCTTTAGATATGTCTGGGATGGGAAGATAAAGGCATCCGCAAGGCGCATGGCCTCCACTTCATCGGGATTTGCCTCTCCGGTCTCGCGCTGAGAGTCAAGATCGTGGCAATCATAAACAACGGGTGTATTTGGTTTGGCCGCCTTTGCTACCGACACGAGCCAGTCGGGCTCATTGTGGACGTGGATAACATCGAAGTCCGGCATCATCCTGAGCTTGGTGGCAAGGCTCTCCTTGGTGGTGTAGAATGAGCATTCCTTCATTGGAAGAAGAAAGGCCCCGTCCGTTACCGATGCCTGCATGAAATGAACATCGTGGTTCTTCATGAGCGCAAGGCCCTGTTTCATGACCCTTATACAGCCGTGGTGCGATAAAAATAGTACCTTCATGAATCCTCCCTAACGCCTGTCATCATCAAACTATCCGCATCCGTAGCCAGCGCCAGGCATTCCACCAACTCCATTGAAATCGCTCTATACTTCTCAAGGACTATCCGTATGTCCGCCGGGATATCGTGTCGGTTCGTTACGTCTTTAAATACCTCACCATTAAACCGATTGATAACGATCTCCATGTCAGACACAAACTCCTCATACTGAAACCAGTCTATTATATGTTCCGTGTCCATTGCGGTCAGATTTATCTCCGGTAGTAGCGAGTATATATGTCCCATCACTTTACCTCAAGCGCGGTATCCTTCTGAAAGCCCTTCAGCGTTTCCTCTGTCAGTCTGGATTCAGACTCCTTTTGTTCCTCGGCCCTGCGTGTGCGATTGTGCTTCGTCTCTCCTGGCTCAAGATTACGCAAACCCTTGGCCTTCTTCCACTTCTCCAGATTCTCGCGGGTGGGATCTTTCCTGAACTCAATGGAGGCAGGATGATTGTCGTCCTGGTCCATCACCTCAGTGCATGAGCGGATCCACTTGGGGCACTCGCTTGAGCAGTCCACCTCTGATACCGTTACGAGTCGCTTGGCGGTCTTGCCACAGTTCGGGCAATGGGTGGGGGTGTTGCGGTCCTCTATGGCCCAGAAAGCGGTGAATAGTTCGTTGCATTCTTGGCACCGGTAATCATAATTGGGCATTGCGATTTCCCTCCGTTTCCTTCTGGATAACCCGGACCCATGAACCGGCTGAGAATGCAGCGGCTATACAACCACCATCGTCAGAGTGTATAAAGAGATCACCCGCCATTACATACGCATCATACCCGCTGACGCATATCTCTTTAGCCTCGCCAACGCCCCTGTCGCAAATCGTTACCTTGTAGTCTTTCATGGTTATTCCTCCACTTTCTCCATGCTGTCCTCCAAGAGCCGAATAGCCTTATCTATCGATGCCTTGCGGGTTATCATGACCACCAATTCCTCCTTTTTCCCCAGCAACTCCTCCTCCACCCTGAGTATTGTTTTCCCTTTATCCTCTATCTCCTTGCCGAGAAAACCGCCTACATAGAATAATTCTTCGATTCCTGTCTTCATGATTTCTCCTTATTATTTGACTTCATACCTTTTTCCTCGTACTGCCCGACCTGCCTTGTGTCTATCTCCCGGTCCTTGCTCTCTGCTGCCTTACGCTGCATCTCCATGTCATTGACAAGTCCGGCCCTCTTAATCTTCAGGCTCTCGGCGTCAAGCTCAGTGCCAAACAATGACACCTCTTGGTTGATCTGCTCCGTTGCAATCTTCTCATAGGTGAGGCGTGTCTCAGCATCCAACTTCCGAATCTTGGCATCCGTTTCATCGGTTTTGGCCTGCTTCTCTGCGATCTCGGCCTGCGTTTTGCTGACATCTGCATCCTTGCCAGCAAGTTCAAGTTCTTTCGCCGGATCGGGCGCTTGCTCACCACCCATGGCACTCTTCAATACTTCCTCAAAGGAGGGCAATTCTTCGGCCTTAATGGCCTTCTCGAACTCTTTAACATCCAATGCGCCCACTTGCTCCAGGAATTGGAGTATCTGAGGTGGCGTGCCAACCGATTCAAGTCTTCCAATGAACTCACCGAGCGGGCCGGCCTGCATTCGCCTGATGATCTCCGGCCAATCTTCAACATTCAGGTTCTTCAGGAGCGCCGTCTGGTCGATGAATCCCTCTTTTGCCAGAGCTAGAGACTCTTCCCTCTGCTGCACCCTTGATATCGGCATTGTAGAGCCTGAGACAACCGTGAGCTTCGCCGGGACAATGATACTGTGACCGTTAATGGCCGCCGTCTCCTGCTGACCATCCACCTCATAGGTAATCATCCTGTCCTCTGTGTACCAGTTCATTTCACTGGACAGGAACATGCGACCTCGTTCACGGACCATCTTGTCGTAGTTGCGTATCTTGCCCCTTCGCATCGTCCTGGCGCGCTCTAAGAGCGCTGCAATGGCTTTATACGAGATAACATCATTGCCCTGCTGGTCTGTTTGGTCAAGGTCGAACGTGCCGGCTATCTTGTAGAACAATCCTTGATAGATCTCAAGGAAATTGGTCAGGTCCGCCGGGAACTTAGGGGGATCTACCCATCTAAGCCCTTGTGCCGTAAATGACGTTGACGGCTTAAGTATGTGCGGCCCATTGGTTATGTGGCTATCTGGAACGCCCGAATCATTGGGATTAATGAACAAGAGATGCGCCGCCTTATCCTTGAATAGGGTTATTTGGGATACCGTCTTGTGTATTTCGGTCTGCAATGACTCCAGTTGCTCAACATCACACAGTCCATGGTTGCCTCCGGTGTCCTTGATTGATGGCGTCCAGGAATACGGGAACTTATCGAACAGGTGCGTCTTTCTGGCCTCCTCTATGGGAAGCGTAGGATTAATCGAGGGATTACCTTTGTCCTCAAGAACGATCTTGCCAGCATTGCAGGTAAAGACCCTGCGGATCTCGCCGGGATACTTGGGCTTCGTGGTACGTTTGATGCTTGTCTTCTCTCCGGCTTCATTAAGAATATCCTCATCACTGCTATCCTTCGTCCGATCCTTAACCCAGCACTCAACAACCAAGAGTTCTTCGCTTTCACCCTTCCCGGTAGCATGGTCCCCCAACAAAGTCTTGATGACTCCGCCAATGGTCCCAAGCGTGGACTTACCCTCAGAGCTTCCGGCCATTATCTCTCTGCGATCATCCCCCAAATCCTTCAGGTGCTCACTGTCGGACTTCAGATCCTTGGCGGAATTGGGCCACCTGCGTTTCGCCTCCCGTAGAGTCATGGAATGGAACTCAAGGACAGCCTCGGCCTTCTTGAATGGAGCCTTAACCGGAACCCAGCCGAAGTGATACGGGTCAATCGTGGTCGTCTCGACCTCACCCATGCCGTACTCAAGCGTAGGATTGAACATCACCTTCTCGAAGACTTCTCCATATGTCTCACCGACACGCATGGACATTTCAAGCACATCCTGTTGCTCCTGGTCGGTCCACCAGTATTCAGGAGTCTTCTGCAATGTCTCAAACATCTGAGCTTTCTCTTCCGGGATCATGCCCAATGGAGCCACATCAAACGTGGGATTGTTGTCTGTGCCCTCGTTTACCGTGCGCTCCCGGTGAGTGTAGATAAGGTTTGCGGTATTGAGCGGAACCTTGTCGCTCTTCTGACGCCATGGCTTATTCCGTCCAAGCTCATAACTGCGCTTCCACATTGTGGGCCGGCTCATAGCTTCACGATCCTCTATGACCTCAGTTACAAGCTCGAAGATCTTGAGTCCTACATCGGCATGCCCCTCTGGCGGCAATAGTTCCCTGCTTTCTTCTTTCTTTTTAGACATGTGATTTCTCCCTACTTATCATGACTCTCCTTGTGCTTCTTCCGCATGTGTGCCACCAGTCCGGCTTGGGATTTGCAGACTTTAAGGCAGTGAGGACATTGGAATGGAACCAGTACATTTTGTGCCGCATCGAGCAAGGCAGACGGATCTTTGAGCCTGATCTCATTGAGCTTGGTGCTGTAGTCAACATCAATCTCCTTCACCTTATCCTTCACCTCGTGCCACCCCTCATACGTCAACAGCTTGTGAGGGTCATTGAACGGCCTCCTGAGACACATAGGGCATACGATATCCTCCTGCGTGACTGATGGGTGAAAGGTAGGTGGGCATTCCCGATCCAGGTATAGAGGTTTGAACATTGCCCCGGTGAGTGGTACGGACAGGTCAACAGGGTCAAATTGTGCCAATGGCGTGCGGCATATTTCGCAGAGTAATAGCTTCATGACTTCTCCTTCGCTCCCAGTTTCGTATGCGCTATCTGGGAGCAGTGGGCTGATTTCAATAGATTCTTCTTCATATCTTCCATTTCCCAACTATCGGATTTCACCCAAACAAGGATCTCCCATAAGTATTTGAACGCATCATTCAGTGGGCCCTCCCAGGTCTGTATGTCCGCACAAGAAACTGAGCCGGTATCATATTTCCTACCCATTGAGGTTATGTGTAGGGCCATCATACGTGAGAAGTCTTCCCATTCTTCCACCTTATCGCTCATGCCTCATTCTCCCTCAAATCATGTGGTGTATAGATCCCTTCCTTATCCAACGGCAATACAATCCGGTCACCCAAATGCAGGTCACTCTCCCGGTTAATACCTTCATCGTCATCAAAATAGAAGATCTTCTGTGATGGAAGGGAAGCCACGTTCATGCGATTGACAGACAGGTCGGAGCCTCCAGGATAGCTCCCGTTGATATAGATCTTATCGCCCAATTTGGACGGGACATGATGATGGCCTACCAGTTCATAATCAATAATCATACCATACAGGCTATGAAGCTTATTGAACTGACGCTCAAGGCCATAGTATGGCGTGCCCATGTAACTCTTGGCCGCGTCGCCATGATTGATAAGAAAGGTGAATTTACCGCGGTCCACTACCATACTCGGGGATTCGCTCACGTAGATATGGACATTCTTTTGTCCAATCATCACCTGCTGTAGCATCCTGTAGAATATGTAATCGAAATTTGTTTTACCTGGATGCTCCGCTTTATTTAGCCGGCCATGGTTGCCAAGAACACAGTATAAGACAACCTCCGGGAAGATGGATGCCAATGTTCTCAGCTTGGCGGCCTCTACTTCCAGGGCCATGAATAACTGTTGGACCAGATTCAGATCAATGGAAAATGCCTGACCCTTGTATATGCTTTCACCGGTGACGATATCGCCCAGATAGAACTGAACGAAAGTATTCAGGCCGAGGCTTTTTTTGTCCTGTTCACGGAACAGCATGATCTTCTCAAGCCATTTGTCGCTTCTCTTGCGATATGTCTCAACATCATACCGTGCCAAGCCCTGGACCCATGTTGCGTCCGTGTACTCCCCAATATGAATGTCCGACACCATGGCGTGAAACTCTTGATCCGATGTCTGTTTTTCCTTGGGCGGAACCTTCACCACCGGTATCTTCATCTTGGCCAACTCAATCCGGCATGTATCGAGAATTGACGCGGTTATGTCCTGCTGCCTCGCAAGCCTGCTTTGAAGGGCTTGGTTCTGGCTCAATAGGGCCTTGTGAGTTGAGTTCTGTGGTATATGGGTGCTAATCGTCTTCAGTTCGCTCCACGATTGCCCGGTTCTTCGAAGCAGCGTCCTCCTGCTGGGCCTGGTGATCTCAAGTTTATCGTAATCATTGGCCGATATGTTGTAACCTACATGATCAAGCACAGTCTGAAACTCTTGCAATAGGACGTCTACCGACTTTTCTTGCGTCTTTTTATTGCCCATAGTGCCTCCTGATTTCCGATCTCATTATGCTTCACCGATCTTCGTTTGACGTGTCGCCAGCCTGATCCTCTCATTCGCTATATCAACATTCACGTTACAATCCCACTTCTTACCCATGAATTTTATGCCATAGGGCGGATCTGTGACAATGGAATCAACCGAATTGGCCGGGATACCCTTTAAGACATCCCCACACTTACCACAGAGGACTTGGTTCATAGCCTCTTTTCCTCCATATATCTCGTTAACTGCTTGATGATCTCCATCTTCACGTCAATCCCATCCCAGAACTCGCTGGGTGGCATAGTATGTTCGATCTGATGGCATTGGGCGCACAATGGGAGACCTTGGGTATCTGGAGCTTTCAGCGCCGTGCCCGCCTGCCCCAATGTCTGATGTGCGAATGTGATGGGGTTATCATCCTCGAGTCCCGGTCGGGTTGGCTCATAGTCACATCGGATGCACTTATTCGTGCCCCGGACCCATGCCTGGTATTTTACTGAGCGATACATTATTTCATCATCCCAATGAAGATTAGAAGAGCTACACACATAACCAAGACATCAACGGGGATTTCCATTAAAGATCCTCCAGGAAATCAAAGAATTACATCCATCACTCATCTCCCCATTCTTTCTCGGCGATATAGCCTATGGCCATGCCAAGCATGATGGGCCAGATAATTAATGCAGCCAATAGCATGGCAACCAACTTATCCGTCTTTAACATCAGTATTGCACCAAACGCGATCAAGTAACCAATGAACCATATTGTCCAGAATGCTTCCATCATTCCACCCCTCTCCATCTTAATTCACGAATCGGAATCCTATCTTTCTCGGCCAACTTACTCCTGCGTAGATTACCACAACAATATGGACTGCTACAGAACACCCTTGTCTTACGATACGCACCATTGCCATAGAATGGTTGTATTGCGTACCCAAAGTGGCTCTTCTCTTCGTCGCTCATGTGCTCAGGGTACTTGCCGTGATAATTACGGAACGTCTCACGGGCTATCCTATTGGCTCTTGCAAGGTGACGATAGTTCATTCCACCCCGCCTACCCGCTCACCCTTCTTCGTGGGCGGCTGCAATGCCTCATAATACGGGTCATCCTCAATCGAATCACTGCCAGGCGTCATCATTATCCCCCCGATCACCGGCTTGTCCTGCTGCTTCCGGCTCAGTGCATAGCCGAGGAATAGGCCAATGATTAGGGCCAGGATGATGCAGGTCATTGGATTGGATATGATTATGAT
>Ga0222685_1000245_pt1 | contig 13202 bp, 26 predicted proteins | sample AntAcemetage1077_FD_179836 | JGI IMG/M metagenome (GOLD analysis project Ga0222685, IMG submission 179836) | Saline water microbial communities from Ace Lake, Antarctica - #1077 | ecosystem: Environmental > Aquatic > Non-marine Saline and Alkaline > Saline | place: Antarctica: Ace Lake...
AGCTTTATGAATACCTTTATGTGCTCGGTTATCTGGAAAGGTACTATCCCCCCAGGACTTGTCTGCGTGGGCGGTATTACTAACTTGACATACTTAAGAAAGTAAAGAAATGACTCCTTGCACTTCTCCCTCTCAAGCTGTAATAAAGACCTCTCCTCATCCGTGGGATTGTCTTTGTTTATTATCCCGTTTAAGTCCATCGGATAGCCGTTAGGGAATAATACATCTTACCTTTTCTCCGTTAGGAAAGTTTGCTTCTATCATCGTATTCAAACCCTCCTTCCCTCAAATCCGGCGGGTCAAACTTAGTAACAGTAATCATTCCATCTTCTCGACTCACTATCTGGAAGTAAGTCCCTTCAGGCCTCACTCCCAGTCGCTCAAACATCTCAAAGGAATATTTTATACCATTGCACTCAATACAATGCTCTTCAGGTATAATTGTTATCTTCATTCCTTACCTCCTTATGTAAAGTAAAGCTGTGCGAGAGTATATAATTTTGCGTGAGCTTATCATATATTCCATTCCCCCAAACCCTTTCCATCCCACTTAGGTATCAAACTACCTCTTCCTGATTTACTGCACCTCTATGGGCATCCTGGTGCGCCTCATTGGTTATCACGTTCGCTCTCAAGTGATTAAATTCTACAGGTAACGGCTTGATTGAAGGCTTGAAACCAAAGGCAGAATCGTTAGCCCGGAGCATAGCGTTTACCCTGGGATCGGATGAGGAAATACCCTCTACTTTTATTAGCGGTTGATTAGCTCTGTCTAAAATCTGTCCGTCTGACAGGGCTAGAAACCGGGGGCGCTCTGGGAGCATTAAGTAGGTCTGGTGAGTACCTGGAACATAAGAGGCCGGGACTGTTTCAACAGGCTGTAACGCCTTGTCTGTAACGCCCTCCGATGTAACGCCTTTTTCCTTATTCCTGTAACGCCTCGTCCTCTCCTTCTGAGCTTCCTTCTGCTTCTCTAAGTTCTTGTACGGCATCATTTCCCTCCAATATTGATACTTCTTCAGCTTTGATTCTTTCTATCTCAAGAGACTGTAGAGCATACCAGTCAGCTACAGCTAATATGGCGACTTTAGCTTCAACAGATTGTCTAGGTTTACCAATCTTCTTCCAGATAACAGCTAAAGCTGCTTCTAAACGAACATTAGCCGGGTTAGATTTATCATTTAATATATCTCTTACAGTAGAAATAGCCTTTGGATATAATCCCTCGAGTATCTTTGATTCTTCCTGATGTCGAGGTTTACGTCCTGAATGTCCTTTAGTACCACTCATTATCCTTTATTATAGCATAGTTAATATAGAATGACTTATGTATATTCAGGAACAGCTACTGAACATATTGTCTACTCATTAAAATAGATACGATTATGGTAGCCACGTCACGCCGACTAAGACGCTACACAAGTTTACCCTGAACGGAGTTGAAGGGTTCAGCCTGAATCACCCTGAAGGGCTAGATACGATTATAGAGTAATTGTGAGTATTAACGAGCTTGAGTGAGTATGTATTTATCCTGAGCATAAGAGTAGTCGAAGGATAAGTATATGCGCTGTATATTCCCTTCATTGCTTTACCTTGATATTGACCATATAGCCTATACCTGTTAGTATATTGATAGTAGATTAAATAAGGAGGAAAAGGAAATGGACTTAGCTAATATGAGTATGAAAGAAAAAGTAGACAAACTAGGCAAAGACAGCGATATGCTAGAGAAAATACTAGCAGAGCTAGATAGACAGATACACTTGAAAGGCGATTGTGGGCTTATTGGAAATCTAAAACGGCTAATATGGAATGATTACGGCTTGACAGTTAAAACAGATTGGCTGGGATATGATATTTTCGACCTAGAATCACAGCTCGACAATCGTTTAAGTTAATCCCTTCACCTACTGCCAGAGGATGAGCGGGTAAGCTCAAAATAAACGGAGGAGTAAGGAAATGGAAACTACACTAAAAGTCACCGGCCACCCCTACGCAGACGCAAAATGCAAGGCAAAGGAACTAACTTGCGGATATGATATAAGAGTATACAAGGATGGAACTGTAGGACTATACACTAACGATTTTAAGCCCTTTATTTTTAAGCCGGACTGGCGAAGCTAATCCTATCACCTAGCCTATCAGCCGTAGGAATTAGGTTAGGATGAGCGGGTAAGCTCAAATAAATAAAGAGGTGAGTAAATGAAACGCTTTACCGATACTCAGGAAATGGAGCAATTTATAGCTGAGGAGCACAACAACGGGTTAGAGTACCGTCACGCTGAAATTACCGCAACCAATTTAGAGCGTATGTACACCGATTATCCGCAACTATGGGATACCGATGAGTATTCCAACGACCAAATCCCTAACGATAATTTTGAGACTTGGTTTTATCAACAAAACACATCTACACGCAGTAATATGAGCACCTGCAATATATTCCGAAATTATAATCAGCTGTGTCGTGCCCGTGGTGGCAAGGGCTATTAGCTAACCCCTTCTCCTTGCTCTCCAGTTTGATTCCTCCTTCTGGCGGGCCGGGAGAGTAAATAAACGGAGGTCAAAGGAAAATGGATAAACTTGAACAGTGCCCCCACCAAATAAATAGAATAGCTGGAGATGAGGTATTTACGGAGTGTGGCTTTGACGGGAGACTATGCCAAAAGGAATATACGCCTGAGTACGTTTGTGAAATCTACAATGAATGGCTAAAGGAGATTGAAAATGAACAACAAACCCTTCGGCTATGATAAACCCTTCGATTGCACTCAGGGTAAACCAGTCTTTGTCAGGCAAGTTAAATTCAAGGATGATGCTACTCTCTCTGATGTCCCGTCAAATGTTACTGAAAGACCTCAGTTAGATGCTCAAGGCAATTTACTGCTGTGGGTGAAAGAGAAGGAACTATTGAAAAGGCTAACGGAATGAAAGATTTAACCATAAAATTAGCTGTCTTGATTGCCAGTGCCATTTGCCTTTCAATAGGTTACCTGGCATTCTGGGGAGCGTTGAGCGGAGTCGAAGGGTTCAACAGCCCCCGCCCTATCATAGCTATAGTGTTTTTGTACTCGGCTATGGGTTTATTTGTGTTAATTATGCTAATAGCTAATTGGAATAATTAGGAGAGCGAATGTATAAATTAAGAGACAAACGCCTACGGAATGACCAGATGTATAAACTGTATAAGGAACGCCCCGACCTTACATATCGGGAGATTGGAGCCATATTCAATATCACAGGCGTAACAGCCTGGGTAATTATTCGAAGAATGAAACAAGGTTCACCCTGAGCCTTGTTGAAGGGAGATAAAAATGAGACAGCAAACCTTTGAGGAATTTGCCAGGGATAAACTGGATTTATTGAGAATGACCAGCTTCTACGGCGGGCAACCTTTAACCGATGCCGAAACGGGAAGAGTTCAATCTATCGAGAACTTGCTGGAAGAATATAACGAGAAAATAAAACGGGACTTGCTATATGTGGTGACCTGAGCGTAGTCAAAGGGCTTACCACCACTTGAAAGGAATAAATCGCAATGTCACAAGCATTGATAAAATATTTTAGGGACTATTTCTGTATGTATTTCGGGCATTGCAATATTAAGAATCATCTGTGCATTAAACAATTAGAGTCCATGGAGCCTGTGTGTATTAAATGTAAGGGGATAACTGAAATGGTTGTGAGACGCCACACAATCAAAGTCTAAGGGGGTATAAGGAGAAAGGTAATGCCTACTATTAAATCTAAATCGACTAATGATAAATGCCCACTAGGATTTGAGTATTGTGAGCATAGTTGCTACTTCTGGTGTGGAAGTGAAAAGCGGTGTCTTTACCACTTTGAGGATATAGTTTTACACTGTGGCGGTAGTGAATATACATACAACAGAGATACGGGATGGAAGAAGGAATAATGACTAGACAAGAAAAGATAAGGGAAATGCTAGCAAGGAAGATTCACATCGGTGGGCGTATCTGGGCAAAGATTTATCAGACAGAAGACCCACATAATTGCATGTGGGAAGAATTGTCAGGATACCACCAGCAACTTTATCTGGCACAAGCTGATAATTTACTCGAATACCTGGGCGAGGAAGGTGGAGTGATCAAGGTGGGTGAAAGTATAGAGCCACTGATAGAGGAGGAATAGATGACAAAATTAGAGAGCCTTAAAGAGCAGATTGAAGATTTAAGGAATTGGGCTTGTGCTGATTCTGCATCTGGTAGCAGGGATAGCAGGCAAAAATATCAAGTTCAGATAATGACCTTTGACCTTGTGCTGGGGATGATAAGAAGGATGGATACTTCTATCTGCCTTCGGTGCGGTGGGACTGTAGAAGCTAACCACGGACAGTCTAAGTGCCTGAACTGTGGCGCCGCTCACGATATAGAGGGCAACCTCGTCCCGACTATAAATGGCAAATATATAAAACCTAGTAATGCAAGGGCATCCAAAGGATAAACCCTTCGGTTTACCCTGAGTGTAATCGAAGGGCTTAGCTCAGGTTAAAACCAGGGGAAGGCTGAGTAAATAAAATAAAAAACTATACTAAATCTACACTAAATCTACAGTCTTCCCCTGAAAGGAGGTAAAGGAATGATTGCTCTATGGTTAGTACCGGTAGCAGGTGTAATAAACTTAGCATGGCTGGTCTACGAAATAGTCCAGCAGGAAAGGAGGATAGTCGAATGAAAATCCTAACACAACGGTTGAAAGAGAAACACCGGCGGGCTGGGCTCGAGCTTGAGGAAGATGGACACATCCTCTACCTCAAAAAAGGCAAGGAGATTATAACTGGATTTTCAGCAACAGTGATAGAGATAGGAACAGTCCTTGCTGTAGCTGACGCATATTTGAAAGGAGTTAATAATGACTAATGGAGTTACTTCAGTATCAAATTCGTATAAAGAGTATAAAGTCCCATTCAAGATTACCGGCTATATAATTATCAATGCCAGAAGTTTGGGTGATGCTGTGGAAGAGGCGTTTAATTCCTATGATGCTACGGATTTAGCAGAACAAGGGTCGGAGTTAGATACGGTAATAGCATCGGGCTATAAGGAGGTTAGTGCAGTTGGACAGGATAATGATACTAAGAGGAGTAGGGGATGAAAGCATTAAGCATCATTGGTTCTATAGACCTTATATTGGCAGCCCTTTACTTTTGGAGTTACTTTAGTGGTTACAGCCGATACCCCATTGCATACCTTGTGCTTGGGTGTCTATGCTTCTGTGCAGGTATTTTTGTTTTAGTCATAGCCTTAAAGCCACATCGTAAACAAAGGGAAAGGAGTAAATAATGGCAGAAGAAATAACAGCCCTAGTTAAAGTGAAACCGCAGACAGATGAAGCGGTTATTGCACTCCACGGGCAAGCACTAAACCTACAGAATTATGCTGAGAGTCTAACCATTACAAACGATAGCGATATTAAAAATGCCACTAATGACCTCAGTATAATGAGCAGACTAAAGAAGACAATAGAGGAGAAGCGCCGAGAATATCTTAATCCTATTCAGGGTCATATCTTTGATATTAACGAGGCTTTTAAGAGTTTTACTGAACCATTAATCAGTGCCGACCAAACCACACGCAAAAAAATAATAGATTACAGGACAGCGCAAGAGGCTATCCGCCAAGAGCAAGAACGCATTAACCAAATGAGGATTGTAGCCGCTCAAGCAGAGATGGAGCTCAAAGGTGAACTAACCGAATCGGTAAACTTGGTTGAGGTTAGTCCAGAAGTGCCTAACCAATACAGAGCGGAAATGGGAATGGTAAGTCAGCGGGATAACTGGAAATACGAGGTTATTGATTTCGCACTACTGCCGGATGATTACAAAGTGCCTGACACTACAATGCTGACCTCAATAGCAAAGAAGCACCACGACCAAAAGCAAATATCTGGTATTCGCTTCTACAATGAACCCATAATAGCCGTTAGGTCAAATACAAAATAAGGAGAAGATAATGCAAGAAGGAATAATAGGTACAGTAGAGGAAATTACTAAAGAAGGTAAAAAGACCTTCTACAGAGTCAAGCTCCAAGATGGGGCAGATATGTCGACCTTTGACCCCAGAATAAAACTGGCTGAATCCGGGGATGGGCTAGGGTTTGATGTAATAGTAAATGGTAAATATATCAATCTCAAAGATGGTTTTACTATTACTAAGAACGCCTCACCGGTGTCGGAGCATAAAAAAGAGAATGGATACCCCGATATGTCAAAAGGAGATTGGGAGGAGAAGGATAGAAGGAAGGACGCCAGTATAGAATCTCAGGTAGCGGTTAAGTGTGTATTAAACTATGCCATTGGCTTACTAGCCAGTGGGACTGCGATAAACGATAACCCCCCCCATATCCGCTTGATTGGCAAAGCCCTTGAGTGGTGTGAATCCAAGATAGATGCCGTTATGACTGACACGGTTAAGTCACCGGCCCCAGCGGTCAACAAAGCTAAATCTACTGAGAAACCAAAAGACAATCCATCTACCAAAGGCGCTTCTCAGACTACTAATGATAATGGTGAGATAGAGTTTGATGGTTCACCTATTAAGAACCTCGGTGAACTGTGGAGTCGTTGCAAGAATTACAATATATCCAAATCTGAGGGGTTGGAGTTGGCAGGAGTTAATCAATCAGATATATCAGACCTTGACGCTACTTGGAAGATAATCTTTGACCGCAAGTTTATTGGCGCAGAAGAAACCAGAACAAAAGAGGATGTTACCCAGGAGGAATAATTACCAGATACCTTATAGGGCAGGTTATAAGAGGTTTGCTTGCCGTAATCCTCCCCCGCCTGTTCCTATAGGGTATATTAGCCTCCCCCCCTAACACTTGACAAATATTTTTACTTACTTTATACTAATATTAACTTTATAGTAAGGAGGTGTTTAAAATGTCTTTAACTGTGGGCGAGTTAGAGGAAGGGGCTAGACGCAGTCGTGCGAGAAGTAAGGAGAACCTTCTCAAGAAATACCACATCGCTCGAAGCCTTGGCTTTTCTTCTTCCGAGGCTGTGATTCTTATGGGTCGTTCCCGGGAAACTATGCGAAGTCTTGCTGTTCAGAAAGGCTTTCTAAAAGACGGCGAAGAGCTACCAACTCCAAATCCATCAAAGACTACAGGGGCGTGATGAGCAGTAGGACTTGGATAAAAGTTTACTGTGATAAGTGGCTTGAGGGCACAATATCTGAGGAGTCAATAAGTGTTAGGGGCGTGTGGATATCCCTTTTGGCTTTGGCGGGTAATGGGAAATATGGCGATAGCGGTTATATAAAAGCCATTGATAGTGTCGGTTTTAATGACATACAACTGGCTAGTATTCTGAAAATCAATCAAAAAATGTGGGGGATAGCTAAGAAAAGGCTCCTAAAAACAGGCCGCATAACTTCAGAATCAGGTAACATTATCGCCATTATAAACTGGAAAAAGTATCAATCTGAATACGAAAGGACTTCTAAATACCGTAGAAATGATACAACAAATGATACAACAAATGATACAGCTAGAGAGGATAGAGGAGAGAGGAAAGAGGATAGAGGAAAGAGGATAGATAATACTATACTTGCGCAAAGCAATATATTGGATAATTTCAATACTTTCTGGGGAGCATACCCTAAGAAGAAATCTAAAGGGCAGGCTGAGAAGGCATTTGAAAAGGTCAATCCTGACAATCAACTCTTAGTAATGATGCTGGAATCTATAGATAAGGCCATGGAGTCAGTGGATTGGCTAAAAGATGATGGAAAATTTATACCTTATCCTGCCACTTGGCTTAATGCTAGAGGTTGGGAGGATGAATATACAGCAGAGGAAGTCGATGATAAACCTATAAAGGGATTGAAGATAAGATGAAATTTAGAAAGAAATCAATAGTTATCAATGCTGACCAATGGTTTGTAGGAAAGGTGATTGATGGAGTTATCTATCCTGTGCCAGAAGAAATTGCTAAACATTTAATAGTTCCCAGTAAATTTGGTTGGATAAAAACACTCGAAGGTGGGCATTTTGTAGACCAAGGTGACTGGATTATTACCGGTATAGAAGGTGAGAAATATCCTTGTAAGCCGAAAATATTTGCCAAAACATATGAGCCTGCTGAGGCTAGACCAAAGATAGTATGCCTTTGTGGTTCTAGTCGCTTTTGTAGTGAGATGGCAGTAGTAGCATGGGGATTGGAAAAGGACGGTTATATAACATTGGGTTTACATTTATTGCCTGCCTATTATACAGATGCTAAAAGCCACATAGCAGAAGTGGAGGGTGTAGCTGAAAAGATGGATGAGTTACACCTTCGCAAAATAGATTTGGCTGATGTGATTTTTGTGGTTAACAAGAATGGGTATATCGGTGATAGCACCAGAAGAGAAATAGAATACGCTACCAAGTTAGATAAACCTATAAAATACCTTGAACCATAGCTAATGTGAGGGATTACAAAATGGAAGAACGGAGCGGAAACTTAGAGCACATCTCCCATAGTAAAGGTCTTTACAATATCCTTCATTCAACCAAACTTGAATCTGAGTACGGTGATTGCCCTGATTGTGGTAGAGAGAATATAGAATTCAAGATATGGAGACTCGGCGATGGTAGCATTAAAAAGTATAAAGATTGTCCTGATTGCCAGAAGGAATCAGAGCAACGAATAGCACAACAAGAGAAGATAGCTATGCAACCGGTTATAGCCCAAAAGAGGAGGAAATGGCGGGAGACCTGCGGTATCCCTTTTAAGTTTATGAATGAGCAATTCGATACTTTTGAGCAAAAGAGACAGCAGGAAGCCTATGGTAAGTGTTACGGATATGCCGATGGTTTCCCCTTAATTGATTCAAGAAGATATGAGTCCCTGGTTCTATTTTCAGATAGTTCCTGGGGTGTAGGAAAGACGCATCTAGCCTGCTCAATTGCGCATCACATTCTGAATAGATGGGATGGAGAAGAGATAGCCTGTCCTGTATATGTCATAAGCGAGTATGACATATTTGCACAGATACAAGAGACATTTGGTTTATCATTCGAAGAAAAGAAATACCGAGAGAGTGAGGCTGATATTATTCGGCGGCTCATATCTATCCCATTGCTTATTATTGACGATGTGGGGAAGGAAAAGAGAAATGATCCTAAGTTTGTCCAGAGGACTTTATTCAAGATTATTGACGGCAGATATAAAGGGGCCCGACCTGTTGTGATAACAGCCAATCTAAATCCTACGCAGTTAAAAAGGTATCTGGGTGCAGGAGGAGAAGATGAGGCTTCTTTCGATAGGCTCTGGGGTATGACCAATGGTGAGTTTTTTAATATAGAGGGCGAGAGTTATAGAAGGAAATGAAACCATACTATCAGGATAACCACATCAGGATTTATAACAAGGATTGCCGTTCTATGGATGAATTGTAAAACTATCCAGTATGTGGTATAATATATTGGAGGTATATTATGCCACAAGTTGGAGATATAGTTGTAAGGAATGAGCGCAAATTTGCTTGGTTTAAGTGTCCAAGTTGTGAAAAGGAATATTGGACTACCCTATACAAAGGCAAGATAAGGATTTCTCAGTGTATTACCTGCTCTAATAAACATAGGATAGCAGAAAGACATCCCCATTGGCAGGGTGGTAGGTATAAAGATTTTTGGGGTTATATTGTTGTTAAGCTACGCCAAAATGATTTCTTTTACCCGATGGCAAAGCAAACTGGATATGTTTTAGAGCATCGTTTGGTAATGGCAAAGCATCTAGGTAGATGCCTCCAATCTTGGGAGAAGGTTCATCACAAGGATGGTATTAAAGACCACAATGAGTATAGTAACCTAAAATTAAGCACTGCTGGTAGCCATATTATTGAACATAGTAAGGGTTATAGGGATGGTTTCCAGAAAGGCTATGAAGATGGCAAACGACAGGCTCTATTACAACGATAATCATATAAGAATCTACAATGGTGATTGTCGGCAAATGTGGGAGTTACAAGACGAATCAGTTCAAATGGTTTGTTGCTCCCCACCTTACTGGGGACTCCGTAAGTATTCTGGCTTGCCTGATTTGGTATGGGGGAATAATCACTGTGAGCATGAGTGGGGGGCTACTGATATTAAAAGAATGGATTATGTGCAAGGCAACCCTGAATTTGCCAGACCTCATAGAGAGCACAAGAATTTCACTTCCGAAACCAATACCTGTTCCCTCTGTGGTGCATGGAAAGGTGCTTATGGATTAGAGCCAACACCTGAAATGTATATTGAGCATACCATTGAGATATTAAGGGAGATAAGAAGGATATTAAGGAAGGATGGGGTTGTGTTTTGGAATATCGGGGATAGTTATTTGGGTTCAAACTGTGGTTATGGTGATTACAAAGGGAATAAGAGTAGTATATCCATCCCTGAAATATATGGCTCGATTAAGAAGCCACAAGCCAAAATTGGCAAACCAAAAGATATGGCGTTAATACCTTTTAGAGTAACTATTGCAGCACAGGAAGATGGTTGGTGGGTTCGTTCAGTTATTATCTGGAGCAAGCCCAATCCTATGCCGGAGAGTGTAACTGATAGACCTACTGAGAGCCACGAATATATCTTGATGCTGACTAAATCAGCTAGGTATTACTGGGATGCTTCAGCAGTTCGTGAGGGTGCGAACTCTGCGGGGGCTACAAATGGAGCAACGCTTGGCAGTTCCGCTTTGGCTCCAGAACTCGGCTCCACATTGGATACAGATAATACTACGCCTAATCTTAGGGGGTGGTGCTATCTTAGTGAGTCTCAAATAACCATCAACGGCTCGGTGACAGGGGATGCAGAGAACATTGAGATTGTCAAGGCGATTAGCCTCACGATAATCGGAGAACAAACGGAACGGCAATTTGTGATGGACTTGAGGCCTATCAGTGGCACCGCATCTCTCGCACTTATAACTAGCACGTTCAAGGGCTTGTCTGCGAACAATACGCCAGTTCGGGCCACGATAGTCAATTCGCCCACCCCTCCAAGTGGGGCTATTGATGCCGACTCTATGTTCGCTATTCCAAGCACCAACGCAAGCCCTACTACAGAATCGGTGTCGCAAGCGCTCACGATGTTGGCTCGCATAGCTGAGAAAGGATTGCCCGCACTGGTCACAATTCACAGTGAGAAGTTGGAGTCTCCCCTTCTTATTCGTGGAATCTTTCGGTCTACCCATATAGACCATAATACCATAAATACTAATAGAAGTCAAGCTAAAAGTAAAGAACAAGAGGCTGCCTACTTTGGGAATGCCCCTACAAATCTAGGTAGGTGTGGCGATAACCTATCTGGTCGCAACATCCGTTCAGTATGGGAGTTTCCAACACAACCCTATCCTGAAGCCCATTTTGCTGTATTCCCTGAGAAGCTACCTGAGATATGCATTAAGGCAGCCACACCAGAGGTAGGGTGCTGTAGTAAATGTGGGGCACCATGGGAGAGGGTAACGGAACAAGTAAAAACTGACACTAGACCTGGCAGGAATACGGGGACAGCTAAAAGTGGAACTAATAGCGACCCTAACCAAGCCTTGCATCAAGGGGATTTATCCAAATACAGACAGCAAATAAGTTACGAAACCCTCGGCTGGCAACCTACCTGTTCTTGTAATGCAGATAAAGTACCTAGTTTAGTCCTTGACCCCTTTGCTGGTAGTGGTACTACCCTATGGGTAGCCAAGTTATTGAACAGGCAAGCAGTAGGTTATGAGCTATCTGAGGAGTATTGCCAGCTTGCCTTAGATAGAAACAGACAGGAAGTAATGGAGCTAAAGATATGAAGATAAAGATAACACCATTGGACAAGCTATTCTCCTTGTAATCTTGATGTGGTTATGATATAATATTAGGTAGAGTGGGAGGTTAATATGCCTAATATAGGGGATATATGCAGGGGAGATAAATTAGAGAAAAAGAAGTATCAATGGTATATGTGGAGTGCTTGCAAGGTTTGCGGTAGGGAAAGATGGGTGGTTATGGATAGAAAAACTGATAGAGTTGCTTCTTGTTCTATCTGCCGTCAATGTGCTAGTAAATCAGTAGAGCGTAATGAGAAAATACGCTTTTCTTTAAAGCTATTAACCGCAAAACGAAGTGCTAATTGGAGAGGCGGACGTTATGAAGATAAAAGGGGATATGTATTGTCGTATTTAGAAGAGGATGACTTTTATTATCCAATGGTGGTCAAGGGTCGGTATACTTATGAGCATCGTTTAATTATGGCAAGGTCTCTAGGAAGGAATCTTAAGAATGATGAACTTGTGCATCATAAGAATGGTGTAAGGAATGATAATCGTCTGGTAAATCTAGCTCTTGTGGAGAGGCGCTATCATCCGCATAATACATTTATTTCAATCTTACAAGGGAGGATAAAGGAACTTGAAGATAAGGCGAGACCCGCTTAATATTCTTTTCTCCCGCTATATCTTCTAATAAATAGGAGGTCTTTTAATGTCTTGGGGGCGTATTAGAAGAGACCCTTTGGATGCCTTGTTCAGTGAGTATATCAGAAAACGAGCTGGGTGGTGTTGCGAAAGATGTGGCATCTGTCCTAGCCGGAGGGGATTGGATTGCAGTCATTTCCATGGAAGAGCCAAACAGTCCGTGAGATATGACGAAGATAATGCGGTGGCACTCTGTAAAAATTGCCACAGGTACTTCGGAAGTCATAAAACAGAATACGAGGATTGGTTTAAGCAATATATAGGGGAAGAGAGATATAATATGTTAGAAGGGAGGATGAGACAAATTGGTAAGCCGGATAAGAATGCACTGAAGTTATATTATAAGCAGAAAATAACGGAGCTTGATGCCATAGATACCTAAAGGAGCACCTTAACAACAGAATAACTCATCTGCCATGTGTAGAAGGAGTACAGACATCGTTTAGGCGGTGTTGGATTGCCAGTTACTCTGACGAGGGACACTTAGAAGAAAACTTGTGACAGGAATGAAGTCAAGATTACCGACAAGTGGTCACTAGCTGGCAAAAGGGCTTGCTGGTGTTCTAGATGGTGAAGCGTGTTACAGTGAAGTACCATGCAAGAATCTAGGCAGTAGAATTATACTGAGCCGGCAAACCCAGCCTGAGTTGAGGGGAGACTAAAGGCTCACGGGAACATTAGGAGTGGCGCACGCCATCTGCAGTAACGTGCGGGGTAGACTCAGGAGGTACTCTGTTGGGGGTGCAGT